>Ga0187890_10003182_pt1 | contig 11373 bp, 8 predicted proteins | sample June2016WEW_21_1_FD_133005 | JGI IMG/M metagenome (GOLD analysis project Ga0187890, IMG submission 133005) | Peatland microbial communities from SPRUCE experiment site at the Marcell Experimental Forest, Minnesota, USA - June2016WEW_21_10 | ecosystem: Environmental > Terrestrial > Soil >... | reverse complement strand
GGTCCACAGCGGGTCGTAGACGGGGTCGGAGAACGGTCGCCAGTCCGCCGTCGGGTTGGGGCGGAGGAACACCCCCACGATCCCCGGGAGCTCCGCCACCCGACGGATCTCGGCCGCGGCCAGTGCGATGTCTTGTTGGGGGAGCACCGCCACGCCGAAGAGCCGTCCCCCGCCCGCCCGGGTGTGCTCGGACAACCAGTCGTTGTAGGCGCGGCACATGACCGCCGCGAACTCGACGTCGCGGTGGCCCTGGATCCCGAGCAGCAGCGTCGGGTAGAGGACCGACTGGCCGATGCCGTCGGTGTCCATGTCCACGAGGCGTGCTCGTGCATCCCACGCGGCGGGACGCACCTCGGTGTAGCGGAGCTCGCCCCGCTGGGCCCGGTCGCGGTCGTCGGCCGACATGCCGGCCGTTCCGGCCAGCGACATGAAATTGGCAAGGGTGCGGGTGCCGTCCATGACGGCCCACTCGCGTCCTTGGTCGTCGACCTCGATGTGCCACACCCGGTCTTCGAAGCCCTTGGGGGCGAACTTCTGGAAGCCGTCGGGATGCTCGAGGACGTGGCCGTCGGCGTCGATGTAGTCGGTCTGCGACGTTCCAACTCCGGACATGGTGGCTGCTCCTGGCGCGGTCGTGGTCATCGGGGGAGGTTGTAGAAGTCCCGGGCGTTCTCGCCGGCGACACGCGCCAGCGACTGGGGAGCCAGGCGTCCCTCGGCGTGCTCGATCAGCTCGGTCGACGCACGGGGCCAGGCACCGTCCCAGTGGGGGTAGTCGCTGGCGAACATCACACAGCGGTCGCCGAGGAGCTCGACCACACAAGGCAGGGCATCCTCGTCGGGCTCGCACGTCACCACGACGTTCCCCGAGGCGACGTACTCCCGGGGCGGGCGCTGCCAGCCGTTCTCGATCCAGTCGCCGCGCGATTCGAAATGCTCGCCCAGGCGTTCCACGAACCACGGGAGCCAGCCCGCGCCCGCTTCCAAGAAGGCCACCCGAAGCGTCGGGTGGCGGTCGAAGACCCCTCCGCTCACCAGGGAGGTCATGGCGAACATCTGGTCGAAGGGGAAGCTGACGCAGTGCACCTGAATGTAATTGTCGAACCGGTCCACCCCGATCTTGGGGAGATGGATCCCCGGGGCTCCATGGACCCCCAGCGGCATCTCGAGCGCCGCCGCCGCCGCGTAGAACCGGTCCATGTCGGGGTGGTCGAGGTTCCTGTCCTTGAGCGCGGGCGGGACGATGGTGGCGACGAGGCCCAGCTCCTTGGCCTCCTCCATGACGGTCACGGCTTCGGGGCCGTGCTCGATCGGCACCACGGCCACGCCGTGGAGCCGTCCCCCGCTCTTGGCGCAGAACTCCGACGCCCACCGGTTGTACATGCGAGCCAGCCCGGCCCCGAGCACGGGGTCCTCCAGAGAGGGCACGCACAGCCCGAAGCTCGGGAACAACACCATCTCGTCGATGCCGTCGGTATCGGCGTTGGCGAGCACGCCGTCGACGGTCCCGGGGTCCACACCGGGCGCGGTGGTCAGCCCGTGTTGGGGCGGGCATCCCGCCCCCCACCCCTCATACTGGGGATAGGGCCGTCCTTCGATCAGCACGCCGAGCTTGGTGTCGGTCCGCAGCCCCACCTGGTCGGGGAAGCGTTGCAACAGCTCGGCGAAGAACTCCAGGGGCTCCACCGCATGGGCATCGGCGTCCACGACGCGCAGGTCCCGCTCCATCACCGCTCCGATCCGTCGTAGACGATCACACTTCTCGCCACCTCACCGGCCTCCATGGCCCGGAAGGCGTCGGGCACGTCCTCGAGCCCGATGCGCCGTGTCACGAGGCCCTCGGCGTCGATCGCGCCCTGGCGGACGAGGTCGACGAGCACGGGGAAATCCCGATCGGCGTCGGTGGAGCCGTAGACGCATCCGACGACGGTCTTGGCGTCCACGAACAACTCGAAGGCCGAGAAGCTCACCTGTTCGGCCGGCGACCCCGCTCCCACCAGCACCGCCGTCCCTCCACGGCGCACGGCCGCGAAGGCCAGGCGGATGGTCTCAGCTCGACCGACCACCTCGAACCCGAAGTCCGCGCCCCGGCCCCCCGTGTGGGCCCGCACCGCCGCCAGCGCGTCCTCCGACGAGGAGTCCACGACCGCCGTGGCCCCCATGGACTTGGCCAGGTCGAGCTTGGAGGGGACCTGGTCGACGGCGACGATGGTGGCGGCGCCGGCCAGACGGGCCCCTTGGATGACCGACAGTCCCACGCCACCACAGCCCACGACGGCGACCGTGGAGCCCGGGGGGACACGGGCCGTGTTCCACACCGCGCCCACCCCGGTGGACAGCGCGCAGCCGACCAGGGCGGCCAGCTCCAGGGGGACCGACGGGTCGATGCGGACGACCTCGCCCTCGGGGACGAGGGTCTCCTCGCCGAAGGTGGCGGTGCCGAGGCCGCGCACGAGCTGCGTGCCCCGGACCGTGGCGTAGGCCCCCGACAGCGATTCGGTCAAGCCCACCTCGCACAGCATCGCCTGACCCCGCAGGCACCAGAAACACGCCCGGCACGCCGGCATCCATGTGAGCACGACGTGGTCGCCCGGCACCACGCGGGTGACCGCCTCGCCGACCTCGACCACGACGCCGGCACCCTCGTGGCCGAGCACGGTCGGGAACATGAACGGGATCGTCCCCTTCTGGACCGACAGATCAGAGTGGCACACCCCGCTCGCCGCCATCTTGACGCGCACGTCGTGAGGGCCGGTGGGTGCGAGCTCGATGTCCTCGATGACGAAGGGCCCGCCCACCTCGTGGACCACCGCCGCCCGCACGGTTCGACCCGTCGCCTTCATCGGCTCTTCACCGGGCCCCGGCGGTCACGGTGTCGGTCTGTCGGCCCGACCGGAGCACCGCGCCGGGAAGAGCGCCGGTGAACGAGCCCGCTCGCACGATCTCCTCACCGTTCACGAGGACGTGCTCGATCCCCACGCCCTCGGCGTACAACCGGCTGGCGCCCCCGGGGAGGTCGTCGCGGGTGCGCTCGGGCCCGTGTCCCACCCGTTCGGGGTCCAAGACCACGATGTCCGCCCACCAGCCCGGCGCCAGTCGTCCCCGCTGGCGCAGTCCGTAGAGCCGGGCGGGGACGTCGGTCAGTTGGCGCACCGCTTCCTCCCACGACAGCAGCTGCCGGGCCCGCACGCCGTCCCCGAGCATCGAGGTGGAGTAGATGGCCCCGCACATCATGTCGAGATGCGCCCCGGCGTCGGACCCTCCCACCACGGTGCGGGGGTCCTGCCAGACCTCGGCCCGCAGCGCCCAATCCGCGTCGGACTCACCGATCGGGGGGCGCAGCCCGGTGCGAAGGTCATCGGCGATCACCACGTCGAGTAGGGCATCAAAGGGGTCCTTGCCCGTGGCCTTGGCGACCTCCCCCACGGTGCGGCCCTCGTAGGCGGCGTTGGCGGCTGCGAAGGTCTCGTCGATCACGAGGTTCTCCCACCGGGCCAACGCTCCGATGATCCCCGCCTCCTTGGACTTCGCCCCGGCGTCGAGCCGGGCGCGTTCGGAGGGATCGGAGAGGACCTCGATGCGCTGCGCGACGGGGAGGGCGAACACCTCGCGCCACCCCGGCAGGCTGTCGAGGATGGTGCCGGGGTCGAACGACAGCCGGATCTTCATCGTGTGGGGCAGGGTGAGCGCCACCACCGTGGCGCCGCGCTCGGCGGCGCGCGTCGACGCCTCGAGCTGATGCTTGAGGCCGTCGGGATTGAGCGAGGAGACGCCGAGGACGTTCCAGTTGGCGGGCCGGTCCGCCAGCAACGACAGGCTGGCCATGAGATCGACCTCGTCCTCGCTGAACCCGTTGAGACATCCCGGCACGATCAGCTCGAGGGTGGTCCCGGGATGCCCCGACAGCACCGCGCACAGGGCCTCGAGCTCAGCCCGGGTGGCGGCGCGCGACGGGACCGGCATGCCGTCGCCGTCGTTGTGGGTCGGGGCCTGGGAGGTGGAGAACCCGAGCGCGCCTTCCTCGAGGGAACGGGCCAGGACCGACTCCATGGCCCGGACCTGATCGGCGCTGGCGGCGCCACCCACCGCGTCCTCACCCATCACCACACGTCGCACCGCGGAGTGGCCCACCAGGAACCCGGCGTTCACCGCCACGGCACCGTCGAGCCGGCCCAGCCACTGCCCGAAGGAGTCCCACGACCAGTCGAGGTGCTCGAGCGCGGCAATCGGCATGCCCTCGACGCGGGCCATCATGCGCGCCAGGTACTGCGCATGCTCGGCCCCGGCCGGAGCCAGCGAGAACCCGCAGTTTCCTCCGATCACGGTGGTGACCCCGTGCAGGGGGGAGGGACTGGCGGTGGGGTCCCACGACAACTGGGCGTCGTAGTGGGTGTGCAGGTCGACGAAGCCCGGCGTGACCATCAACCCATCGGCGTCGATCTCCCGAGCCGCCGGTTCGTCGACCTCGCCGATTCCCACCACCCGACCGTCGAGGACGGCCACGTCGCCGCGATGCGCCGGCGCGCCGGACCCGTCCACGACCGTCCCGTTGCGGATCACCAGGTCCAGCACTGCGTCTCCTTCGAGCGCGCGGTCCTCACCGTGACGGGGCGGGGAATTGCAGGATGGTCTTGGGGCGGGTGAAGGCGAGCATGCCCTCGGGACCGAGCTCCAACCCGTAGCCCGACTGCTTCCACCCCCCGAACGGAGCCCGGTGGTCCATCGCCGCGGTCCCGTGGTTGTTCACGAACACCGTGCCCGCCTCGAGCCGTTGCGCGGCGCTCGAGGCCAGGTCCTCGTCCGCGGTCCAGATGGACGCGCACAGCCCGTAGGGCGAGTCGTTGGCCCGACGCACCGCCTCGTCGACGTCGCGGTACCCGAGGACGGGAAGGGCCGGCGCGAACTGTTCCTCGCACACGATCTGGGCGTCATCGGGGGCCCCTTCCACGATGGCGGGCGACACCAGGTACCCACCGGCTCCCGCGTCCTCCTCGCGGAGGCGCGCCGGGCGGTGGACGCGCGCTCCTCGTTCCGAGGCCTCCTCCAGCATGTCCTCGACCCGCTGGCGTGCCGCCGGACGATGCACGGGGCCCATGGTCACCTCGGGCGCGAGCCCGTCCCCGACCACCTCGGCACCGACCCGGGCCACGAGGGCGTCGACCATGGCCCGCACCCTGGCCTCGGGGACATAGAGGCGTTTGACGGCCATGCACACCTGGCCCGACGTGATGAAGGCGGCGCCGGCGATCTTGTCGGCCAGGGCTTCGTCGATGTCCACGTCCGGCGCCACGATGGCGGGGTCGTTCCCACCGAGCTCGAGGACGATCGGCCGCACCGAGCCCGAGGCGGCCGCCATCACGGCCCGGCCGGTGGGGACGCCACCGGTGAACGAGACCATGTCGACGCCCGGATGCGAGACGAGCATCTCCCCGAGCTCGGGAGTCGGGCCGTTGATGGCGTTCACCACGCCCGGCGGCAACGCGTCGGCCAGGGCGGCGGCGACAGCCAGGACCGCGCCGGGACAGGTGGGCGGCGCCTTCACCACGACCGTGTTGCCGGCGAGAAGGGCGGGGAGCACCTTGTTCCCCAGGACCGAGACCGGCCAATTGAACGGCAACAACGCGGCGACGACCCCGAACGGCTCGTGCACCACGCTCGTCCGTCGACCCCCGCCACCGGTGAGCGTCCGGCTCGCCAAGGCCTCGGCGACCAGCGGCGCGAACGCCCCCGCCATCCCCCCGACGGTGCCCGAGTCGAATTGGGCCTCCCACAGGACCTTGCCGTGCTCGCGCGTGAGGAGGGTGGCCAGGTCCTCGGACTCGACGGCGGCGCCGGCGGCGGATGCCGCCTTGGCGACGAGCTCGGCGCGCTCCGCGGGGTCCATCGCCGCCCACGACGGGAAGGCGGCGCGCGCCGCGGCCACGGCGCGGTCGAGCTGACCCGGCGATGCCGACGGCGCCGCGAAGACCACCTCGGTGGGACGAACCGGGTTGGTCACCGGGTAGGTGCCGGCCTCTCCCGGCACGACGCCGCCGTCGATCACGAGACCTATCGCATCGCCCATGTGCCGCCCTTCCTGTCCGGAGAATGCCGTTCTCCGGCGGATGATAGTTTCCGATCCCGATGGCGTCAGGGGCGCGGGACGTGGTGAGCGACGAGCCACCGGCCCGTGCCGTGCGGACCGGCGGGGAGGCCCCCGAAGGTGCGACCGACGCCAGGCGCGCCGACCTGCGCCCGCTGCCCGATGACGGTTCGCGCCGGGCCGAGGTGACGAGCCGGCTGGTGGAGTCGGCGCGCGAGCTCGTGTGGGATGCCGGCGGCCCCAGCTTCACCGTGACCCAGGTGGTGGCTGCGGCCGGCACCTCGCTCAAGAGCTTCTACCGGTGCTTCGCCGGCAAGGACGAGCTCCTGGTGGCGTTGTTCGAGGACGACGCCCGACGGGGGGCCGACGCCCTGCTCGGCATGGTCGACGTCGAGGCGGGCCCCCTCGAGCGGCTCCGGGTCGTGGTCGTGGGGTTGTTCAGGTTCCTCACCGTGGAGGGACGGCTCCCCTATGCGGCGGCGCTGGTACGCGAGCACCTTCGCCTGGCCGAGTCCCATCCCGATCAGCTCCGGGGCGTGCTCGACCCCTTCGTGGGTGTGTTCGAGGAGGCGGTGGCGGCGGCGCAGAAGAGCGGGGTGGTGCGGGCCGGAGACGCCCGGCGCGACGCCCGCACGCTGTTCCACCTCGTCCTCTCGCACCTGCACGCCCTCATCTGCCACCAGATCGAGGAGTCCCCCACCGAGGTCGCCGAGGAGTTGTGGGCGTTCTGCGCGGCGGCACTGCGCCCGTGACCCGCGCCGTGCCGGAGGGAGCCGGAGGGAGAGGTCGGACCATGAGCGACGGCATCCTGCTTCCCGATCCCGCCCCCCGTCCCATCCGGGTCCCGGTGATCTCGGTGGACGACCACCTCATCGAGCCTCCCGACATGTTCGAGGGTCGCATGCCCGGCCACCTGGCCGACCGGGCCCCGCGCATCGTGGAGCGCGAGGACGGTGTGCAGTACTGGTTGTACGAGGACCGCACCTATCCCAACGTGGGGCTCAACGCCGTGGCGGGACGGCGCCGAGACACCTGGAGCATGGACCCCTCGCGCTTCGACGAGATGCGGCCCGGATGCTTCGACATCGGGGCACGGATCGCGGACATGGACATCAACGGGGTCTGGGCCTCGTTGTGCTTCCCCTCGCTGGTGGCGGGATTCTGCGGATCGGTGTTCTCGCGATCAGACGACCTCGAGCTGGGCCTGGCGTCGTTGCGCGCCTGGAACGACTGGCACGCCGAGGTGTGGGCCGGCACCTTTCCGGAACGGATCATCCCGCTCCAGCTGCCCTGGCTCGCCGATGTCGCCGTGGCCACCCAGGAGATCAGACGGAACGCGGCCCGGGGCTTTCGGGCCGTGAGCTTTCCCGAGTTCCCGGCTCGCCTGGGAGTCCCATCGATCTTCTCGGGCGAGTGGGACCCCTTCTTCGCGGCGTGCGAGGAGACCTCCACCGTGGTCTGTCTCCACACCGGTGCGTCGGCATGGGCGCCCCTGCCCTCCCCCGACCCCCCCTTCGAGCTCTACCCGACCCTGTTCCCCGTCAATGCCCTGTTGGCGGCGGCCGAGTGGCTGTGGTCGGGTGTGCCCCTTCGATTCCCCGATCTGGCCGTGGCCATGTCCGAAGGAGGGATCGGCTGGGTGCCCATGCTCCTCGACCGGGCCGACTACGTGCTCGAGCATTCGGCGTCGGGCTCCGACAGCACCTCGTGGCGCTCGGACCTGCGCCCGAGCGAGGTGCTTCGCCGCAACTTCTGGTTCTGCACCATCGACGACCCCTCGACGATCGAGCTGCGCCACCGGATCGGCGTCGACCACATCATGGTCGAGAGCGACTACCCCCATGCCGACTCCACCTGGCCCGACACACAGATCGTCCTCGAGAAGAACCTGGGACACCTCCCCGACGACGAATTGCGCATGATGGCGGCGGGGAACGCGGCACGGCTCTTCCGCCACCCCATGCCGCGGGCCGACGATTGGCGCCACCCGGGCAGTGCCTCGACCCACCGGGTGCCGTGAACGCCGCCGCCGAGCTCGTCGTCGACGCCGACGGGCACGTGGTCGAACCTCGCCACGCCTGGGCGACGGTGCCCGAGCCCTACCGGCCGGTCATCACGCGCGACGCGCACGGCTACGAGCACGTCGTGGTGGACGGCACCGAGATCCTGGCCGTCCCCCTCGGCACGCTGGCCACACCCGGCGGCCGCTTCTCGGACCCCGAGTCCTTCCTCGCCCTCGAGGACGCCCATCGGGGCGGGTCCGACCCGCGCGCGCGGCTGTCGGACATGGACCTCGAGGGAATCGACCAGGCGGTGCTGTTCCCCTCCATCGGGCTGTATTTCTGGGCCCTCGACGACCCGGCCGCAGCTGTGCCCATCGCCCGCGCCTACAACGACTGGCTGGCCTCGTACTGCGCCGCGGATCCCGGACGGTTGTTCGGGGCCGCCATGCTCCCGATGCAGGACCCCGCCGCGGCGGTGGCCGAGTTGCGCCGGGCCCGCCACGAGCTCGGCTTCGTCGCCGCCTTCGTGCGGCCCAACCCCTGCTGTGGGCGCTCGTTGTCGGACCGCGCCTATGAGCCGGTGTGGGAAGCCGCCGAAGAGAGCGCCATGGCCGTGGCCGTCCACGAGGGGAGCTCGGTCATCGTCCCCACCCTCGGATCCGACCGTCCCTTCAACCCCATGGTGCTCCACGCCGTGTCCCACACCTTCGAAGAGATGCTGGCGTGCGCGCAGCTCATCGCCTTCGGGGTGCTCGAGCGCCACCCGGCGTTGCGGGTCGTCTTCTTGGAGTCGAGCGGCGGGTGGGTCCCGTTCTGGCTCGAGCGCCTCGACGAACAGGCCGAGAGCTTCGGCGACTTCTGCCCCGACCTCCGCCTGGCACCGAGCGAGTACTTCGCCCGGCAGTGCTGGATCAGCTACGAGATAGAGGAGCAGACCCTCGGCGCCCTGGCCCCGTTCATCGGCGAGGGCCGCATCGTGTGGGGGTCGGACTATCCGCACCACGACGCCACCTTCCCCGGAGCCGTGGACACGCTGCGCCGCACCATGGACGGGCTCGCGCCCCGGACCCGGGCCCAGATCCTGGGAGCCAACGCGGCCGGACTCTACGGCCTGCCTCGACCGCAGCGCCTGGTCGAGCGGGTCGAGCGGGACGAGCGGGTCGAGCCGGTCGAGCGCGTCGAGCGCGTCGAGCGCGTCGAGCGCGTCGAGCCGGTCGAGCGGGTCGAGCGGTAGGAACGCCACCGATGCTGGGCGACGTGATCAGGGAGGCCGCGGCGCGCTACGGGGACACGGCGCTGTATGTCTCGCCCGACGGGCACGAGCTCAGCTACGCCGCGCTCGACCGGGTGTCGGACCGCGTGGCCCATGGACTGCTCGCCCGGGGCGTGGGGACCGGTGACGTCGTGGCCCTGGTGCTCCCCTCAGGGTCGGCCTACGCCGTGGCCTACGCCGCCGCGGCCAAAATCGGTGCCGTCACCGCCGGGGTGAACGACCGGCTGTCACCGCCCGAGCGCCGTCGCTGTCTGGCCGTGGCCCGGCCGCGGCTGGTGGTGGCGTCGAAGGAGCTCGCCCTCGACACCGCCATCGACGAGGTGAGTGAGGTGGGCGACGTGGTGGAGGTCGACCCCGGCGCCGGGCCCGACGCCGCGCTGGAGGAGCTGGGTGGCGGGGGCGGTGCCGGGGGCGGTGCCGTGGCGGACTCCCCACCGTCGGATCCGGACCGGCCCGTGGCCGTGGTGTTCACCTCGGGGACCACCGGGGAGCCCAAGGGGGCGGTGTTCACCTGGCGCCAGCTCGAAGCGATCGGTGAGGTCGACGGCGGCGGCCGCTGGGGCGGCGGGGGTCGGGGACTGTCGTCGACGTCGTTCGCCCACCTCGGCTACATGACCAAGCTTCCCCAGGCCCTCCGGGGGGGCGGGACGACCTTCCTCATGGGGCGGTGGTCCGCCGGCGACGCGCTCGAGATGGTGCAGCGTCACCGCATCACCTCGCTCGGTGGAATCCCCACCCAGGTGGCGCTCATGCTCCGCCACGAGAACTTCGAGTCGACCGACACGAGCAGCGTGCGCCTGATCGCCATGGGAGGCGGGCCCTCCACCGCGGCGCTGGTGCGCGAGGCGCGGGCCCGCTTCGGGGTGCCGGTCGTGGTCCGCTACACCTGCACCGAAGCAGGCGTCGGGGTGGGGACCGCGCCCGACGATCCACCCGAGGACGCCGAGGAGAGCGTGGGACGGGCCCGGCGCGGCGTGGAGCTGACCATCCGTTCCGATGACGACCGCCTCCTCCCGGCGGGCGAGCACGGCCACGTCTGCCTGCGATCGCCGGCGGTGATGCGCGGGTACTGGGACAACCCGTCGGCCACCGCCGCCGTCTTCACCCCCGACGGTGCCGTCCGCACCGGTGATCTCGGTTACCTCGACGAGCGCGGCCGCCTGCACCTGTCGGGACGCACCAAGGAGATGTACGTACGGGGGGGCTACAACGTCTTCCCCCTCGAGGTCGAGAACGTCCTCGCCGATCACCCCGGTGTGGCGCACGTGGCCGTGGTCCCCCGTCTCGATCCCGTCATGGGCGAGATCGGCGTGGCCGTGGTCGTGGTGAGCCCCGGGGGCGAGACACCCACACTCGACGCGCTGCGGGCCCGTGCCCGGGGCCGCCTGGCCTCGTACAAACTGCCCGAGGCGATGGTGATCACCGACGAGCTGCCCCGCACCGCCATGGAGAAGATCGACCGGACGGCGCTCGGCGCCATGGTGGCGGGCGGCGCGCCGGCGGGTGGTCGGGCTACACCTCCGCGCCCGCGATGAGCAGCTCGTCGGGGGTGTCGCGGTCGAGCACCGCGGCCAGGATGGCGTCGGCCATCTCCTGGGACTGCATCACCTCGTAGCGCAGGAGCCCGTCGGCCACCCACGTCTCGAAGGCCCGGCCGGCCAGCTCGGGGTCCCAGCCGTCGGCGAAGGAGGAGGCCGTGTTGCCCACGGCCACGCACAGGACCCGAAGGGAGGGCTCCTCGGACCGCAGGGCCCGGGCCAGCTCGGCCAGCGCCGCCTTGGTGGCGCCGTAGACACCCAGCCACGGCCACGGCGCGCCCATGGAGTGGGTGGTGACGACGACGACGGGGTCGTCGGCGCGGCGGAGGTGCTCGAGGGCGTGGCGTGTGACCAAGGCCGCTCCCACCAGGTTCGTGGCCAGCATCTCGTGCCACAACGCGGCCGGCGCGTCGGCCACCCGGACCAGCGGCGAGCTCCCCGACATGTACAGGAGCACTTCGAGACCACCCATCCAGGC
>Ga0187890_10003180_pt1 | contig 11378 bp, 19 predicted proteins | sample June2016WEW_21_1_FD_133005 | JGI IMG/M metagenome (GOLD analysis project Ga0187890, IMG submission 133005) | Peatland microbial communities from SPRUCE experiment site at the Marcell Experimental Forest, Minnesota, USA - June2016WEW_21_10 | ecosystem: Environmental > Terrestrial > Soil >... | reverse complement strand
GATTGCTTGAGATGCGGGATCGCAAGCCTGGTGACGTCGAACATGGCGGTGAGATTGACCGCGACCACCTTGTCCCAGTCGTCCGGCGGATAATCGGCGACCGGCAGCGTCATGCCCGAAATGCCGGCATTGTTGATCAGCACGTCGAGCCCGCCCAGATGGGCGACCGCAACCGGCACCATGTGCTCGATGTCGGCGCGGCGCGCCATGTCGTAGCGCCGCGCGATCAGGCCGGGAATCTCCTTGGCGATCGTCTCGAGCGCCGTGGTGTCGATGTCGCAAACGAACACGCTGGCGCCGGTCGCGGCAAACGCGCGTGCGAATTCGCGGCCGATGCCGGCGGCGCCGGCGGTGATCAAAACCCGTTGCGGCATTGTCCCTCCCTCCCCTGTTGCATCTTCGTCGCTACGCTTGCATGAAAGCAAGCGCAGCCCAGTGTGGCTTTGTTCCGCCAATCTGCAGACCAGAGATGGCGCAATAGGCTTCGCTATTGTGCCCGCTTCGGATATAATATCCCCATGAAAACCGAGTTGCTGAGCAAAGCCCTGGAGCGCATCGAGAACTGGCCGGCGGACGCGCAGGATCAGCTAGCCGAGATTGCGTTCGACATCGATGCCGGCCTTAAGGACGTTGTCTACGAGCCGACCGACGAGGAGAGCGCCGGCATCGAGCGCGGCCTGCGCGATGCGGCCGAAGGACGCTTCGCAACCGATGCGGAGGTCGCGGCGGCATTCGCCCGGCTCCGCGACGCGTGAAGGCGGCGGCCAGACTGCCTCAAGGAGTCACCAAAATGCTCGCCGTTTCGCGCCGCGACGCCCTGCTTGCGCTCGCTGCTACCCCAATCACCTCCACCCCAACCCGAGCCCAACCCGTCATGACCACGCCCTCCGGACTGAAAATCATCGACACCCAACCCGGCACCGGCGCCTCGCCGAAGACCGGCCAGACTTGCGTCATGCACTACACCGGCTGGCTTTATGAGAACGGCACCAAGGGCAAGAAATTCGACTCATCCGTCGACCGCAACGAGCCCTTCGAGTTCAAGATCGGCCTGCACCAGGTCATCGCCGGCTGGGACGAAGGCGTCTCGACTATGAAGGTCGGCGGCAAGCGCACGCTGATCATTCCGCCGGATCTCGGCTACGGCGCCCGCGGCGCCGGCGGCGTCATTCCGCCAAACGCCACGCTGATCTTCGACGTCGAGCTCATCGGCATCAAATAGCTCGCGGCGGCCGCGCAATCGGTTCGAACGGCGTCGTCCGCACGGCGCGCTACGGCATTGCGCGCCGCGCCGGATTTTTGCTGCGTCCCGTTTGAACCTCGAAGCCGGACAATTGTCTTACAGGTGAAGGCCAATACAAAAACGCCTCGCTTAGAGGAGGTCGATATGACCCGGCGCGATCAGGAGCTTTTGAACCGGCAGCTGCGCGGACTTCACATCCAGCCCCGCCACAACGGTACCATGATACTGGCGATCGTCGCGATATTCCTGGCCGGCATCTTCCTCGGCAACTTGCGTTCCGAGGCCCGCGAATGGGCACACTTCAACACTGTGGAAGCGGCGCTCTCGGCACCGAGCGGATCAAACCTGGCGGTATTGCGATAAAGATCACTCGTCCGAAGGCGGCGGAATGCGCCTCTCATGGAAGCCCTCGGCAAGCATGGCATAGACCTCGCGCACCAGGATGTGGGTCGCCACCTCGTTCTCGGTGCGGCCGAGCTTGCCCAGCGTGGCCAATAGAGCCAGGTAATTGAAGGTTTCGATCGGCAGCGTCAGGCTGAGCGCCCTGGCCTCCGAGCGGTTTTCGGGTCGCGCCATGGTCGGAAACGCCTCATGTTAAAACAGGGTTATAATATCGTTAAAACCCTTGGCAGGCGAATCGAATCGTGCAAGTTTGATTCGCGGCGAGGGTTTTCGCTCAACAAGCTTAAAGCGGCCCCGGTCCGTCTTGTCGGTCCGGGGCCGGGCAAAAAACAGCGGGCTGGCAATCCCTTAGGTGCGGATGCGGCTCGGTGATCGCGGCGCCATGGGCTAAGTCGCGCACCGAATTTGCGCTTCTGGGGAGTTTTGCCATCTCGCTGTGCCCGTTGCGCGCGGCTCTCGCCCTGTCGGCGGCCCAGGACCGGCCGCCGCAACCGCGAGGCCGTTTGATGAGCATCGAAACCTGGACCGCGGAGCGCATCGAGCGGCTCCGGCACTGCGTCGGCTCCGGCCTGACCTGCAGTCAGATCGCCGCCGAGATCGGCGTCACCCGCAACGCCGTCATCGGCAAAATTCACCGCCTCGGCCTGTCGCCAGCGCGGCCCGCGGGTGCCTCGGCGCGTTCTTGCCCTCCGCGCGCCCGGCACCCGCGGATTTCGCCGTCGAGCCGGCTGTTGCGCTTGATCGGCGTGGAGGCGCCCGGCATTGCCGGCGACGCCGCCGCCGAGCCGGCGCCCATCGACAGCGCGCAGCGCTGCTCGCTGCTCGAGATCGCACAAGGCAAATGCCACTGGCCGATCGGCGATCCGCAAACCTCGGATTTTGCCTTTTGCGGCAATGACGCGGTCACCGGCTTCTCATACTGCGCCGGTCACGCCCGCATGGCCTACCGGGTCCCGGCGCGACGGCGGGCCTAGCGCGCCGACCGCGCCGCGCGGCGCCGGTATTGCTACCGGCAAGGTCCGTCGTGGTCCTTCTGAGCCATGGCCCGCTCGCGCCGGCAATCGCTGCTGAAGGTTTGTCCACCGCAGGCGCAGACCGGCCGGAACGACAGGCCGCAGGAATGCGGCGCGCGCGCGCAGCGGCCCTCCGCATCGGCGCGCTTGCAGGTGCCCGGATCCAACTCACACCACAGGCCGGTATCGCAGCCCAGCCCGGCGTGGCCGGCGCAAGTCCCGCCGATGCCGACGGCGCGTGCATTGTCGGTCCGCCCGATCAGCGCGACCAAGATCAGCGCAATTACGATAGCCAGCGTTCTTGACGGCATGTTGCCCTCCCCAGGCCGCGCAAATTATCGCAACATTTTTGGGCAAGCGAGCGCCACCGGCACCGTGCGGCGGTCGCGGTGACGGTATCCAGGCGCGCCGGTCGCGGCGCCATGGTAATCCCGTAGGGCTCGGAAACTATTCGCTAATTTAAATTCGAGCGGGTCGATATTTTATCGCCGGCTGTTGCCGCGGCGCCACCTCTGCCGCGCCCCCCCCCATGCTAGTCGTGGTCATAATAGAGGACGCGAACCATGACCAAGATCTGGAAGCTTGCTGTCGCCTGCGCATTTACGGTGACGGCCGTTCCGGCCTTAGCGGCCGATCTGCCGGCGCCGGCGCCAGTCTACAAGGCGGCGCCCGTCGTCGCGCCGTCATACAGTTGGACGGGTTTCTATCTGGGCCTCAATGCCGGCTATAGCTGGGGCGACCGCGACATGCAGTTTTTCAACGGCGATCCGGCCTTCTACGCGCTGGCTCTGGCCGGCGGCGAAATCCCAGCCACACTCGCTCCCAATCCTCAAGGATTCGTCGGCGGCGGCCAGGCCGGCTACAACATGCAGAGCGGTTTCGTCGTCTATGGCATCGAGACCGATATCCAATATGCCAACGTGAAGGGCACAGCCGCGGCCGCCACGTCCATTCTTCCCTTTCCGAATATTTCGACCGCGGCGCAGGAAAAGCTGGATTGGCTGGGCACGCTGCGCGGTCGCCTCGGCGTCAGCAACTCGGATTTTCTGCTCTACGCGACCGGCGGCCTTGCCTACGGGTCACGCCTCGGCATCGTCGAGCACCGTGGTGACCGGTCCGCCCGGCAATTCATGCGCCAACAATCTTTATTGCAGCGCCGGCGCGGTCAGCACCACCAGAGCCGGCTGGACCGCGGGGCTGGGCGCGGAATATGCCTTCGCCCGACCGTGGACCGTGAAGCTCGAATATCTCTATTACGATCTCGGCAGCGCGACCTATAACCAGCCGTCATTGAGCGTGCCGACGACGGGCATGCAGGCAACCGCGCATTTCAACGGCAGCCTGATTCGCGCCGGCGTGAACTACAAGTTCTGAACGCGCTTTCGAACCGCAAGCCTGATCCGCGGCACAGCGCCGCGTTGCACACATCACAATTCTGACTATGCGCGTGGCACGCGCCCGCCACGTTCGTTGGGGAAAATCCAACGCCCGACTCACCTCTCGCGGTGCTAACCTGACCATCATGGACCATGGGCCAAATTCTTGGGGGCGAGTGTGACCCGCGAAAATATTCTTTACCTCATTATCGGCGCGCTGGTGATCGTCATCGCCGCGCTCAGCTATCAGCTCTATCAGGACCGCAAGCAGCCCGAGGGCATGCGCATCGATCTCGGCCCCAACGGCTTGTCGATCGAGAAGAAATGACAAGCCGGTCCACCGCACGCTCAGCCGCGTTTTCGCCGCCACAGCGCGTCGAGGCTCAACGGGCCTGCCCCGGCAAAAGCGAGATAGAGAAAGATGAAGCAATAGAGGATCGCGCCGTCGCCGCTATTGAGGATCGGAAAGAAGCCGCGCGGCGCATGGCTGTGAAAATAGGCAATCGCCATCTCGCCAGACATGATGAAGGCCGCCGGCCGCGTGAACAGGCCGAGCGTGACCAAAATGCCGCCGATGAACTCGATGCAGCCGGCGCACCAATACAGAGTCAGAATGGGCGGCGTCGGCAGCGGCGATGGGAATCCGAACAGCCGCGATAGGCCGTGCTCGAGGAACAAAAGACCCACCATGATGCGCAGGATGCTGAGCACGTAGGGCTCAAGCGCAGCGAGCATCCCGGCAAAGCCGGCGGCGGACTTGACGTCAGAATGGCTTGGAATTTTGGCGGTGGTCTGATCCATAATGATGCAACCTCGTCGCCGCCCCGCGTTGACGATCTAACCCGCGGGGCGGCTTTGCGCACATCACAAAATCCTGATTAGGCGTGCCCGGAATAAACCTAGCGGCGGCTGCGGCCGCCCTCGCCGCCGCAGGATCGATTGGAAAATCCAACACCCGACTCACGCCGCGCGGTGATAACCTGCCGAACAACATATCACTGGGGTAATCTGGGGCGATCTGGTGGCGAGTGTGACTCGCAACATTATTCTTTACCTGATCATCGGCGCGCTGGCGATCGTCTTCGCCGCGGTCACCTATCATCTCTATCGGGAGCACAAGCTGCCCGAGAGCGTGCACTTCCATCTCGGCCCGAACGGCTTGTCGATCGAGAAGAAATAGCGCGGCATGTCGCCGAGCATGCCGGCCCGATCGCACCGACCGCGTCCTACTCCTCCGGCTCGGTGGTAAAAAACAACGGATAGCCTTTGCTCTTGCCGAGCTCGGTGGCTTCCTTGGCCTTGGTCTCGGCGACGTCGCGGGTATAGACCGCGATCACGCAGGCGCCGCGGCGGTGCGCCGTCATCATCACGCGATAGGCTTGATCCTCATTCATGCGGAAAACCGCTTTGAGCACCTGCACGACGAATTCGCGCGGCGTGTAATCGTCGTTGAGCAAAATGACTTTGTAGAGCGGCGGCCGCTGCGTCTTCGGCTTCACCTTGGTGCGCGGCTTTTCGAGAGTTTTGGACATCGAATTCGCTCTGCGCCCAGCCCGGTGGCAGACGCCGACAGCATAATTCAAACCGCAAACCTATCCCAGCGCGTCGCGGCGCCATGCCGCCTAGATTGCGGAACCGCCAGCGATTGGTGGCGTTGGCTGCGCCGCTGTGCGAAAATCACCGCCTGTCATTCATTGCGAGGGTCGCCATGCACATCCTCTGGATCGTCATCATCGGTTTTGTCGCCGGCATCATCGCGCGCTTCTTGGCGCCGGGGTCGAACAATCCGGCAGGCTTCATTCTCACCACGGTGCTTGGCATCGCCGGCGCCTTCGTCGCAACCTTCATCGGCCAGGCAATCGGCTGGTATGGCCCGGATCAGGGCGCGGGCCTGATCGGCGCCGTGGTCGGCGCGCTGCTCGTGCTGTTTATCTGGCACCGGCTGGTGTCGGCGCACAAGATTTCCGACCCCGGTGAACGACGCTATCTATAGTCGGCGGCGCTCAGCGCGCCCGCGGCCGGAGCGTTTTTAGCGCCCGATCGATCCGGTGCGCAGCGGGCGCCGCGTGATGCGGCGTTCGACCACGACCGCGCGCGGCGAGCCGGCCCGGCCGGCGATGGTGAAACGGTTGACGTCCTTGCGCTGACCCATGCGCAGCACGGCGCCGCGGGCCTCGTCGCTGGAGACATCCATCAGTGACGCCACGATCTCGATCTGCTCGCTGAGCTCTTCCGTCAGGCCCTGCGCCGCCTGCACCGCTTCCTCGACCGTCGGCGGGTCGCGCCGTACCCGGCGCCGGCCATCCTTCGTGTCCCATATGTCGCTCATGTGCCACCCTTCTTATTGCGCTGTCTTGGCTTACGATCCTGGCATACAAAATGTATTATCAGCCATTTGCCGCATTGCAACAAGGAAATTGTGCAGTGCACTCACAAGGATTTCATCGGCCGTGACTATGGCTAAAAACGACGGCGGCCGATGTGCCAAACGGCACACCGGCCACCCTGTTAACTTTGCTTTGGCCGCCGTAGCGGCGGCTCAACGCGCCGGCATCTCGCTGAACAGCACGCCGCCCTTGCCTTTCGAATTCTTCGCGGTCTCAACCAGCGACACGGTGACCTGCTCCGGCGTGGTGCCGGCGTTCTTCACCACGGCGGCGGTGATGTCCTTCACCAGGCCGCGCTTCTGCTCGAGCGTGCGGCCTTCCAAAATATAAACGACGACTTCGGGCATGAACTATCCTCCTTGGTTTTGCGACGAACGCGCTGATCGTGTTCGGGAGCGGCGGCATTGCCCCGCAATCGGGCCCGCATTATCTGCAACTTCAGGGACCTGCACAACACGGAGCCGACAATGAAACGTTTTGCATTTTCCGTTGGCCTCATGGCGCTGGGGCCTTGCTGCTGTCACGCCGGCGCGCGCCGATTATGCGGTCGTGCGTTTTGATAGCCGCTATTGCCAGATCTGGTGGGACGGCAGCGCGACCCCGTGGGGCGTCAACTGGACCAAGGTCGCCATGACGCCCGACTGGGCGTCGGCCGATTCCGCCCTGTACGCCGCGATCTCCGCCAGGATCTGTAACTGACGGCCCGTGACCAGCGGCCAATGAACTTTTCTGCTGCCGCAAGCGACAGATAGCGGGTGCGTGGCCGCTACAGGCTTGCCTGAATCCGACCACGTACTATCGGAACGTTCCCCGAAAAGGGAACAACAGGGAGCTGGAAATGAAAGGTTTGCTATTTGGGATTGGCGCTGTGGCGCTTGGTCTCGCGGCGGCGACGCCGGCGAATGCGGACTTCGCCGTGGTCAAGTTCAAGGATAACGGCGCTTGCCGCGCCTGGTACGACCACACCGCCAAGCCCTGGGGGACCTCGCAGGTTCTCTGGGTCAGCGAGCCGAGCTGGGATGTGGCACAGACCAAGGGCGACTATGCGATGAAGCACCACTGGTGGAAGGCTTGGTGGAAGTAAGCCTGTCGTCGCTTGCCTTCGTCTAGCGCCGCCCGCCGAACGACCGGCGGGCGGCTTTTGTTTTTGTTGGTCGTGCGTAAAATGCAGCGCCGCGCTGGCGCGCGCCTATCGGGCCTGCGATCGCGCGCTTAGTTGGCGCTGAACAGCCGGCGCAGCACCGGCCCGAGGCCGTGCTCTTCCGGCTTCTTCCTCGGGGCGGCGGCAAACGCCGGTTGCGGGCCGCGCGGCGCCTGCAGGCCGGCGGCGGCAGGCTTTTTGATTGCGTCCTTTTGCGGCGCCAACGGGACCGGAGAAACGGCCGCGGCATTGGTCGCAGCCGGCGGTGAAGCCTCAGTCACCGGTGGACTCTCCGACAGCGCGGCAACGCTCGCCGGCGCCGCCGAAGTCGAAACCGCGCGCGAGTCGCTCGGCGCAGGCGCCGGGACTTGCGCCGTCATAGGCGGCGGCGCAATCGGCTGCGCACTGGCTGTGACAGGCGGCGGGCTCGGTTGGCGCGTGGCCGCCGGCGCGCTCGGTTGAATGCCTGCCTGCACTTTGGCGGGAGCCGCCGGAGCGATCGGCGCAGCGGTGGCGACGGGCGCTATGACAGGCGCCGGTGTCGCGGCGGCAACCGGCGCTGCAGCGGGTGCGGCGGCTTCGGCCGGCTGCACCAGCGAATGCACGACGACCAAGGTCTTGCCGGCATCGGCCACCGCACCGGGCGCCGAGCGCTCGGCCAGCGACAACACCACGGCGGCACCGGCCGTAGCCCCGATCGCCGTGGCGACGACCACGACCCGGGCGGTGCGCATGAAATTGGGTGCGGGGGCGAGATAGCCCCATTCGGGATGAAAATTCCCGGCAAACCGCATCACAACCTCCAAAGGCAAACTAAGTTGAGCGTATCCGGTATTTGCAACTTCCGATTACTACACCGACGATGACCAAAACGCCTCACTGCGATACGAGTTCCGCCGCTTCAGAGACTTCGATTAGCATGATCCGCCACTGCTACAAGACACTGTAAACACGAAATTTATGAGCTGTTGCCAATAGGCATCAATTGTGGCGCAAGTTGCCGTCTATTCCCCCGCATTTTACCGCTCGACCGCACCCCATTGTGCATAAGTAGCGCCGGCGCGGCCGGCGTCACAGCGAGGTCGAGTACATCCGCCCGGTGGAACTCGAGGTTGTACCAGAGCCGCCGATGCGATCGCCCATCGAGGCGATCCACGACGGAATGCCGCCGATCGCGGACACGACGTGCAGCGTGGCGCCGACGACGTGGTCCTTGATCTCGATCGTCCTGGTCAGAAGCGACTTCGATTCGGGCGCGGGGTCAGCCACGGGCGCAGTGCCCACCGGCTGATCGGCCTGCGCGATCAAGAGCGGCGCGTGCGGCGGCAGAACCGGAGCAGTCGCCACCTTGGTTCGCGCCGGGACCGGCTTGGCTATGACCGCCGTCGCGACGGCGCGCGGAGCCGGCAGCGGGGCTGCGGCCGGCGCCGGCGGTTCGGCCGCCTCCAAGCGGGCGTCCGCGATCGCTGCATCTTCCGCGGCGTGGCGGTTCTTCTCTGCCGCCGTCTGGGCCTTGAGATAGTCGATGATCACCGCGTGCTCGTCGCGCACGAGCTGCATCATTTCCGCCGAAGCCGGCACCACCTGTTCGGTCGCCGGATGTGACGCCGCGGCATGATTGAGCTGGTATTGGGCGATGATGACGCCGCCGAGCACGCTGACGAATGTCGCGGGCAAAACGTCGACGACGAGCTTGCCGACGAACCGCTTGAGCAAGGGCGCTTCGTGCCTCGGCGCCAAACTTTTCGAAGCCAAGTTCGGCTGCGCCAAATTCGTCGGAGCCAAGTTCTGCGGCGCCACGTACTTCACAAGTCCGGTCGGCTGGGTCGCTTGGTGCTGCATCGTCCCGTCCCTCTGACCATCCCGTTTTTCAAACGGCCGGTTGAATTTCAAACATCTGTTCTGGGCGGCCGAAGGCCCAGAAAAAGGAATTTTTGCGGCATTCCCCAGTTTTTTGCGGCGCCGACGGGCTCAAACCCGCCGGCCGAGCCCCCCCGTGGCCCAGCGGCTGACCAGTTGCGCCAGCCATTCTACCGCTTCCTCGTCGAGCACCAGCCCCAGCGGCGGATCGGCTAACTGCTCGCGATTACGCAGAAAAACGCTGCATTGGCCGACCAGCCACACGGCGGCCGCGGTCAGCGTCCGTTGATCCGCCTCGGGCTGGAACCGGCGCACGAGTTCCACGGCCAGCCCCATGAAGGGGGCGGCTTCCTCGCTGAGCAATTTGCGGAACACCGCGGTCGGCCGCACCGTCTCCCAATTGAGGATGCGCATGTGCCGGCTGTATTCGTCGCGGCCCAATAGCGGGCGGAGCTGGCGGCGGATGAACTCGGCCATCGCCGCCTCGCGCGACATCGCCTTCATCTCGTCGGCATGTTCGAGCTGCTGGTCGGTCAGGGCCCGCAACGCCGCGCGCAAAACCTCGCGATAAAGCCCATCCTTGCCGTCGAAATGGTAATTGATCGCGGCCTGGTTGACGCGGGCCTTGGCGACGATGGCGCGGATCGAGGTGGCGTCGTAACCGCGCTCTGCGAACAGCCGTTCCGCGGCCTTCATGATCCGCTCGCGGGTTATGTCGGACGGCCGCGTCACGATTGCGCCATTTTTCAAACTCTTGTTTGAATTCCAAATAGACCCCCGGCGGCCGGAATGCAAATGCCGTTTGCGGTGTTGATACCGGGGATGCGGCGCCGCCTATACGTCGTGCGGCGGTCATACTATTCTTGCAGGCATAACAGCCGTTCCAACAGAAGCGGGAGGGTCCCCCAAATGAACATGCAAAAACTGCCGTCCGACATCATCGGGCTATCCAAGGTCATGCCGCCCCTGTCGCGGCGCGGTTTCATGTCGAGTTCCGCCGCCGCCGCCGCGGGCTACACGCTCGCCGCCGGCCCGGTGCGCGCCGATGCCATCCAGACCGACGCCAACGGACTGAAGGCCGGCATGGCCGATGTCGCGGTCACGGGCGGCAACATGCCGGTCTATTTCGCGCGGCCGGCCAATGTGCAGAACCCGCCGGTCATTCTTGTCTGCATGGAAATCTTTGGTCTGCATGAATGGGTCAAGGATATTACCCGCCGCGTCGGTCATCTTGGCGCCTTCGCCGTCGCGCCAAATTATTATTTCCGTTCCGAAACGGGCGGCGTCGACCTGACCAAGATCGACGACATGTCGAAGATCTTCCCGATCGTCAACAAAAAGACCGACACCGAGCTGTTCGCCGACCTCGATGCCACTGTGGCCTGGGCGAAGTCGCAGGGCGGCGACACCAACCGGCTCGGCATCATGGGCTTTTGCCGCGGCGGCCGTAACGTCTGGCACTATTCGACGCACAATCCCAACCTGAAGGCTGGCGTCGCGTTCTACGGCACGCTGATCGACAAGAACGACGCCGCGCCAAAGAGCTCAATCGAGCTTGCGGCCGAAGTGAAAGAGCCCGTGCTCGGCCTCTACGGCGAAGCCGACACCGGCATCACGCCGGATCAGGTCAAGCAGATGGAGGATGCCCTCAAGGCCGCCGGCAAGATCGCGGAGTTCCATGAATATCCCGGAGCGCCGCACGGTTTCGTCGCCGATTATCGGCCGAGTTACCGCAAGGAAGCAGCCGAAGATGCCTGGAACAAGATGATCGCCTGGTTCAAGAAGTACAAAGTGCTCAGCTAGGCGATTATCGTCGAAGCAAGACGCGGCGCTTGCGAGCGCCGCGTTTTTCATGTCCGATCCACCAATGCCGGTCTTCATCTGTAACACCTGCGGCACGCAGTTTACGCCCTCCGAGAAGGAGCCGGCGCGCTGCCCGATCTGCGATGAAGAGCG
>Ga0187890_10003177_pt1 | contig 11384 bp, 8 predicted proteins | sample June2016WEW_21_1_FD_133005 | JGI IMG/M metagenome (GOLD analysis project Ga0187890, IMG submission 133005) | Peatland microbial communities from SPRUCE experiment site at the Marcell Experimental Forest, Minnesota, USA - June2016WEW_21_10 | ecosystem: Environmental > Terrestrial > Soil >... | reverse complement strand
GCCGAGCCGCCCCCTCCGCCAGGGCCGCGCGGTAGTGCGCGTCACGGTACGGCGAGTAGTAGGTGGCAATCCAGCCGTCTGCGATCTCCCGGGCGAGGGCGACGTTCCTCGGCCCCTCGGCGGCCAGCAGGATGGGGAGGTCGGGGCGGAGCGGTCTCACCATCGAGAGGAAGGGACGGCCCAACCCGGAGCCCCCGGCCAGGGGGAGTGTCAGGTGACGGCCCTGGTATGCGACCGGCTCCCGACGGCGGAGCACACGGCGGACGATCTCCACGTAGTCGCGGGTCCGCCCCAGGGGAGGGTCGAAGGGCTGCCCATACCAGCCCTCCACCAGCTCCGGGCCGGACACGCCGAGCCCGAGGACAAAGCGCCCGCCGGAGAGGTGGTCGAGGCTGAGGGCCGCCATCGCCGTCGCCGTCGGTGCCCTGGCGGCCATATGCATGATCGACGTCCCGAGCCGCATCCTCGTGGTGTGCGCGCCCACCCAGGCGAGCGGCGTCAGAGCATCGGAGCCAGATGCCTCGGAGGTCCACACCGACTCGTAGCCGAGCGTCTCCGCCTCGCGCACCGTCTCCAGCAGCCGGGGCGGGGGGCCGGCCTCGTCCCAGAAACCGAGGAGCAATCCCAACTTCATGCGCCGCTCACGCTACTCCCGCCACCCGGCCGGCGGCGACGCAGGGCAGGATCGGCCGCCGACCCGCGGGCGTCTCCGCCCCAGCGGCCCGGGCCGGCCGAGCCGCGACGCCGGCGCCGAGTAGTGAATCTGGATCACTGTCACAGGGCGCAGCCGACTGTCGCGGATTGGAACTGGGCGCGTCATACTCCAGACGGCCAGCCACCAATGAGGAGCGCCGCTGTGACCGATCGGAGTGGGACCCCACACACGGGACAGCATTCCCGGAAGCATCCGGGCACGCTGACCGTGCTCCTCCTCGACGACCATGCGGTCATCCTGGAGGCCCTGAGGGCGCTCATCGAGAGCGACGACACCCTGGTGGTCATCGGGACCGCAAGCCGCGTTCCCGACGCGATCCGCCTGGCACGAGCCATGCAGCCCGACGTGGCCGTGATCGACGTCCACATGCCGGATGGGGGCGGCTGGGCGGCCGCGCGCGGTCTGCTCGAGGTCTGCCCCGACATCCGTCTGGTTGCCTTCTCCTCCTTCGACGACGCGCTGGTGACCCGCACGATCGCGGCGGCCGGCATCTCTGCCTTCGTCACCAAGGGTTCAGACATCGGCGTGCTGCTTGCGGCGATCTGCGGCGAGGACGTCATGCCGACGCCCGCGCAACCGATGCCGCTCCTCCGCAGGACGGTCGCCACCGGCGCTGAGTGAACGGGCGCGGACCGCAGTCCGCGTCATGGCGAGGCCCGGGCGACGCCTCTGGTCCCTAGCGTGGTCGAACCCCAGCCTGCGATATCGCGTGTAGAGATGAGTTGATCCTGCAGGCGGACCCCAGGTCAGGGAGGCACCCCGAGGTGCAGCAACTGCGATCGAGGTTCGACCACCACCCGCTGGTCCTCGCCGCGGCGGTCGCCGCGGCATCGGTGACGGCGTGCGGCACCGCATCTGTCAGCCCCGCGATCACCGGGACGGCCGCGGCAGCGAGCCAGACAATGATCGGAGCCATGCAGACAAGCATCGGAACCGTGCTCACAGGGCCGAGTGGCCACACCCTCTACATCCTCGTGGACAGCCACGGGAAGGCGGTCGCGTGCTCAGGCAGCTGCCTGGCCGTCTGGCCACCGGTCACGATGGACTCGGGATCCCCACGGGCCGGCTCGGGCGTGACGGCCTCGCTCTCGACGGTGGCGCCAGCCGGGGCGACACCTCAGCTCACCGTGTCCGGCCATCCCGTCCACTACTACGTCGGCGATACCTCACCCGGCCAGGCCAATGGCGAGGGCATCAGCTCGTACGGGGGGATCTGGTACGCCCTCCAGCCGAGTGGGCGGCTATTCGTTCCGGGGATGGGCGGCAACCCCTACGGCTACTGAGGCTCGAAAGCCGGCTGGGGCGGTGCCCGAGTGACAGAGCACGGCACACGCCGCAGGCCAGTTGTTGGGAAAGGTCATTGACACCCGCGCGCTTGCCACTGGGTGATGGGCCGTCAGCTCACGGGAGATCGGGGTAGCGCACCGAATGCCCGACCAGCGCGTTGGCCATCGGCATCGCCTCGCAGCCGAGCAGGCTCTTGGCGGTCACAAATCCACGCAGGAGTCATGGACGCCGGCTGGCGCCTCGTTTCGATCCGCCGTGTGGCGGAACCTGACGACCGCGCTACTGGGCGGCGTCTCGCGAGCGTCCGGAGCGGCGCCGCCTCCAGCCCAGGACCAGGAGCCCGAGCCCGATCAGCCCGACGCCGATCTCGCTGGCCTCGCCGCCTCCTCCGAACGCTCCGGTGGTGGGGGTGGAGATGGGCGCTTCGACCTGCTGGGAGTCGGCGGTCGCCTCCGACGCGCCGGCCGCGTAGCCGGCGTCGCCTGAGTAGGTGGCGGTAACCGAGTGGCTGCCGATCGTGAGGCCCGTGACGGTGAGGCTCGCCTGGCTGTCGACGTCGCTATTCAGTGTGGAGGTACCCACCAGTGACCCGTCGACGAAGACAGTGACCGTCCCGCTCGGGTTGCCCGACCCTGGCGCCAGCGCCGCTACCGTGACCGTCACGGTCACGGGCTCGCCGGGGACAGAGGGGTTGGGGCTAGAGCTCACCGTGACCGCCGTCGCCGACTGGCCGACGGCCTGAGTCAGGGTGGCGGCGCTCCCGAGGTCGTCGCTGTCACCGGAGTACGTGGCGGTGATCGAGTGCGGACCGGTCGCGTCGTAGGTGACCGAGCACGCCGCCGTCCCCGCCGTCAGCGCCACCCCCACACAGGCGCTGATGGGTGCGCTGCCGTCGCTGAAGCTCACGGTGCCGCCCGGGTCTCCCGACGCCGGTTCCGCGCGCTCGAGGGTGGCAGTGTAGGTGACAGTCTGCCCGGTCACCGAGGGGTTGGCATTCGAGGCCAGAATGGACGTCGTGGCGGCGGCGTCGACCGTCTCCACCAGCGTTGGGGCCGTGCTCTCGGTGAAGTTGCGATCGCCGCTGTAGACGGCGGTGAGCGAGTGGGCGCCGGAGCCGGCGAAGCTGGCCACGCAGGTTGCCGCACCCAGGGAGAGGGGCTGAGCGGAGCAACCGGCAATGGCCGAACCGCCGTCATCGAAGCTGGTGGTTCCTGTCGGGGTGCCTGAGGCGGGCGAGGTCACGGTGACGCTGGCGGTGAGTGTCATCGTCTGGCCCACCTTGGCCGGGTTCACCGACGAGGAGAGCACCGTGGTGGTCGCGGCCTGCCCCACCGTGAGGGTGAAGCTCTGGGTAGCGGCAGGCGTCACACCGTTGCTCGCCGTGATCGTGAAGGTGTAGGTGCCCACCGTTCCGGGCGCGCCGGTTCCCGAGAGGGTCGCGGTCCCGTCATGGTTGTCGACGAAGTTGACGCCGCTCGGGAGGGTCGCCCCGCCATCGGAGATGGCATCGACGGGGAAGCTGGTGGTGACGACCGTGAAGCTCCCCGGTGCCCCGACCGTGAAGCCGGTGGCGTCCGCGCTGGTGATGGCGGGCGCCTGGTCGACAGTGAGGGAGAAGCCCTGGGACCCGACGGGGGAGACCCCGTTGCCCGCGGTGATCGTGAAGTCGTAGACGCCGCCGCTGCCCGTGGCGGGAGTGCCGACGAGCGTTGCAGTTCCGTTGTGGTTGTCGGCGAACGTGACTCCGCCGGGGAGTGCTGCCGAGCCGTCAGAGATCGTATCGACGGGAAAGCCGGTGGTGGTGACCGTGAAGCTGCCGCTCGTCCCCAGCGCAAAGGTGGTGGTGGCCGCGCTCGTGATGGCGGGTGCCTGGTCGACGGTGAGGATAAAGCTCTGAGTCGCCGCCGGGTTGGTGCCATTGCTCGCGGTGATCGTGAAAGCGTAGGTCCCGCCTGTCCCTGCAGCGGGCGTCCCGGCGAGGGTGGCGGTGCCGTTCTGGTTGTCGATGAAGGTGACTCCGCTGGGGAGCGTCGCCCCGCCGTCGTCGAGGGACGGGGTCGGCGCGCCGGTGGTCTGGATCGTGAAGGTGCCGGCATCTCCGCTGGTGAAGGTCGTGGTGGACGCGCTGGTGATGACCGGTGAGGTCAGGTATGTCGCGGTGATGACGACCTCGGCACCGGTGGAAGCCGTGGTCACGGACACGCCGGTCGCCGTCGCCTCGACGAAGCTGGCACCCGCACCGCCGGCACCGCCGGAGCCTCCGGCCATGGAGCAGTCCCCCTCACCTCCGCCGGAGCCGCCGACCCAGCCGCCGCCGCCGCCACCACCCATGGAGCCGTCGCCGTCGACGTTGTCCTGACCGATCCCGCCCTGGCCGGGTGTCCCGACGCCGCCGGTGCCTCCGGGGCACGACGAGGCTGCGCTGCCGGCGGCCGCAGCAGCCGCGCTGCTGGCGAGGCCGGCACCGCCCCCGGGCTGACCGTTCCCCGATGCCGTCCCGCTGCCACCGGCTCCGGGACCGGAGAGGGCCGTGCCGAGGGAGCCGGCGCCGCCGCCCGCGCCTCCAACGCTGGCGTCGCTGCTGAAGGTATCCTCGCCGCCACCCCCGCCGCCACCGGCGACGACAAGGCGCGGGTCGGTGGTCGGGTTGGCCGTGTACGTGCAGCCGCTGCCGCCCACGGCGCAGGTCTGAACATCGGACGCTCCGCCGCCCCCTCCGCCGTAGTCGGAGGTGCCGCCGCCGCCGTAGCCGCCGGAGGCAATCGCGTTGCCCACCTCGACGTAGAGGGTCGAGATGCCAGTCGGGGGCGAGATCGCGGCCTGGACCTCGGCTCCCCGCCCGGGGGCTCCGTCCGAGTGCTCGGGATTGCCTCCGACGGTCGTGCCGGCCGACCCGATCACCGTGACCTGCAACGAGTAGGTGCCCGCAGGAATCGCGTAGACCGACTCTCCTGAGCTGGAGAAGGTCGAAGTCTGGGTTGCGGCCAAGACTCGCGCGTCGGAGATGGCTCCGGCGATCGCGATCGCGGGCAGCAGGATGACGGCGCCGGCGAGGGCGTGCCCCCACCTGCGTGCAGGTCGGATGCGTGGATCGTATGTCGTCATGCCGGCGATGATGTGCGCGTGCAGGGATGGGTCCTCGCCGTACCACGGAAACGTCATCCAATTGCGTCAGCAACCGGCTGCACGTTGCAGCGCGGTCTCGTGACAGTTGCTATGTCGGAGTCGGCGAACTGAAAGGACTAGTGCAAAGGCATCGGTGCGTAGCCGCTAATCGGCATCATCGCGTCGGATAACGATGTAGCGGGTGCTCAGGGAGGCTGCGAGCGTTCTGAGGAGATGCAAAGACCCATGACAGTTAGCGGAGGTCTATGGCAGACAGCCGCTCCAGTCGACAGACGGCGTCGCCGGCGGTGAGAGAGACACGACATCGCCGCAGTCGATGTGCGACAAGGGTCCTGCCGGAGCGATGATGGACTGCAGGGCGGGTCACGAGCCGTCGGTCGCGCTGTCCCCCACCCACGCGGCACACTCAGCGGCGAGCCGATCGAGGCCGAGGGGGCCGAGGTCGAGGGCGGCCGCGTGGAAACTCTTGAGATCGAACGCCGGACCCAGGCGTTGACGGGCCGCGTCGCGGGCGGCTAGCCACGCACGCTCTCCCACCTTGTAGGCGATGGCCTGCCCCGGCCTTCCCAGGTAACGATCGAGCTCGCTGGCCAGGAAGTCGCGGGGGGAGCAGAGCCGGGTGAAGAGGAAGTCCCGGCCGAGCTCGGGGGTCCACATCTCCCCGGGATGAAAGCGCTCTTCGACGGGGATCCGGAGCTCGAGGTGCATGCCGATGTCGACCACCACCCGGATGGCCCGCAGCAGCTGAGCGTGCAGGAAGCCGAGCCGGTACTCGGGCCTGTCCAGGTAGCCGAGCTCGTCCATGAGCCGCTCGGCATACAGCGCCCACCCCTCGCCGTGGCCGCTGATCCAGACGCTCCGTTGGAAGCGTGTCAGCCGATCCCTCCGGTAGCGGACCTGCCCGACCTGGAGGTGATGGCCCGGCACCCCCTCGTGGTAGCAGGTGGTGACCTCACCCCAGAGCGGAAAGACGGTCCGTCCCTGGGTGGGATACCAGGTCCGGCCGGGCCGGCTGAAATCCTCTGCCGGACCGGTGTAGTAGGCCGCGGCGGCTCCGCCAGGCGGAGCGATCATCGCCTCGACCTTCGTCAGCGGTGCCGGGATGTCGAAGTGGCTTCCATTGAGGTCCGCGATCGTCCGATCCATCAAGTTCTGCAGGAACACCCTGAGCGCGTCCTCCCCGTGCGCCGCCCGCGCCGGATCGGACTCCAGGACATCGATGACGTCGGTGAGCGACGCGCCGGGGATGATCCGGGTGGCCTCCCGCGCCATCTCCGCCTCAAGACGGTGCACCTCCTCCCACCCCCATGCGTACGTCTCCAGCAGATCGACGGACGCGCCGAGGTTCTGGCGGGCGGTGAGGGCGTACCGGTCAGGACCGACCGGGTCGCGTTCAAGAGCGGATGGGGCGAGCTCCTCGCGCATCCAGCCGGCTGCGTCTGCGTACGCGCCCGCCGCCGCGGTCGCGGCCGCCGCCAGCCGGCGCCGCAGCCGGTCGTCATCTCCTCCGTAGCGGCCCACCAGGCCGGCGAAGAACGATGCTCCTCCCCTCTCTCCCGCCCAGGTGGAGCCCTGCTCAGCGCAGGCGAGCACCTGGCGGCGAGCCGGTGGCATCTGCCGCTCGGTCGTCTCTTGGAGCGCAGCCCGAAGCCCCCGCAGGCTGCCGGGCACGCGTTCAAGACGTGCGGCAATCGTCTCCCAGTCCCGCTCGCTCTCCCGGGGCATGAGATCGAAGGCCTGGCGAATCGACTGCCAGGGACTCCCGATGACGCTCAGCGTTCTCTGGGTCTCGCCCGCCTCGTCGAGGGCGAGCCGCGATTCGAGCCACTCGGAGAGCAGAGCCGCTGCCACACGGTCGTCTTTGCCCTCGATCGGGAGCGTTAGCAGCTCTCGCAGCGTCGACCGGTCGAGATCCGTGCGCGACGCGGCGCCCGCAGGTGAGTAATCCGTCAGGTGCGCGTCGTGACCCATGAGACCGCGCTGAGTGGCCATTGCCGGGTCGGCTGCCGCAAGGCGTTCCACGTACGCGTCGCACAGCTCGTGGACCGGACTGCTCATCGGCTCCAAGCTTACGTCGGCACTGGTCAACCGCCCTCGGACTGCCTCCCCCTGACAGGGCCGGCGCAGCTGACCCGGGTCGGATGTGCCTGTCGAGGAAATGCCGCCTCTAGGCGCGCACCGTGCCTTGTCTCTCGAAGGTCATGGCGCGCTGCAGGGCGGCCGCCCGGAGCTCCTCGGCAATCTCGACGGGGCCGCCGATGCTGGCCGCGTTGAGACCAGCTTGGGCAGCCTCCTCGACAACCCCGCCTACGAGGATCGCCAGCTCGGGCGTCCGGTGGAATACCAGGACGCCGTGGTTGGCCAGCAGCACGGCGGGAACTCCGGGGAGGGCGGCGGCCCGGATGTTGGCTACCGCTTGGGCTGAGCCGCGCGGCCCGTAGCCGGCGACGGGCACCCCGGTGGGGAGCCCGAACATCGCCAGGGCCTCGACCCAGCAGCCGATCGGACGTCGCGCCACCGCATAGGCGGTGGCATGGGGCGAATGGGTGTGCAGGACGCAGCCGACCTCCGGGTGGTCCTCGTACATGGCCGTGTGCATGGCGACCACAGCGCCCTGGATCGGTGGCAACTCGCCCTCCAGCAGCGTCCCGTCCAGACCGACCCGCACCACCGCGGATGGCAGGTGGCCGCGGAGCGACGGGCCACCCGTGAAGTACATCTCGTGCGCGCCGGGAACACGCAGACTCACGTTCCCGTGTCCGTTCGCGGAGATCGCTCCGCTGGCCACGACCCGTTGGGCCACATCGATGACTTGATCGACCAGGTCCTTGTCCATGGAACCTCCCTCCCGCTGCGCGATGGCACCGTGGAGCAATGGTAGGTGACCCCGGGCCGGGGTGTCGATGGGGTTACACGCCGCCAAAGGAGCGGATGAAGAAGCGCCCGATCGCCGCCAAGGCGTTCAGCAGATCTGGCCACCTGACCGCGGCATCCTGCTCATCGCGTCCGACTGCCTCCACAGACGTCTGGCCAGGTGGGAGGGGCTCGGCGGGATCGGAGGGCGTCCGAAGACCGGCTGGGTCGGTGCTCTCCACCGACGACGGTGCTGCCTCGGGTACCTCTGATGCCAGGTGCACCGGGTCCCACCAAGTCGGCGGCTGACCGGGCTGGTGCATCTCTTCGTCCAACTCGTTCCCTTCCTCGTCAGGCTGACCCGACGGTGCCGCTCCCCGCCAATCTTGGGCTTCATCTTTCATGCGGCGTATCTTCCCCACCTCGCGCATGGAACGGCCGGCTCAGGATGAGGGGTCCGCGTGGCTCATCGCAAGCGCCCGGTCTCAAGAAAGGCGGGTGACACGGAGCCTGGCAGCTGCACCATGGCCGCCACCGGATGGGCGGGAACGGGCACCTCGCCGCCGAGGTCCGCGACCACGGCCGCCAGCTCGGCATCGGACACCACCGCGAGCGCTGGAGCCTCCGCGTCCTCTCGAGGCACCCAGCACCTCACCGTCGTCCCGGCGCCAGGCTGGCTCTCGAGCGACCACGACCCGCCAAGGGCCTCGCTGCGCTCCCGCATCGAGCTGAGCCCGACGTGGCCGGTGGGTGAGTAGCCCGTCCCCTCCGGAACGAACCCGGGCCCGTCATCGCGGACGGTGACCGCGTAGCCGGCGTCCCTGTCTCTCAGCTCCACGGTGACGGTGGAGCCGGCGGCATGCTTGCGCGCGTTGACGACGGCCTCGCAGGTGATCCGGTAGAGGGTCGTGGCGATGGTCCCGGAGGGCTCGTTCGCGAAACTGCCGTCGAGGACGCAGTGGAGATCGCCGTCCTGCTCGACCTGCTCGAGATACTGACCCAGAGCCGTGGTGAAGCCGCGCTCCACGACCTGCGGATGCAGCTCTGACATCAGCGTGCGCATCCGCGTGATCGACGCCTGAACCGCGTCGGCGGCGTGATCCAGCGACAACGCCTGCTTGGGGTCGGCGATGCCGCGCCGCGCGATCTGGAGGCGGGTGTGCCCCACCGCCATCCACTGCAGCATGTCGTCGTGGATGATGCCGGACAGCCGGCGGCGCTCCTCGTCCTGCAGGGTCACCAGGCGGAGTAGCAGGCCCTTCCGCCGGTCGTTGGCCTCGCGCAGCCCTTCCAGGCTGTGGTCGAGCTCCCGGGTACGCTCGCCAACCAGATCATCGAGCTGCCGGTTGTGCTGCTGCAGCTGGAGGCCGAGCAACCGAGTGTCCCGCACCAGGATGAATTGGCGCGTGAGGATTATCACCATGATGCCGAAGCTGTCCCAGAGCATGAAGGCGTCGAGGCCGACCCCGCGCAGCTCGCGCACGGCGACCACGAGACCGGCCGCGATCATCGGAACGTAGGGGAGAATCGTCCGCCATCGGGTCTGCTGGACGGCATGCTCGGTGACCCGGTTTGTCGACGTCATCGCGCTGAGCGCGCCCAGGCCGATCAGGATGTATCCCAGCGTCCAGCCGACGTCGGTCGGGTTGGTGGTGTCGAAGTTATGCACCGTGGTGAGATACGCGAAGGTGGTGTCGGCGAGGGCGGCGAGCAGCACGCCCACACCCAGGTAGACGAACGGCCGGCGGCCGGTGGCCGACATCCGGGAGAGCGCCAGGATCACGATCGTCCCCATGAAGACGTCGCCGAGCGGGTAGACCAGGCTGAGGAACTGCTGTTCGAAGCCGGCCGCGGATTCGGCGTAGATGGGCCCCAGGACGGTGGCCCAGCTCACGAAGAGAGCGCCACCAGCCATCAGCAGACCGTCGAGGAGCGGTGAGATCCGGTTGCCGCTTCCGCGGAAGACGGGGAGCGCTAGCAGTCCCGCCACTCCGAGCGGGATGGCCGCGACGTATCCCACGTCCGGCCACGAGGGGAAGAGGCTCGTGGGACTCTGGTTGAGGATCACCTCGCGAATCGCCCAGTCCGCCTGCCCGAGTCCCCAGCTCAAGGCCGAAAGACCGATCAGCACCCATGCCGCGCGAGCCGACGTGCTCCGCCGCCGGGCGGCGAGGAAGCAGACAATGGCCGCCCCCAAGGGCGCCAGCGTCTCGGAGAAGTCGTCAAGTGCGACCGTTGGCCGATAGCGACCGGGGTGGATGGCAATCAAGAGGGCGCTGAGCGCCGCGAAGACGATGGCGGCCACCACCAGCCGCCCGAACCTAGGCTGGCGCGCCGTTCGGTGAGTGCCATCAGAAGTGGTGGTCATCAGCCGAGGCTAGGCGGCGGGCGGCGGCGGGACCAGATGCAGGGGCCTCAGGATTTCCTGGTGCAGTTGGGCCATCCGAATATGGCGAAACCGAATCTGGCCGGCGCGGGGTGACGGAATCACCATGAGGTCACCACCACCCGTAGAGGAGCGCTGACGTGACTGAACACCCCGAGCTCGCGAACGCCGGCCCCGGCTCCCTGGGGGTCCCCGGCAACCTGACCGTCCTGCTCCTCGACGACCACGCGGTGATGCTGGAGTCGGTGAGAGCGATCGTCGAGACCGATGACACCCTGACCGTCGTGGGCACGGCCAGCCGCGTCCCGGACGCGATCCTGTTGGCGGCGGAGACCCATCCTCAGGTGGCCGTGATCGACGTCAACATGCCCGATGGGGGTGGGTGGGCGGCTGCGCGCGGTCTGCGCGAGGTCTGCCCCGACATCCGTCTGGTCGCCTACTCCTCGTTCGACGAGGCCCTGGTGATCCGCACCATCAGGGCGGCGGGGATCTCCGCCTTCGTCACCAAGGGGGCCGACATCGATGTGCTGCTGGCGGCGATCCACGGAGAGGACATCCGCCCGGTGCTCGCCCAGGCAAACCCGCTGATGCGCAGGACGGCCGCAGTCGCGGCGGGCTGACGCCGACCCGGTCTCTGGCCTTCGCTCGCGTGTCCCGGCATCCCGATCGAGGGCCAGGGGCACGGGGCTCACGCAACCGGCTGGCGTGAAGGCGGACGTACCTGGAGGCGGGGGGAGGGGTGGTACGCCCAGGAGTGTGGGATTCCACCACATAGTGGACGCATGTCTCGGGACATAGTGGACACCCTTCACGGAGGCGTGCCCCATGGGTCTCGAGCGCTACGTCGTCGATGCGGTGGTTCTGGAGGGTCGGAGTCCCCGCGAGCTCGCCCGCCTCCACGGCATCTCCAAGAGCTGGATCTACCAGCTGGTCACCCGCTTCCGCGCCGGCGGGTACGACGCCCTGACCGCGCGCTCCCGCCGCCCCCACGGCTGCTCCCACCAGGTCGGTCCCGAG
>Ga0187890_10003176_pt1 | contig 11385 bp, 11 predicted proteins | sample June2016WEW_21_1_FD_133005 | JGI IMG/M metagenome (GOLD analysis project Ga0187890, IMG submission 133005) | Peatland microbial communities from SPRUCE experiment site at the Marcell Experimental Forest, Minnesota, USA - June2016WEW_21_10 | ecosystem: Environmental > Terrestrial > Soil >... | reverse complement strand
TCCGGTTCACGATCAGGATCGCGCCTTGAAGTTCTACACCGAAAAACTCGGCTTCCGCGTAATGACCGACCAGCCCTTTGGAGCGCAGCGCTGGATTGAGCTGGGCATCCCCGGCGCCGAATCGCAGCTCGTTCTGTTTACGCCGGAAGGCCATGAAAACCGGATCGGCGGATTTCAGCCGGTCACGTTCTGGACGGATGACGTGTTTGCGACCGCCAAGACGCTGAAGTCCAAGGGAGTGCAGTTTGCGGTAGAGCCGAAGAAGGAACCGTGGGGAACGTCGTCTATCTTCAAAGACCCGGACGGCAATCAATTCGTGCTCTCGAGCAAATAACCATGCGCCGCATCTGCCCGCATAGGGACGGCCGCCCCCGGCCGTCCAGCGGAGCGCATCTCCGCAGTCGGCGGACACTCCGACTGCAAAATCGCTCCAGGTCGCCGGGTTGTTAGAGACGCGATATTACATCAACAACGAAAAAGCTGCCCGTTGTGGAAGTCCTCGCAACGAACTCAAAGTCCTTGGGACCCTCCTAGACCAGGGTCCACCGGAGACATACTGCGCTCACCTCACACGGTGCTGTGACATATCGCACTGACCTCGTCCCACTCTTCGTGGTAAGAAAGCGCCATCGGTCGGGGGGCGTGCCATGTCCCAGTTGCTTGTAGCCAGTCTAGGGCCAGTCCCAACAGCCGAACAGCGCGTGAACTCCCCATCCTCTCTTCTTCAGTCAAACATCAAAAGAGAGGTCCAGAACTTCTGGCAGAACTCACCCTGTGACGCATGGTTCACGAATGCGCCGCGCGGAACTCTCGCCTTCTATCGGAGCCTCGACGAGCACAGGTACAAAGTGCACCGGCGGCTACAGTCGGCGGTAGGCTTTGAAAGAACCAGAGGCTTGCGCGTGCTCGAAATCGGTTGCGGATGTGGCAGCGAGGCCGAACGCTTCGCGCGCGCCCGTGCCCACTACACTGCGGTTGACCTGACGAACGCGGCGGTGAGCATAACCCAAAGGCGTTTTCAACTGGCAAAACTGAAAGGACATTTCGTCCAGGGCGACGCTGAGAACTTGCCGTTCGCTGACGGTTCGTTTGACCTCGTCTATTCCCACGGGGTACTTCACCACACACCGGACACGCCCCTGACCATACGAGAGGTTCACCGGGTGCTCGCTCCGGGCGGGCGGGCCGTGATCATGCTCTATTACCGCGACTCGTTCAATTACCACGTGAATCTGGGGCTGGTCCGCCGCTTCCGGGCGCACCTGCTCGGAACAGAGCTTGGCATCAGGCTGGTTCGGACGATCTGGCGGGAGCCGGAGGAAGAACTGCGGCGGCATGCCGAACTCATCCGCCAGGATCCCGGTTCTTACCTGGAGATGCAGAACATGCTCAACCGGAATACCGACGGCCCCGACAACCCGCTTTCACAAGCATTCTCAAAGGCCTCGGCCCAGCGAATGTTCTGGCAATTCAAGAATGTCAAAACGAAAGTCATGTTCTGGAATCCAAACTGGCTCCCGGGTATCGGAAAACTGCTTCCCCACTCGATCGAGGATCGGCTTGCTTCGCGGTGGGGCTGGCACCTCTGGATTTACGCGCAAAAGTGCCATCTGAAGTTCACACGGCCCGACAGAGATTTCATGCTCAGCGCATTTCGGCATCGAAACAACGCGCAGGTTCCTTCGGAATCGCTCGTCGGTCTGCGATGGCCCAACTGAGAGCGGTCCGCTCGCTCACCTTGGCGGCTGTTGCCTGAGCGACGGCCCACTCGGAATGTAAGATTCGCCCTACGACCGTCGCCGATAGTAAATGTTGAATTCGAATCCTGGGTTCGGCGGGAAGATCTCGGCGATCTTGCGCAGCCGTTCGGCCATCGGAGTTGGCGCCAGCAGCGGATAGTCGCGTTCGCGCAAATCGTAGTAATCGACGTCGAGATAGAGCGAGAGCAGGTAGATGGAAATCGCATCCGCGAAGCTGGCGGCAAGATAATCGTTTTTGAATTTCTCCGCGTCCGGCCCGTGGGCGGTGGCGAACTTGCGCGCCTCCCAGGCGTCGAGTGAAGTTTCGCCGCGCACCCCGGATTCCACTTGCTGCCAAGCCAGGTCGGCAAAATTCTGCGACACGCCCGCGCGTTCCACCAGCGCGTGCCCGACGTTGATGTAGAACTCGAACGCCACGGAAAATTTGTCCTCCATCAACCGGGTCGAGATGAAGACGCACTGCGCGTCGCCCAGATTCAGGTTGCGATGGCAAACCGCGTTGTCGCTGAGCGCAACGTCGTAGCGGTCGGCAATCACCGTCTCATCGCCCTGGGTCACGGTGAGCGGCACGAAGTAATACGCCTTGCGGCTGAGCGCGGCCGCCACCGGCACCGGCACCACCGCAATCATGCGGTCGAGATCGTTGTCGGCAATGGTAATCTCGCCCGAGCGGGCGTAGCAGATACCATTCGAGGCCTGTGAAACCGGGCTGCTTTGCACGATCTCCGCCGGGCTGCGGGTGATCGCGGAGGCGGTTTGCGACATGCCAGTATTGTAGCGTATGAACGCACGGTGACACCCGTTCAACCCCCTTTCGAGACGCTGGGAGTGGGCTCTCGGCCGAGGATATAATCTAGGGCATGATGCAGGAAGCTCAGGAGTTGCTCAAAAAGGCCCTTGCCCTACCCGACAAGGAGCGTGCCGATCTGGCCGGCAGTTTGATCGACAGTCTGGACGACACGGTCGATGAAAATGCCGAAGCCGCATGGCAAGAAGAGATCGTTCGCCGTCTCGAAGATGTTCGATCTGGAAAGGTGAAGACGATTTCATGGAACGACGTGCGGCAGAAGGGGCGTGCGTTGCTCCATGGCGAGTAAGTTGCTTGAGTTTCATCCGCAAGCGGAACAGGAGTATCTGGCGGCTTTAGCGTGGTACCAGGAGCGAAGCCCAACTGCGGCGATTCGCTTCGAAAGCGCATTTGAGCGGGCAGTAAGAACAATTAGAGAAGCACCCCATCGCTGGCCGATCTATCTCGCCGGCTGCAGAAGATACACGCTCCACCAATTCCCATTCATCATCGTTTACTCGACTATTGCTTCCCACAATGTCGTTCTGGCAATTGCCCATGGCCACCGGCGCCCAGGCTACTGGAGAGACCGCATATGAGGCGCTCAAATCAGGGGGGCTCGTGAATATTTCGGGCGAGGACCGCGAGGCTCTTTACCGATGCTCTTTACCGATGGTGTAGCTTATGACCATGGCGAAAACGAGTTCGGACGGCCCGCGCTGGATCGGAATTCCGGCGCGCGTATTCGCGATGACGTTTCTGTTCACCCTGCTGTCGTTCGCGGTCGCGCTGCTGCTGAGCATTATGGGAACCGTGGTCTACTCGCAGATGAAGCACGTCGCGCCAAACCTGGTGTTCGCCTACCGGCACATCGCGTTTCCGTTTGCGGTTACCGTGGGAGCGATCGTGCTGGTGCTGTCGCTCGGGATGGAAATTCGCAATTACCGCCAGCGCAAAGCGCTGGAAGGGATCGAACGGGTAAGTTGAGCCTATACGATGGAGCGGCGGGCGTCTCGCGAGCCTGCCCTGAGCGAAGTCGAAGGGTCCAGCCGGGCGGGGACGCCCGGCTCTCCACCAGCAAGTGTGGGTGAGTTGAACGTGAGTGAGTTGAAACAAGTCGCGCCGCGTATAGCCATTCCCGTGCCGCATTCCGGAGATCGCGAGAACGATCGCGAGTACGCCGAGCGCGCCCTGCCGCAGTATGAGGAAGCCGTGCGCGGAGCCGGTGGAGAGCCGGTGCGCATCGAACTGGACCAGACCCCGGCGCAGGTGATGAAGCAGATCGAGCGCTGTGACGCCGTTCTGCTGCCCGGCAGCCGCGCGGATGTCGATCCGCAAGAATACAACGCGGATCGCCACGAGAAGACCGCGCCCGCTGACGCCAAACGACACATAGTGGACGGGCTGCTGCTGCAGGATGCTTACAATCTGCATAAGCCCGTGCTCGGCATCTGCTACGGACTGCAGTCCTTGAATGTGTACCGGTCGGGATCGCTGGTGCAGCACATCGAGTCGGCGATCGTTGGTTCGAAGATCGATCCGAAGATCAACCACAGCGCGGGACGCGCGGTGGCGAAAGCGCACACGGTAAAGATCGAGCCGGAATCGCGGCTGGCCAAGATCGTGGGCGCTGCTTTGCGCGGACAGGGGACGTTGGCCGTGAATTCTTCGCATCACCAGGCAGCGGACGCAGTGGGCGATGGGTTGCGAGTGGTGGCGCGTTCCCCGGAAGATGGAATCATCGAAGCGCTGGAAGGAACCGCCCCCGGACATTTTGTGCTGGCCGTGCAGTGGCATCCGGAGCGAAGCGTAAACGATGGGCCGGAGGTGGCAGAGTCCGCGCACGCGATTTTCCGCGCCTTCATTGAAGCGGCGAGAGCAAAGCACGAGGAGTTGGAGTCAGCCACCAGCTAGTGGAGAGCCGGGCCGGACCGTCGCTCCATCGTCGCAATTAGCTCTAAGCGCGTCAGCAAAACCACCACATTCGCAATCGCGGCGTTATCCGTGCCCATGCCTTCCGGTGTTTTTGCTTTGATCCCAACACAGTCCGAGGGAATCCCGCACAACTCGGCGACGTGTTTGCGAATCGCGTCCGCGTGCGGGCCGATTTTAGGAGCAGCCAGAATCAGCGTGGAGTCCAGGTTCACAAGTTCGTAACCCGCGGCCCTGACCCGCTGCAAAGCCTCGCGCAGAAACACGGCGGAGTCGGCGTTTTTCCACTGCGCGTCGGATGGCGGAAATAGCGCTCCAATATCGGGGCCGGCGATGGCGCCGAGCAGCGCGTCGGTAATCGCGTGCAGCAGGACGTCGCCGTCGGAATGGCCTCCGAGACCTTTATCGTGCGGCAGAGTCACGCCGCCGATTTTGAGCGGAATGCCCGGCTTGAATTCGTGCGAGTCCCAACCGTAGCCGATGCGCATTTCAGGTTTCAAGATTTGTTCCCGTCTTCGTGTTGCAGATAGAACTCCGCCAGCTCCATATCGGCGGGCGTCGTAATTTTTATATTGCGCGGCGCGCCCATCACGACTACGACCGGCAGCCCGGCGCGCTCGATCAGTGCAGCTTCGTCGGTACCGAGGAAGCCGTCGGCGATGGCGTCATCAAAGGCCTTCTTCAGGATGTCGTAGCGAAATCCCTGCGGTGTTTGCGCCATCACGATGCTGGCGCGTGGGATGGTGGTTTTGATGAGCGCGCCGTCCGCGGTTCGTTCCACCTGTTTCACCGTGTCGACGGCGGGCCAGCCCGCGATGGCGGCTCCATGTTTGTGCGCCGCCTCGATCACATGGCCAATGATTTCGGGTGTAACAAACGGGCGAACCGCATCGTGCACCAGAACGATATCTTCCGGATCGGCCGCGGTGCGGGCCAGAGCGCTGGCCACCGAGTCCTGGCGATGCTCGCCGCCTTCGACCATCTGCAGCCGCTTGCTCAGGATTTCCGGGTATTGCTTTTCCACCTGGGTGCGAAAGCCGGCAATTTCGTCCTTGCGCAAAGCAACGATGATCTGGTAGACGGCCGGGGCGGCGGCGAATTTGCGCAGCGTGTGCACAAGAATGGGCACGCCACCGAGTTCCTTGAACTGTTTGGTCGGTGCTTTTTTCTTCGCCTTCGCGGTCGAGGGCGGGGCCATGCGCGTGCCCAGTCCGGCCGCCGGAACAATGACGAAAACCTTCATACGGGCGATCAGTATAGTACAGGACTTGGAGTTTTCCGTAGAGACGCGGCTTGCCACGTCTTCTGCCGCAGAGTGAGACGGCCGCACGACGTCGGCAAAACCCCGAGCCTAGTCGGCTGCCCGATCAGCCGCCGCTGGCGTTTGTTTTTTTGCCGGGTCGGAGGGCGGTCCGCCGGTTCCTGTCACCGGAGCCACGGCCAGCGGAGGCGGCGGCACTCCTTTGGCGTCGTGGCGGGTTGCCCCGCGCTCATCCCACTTGCCAAAGATCATCTTGCCCGCAGTCGTTTGCAGGACAGATGTCACCGAGATGTCGATGGTCTTCCCAATCATCTTGCGCGCGTTATCGATGACCACCATGGTGCCATCATCGAGATAGGCGACGCCCTGGTTGTATTCTTTTCCTTCCTTCAGGATGAACACCCGCATGATTTCGCCCGGCAGAACGATGGGCTTGAGCGAGTTGGCCAGTTCATTGATGTTGAGCACGGCCACGCCCTGCAACTGCGCGACTTTGTTGAGATTGAAGTCGTTGGTGAGGATCTTGCCTTCATACAGCTTGGCCAGTTCGATGAGTTTCATATCGACTTCGCGGACGCTGGGGAAGTCGTCTTCCACGATCTGGATCTGGACCGAAGCTGTTTTCTGAAGACGCTGCAGGATGTCGAGACCGCGGCGGCCGCGATTCCGCTTGAGCGAGTCGGCGGAATCGGCCACCAGTTGCAATTCGCGGAGCACGAACTGCGGGATCACAATCAAGCCGTCGAGGAAACCGGTTTCGGCGATGTCGGCGATGCGGCCGTCGATAATGACACTGGTGTCGAGGATCTTGTAACTCTTCTTGCCCGACTTTTCTCCGCCGAAGATCCCGCCGAGCGCCGCCAGATTGAGCAGGTCACCCTTGTTGGCGCCGACCGCCAATCCCACGTAGGCCATGATCAGCATGACCATGATCTGCAGGAAACTTTGGGTCGGGCTCGCCGGGATGCTGTTGCGAATGACGAGCGCAAAAAGGTAAGCGCCAATGATGCCGAGCACGCTGCCGATGGCGGCCCCGATCAAGCGCTTCAGGCTCATCGCGCGCAGCCTCCACTCGAACACGATGATGGCGGCGCCGATCAGCAGACCGACGGCAGCAGCAAAGTTTGAGGGAAGGTTAAACGGACGAATGAGAAAGCAGATGACACCGACAATGAGGACAAACAGAAGGCGTATAAGTACGACGTCCACAAGTAAGACCTCTCTCGGGGATGGCGCCGCGAGAGCGACTCCCGCCCCTCGCCGGTCGTCTAGGGCGAATGATATTAAGAGCCCAGTGCCAGCGTTCTATTCACGGAGCTGTATGAAAATAACAGTGCGCCCCGTGCCCGGTCATAGCCGGGTTACCGCAAAAGTACGGGAGCAGTATATACCCGGCTGCGAAGAGGGACCAGCCTTAGCTTTTGGCCTTTAGCTTGTAGCATTTAAGGGCGCGAAGTGGGCCTGTTTATGCAGACTCTCGGCGAACTCGAGCGCGGTAAATTAGCTGAGTGCTAAAGGCCAACTGCTAAATGCCGCTTTACATCCCGTCGTAATTCGGTCCGCCGCCGCCCTCGGGTGGAACCCAGGTAATGATCTGGTAGGGGTCCTGAATGTCGCAGGTCTTGCAGTGCACGCAGTTCGCGGGATTCAGACTGATGCGCTTGCCGTTGGGCGCGGCGGAATCGTCCACCATCTCGTAGACGTTCGCGGGGCAAAAATTCTGGCACGGGCTGCCAAACTCTTTCACGCAACGGTCATTACAAACATTTGTGTCTTGAATCAGCAGATGCGCCGGCTGATCTTCTTCATGCTTGGTACCGGAATGATAGAGGTCGGTGAGTTTGTCGAAGGTGAGCTTGCCATCGCCCTTGGCAGGGCCGAGCAGGTGTGCTTCCGGGCCTCCATCGGCGGGCAACTTGGCGACCGGTTCCAGGTTTTCGTATCCCGCATGCGAGGGCACGCGGTTGCGGAGGCCGCCAGGGAAAATGTCCTGCACCACGGTGTTGAACATCCCGGCGTACATCCCGTTCTTGAACCCCTGGTGGAAGTTGCGAACCGGCCACAGTTCATCGTGAATCCAGCTGGTTTCGACGCGCCGCTGGAACTTGCCGAGTATTTCTGACGATGCTGCAGCCGACGAGTCCGATTTCACCAGCGCTTCAAATGCGGTCTCAGCCGCCAACATGCCGCTCTTGATCGCGAGATGAATCCCTTTCAGGCGCGCGGAATTCAGGAAGCCGGCGGAATCGCCGACGATCATCCATCCCTGTCCGCCGAGCGGCGGCAACGACCACCATCCGCCGTAGGGAAGCGACTTGGCGCCATAGCGGATCATCTTGCCGCCGGCGAGCAACTTAGAAATAAAAGGATGCTGCTTGAACGTCTGCAGCACGTGCTGCGGATCAAGGCGCGGGTCGCGATAATCGAGCCCGGTAACGAAGCCGAGCGAGACAATGTTGTCTTTCGAGCCCGGGCTTGGCGAACCATATATCCACGCGCCGCCGTATTCTTTCGTGGTCAGCGGATAACCCATGGTGTAGATGACTTCGCCCGCCTGGATATGGTCGCGTCCCGATGGTACCTCCCACAGCTCTTTCACGCCCACACCATAAGTCTGCGGGTTGCGGTCTTTCATCAGGTCGAACTTCTGGATGAGCTGCTTGGTGAGCGATCCGCGCGTGCCTTCGGCCAGCACGACGACCTTCGCCTTCACGTCGTAGCCCGGCTCGAAATTCGATTTTTGCTGGTTCTGTTTGTCGACCCCCTTGTCGTCGGTGCGCACGCCGGTGACTCGGTCGCCATCAAAGAGCAGTTCCGATCCTGCGAAACCCGTGAAAATCGTGATCCCTGCCTCTTCAACTTTGCCTGCCAGCCACTTCACGAAACGGTTGATCGAAATGACGTAGTTGCCATGATCCTGCAGCGGCGGAGGCGTGATGGGAAGCTGGTAGTGTCCGGTGCGCGTCAGGAAGTAAACGCCCTCCTTGTGGACTTCGGCGTCAAGCGGGGCTTCGTCTTCGAATCCCGGCAGCAGTTCTTTCATGGAGCGCGGATCGAGAAGCGCGCCGGAAAGACAGTGCTGTCCGGCTTCGCGCGCTTTTTCGAGCACGTAGATATTCTCTTTGCTGAGCAGGGCTTCGGGATGGCGCGCGTTATGATCGTCGATCAATTGCGAAAGCCGCAGCGCGCACGCCATACCCGCGGGCCCACCGCCGACGATCACGACATCGGCTGGCATCTCAGGATGCTCGACGTTCGGAAGAGGCTTGCGGAAGATAAGCATGGCAGTCGGCCTTTTAGCTTTTGGCTCTTGGCTGGTTAAATACGTTGCGCCTTCTGTGGATACGTGCTGAGACGGCGATCGTTGCAGCAAACGCCCGCACAGACTCTCGCAGAAAACCCTCTATGATACGGGAAAAAGCCCCGGCAGCAACTCCCTCTGGCTGCTTATTCCTTATCCTTTACCTGTAGAGACGAGGCTTGCCTCGTCTCAGACGCGGCAAGCCGCGTCTCTACGCGTCATCCTTCGTGTCGCCTCGCATATTTCACCCCCGCAAAGATCACCGTGCAGATCACGAAATCCACCAGCAGGCCCCAGTCTTCCTTGAACATCGCGTGCCGCGCCACCGCCGGCAGATGGGGCATGAGCAGGAAGTAGATCGCGTTACCGGCGAGCACGGCCACCAGCGCGTCGAGAAAATTCTTCATCGTCGTTACTTAACGTTCTACACCACAGCAGCCCGTGGTGGAGCTTGATGTGGAGCTCGAATCCCAAAATCCAGCATCTGAAGGCGCATTCATTCTAAGCTCTTTCGACATGTCTGAAGGCATGCCCCAGACATGATCCGCATTTGCATCAGCGGTTGCCATCAGCTCTGGCCCAAGCGCGCCTCCGCTACCGCTGGCATCTCCTGCTAACATCGCTTACGATGCTGGACCCGTCCACTCCAGTGCAGTATGTGAAAGGCATCGGCCCGCGCCTGGCCGAGGTCCTTGCCGCCAAGGGCCTTGCAACCGTCGACGACCTGCTGCACTACCTGCCCTTTCGCTATGAAGACCGGCTGAACCCGCGCTCGGTCGCCGAACTGCGCGCCGGAGAAATGGCAACTGTGATCGCCGAGGTCCGCAACTCGGGCTTGTTTCGCACCCGCCGCATGCCCATCTTCCAACTCACGGTCGGCCAGGGTCGCACAAAGTTGAAGTGTCTGTGGTTCAACGCCGCGTATCTCGAGGGCCGCTTCCAGCCCGGACAGATGCTGGCGCTCTACGGCAAGGTCGAAGAGGACCGCGACGGTGGACTGCAGATCATGCAGCCACAGTTCGAGATTCTCGGCGACATTAACGAACAGGGCGGCGCCGACGAGGCTGAAAGGAAGGCCGCCGCCTCGCTCGAGATCGGACGCATTGTTCCCATCTACGAATCCACCGGCCAGGGCAAGCTTACGCCACGCTGGTTCCGTCGCATTATCCGGTTCACGCTCGAAAATTTAAATCCTGACCTTCCCGATCCCATCCCCGCCGCGGTGCGCGCGCATCTGAGCCTGGTGTCCGTGCGCGAAGCGTTGTGGAAAGTGCACTGGCCCGATGCCGGTGAAAGCTTTAGCGATCTGCAATCGTCGCGCACGCCGGCACACATGAGAATGATTTTCGATGAACTCTTCTTCATCGAGCTCGGCCTCGAACTCAAACGCCGCGAGCAGAAGGCGCAAACCGGAATCGCCTTTCCTCTTAACGATGGCGTCCGCGAGGCGATTAAGAAGATACTGCCGTTTCATCCGACCGCCGCGCAGAAGCGAGTGCTGAAAGAAATCGCCACCGACATGCAGACACCTTCTCCCATGCGGCGTCTGCTGCAAGGCGACGTGGGGTCGGGCAAAACCATCGTCGCTTTCCAGGCCGCGATCATCGCCATTGAAAACGGCTACCAGGTCGCGCTGATGGCGCCCACTGAAATTCTGGCGCAGCAACATTATTTTTCCGCCCGCCAGATTCTCGAACGAGCCGGATACCACATCGTGCTCCTGACCGGCTCGCTCGACGAGGGCCGCAAACGCGACGCGCGGCGCCACATCGCGCAAGGCAACGCGCAACTGGTAATCGGCACGCACGCGCTGATTCAGGACCGAGTCGAATTCGAAAAGCTAGGCCTGGTGGTAGTGGACGAGCAACACCGCTTCGGAGTAATGCAACGCCTGAAGCTGATGAAGAAAACGGATGATCGTGGAGCGACGGGCGTCTCGCCCGTCCAGCCGGGCGGGGACGCCCGGCGCTCCACCGACTCAAAGGTGACTGACCCCGAGCCCGACGTCCTGGTCATGACGGCGACCCCCATCCCGCGCACGCTCGCCCTGACTCTCTACGGCGACCTCGACGTCTCGGTGCTCGACGAGCTTCCACCAGGACGCACGCCGGTGGTCACTCGCTCCCTGCCCGACGAGCGCGCGCCCGAGGTGTGGGACTTCGTCCGCAAACAGATCGCCGCCGGACATCAGGTCTACGTCGTTTATCCGGTAATAGAAGAAAACGAAGAACGAGAGCTGAAGGCCGCCGAGCAGATGCACCGCCAGTTGCGGGAAAAGATTTTTCCCAACCTTCATGTCGGCCTGCTGCATGGCCGTCTTGATGCCAACGAAAAGGAGCACGTA
>Ga0187890_10003175_pt1 | contig 11386 bp, 8 predicted proteins | sample June2016WEW_21_1_FD_133005 | JGI IMG/M metagenome (GOLD analysis project Ga0187890, IMG submission 133005) | Peatland microbial communities from SPRUCE experiment site at the Marcell Experimental Forest, Minnesota, USA - June2016WEW_21_10 | ecosystem: Environmental > Terrestrial > Soil >... | reverse complement strand
GGATTCCAATGATTTCCGGGCGCAACATTTCCGTGGCTGACCGAGCGAATCCGTATGTCGTGCTCATCTCGGAGAGGACTGCGCGCGAAGCATTTGGTGAGGAAGATCCGGTGGGAAAGAAGATCGGCGCCCTCGTTCCGGACGACAACCACCCGATGACCGTCATCGGAGTGGTGGCGGATGCGCGCATCAATGGGCTTAAAGATACAGCCGCCATGGCATACGTGCCTTACTGGGCTTTTACGCCGTGGACGCCGTCGTTTATGGTACGCAGTTCGCAGCCGAGCAATGCGCTGATTCCGGAGATGCGGCGCGCGATCTGGCAGATCGATCCGCAGGTGGCCATTCCAACGCTGAAGTCGATGGACGACCAAGTTAGCGACTCGGTGGCGGCCGACCGCTTCCAAACCATTTTGCTGAGCGGGTTTGGCGCGGCGGCGCTGTTATTGGCTTTACTCGGAGTGTACGGCGTTCTTGCGTATTCAGTCTCGCTGCGCCGGCGGGAGTTCGGCATTCGCATCGCATTGGGCTCTGGCAAGAGCGCTCTGATGGGGCTGGTGCTGCGCCAGGCAGCTCAGCCCGTTCTTCTTGGCACAGGCGTGGGACTCGCGATGTCGCTGATCGCGCTGCGCTGGGTGCGCAGTCTGCTTTATCAAACGCCCGTCATGGACCCGCTCGCAGTGGGCGGCAGCGTACTGTTGCTTTTGCTTGCCGCCGTGATCGCCTCGATTGTGCCGGCCCGGCGCGCAGCCTCCACCGATCCGATGCGCGTGTTGAGAATGGAATAGGAGTTGACGCAGGATTGGAGCATGCAAAATCTATCAGTATCCGAAATAAAGGGCGCTGCAGACGCAGCGCCCTTTCAAAACCCATCAATTTCACGAGCTTCCACGCCGACCGCGGGAAAGCTTCGTCGTCTAAGGATCTCTCCCTTGATACCTGAATCGGAGAGTCCTCAGAAGCCCTTCTTAAGACCGAAAGAGAATACCTTCAAATGACTGCCGGCCCCAGCGATAAGAACTGGAGTACTCGTTGCCTGCGCCATCGGAAGCATCATGGAAATTCCTCGTCGCTCGCGCGCTCGTAGCTGCATATCCACGGTTGCCCACCTGGGAAAGTTATTCAACTTGAATGGCTCTACCTCGCTGGTGGACTGATGGTGTTCCATGTAGACCGGCATCGGACTGTTCAGCGCTGAAAGTTGAGCAGCCGCGCTGGGGTCCAGAAGCAAAAAACCCACCAACTTTGAAAGAACCAGTAACTTCGCTTTCGTTGCCGTTGCCGCTTTTGTTGCATGCCGTAGAAACCGTAGGGTTATCATATTTCGGTTCCCCTTGAGTGGCTTGTTGCCTTTCGTCCACTTAAACTCGGTTTCGGTCAACACCGCAATTTCAACTGCTTACCCGGCGGCCGAAGGAAAGACTCGCCGATTAAGGATTTCCCCCGGCCGCCGGAATTAGAACCTCTTTTGCAGTCCGATCGAAGCTGCCTTCAGGTGAACGCCGGTCCAGCAGTGAGGATTGGAGTCCTCGTTGCCTGCAGTATCGGAGGCATCATGGCAGTCCGTCGTTACGCCGCGCCCGCCTGCTCCGAGGTCGAAGTGGGCATATTCATCGTTGTAGGTTCCCGCCCAGTCGGTATAAAGCACCAAACCGTCACCGATGCGGTGCCTGTAGGCGATGGTGTACATGTCGGACTGGTTGTTTACTCCCCGGCCGGCCGTCATATCATTACCCGCCGCGTCATAAGGCGCCTCGTTGAGGCAATCGGCGTGCTGGCAGGGATCGCCTGGCGTGCGGTAGGCGCGCGCCCAGCCGATAGAGAAGCTGTCGTATTTTCCGATGGCCTGTGTGACCGCGAGCCAGCTACCCAGCCGCTGCCGTTCATTCTGCCATTCCAGATAGCCCGGAACATAGCGGTGCATATCCTCGACGATGGCGCTGACCACAGTCCTCTTCTTGAAGAATCCATACTGGATTCCAATCTTGCCTGCGTCCTCGTCGGCCACAGAGCCGTTGTAGAAGGGAGTTGGCACCCAAAACAGATAAGTGGAGGGTTCGGAGATAAACGTGTCACCCGGCTGCAAGTTGTAAGAAGGATCATTGGTGGTGATCGGCCCGGAGTAAAGCGATGGATAAGCGCCCGAATAAAGGCCGGTGAGATCGCTCTGCCGATTGACCTTCATGTGGCGCTCATAGGCCGCGGTGATGTACAACGGCTCCTTGGTATACGACACATTGCCGCTGACCACGTCGCTGAAGCTGCCGTCGTTGCAGCCAATGGGAGAGAGGCCGCCGTCCCCTGGATTGTCGCCGCCGTTGCAATCGGGCTCACCGGCGGGGATATTGTCGCTGTCGCCGGCGCGGTTTTGTCCCGGCGAGAAGAGTGCGTTGAAGTTAATTCCGTGCAGGTTGGGTGAGGTATACCAGAGCGAGTGGTCGAGCCGGTAGCCGAATTCCACCCGGTTGTCGCCGCCGGTGTTGCCCATGACAACGCCGTAATCGCCTTCCATGCCGGAAAAGGGATTCATGCGCGAGGTGGACTGTTTGTACGGCGGGTCCGTCTTGCCGATCAGTATCGCGCCCCAGCCCTTTTTCCCGAGCCCGATATAGCTGTTGCGTGTGAACAGTGTGCCGTCTACAGTGTCCTGCTCCTGGCTGTTGCTTTCGTGGAGTCCCGGTGCGGTCGAGATATTGATCCCAGTCTCCAGTTGATAAATGAAGTTGACGCCATCGAAATCGGTCCCTTGGATTCCGCGCACGCCAATGAAGGCCAGGTTGGTGGAAATATCCTCCATCCAACCACCATCGCCCACCGGAGGAGCGCCGGCGCTGCCCAGATTTGCGCCGTTGAGATGGCTGAACCCCTTGGTCGCGTCGTCAAACGAGACATCCAGATTACCGTAGACGGTAATTTCTCCGCCCTTGGTGTAGAAGGTCAGGTCTCTGCCCGGCTTTCTCTCAAAAAACTTATGCTTTGCCTCTTCCTTGGGCGTCGGCAGCTTGGCTCCGAGGGTCAGGTTGTAGACAGCATCAGGAGCAACTCCACTCGCCGATGGCGTGGTTGAACCGGGACGGGTACCCGGGGCAGCGGGACTGGGAGCTTGCGCATTACCTATCAATTGAGACTTTGGCTGTGCGCTGGCACTTGGGGCGGTTTCCGGCGCACCCTGAGCGGCAGCAGCTTTGAGTGCTGAAGCATCTCGCTGAGCTGATTCTTCCTGTGCTGCCGCGGTTGACGAAGCGCTTGATGCGGAGACGGGCGCGGCTTGCAGCTGCGCTTTCACGTCGGCAATTTCCCGTTCAAGCTTCTCGATCCGATCGAGGAGAGCGCTTTTATCGATCGGGGCCTGAGCATTCGCAACAAGCGGCGTCCCCGCAAAGAGTGCGACAAGACAAAAGGAAATTGCGAATCTTGAACGTCCAACAGGGACTCCGAAGATTCCCCGCCAAAGGATTGTTGAGAGGTGCTTCATCGTTTGCGCTCCAGTGAAAAACCTAGAAGTATGCGGTTGCATCCGCACTCGGAAACCTGTAGAGTCCGCGGCGTCGGCCGGTGTTTTCAGAACAGACTCTCAGTTAGCGGAGTCCTTTCGATTCACATTGAATTTGTAAGTCAGCCCCAAATACGCCAACGTCAACGGAGCACCGAAGTTTTTCTTCACCGCCAATGTAGCGCTCTCGATCATCATCGTGCCCGGCGTAAAGTGACCTACACCGGCATTCAGCGTCATGTTGTTGCGCAGGAAAGCATACTGGCCCGATGCATCGAACTCCCTGCCGATGTCATCGCTCTTGAACCCTGCAGCCGCCGGCGTTACCTTAGCCGACGCCGAACCGCTATACACGCTGTCATGGAGACTGGCGACCTGTAGCCACTCTTGCTGGAACAGCACCGCCAGATGTTTGGCCGGCGCCATGTCCAGATTGATTCTCTCTTGCTTGATGTTCTCAAAGCCGAACAAATCGATCAGGCCGAAGGCGTTGTGGTTGCTTGGATACAGCTGATCGAAGGTGCTTATCTTCGTCGAGGACGATGTCTTATTTGGATTTCCAGAGGCGTAGTCGTACTCGCCTGCCAGACGCGGCTTCCAGTCGATATGTTCCGCACTATAGCCGGCCTTCACGACGCTTGCGGAAGAGCTAATCGAATCGTTCGAATAGCTGCCGCGCTGCAGAGCTCCCAGCACGTCGAAGTAGATCCCGCCCAGGTATTTTCCCGATACTTCGGCGCCCGGTGTCGCTTCTTCCAGAGTGCCCTTTATGCCCTGCTGGCTCGTTACCAAGGGAAGGGACTTGTAATACACAAAGGGCTGAACGACCGTATGCGGGACCCAAGTCGTGATGGTCCCTACCGCGCCGTGAAAGGTCAAACCAGCGCCGTGTTTATCCAGAGATGATGGAGCAACAGCGACAACCGAAGTGCTGAACAGATCCAGCCGGTTCTTGTCCCCGAAGCGCCCTACAAATCCATCCCAGGTGCGGCTATCATTGGTCCAGTTGCTGATACCCACCAGCCGCTCGTTGCCGTATCTTAGCTCTTGCCGTCCGGCAAAGATCTTCACGTCCTTGTTGTGGTACTCCAGGAATGCCTGGCGGTCATCGAATACATCGCGTTGATTAGGTGACTGCCAATATATCGGCAGGCCCAGCGCGTGGGCGTCCACAAATTGGAGATACCCGGTAAGATGCTTGGTTGGCCGCAGTTCCAGCCCGCCCCAGACTCGCGTCAGGACGTATACCGCGTCGTTGCCCTTGGTATAGGTGTCGGAACTCTGATTTTCCTCGCGTGCCCGCAACTGCATATCCAAGGTTGCCCACTTGGGAAAGTTATTGAACTTGAATGGCTCTACCCTGCTGATGGGCTGTGGATATTCCATATAGACTAGTGACGCACTGTTCAAGGCCGATTGTTGAGCGATTGCCCCGTGGGCCAGAAACAAGCAGCCCGCCAACTGTGAAAGAACTAACAGGTTCGCCTTCGTGCCCGTCGCCAATTTCGTTGTATGCCGCAGAACTATTTGTAAGAGGTGCTTCATCGTTTGCGCTCCAGTGAAAAATGTAGAAGTTTGCGATGCGCTGTATTGGGCATCGTGCGTTCGACCGTTCACCTGCGCCGCAACCCTCAGATGACTGCCAGTTGCACCCATATCGGCATTCGCTTGAATCGGTTTCAAGCTTGAGTGTGGTATCCGCGCAATCAATTGGAAACAAGGTTGATGCCGAGAAGATCAATTCAATATGGGCGATTCGGAACTGCGAATTGAAATAATCGGCAATTCGGCCGATAAGTGTTCAGAATGAGTCATCCTCTGTCCGCATTTCAGTGGAAAGATGTCTTCAACGGGATTAAGGAGTTTGTCTAGTGAGCCAAACATACGATCTGAAAATGCTAATCGAATCAACAATTACGGCCAAGGGACTGGACGCGACGGATGTGCGAGGCAAGATCGCGCTCAAGGCAGGTCGATTGCTGACGTTTATTAATCCCACGACTCCAGATGACCCGGCGGGCGTGGAAAAACTCAAACAAGCTATTAAAGATGTGCTGAATATCAGCGCGTGAGGAGTCTCAGGATGAATTACAAGTCTATTCAAGCAAAGGTCTTAATCGCGCTGGTTATCTGTGGTGTACTTGGCACGGGCTGCGTTGTGGGACTGATGCATTACTTCACGGTTGAAAACTCAAAAGCTCTGGGCGTAGAAGCGGCCACGGGTTCACAAAAGCTATTCACGATTTTGGAAGCCAGAGAAATCAGCAAGATGACGGCTGTGAGTGATGCTCTGTTCGCGAACACCCAGGTTCGAGATGCCTTCGCGGCCAAAGATCGCGACCGTTTGCTGGCGTTGACGGCGCCACTCTATCCGCAATTGAAGAGCGAAGGCATTACGAACTGGATGTTTCACACTCCAGAGCCTGATATGACCGTCTTCCTTCGTCTTCACAACCCCGCCAAATTCGGCGACCACCTGAACCGGTTTTTCGACAAGGAAGTCGCACGCACCCATGCCCTCGTGTCCGGGAACGAGTTGGCCAGGGCCGGCTTTGCAGTGAGAATTATCCGGCCCGTCTATGATTCCAAAGGCGCGGTGACTGGCTATGTCGAGCTTGGTGAAGAACTCGACCCGTTCATGCGCGCATTGAAAAGCCAGACCGGAAACGAATACGGACTCCTGCTGAACAAGAAATTTGTGGACAGGCAGTTCTGGGCGGATTCGAGCGCTACCTGGAAGCGACGCGATAATTGGGACGACCATGCGGGGTTTGTGATAGAAGGCAAGACCACCGCCAATGACAATATCATTCAGTTCCAGGGAGACCTGGCCACGATACCCGAACAAGGCACGGTGCTGGAGCAGTATCAGGACGGAGCTTCCCACTTTGTCCGCGGCATTTTTCCAATCCGTGACGCCGCGGGGAACACCGTAGGCGCGATGTTTGTCGTTCGGGACATTTCAGACGTTTACGCCGCGATGCGGAGAACGCAGAATATCCTGCTTGGCCTGACTTTTGTCTCTCTTGTGGGCGGCATTGTTTTGCTGCTGCTATTGCTCAACCACTTCATATTCAAACGCCTGCAACGCATCCTTACGGCGGCCACGCGGTTGGTTGGCGGAGATTTCGAAACTCCAATCAGGACTGACTCCGACGATGAGGTCGGAAAACTGGAACAGCTCTTCGAGCAGTTCAGGAATATCTTCGTGAGCGTACTGGCGGAGATGTCTGAGGCGCAGACAAAGAAGTAGCCTCGAGGAGTTGAATTCAAAGCAATGCGGTGAATGAAAGACTTTACAAACCAAGAGGCCATCCCCGGCGGGATGGCCTCTTGGTTTGTAAGCGACTAGCCGTTTATTTCGCTTCGTTCCTTGCCATGGCCTTCTCGGCCAGCACCTTGTGGGCGTGGTCTTCGAGAGCCTGGGCTTCGGGCAGGTACGTGAGGGCTTTCTGAATCTCAGGGTCCCAGTCGGCGCGGCTACGCAGGCCTTCAGACTCGCCAAACTGAATGGTGAAGATTTTGTCCTTGATGCTGATCTTCAGCCAGTCCATGCAGCTGTTCAGATCAGCCTCGGTATAGCGTATGTCCTGGCTTGTGAGAAATTTCTTGAACTCCGCCAGCACCGAGGCATCAACCTGGAAGTTCTTGTCCACAGTGCGATTGGCCAGATAAACCGGGGCGAAGTGAAAGAAGACGTCCTTATAAAGGAGCGAATCCTGGAAGCGGTTGTCTTTGATGCTGTCGATTTTTTCGTCGGGCGTAATGCCACCGCCGCCGTAGACAGTGCGGCCGGAATCAGTGAGTTTGACCTCGCGATTGGCGGCGTCAGTCGGCTGCGCGCCTCCGTGGCTGTAGTAGTCGTAGAGCGAGACACCGGAGTAGTTACGCTGGATGAGGCGACCCGAAGGCGTGTAGTAGTGATACGTGGTGAGCGCCAGCGCCATGGAGTGGTCGGCCATATCGTAGACGGTCTGCACAAGGCCCTTGCCAAACGTGGTTTCGCCAACGATGAGAGCGCGGTCGTGATCCTGCAATGCGCCGGAGACGATCTCAGCGGCCGAGGCCGTGCCGCGATTGACCAGCACGACGATGGGGAAGGTCTTGCCGCCGTTGCCGTGGTTAGCAGTATAGACCTGGTCAGGGAATGCGCGCCCGCGCTGCGAGACGATTCCCTGCCCCTTGGCGAGCAGGTGGTCGCAGACTTCAACGGCTTGGCTCAGCAGACCGCCGGGGTTGCCGCGCAGGTCAAAGATCAGCCCCTTCAGGTTGCCGAAGCCGTCGATGTCGTTGTCAACTTCTTCCGCAGTGGTTTCCTGGAACTGCGAAAGGTGAATATAGCCGACGCCCGGGCGAATTTGATAAGCCAGATCAACGGATGGGTGCGGAATCTCATCGCGAACGAGGTCAAAGACCAGCGGCTTGGGCTGGCCCTCGCGCAGCATGGTCGCCTGCACGTGGGTGCCTTTGGGGCCTTTTAGGGCCTTGGCCACTTGATCAGAAGTGGTGAGCCCGTCAGGATTCTTGCCATCTACGGAGACCAGCTTGCTGTCTACCGCGTAGATAACGTCGCCGGGATGGATGCCAGCCCTGAACGCGGGCGCACCTTCTGCGGGATAAACGACATAGACTTTGCCGTTCTCCGGCACGATGGTCATGCCGACGCCATAGTAATGACCGCGCTGTTCCTCGCGCATCCGGGCGTAGGCCTTTGGATCGTAGAAGTTGGAGTGCGGGTCGAGCACGCGCAGCATGCCGGGAATTGCCCCGTCGTAGATGGCGGTGTCGGCCTTGTCGCCGCTAATCGGCTCGGCGTAGTTCTCTTCAACCAGCGCGTAGACGTTGGTGAAAGACTTGAGGCTGTCACGGAGCTGGCTTTCGTCTGCCGAGGACTCAGCTCCCACCTTGCGCTGCAAAACGCTGCCCACGACGGCGCAGACGGCAAAAAAGAGGACCACTGTGAAAAGAGCGCGGCGGGCGCGGGGAGTCATATGCGGGAACAACCTCCGGACTGCGGTGCGGCATACGCTCGGAAAGCGCCGGAAAACGGCAGTCTTAGGCCTAAAGTATACCACTGGAGCATTTGACGCTGGCCGAGGGGGTTCCGGTAGCCGCGGGGCGGGCTAAAACCCGGAGCTTTAAGGAAATAAGTGCGCCGGCGAGGGTGGATTCGCGCGTCCAGAATCGCTTTGCCGCTCCCGTGGCATTTACAATGAGGTCTAAGCAACAGGGAACAATTCGTGGTGCCCTGCGGTGTCCTGACCCTATGACTTTTAGACTTTTTCGCAATTCGGCGGCATTCGTGTTTGGCACATTGCTGCTCGCAGGTTTCGCATTGGCGCAATCGCACCCGGCCGCGCCGCAGAGCCCTTATGGCGGCACCACGGTCGAAGAGATCGTTGCCCGTGTCAACGACCAGATCATCACGCGCTCAGATTACGACCGGGCGATGACCGAGCTGGATGCGGAGGCGCGCCAAAAAGGCGGATCGATGCAGGAGATTTCCGCTGCGCACAAGGATCTGCTGCGCAACCTGATCGACCAGCAGCTCTGGATCTCCAAGGGCAAGGAACTGGGCATCACCGGCGAAACCGAGCTGGTGAACCGCCTGAACGAGATCCGCAAGCAATACAACCTGGAGACCATGGAGGACCTGGAAAAGGCCGCCAAGGAGCAGGGAGTTTCGTTTGAGGATTTCAAGGCCAACATCCGCAACGGCATTATCACCCAGGAGGTGATGCGCCAGGAAGTGGGCAAGCGGATTCAGTTTACCCCCGGCGAGGCCGAACGCTACTTTGAAGCGCACAAGCAGGAGTATGCGCAGCCGGAAAGCGTGAGCCTTGCTGAGATTCTTGTCAGCACCGCCACGCCTGCCGCTTCGGCAACGCCGGGCGCTGCGCAGCCGGATGAAGCGGCAGCGCTGGCCGCGGCTCAGGCCAAAGCGAGCGACATCGAAGCAAGACTTCATGCCGGCGGCGACTTCAGCCAGTTGGCAAAGTCGTTCAGCGACGGTCAAACCGCGGCCGAGGGCGGCGATCTTGGTCAATATCGCCGCGGCGCATTGGCCAAGGTGCTGGAAGACCAGACCTTCGGGCTCAAGGCCGGACAGTATACTGAGCCGATTCGCACGCGGCAGGGCTTCGTAATTCTCAAGGTGGTCCAGCATATCCCCGGCGGCGTACCAGCATACAAGGACGTAGAACAGCAGGTGGAGGAAAACTTTTACATGCAGCGGATGGAACCGGCCATGCGCGGCTATCTGACCACTATGCGTGAGCAGGCCTTCATCGACATCAAGCCCGGCTATTCCGACAGCGGCGCCAGTGCGAAGGAGACCAAGCCGATCTACAGCGCCTATGTGCCGCCCGCGCCGAAAAAGAAGAAGAAGGTGCAGCGGACGCGCTTCCGCGAAAACACACGCAGCTACCGGCAAAAGGCGCACGCGGAACCTGTCTCTGAAACCGCGCCGGCTCCCGAACCAGTTGCGGCTCATGCGAAGAAGGGCAAGAAGGGCTCAAAAACTGAGCGGGCCGAGCAGAAGCCGGGCAAGAAGGAAAAGATTCGCCTTGGCCATGCGCCAATCAAAACCCTGCCCAGCGCGCCGCAAACCAAGACTGAAGACGCGGGCGCGGGTGAGGAGCAGCCAACACAAACAGCGAGTTCCGGCCAGGAGCCGGTGAATCCGCTGGAACCGGCAAGGCCGACGCAGAAGACCCGCTTCAGCGAGCGCGCCAAGCAGGCCAAACAAGCCAAGCAACCCAAAGGAACACCGAAGGTAGATGCTCTGGCTCCCGAAGCGCCTGACGCTGCCGAAGTGGCTGACAGGCAGACGCAGGCGGGCCCGTTGGGCTTGGCCGGCGATACATCGAAGAAGAAGAAAAAGACGGCTACGACGACGGGCGACAAGACCCGTCTCGCTGACAAGAAGAAGACCCCTGCGCAAGACACCGGCGCCGACCAGACGCTGGGCGCAGCTCCGCAGGCTCCCGCGCCGGCTCCGCTGCCGCAAAAGTAACTTGAGCCCCAGCGACGGGAACCCGCCGCTGGGGCTGATATTCAAACGGTGCAGCTTCGACTTCGTTATAAGAGACTATCTATATTCTTTTGCAGGACCACGCAGAGTCTAAGCAAAATCTTCCCTTTCAGGTCAGCCGCAAACACATAATCGCTGCGCATGAACAGCTGCGGGGTTCTTGGCAGCTGTGGGGCGAATAGTGCAAAATGCATGAGTTCTGCAAATTCTATAATCGGTTGCGCTCCGGCTTTTTGTGCTCGCAGCAGCTGTGGAGGCGTAAGGGAGACTGGATGCATTCTGTTTGGTTTGGCGAGTTTCTGGGGACGCTGGTTCTGGTGCTGATGGGCAACGGAGTCTGCGCCGGTGTCACTCTGCGCAAGTCCTATGCAGCCGACGCGGGATGGATGGCGATCGCTACAGGGTGGGCGCTGGCAGTACTGTGCGGCGTATTGGTGGCGCAGGCATTTGGCAGCCCCGGCGCGAATCTGAACCCGGCCATCACGCTGGCCGTTGCGATCATCAACGGAAATTATTCGCAGTTGGCGAGCTTGTGGTCGGCGCAGTTATTGGGCGCCATGGGCGGCGCGGCGTTGATGGCTGCGCACTATGCGTCGCACTGGAGATTGACGCCCGACCCCGCGGCCAAGCTTGGCATCTTCTGCACGAACGCGGCGGTGCGCAACCCGTGGGTCAACATTCTGAACGAGGCTCTGGGCACAGCGGTGCTGGTGGTGGTGGCCTTCTCGATTTTCTCGCACGGAGTTGCCGCGAACGGTCCGGTGGCGGGAATGGGGCCGTGGCTGGTGGCCAGCGTGGTGTGGGGCATCGGCTTCTCGCTGGGCGGGACCACGGGCTACGCCATCAACCCGGCGCGCGAT
>Ga0187890_10003173_pt1 | contig 11389 bp, 11 predicted proteins | sample June2016WEW_21_1_FD_133005 | JGI IMG/M metagenome (GOLD analysis project Ga0187890, IMG submission 133005) | Peatland microbial communities from SPRUCE experiment site at the Marcell Experimental Forest, Minnesota, USA - June2016WEW_21_10 | ecosystem: Environmental > Terrestrial > Soil >... | reverse complement strand
TTTTCGATGACGCGGCTCGAGATGCTGGGCTCCGATATTTATGGGCTGCTGCTGGCAGCCGCATGGCTGCTCTTTGGTTGGTCGGCGATTGACTACCTGGTCGAGTGGCAGAGCCGGGAATCCAGATTAAAGATGAGCCGCGAGGATATGCGCGACGAATTCAAAGAGACCGAGGGCAATCCGCAGATTCGCAGCCGGATTCGCAATCTGCGGCGGCAGACTCGGCGGCGCAAGGTCAAGGACGATGTTGCCAAGGCCGCCGTCGTGCTGACCAATCCCACCCACTATGCGGTGGCTCTGGCCTTCGATTTCACCACCATGGAAGCGCCCAAAATGGTGGCCAAGGGGCGCGACCTGCTGGCCGAAGAGATCAAGGCGGAGGCTCGATGGGCGGGGGTTCCGATCATCGAGAATCCGCCGCTGGCGCGCTCGCTCTATCGCTCGGTCGAGGTGGGCCAGCCGATCCCGGCCGATCTCTACGCCGCGGTGGCGGCGATCCTGGCCTATCTCTATCGCCAGCGCGTAGAGGCCGAACTGCGGGAACGCCGCGCACGCGAGGCGGCGACACGAGCGGCGGCGCAATCGGGCCGGCCCGGTTTCGGTGGTCCACCCACTTCTGGAGGTTCTCGATGAGCACCACAGCCCTTGTTGCCGGGGGATTGCCTGCGCGGTCGATTCTGGACCGGCTGCGCGAGTACGTACTGCCGCTGGTGGCGATCAGCGTGATTTTTGTCATGCTGGTGCCGCTGCCGGCCTTTGGCCTGGACTTTCTGCTCTCGATGTCGATGGCCGCTTCGATCGTCGTCTTTCTTTCCTCGGTGCAGATTCGCCGAGCCGTGGAACTGAGCGTCTTTCCAACCCTGTTGCTGCTGCTGACGCTCTTCCGGCTGGCCTTGAACATCGCCTCCAGCCGCCGCATTCTGCTGCACGGCTCGGAAGGCACGGCCGCAGCCGGCAAGGTGATCGAAGCCTTCGGGCAGTTCGTAGTCGGCGGCAACTATGTGGTCGGTTTCGTGCTGTTTCTCGCGTTGATCGCCATTCAATTCTTAGTGGTTTCTCATGGAGCGGTACGCACGGCCGAGGTCACGGCGCGCTTCACGCTCGATGCGTTGCCGGGCAAGCAGATGGCCATCGACGCCGACATGAACGCCGGGCTGATCGATGAGGCCGAGGCGCGAAGGCGGCGTACGGCGATCGCACACGAGGCCGAGTTTTATGGAGCGATGGACGGAGCGGCCCGATTCAATCAGCGCGACTCGCTGGCCACGATTCTGATTACCGGCATTAACATCATTGCCGGTCTTTTGATTGGCACGCTCCAACAGGGCATTGAACTGGGCGAGGCCGCCCGCACGTACACAGTGCTCACGGTAGGCGATGGCCTGGTGACCTTGATTCCTTCGCTGCTGGTTTCAGTTGCCGGCGGCATCACTCTGACACGCGCCAACTCGGCGGGGCTGCTGGGCGGCGAGATCCGTCAGCAGCTTCTGGCCAAGCCGGTCACGCTCTATCTTGCCGCCCTGGTCTCCGGGGCGATGTGCCTGATTCCGGGGCTGCCGAAGATCCCGTTTTTGACCGTGGCCGCGGGCCTATACCTGATAGGACGCAAGGTCTCTGCCAGCCCCCCGTCGCTCCCTCCGGCCGAGGCCGCGGTGAGCGAAAAGAAGAAGGCCGGCGAGGCCGTCAGCTCCGATCTGGCCCAACTGTTGCGCCTCGAAGATCTGACCCTGGAGATCGGATTTCAGCTCATCCCGCTGGTGGATGAAAAGCAGGGCGGCCAGCTTCTCAGCCGTGTGCGCTCGCTGCGGCGGCATCTCTCGGCCGAGATGGGCTTTCTCGTCCCTCCGGTGCACATCTCCGACAACCTGCGCCTGAAACCGCGCGAGTACCTGTTCAGCCTTCGTGGAATGGAGATCGGCCGCTGGCAGACCGAGGGTGCGCAACTGCTGGCCGTCTCCGGGGACCCGAAGCGCCGTCCGCTGGCCGGCAAGGAGGCGCGGGAGCCGGCCTTTGGAGTGCCGGCGATCTGGATCGCGCCAGCCTTGGAAGATCAGGCCAACGCCGCCGGCTACTCGGTCGTTAACGCGGTTACGGTGATCACCACGCACCTGGGGGAACTCATTCGGCGACACGCGTATGAACTGCTGGGCCGATCCGAGACCAAGCGGCTGGTGGATGCGCTGAACGACAGCCATCCGAAGCTGATGGAAGAACTTGTGCCCAAGCTGCTCACCCTGGGCGAGGTGGGCCATGTGCTGGAGCAACTGTTGCGCGAGCGGGTTTCGATACGCGACCTGGGAACGATTCTCGAGGCGCTGCTCGAAACGGCTCCCGTCAACAAGGGACTGGTGGCACTGGTCGAGGCCTCGCGACAGGCTCTTGGCCGGAGGGTGATCCAGCCGCTGCTCGATGGCGAGGGTCAACTGCCTGTCCTGCTGCTCGATGGAGCGCTCGAAGAAGAGATTCTGGCCACGCTGTCGCCGGAGACGGGTCAGAGAATGCTGGCCGCGGGCTCGGCGTCGGGAACGCCTGTGCTCCGCCGCCTGACCGATTCTTTGAGACGACTTATCCCCGCCGCCTCCGCTGCGGCGCTTCCCGTGCTCCTAGCCCCTAGTCCAGCCCGCTACCACATCAAGCGTTGGCTGGAGCCGGTTCTGCCTCGTCTGGCAGTGGTGGCCGCGGCGGAGATCCCGCCGGAGATTCGCCTTCGTCCGGTGGGGACGGTGCGATGAAAACGGGCCGGGGAACAGGGATCAAGGGCCACGGGCCAGGGAACAGGGATCAGGGTTCAGGGATCAGGAATAGGGACTCAGGGGATGGGAAATCGTTGGATGTTTCATGAAGGGGACGACTGCCATGGGAACTGAAGCTGTGAATGTAGCTGGGAGCCGAGCGACGCCGCGCCGCAGCGCTCAAGGGGATGGCTATCCGCCCGGCGGCGCTCAGCTTCCGGTGCTGACCACCGAGCAGGAGCGGGTGCTGCTCGATCACCTCCCGATCGTGCGTTTTCTCGCGCGCCGAATTCACGAGCGCCTGCCCCAGCATGTGGAGATCGAAGACCTGGTCTCAGCAGGGGTGGTGGGGCTGATGGACGCATTTTCGAAGTTCGACCCCACCAAGAAAGTCCAGTTTCGCAGCTACGCGCAGTTCCGTATCCGGGGCGCGATTCTCGACAGCTTGAGGACCCTGGACTGGAGCCCGCGGGAGTTGCGGCGGAAGGGCCGCGCGGTTGAAGAGGCCATCCGGGTGCTGACGGCGCGGCTTGGTCATGCGCCGAACGAGGCGGACGTGGCTACGGAGATGGCGCTCGAGCTCGAAGAGTACCAACAACTGCTCGGCGATTTGAAGGGTCTGGAGATCGGTACCCTGCACATCGAACGCAATGAAGATTCCGGAGAAGAGGAGCTGGCGTATGTGCCTGGCCGCCCCGATGAGGACCCGCTCTTTCGCTGTCTCAGGGGCGAGCTTGAAGAGCGGCTGGCCGACGCGATTCAGAATTTGCCCGACCGCGAGCGCCTGGTGATGAGCCTCTACTACTACGAAGAGATGACCATGCGTGAGATTGGCCTGGCGCTGGGAGTGGTCGAGTCGCGAGTGTCGCAGGTGCATGCCTCGGCGGTGGTGCACCTCAGGACAGCGCTCAAGGATCTGGCGGCGCGAGGGGCATTCGACCGACTGCGGGCACGCAAACCGGTCGAGCGGGCGCGCGGCTGAGGGGCGACAGCGGGCGAGATGCTTTTGAGTTGCTGGACCCAAAGATTTTAGGACAGGAAGCAGGACAGAAAGAGGATGGCAGGGAATGGAGAAGACACTCAAGCAGAGCGAGATCGACGCCCTTTTTCACGCGGCTCAAAGTTCAACGCCGGAATCGGGGAAGACCGGGGCCGCAGCGCGCGTGATGCCGTACAATTTTTCGCTGGCGGGTCAGATCTCGAACGAACAGCTGCGCGCCATCAGCATGTTGAACGACCTGTTTGCCCGCAACCTGACGCACAACCTGGCCGCGTGGCTGCGCACCCGTTTTCAGGTGAACCTGGTCTCGGCCGAACAGATCCCCTTCAATGAGTTTCTGCTGCGCATTCCAGAGATCAGTTATGTGGCCTCGGTCCGAATGGAGCCTCTGGGCGCGCTTGCGGTCCTGCAACTGGATCTGGCCCTGGCTCCCCCCGTCATCGATCTGCTGCTCGGCGGTGAGGGAAGAGACGGCCCCTTGCGCGAGCTGACCGATATCGAAGAGTCGATTCTGGCTTCGGTCGTCGAGATCATCTGTCGCGAGCTGACCGCGGCCTGGCAACCGGTTGGGCTGAGCTTCAACTTCGAACGCCGCCAGATGCAGACCCAGGTGGCCCGTATCATGTCGGTCGCGGAGAAGACACTTTGCCTGAGCTTCGAGATTCGCATGCCGCACAGCTCGGGACTGCTGAATCTGGCGTTTCCGGCGGTCGTGGCCAACACCATCCTGCGGCGGCTGACCTCGGACTGGGCGCGGCGCAGGCGACACGGCGCCGAGACGCGGGAACGAATGGAGGCGGCGGCGCGCCGCATCCGCTTCGGCGGCTGCCTGCAGTTGCCCACAGTGCGCCTGGCGGCGAGCGATATCGAGAACCTCGAGCCGGGTACAGTGCTTCCTTTGGGACTGGCAGCCAACACCATGCCGGAGTGGAGGGTCGGCGGCCAGATGCTGTCGAAGGCTCAAGCGATCCGCCAGGGAGCGTACCGCGCCGCCCGCATCGAACGGCCGGCTCACGAGGTTGAGATATGAAGAGCTACCTGGATTGCTGGAGTGAAGTTGCGACCACGCTTTTCTCGCAGGCGCTGGCCGGAGAGCCCGAACTGACCGAGTCGCTCCCCAAGCCGCTGGCCGCGGGCTCCTTCGGCTTTGCCGCAACCATCGCTGGGGACGAGGCGGGCCGCTTCGCCGTCATCCTCGATCCGACGGTACTGGATTCGCCGCTGGTGGGCGAGGGTGTGGACCAGAAGGCGGGCTGGGGCGAGATCCTGAAAGAGGTGGCGGAGGCAGCCGCCGGAGAGCTGCTGGCCAAGACCGGAAAGAAGTGCCGGGTCACGAAGTTTGAACCGATTGACGGCGAGAGCAAAGTTTCGCGGGCCTTCCAGCTCAAATCGGGGGAGCGCGTCTGGACGATCCTGGTGCGCGACGAGGTGCGCGTTCCCAAGCCGGCGGCAGCGCCCCCGGCTCCGGCTCCCTCTGCTGCTGCCCAGGCGGCGCAGCCCTCAACGCCGGCCTTCAGCGCGGGAATCGAACTGCTGCTCGATATTGAGCTCGAGGCCGCCTTGCGCTTCGGCTGCAAGGAGCTGCCGCTGGGCGAGATTCTCGACCTCGGTCCGGGCGACGTGGTGCAGTTGGATCGCAATGTGGCCGACCCGGTGGATCTGATCGTAGGCGACAAGATTGTGGCGCGGGGCGAGGTGGTGCTGGTGAACGGCAACTTCGGCTTGCGGGTGACCGAAGTGGCAACGCCGAGGAAGCGGCTGGAGAGCATTCGATGCCTCTTCTAAGCCTGGGACGGAACACACATTCGATGGAGTCCTCGAAGCAGGCGCCGATCGAGACATATCTCGACGATCGTCTGGCGAAAGATACCCCGTGGGCGGGAAACAATACAGGAATGTTCCGCGAAACCGGCGGAGCGCGTGCGGGAGTGCGCGGCTCGATGTTTGAGACCTGCGCCAATCCCAATTGCAGCTCCGGTTGGCTGCATCTCTGGCGGAGCCGCAACGCACCGGTCTTCGAGGGAGGCTGGAGCTGCTCGGCCGCCTGCACGGCGGCGCAGGTCGCTTTGGCGGTGCGCCGCGAACTGGCGGGCAGGGGGTCGATGCAGGAGAGCCATCGCCATCGCATCCCGCTTGGTTTGCTGATGCTCGAACAGGGCTGGATTTCCTCCGGCCAGCTGCGTCAGGCGCTCGATGCGCAAAAGACGGCCGGAGGCGGCCGGCTCGGCTACTGGCTGGTGCGTCAGCAGAGAGTAAGCGAACAGTTGGTGACCAGAGCGCTGGGATTGCAATGGAGCTGTCCGGTGCTGCCGCTGGAGTTTCACGATGCTGAGGCGCTCGCCGTTTTGATGCCCCGGCTGTTTGTCGATGCTTTTGGAGCTCTTCCTCTGAGGGTGGCCGCGGGCAAGCTGCTCTACCTGGGATTTGAAGACCGGCTGGACCCCGTTGTGGCGCTCGCCGTCGAGCGCATGAGCGGCTTGAGGGTGGAGAGCGGATTGGTGCAGGAGTCGCTCTTCGGCCCGGCGCACAGCCGGATGTTGAGCGCGAAGTTTTCGCCGGTTGAGTTGATCGAGGCTGTCTCGGAGCCGGCGGCGGTACAAGCCCTCTCGAAGTCGATCGAGCGTCTGCGCCCTTTGCAGTCTCGTCTGGTCAGAGTTCACGAATGCCTGTGGCTGAGGATGTGGCGGAGGCCTCAAACCGGGCCTGTGCCGGAGCGCGGTTCGACACAGGATCTGATCTGCTCGATCGGGACACACTGAACCAGCGCGCCCGATGGCATTCACGAGAAATCTCTCTCATGGATTCATCCGCGGAGCCGATAGAAGCAAAAGAAGAGGAGCCGGGCATGAGTGAAGTTCGAAGTCTGATCGTCGACGATTCCTCGGTCATGCGGAAGATAGTGGAGCGCTCGTTGCGCCAGGCGGGATTGGACAGTCTGGTGGTCTTCGAGGCTGGCAATGGCGCAGATGGACTTGAGCTATTGAAAAAACAACAGGTGGACCTGATCCTCACCGACATCAATATGCCTTCAATGGATGGGCTGGAGTTTCTGCGCCAGCTTCGGGCGCAGAATCTGGCTCCCGGCGTTCCGGTGGTGATGATCACCACCGAGTCGAGCGAGGAGCATGTCAAGCAAGCCATTCTTTCCGGGGCGCAGGGTTACATCCGCAAGCCGTTCACGGCCGAGCAGGTGAAGGAACGCGTACTGCCGTTGTTGAATGCGGCGTAGCGGGAGGCATCCCAAGTGCAGGTCAACGGAGTGCGCGCGGCCTCGATCGTGGGGCGGCGCGGAGGCGGCCAAAAGGAAATGGAGCGGGCGATGACGCTATCGTTGCGGGAGTCGGTGCATCTGATCTCTGATCCCATGAATCTGGATGCAAGCGTGGAAGAGGTCTTTCAAATGATGCTGGGGGTCAACAGCCATCGTTATGAGGGGCCGGTAGAGATCGTGGAACCTGAGTCGGTGACTGCTGTTGTTGGCTTTGGCGGACTGCTGAGCGGCGCCTGCGTCTTCCGCAGTGGCGCCTCGGCGGCTATCAAGATCGCCGAGCACATGACCGGGATGGCTTTTGAGGAGATCGACGATACTGTCAAGGACGCGATCGGCGAGATCTGCAATATGGTGGCCGGCTCATGGAAGGGCAAGGTACCGGATCTGGCGGCCAATACCGGCCTCTCGGTACCCGCCGTGATTACCGGGCGGGATTACAAGATTCACGTGCAGGCTCCCGAGTTCCAACTGCACCACGCGTATCGCTTCGACGAAGGCAGCTTCGAAGTCACCATCATCTGCGATGGGCTGCAATAGAACAGGGATTTGGGTTTAGGGAATAGGGCTTAGGGAATAGGAAACACGAGACAAGGGCAGCAGTCAGTTTCAGGCCGCCGCTGCCCTGGCCCTCTTCTTTCGATCTCTCGATCTGTTGCGCCGATTTCTGTTCCCTGCATCGCCAATTCTGAATTTGCTCTAACCTTTTCATCTCCCGTCCGGTCCTCCATCTGCTTCTTCCGCCTGTGATTCAGGAGGGAGCGGTTCGATGGATAGCGGATATTACGCGGCGATGACCGGTCTGTTGGCGCGCACACAGGCTCTGGACATCGCGGCCACCAATCTGGCCAATGCGCAGACCCCCGGCTACCGTGCAGAGCAGGAGTACTTTCGCTCTGCGCTGCTCGGTCCCGACGCGCAGGACTCCCAGTTGGGGCGGACAGTGAACAACTACGGCCTGCTGGGGGGCGATCGGCTCAACCTGGCCCAAGGCGCTATTGAACAGACCGGCAACCCGCTGGATCTGGCGATTGAAGGCCAGGGCTTCTTTCAGGTGCAGACGGCCAATGGCCCGCGCTACACCCGCGACGGCGCCTTTCATCGCACACCCAGCGGTCAGTTGGTGACGGCCGCGGGCGAACCGGTGCTCTCGGCAACCGGGCAGATCATTCCCGTTCCGCCAGGCGAGGTCTCCGTAGGTGCCGATGGCGCGCTGTCGGTGGCCGGTGGCGTGGTGGCCACGGTCGGTATCTTCACCTTTCCCGCAGGCGTGCAGTTGACCCCCGAGGGGGCGAATCGCTATCTCGCCCCGGAGGAAGTGAAACCGATCGCGGCAAAAGACGCGGCCATCCACCAGGGCGCAATCGAAACGGCCAATCAGGACGTGATCAAAGGAACGATGAACCTGATTTTTGTGCAGCGCGAGGCGGAGATGATGCAGCGGGCGCTGACCGTCTTTCATACCGAATTTAACAAGATCGCATGCGAGGATCTGCCGAGAGTGTGACGCCGGCGGAGAGCTGACGAAGGAGCCATCATGATTCGAGCCTTATACACGGCCGCCAGCGGCATGAGCGCGCAGCAGCTGAATCTGGATACGATCGCGAACAACCTGGCCAACTCCTCGACCACCGGCTTTCGCCAGTTGCGCCTGGAGTTTCAGGATATGGTCTATCAGAACCTGGTGACGCCGGGCGCGGCACAGAGCCAGTCCACGGTCTCGGCAGGCTTGCAGATTGGACTTGGCACAAAATCGGCCGCGACCGAGGTGATCCAGACGCAGGGATCGCTGAACCAGACCTCAAACCCGCTCGACGTGGCTATCGAAGGCAGCGGTTTTTTTCAAGTGCAGCGGCCCGATGGCTCGATTGCTTATACGCGGGCGGGACAGTTCCAGCTCAACAATCAAGGGACCATCGTGACCACCGACGGCGACCCGGTGATTCCTACCATCACCATTCCCGCTAACGCGACGGCGGTGACGATTACGCAATACGGCGTGGTGAACGCGACCCTGCCGGGGCAGCAGAACCCTTCCCAGTTAGGTCAGTTGCAGTTGTCCACCTTTCCCAACCCCGGCGGTTTGCAGAGCATGGGCTCGAATCTTCTTCAGGCCACACTGAACTCCGGCGACCCGGTGCTGGGAAATCCCGGAGGGACCGAGGGGCTGGGCACTTTGCAACAGGGATACCTCGAAAACTCGAATGTGGATGTGGTCACGATGTTTGTGCAGATGGTGTTGGCGCAGCGTGCCTACGAATCGAACTCCAAGGTGATCAAGGCCGCCGACGACATGTACTCGCAGGTTAATAATATGACCCACTAAAAAGCCTGGATTGGGAATCAGTAACCGGGTAGACAGCGATCAGGGCTGCGCGAGGATGGCGGGGATGAGAATGGCTTTCGAAGTGGCACGGTGCGCGGTGGTGCTGGGTCTTGGGCTGACGTCCTTCTGTTGCTCTCAGGCGCAGCTTCCGGCATACGCAACCGGCTTTGATCAAAACAATGTCGTTCGCGAGATCGATGATCCACACACCGGCGATCATTGGCTGCTGATGCGGAATGATTCCGATCAAGGTGGCCCTGGACGTCTGGTGCTCGCCCAGGGCCGTAGCCGGAGTGAGAAAGTGCACGCGCGGACCGTGGCCCGGCAAATGGCGCCTGGCGTCGAGTCCGTGATTCACGCCGGCGAGAGGCTGACGGTCGAGGAGCACACGGCGGTTGCCGATTCGGTTTTGGAGGCGCGCGCCTTGGGACCAGCGGCCGTTGGCTCCGTGTTTGAGGTGCGCCTCACGATCGGTGGCAAGGTGGTGCGAGTCGTGGCTCTTGGCTCTGGTCACGCGGTTCTGCAAACAGAGTCCGGGGCGCGGCCATGAATCTTAATTCGCTCCAAGCCGTGCTTTGCTGGACGCTGCTGGCGCTTGCCTCTGTTCTGCCCACTCATGCGATGGGCAGTAAGAAGAAGACGGCTCCGCCCACAGCGGCCAAGGCTACCCCACCCGAGGCCGCTCTCAAAGCCTATATCGAACGGGTGAGGGCGCAGCAGGCAGCAGAGGTGCTGACGGCGGGATCGATCTGGAGTCCGGAGGGCCGGTTGGTGAGGCTGGGCACAGACGCCAAGGCTGCCCGCCTGCACGACGTAGTCGCAATTGTCGTAACCGAGAGCCTGGCGGCCTCGACCGACGGCCAGGTAAAGAATTCGCGAGCCTCGAATGCCAGCTCCGCGCTGACTACGCTCTTCGGCAAGCTGAAAGCTTCGAATGCAATGCAGAACCTGTTGGGCATGAACGCGGCCTCGGCGCTCTCGGCACAAGGACAAAGTACGACCAACTCCAGTCTCACGACGACCTTTGGCGCCGAGGTGATCGATGTGCTGCCGAACGGAATGCTGGTGGTGCAGGCGACCCGCCAACTGACTTTTTCGCAGCAGACGCAGTTGATCAAGCTGCGCGGCCTGGTGCGGCCCGAGGACGTGAGCGCGCAGAACCAGGTCATGTCGACCGCCATGACCGATCTTGAACTCGAAGTCACGGGCAAGGGCATTATCAACGACTCCACCTATCGGCAGAACCCGCTGGTGCGCTTTGTTGAGCGGCTCCTGGTGTTTTAACAAAAGGAACAGGGAATAGGTTGCAGATGCGGATGCGGGTTGAAGGCAGGAGAACGGCGAAGAGCCCACGAGGTGTGAATCACCGGGGTCTGCTGAGTCTGGCTGTATTGCTGATCGCGTCATCGGCTCTGGCCGATGCCGAAGTCACTGGGCATCTGGCGCGGATCAAGGACGTCGCGACGATTGAAGGGATTCGCGACAATCAACTGGTCGGCTACGGGCTGGTGGTCGGGCTGCGCGGCACTGGCGATAGCTCTCAGACGGTATTTCCTGCGCAGACGCTGATCTCGACGCTCGAAAGGATGGGCATCACGGTTCCTCAGACCGGGGCCAACAGCGCCAGCAACATGCAGGTGAAGAATATGGCCGCGGTCTTTGTGGTTGCTGTGCTTCCGCCCTTCAGCCGGCCGGGGTACAAGATGGACATTACGGTCTCTTCGGCCGGCGATGCGCGATCGCTCGAAGGGGGCATTTTGCTGATGACTCCGCTCTATGGCCCGGATGGCCAGATCTATGCCCAGGCCCAGGGAGCGCTGGTGTTGGGCGGCTACATGGCATCAGCCGGAGGCAACACGAAACTCTCGAATCATCCGACCACGGCGCGCATTCCCGGCGGGGCGCTGGTCGAGCGGGTCGTGCCCTTCGATCTCACCCAAATGCATGTGGTCAGCGTGGTGTTGAACGACGCGGATTTTCATACCGCGGAACGCATGGCCGGCGCCATTAACAAAGCGCTTGGCTCGGCGCGCGCCCACGCGATCGACAGCCGGCGGGTGGAA
>Ga0187890_10003170_pt1 | contig 11399 bp, 15 predicted proteins | sample June2016WEW_21_1_FD_133005 | JGI IMG/M metagenome (GOLD analysis project Ga0187890, IMG submission 133005) | Peatland microbial communities from SPRUCE experiment site at the Marcell Experimental Forest, Minnesota, USA - June2016WEW_21_10 | ecosystem: Environmental > Terrestrial > Soil >... | reverse complement strand
GACCGTTGTCTTGGATACAACGCAATGGTAGTCTAACGAAGTTGAGCGGGAGTAGTTCAGCGGTAGAACGCCAGCTTCCCAAGCTGGATGTCACGGGTTCGATCCCCGTCTCCCGCTCCATCTTTCGAACAATTTAGCGATGGAGTGGTGCGGATGGAATCCCACGGTCGGGAATCTGAAGGTTGTTTAGCGGCCCTCCTGTGCTGGATGAACCGCTTTTATGGTTTCGATCGCAGAGAGGATCAAAACCCGCATACCAAAGATGGGGATAAATTTCTATGCGGCAGGCGGTATTTACCTGCCAGCGGCGGTGCTCGCGGCCTGCGACATGGCCCTCAACTGGACTAGGCCGACTCCCAAGCCTCCTACCGCGCCAGCGAGCAGTCCCAGCAGGACCAGGGCGGGCACGCTCTCAAGCAGCGCATTTTTCTTCTTCGGTTCATTTGCCATTCTTTAGTTTCTCCACGCGGAATTTGTTGCCGTAGTCATTTTAGCATTCGCGCTTCCATTCCCGGACCCGGCAAAGGGCCGCAAGAGATTGCCGCAGCAAGAGATAGCGTGGGACGGGCCGCCCGCAAGCAAGATTGTGCAGAGTTTTTCACCTAAAGGGAAGCCATCGCAGCAGGCGAACCCCTATGATACAAAAGATCATTCGAGGTGCATTCATGACAGAGCCAACTTACGAAGAATTAAAAGCTCGCCTTGCCGATCTGGAAAAGCAGGCGGAAACAAAAAAGAGAAGCGGCGCCATAGAGTTCCGCGTGAGCGAGAAGGGCGGCGTCAGCGTGTACGGGCTGGGCCGCTTTCCGGTGACGCTCTACTACGAACAGTGGACGAGGCTGCTCGACGTTGTCCCCGATCTTAAGGCTTTCATTGAAGAAAATAAGAGCAAGCTGAAGCTGAAGCAGGGCTAGCGCTATTCTCTTCCAGGCGCCAAGAACGCGGACAACTTGACAACACGTGTGATACGTGCTACACGTAAAATACGTGATCCAATGGATATGTCCAAGCAAAACGTGACCATAAGCCTAACCCGGCAGACGCTCCAGAAGGTGAAGGTTCTCGCCGCCCGCCGTGCTACCTCCATCAGTGGTCTGCTGGCTAAGCAAGTGGAGATCCTTGTGGGGGAAGAAGAAGCCTACGCGCGCGCGCAGCGACAGGCCATGACGCTGCTCGATCAGGGGTTTCATATGGGCGGTGTCATTCGAGCCAGTCGGGACCAATTGCATGAGCGATAGGGTCTTTGTCGACACCAACATTTTGATTTACGCTCATGACGCCGATGCGAAATCAAAGCATATAGTCGCTAAGAGGGTCCTCGGCGAACTTTGGCGCCAGCGAACCGGCGTCCTCAGCATGCAGGTGCTGCAGGAATTCTATGTCAATGTGACCCGCAAGATTAAGATTCCGCTCCCCAAGGATCTGGCGCGCACGGTCGTAAACAGCTACGCTGTCTGGTGCGTCGAAATCACTCCGGCTGAAATTTCATCGGCGTTTCGAATCGAAGACGAATCCCGCATCGCATTTTGGGATGCCCTCATGATTGCGTCCGCGGCCAAATGCGGAGCAGATAGGATCCTCTCCGAGAATCTGAATGCGGGACAAACGATCGCGGGCGTACGGATTGAAAACCCGTTCGCTGAGTAGAACTGGTGCGCCCGGAGAGAATCGAACTCCCAACCTCTTGGTTCGTAGCCAAGCACTCTATCCAATTGAGCTACGGGCGCATTGTGGCGAAATTGCGTCTCTAAATTATAGCGGAAACAGAATCGCTTCGCCCAACCTGATCGCGCCTCGGTAGTGTATCAGTTTGAATTTTGCGCGACGTAAAGGCCAATAAAGAAAAGGCCGGCGAGAAAATATAGGACGACATCCCACCAAAAACGTTTAGGCTCTTCGGAGCGGTACACGAAACCGTGGTAGCGTTCTAAAGTTTCCCCACTGAGCGTGAATACCACTACCATGACCAATAGAATTATCCCAATAAGCAGGTAGCGATGCTGCCGATCAATGAGATATGAAAAATGATCCATTGCTCTCCCAGCCCTACCCGCGCCTCCGCTACACTCCGTCCTTCAGTTCTTCGACCACGGAGGCACCACGCCCGTCATGCGCGCATAAACGATCAATTGCCCCATGTGCTCGTTGGCATGAACGATGATCCGGAGATACATCCCATCCACCGTTGCATCTCTGTCCAAGATGTGGACTTTACGTTCAAGGTCGCTGGGTTTTGCAGCCAAATGCGCGTCCCTGACTGCGTCCAGCGAACGTTTCAGCCAGCCGATCACTTCGGCCTTGGACGTAACCGTTTTTTCAGCATCTTCCTTGAGGCCCGCAGGCATCTTGGGACCGGTGACGCTCAACAGATAGAAATTGGCCACCGCGATGTGCATGTACACTTCGCTGATGGACCGGACTCCAGCCGCAGGGCGCCATGCAAATTTTTCCGCGGGCGTCGCCTCGGCCAGTGCGATCAACTGTTGAGAAACATGCTTCCACTCGCCGTCGTATCCCTGCCAGATCCCCTCCGGGTAAGTCTCGGCGAACAACACCGGCGCGCTAGTCAACAAAAGCCACAGCAACAATGCCTTAGCAGTGCGAGTTTTCACCATGCCAGCTCCTCTATGTATGGCAGCGATATATTGCCGATATTTGTAATGTTGAGTAAAAGTTTCCCCCCACGCGCAAAACCTACCCGCCCCGGCGTTCTATATATGCATGTTGACAAGATGTTAGAAATGGCATCCGACATGCTCCTCCTTGTGCCAGACGAAGTGGCGCGCAACGGGGCATTTGGGAAAATACTTCGGCCAGAGGTCTTTCCGAATGCCCCTTTGCAACTCCGTTTTTGCTAAGTTTGTGGCTAAAGGTGCATTCCGCCCGGTTCGCCGGCCTCCCTTTACGGGATGCCTCCCCTAATGCCGGGAAGCGGGCGGAGTGCAATTTTGACTCCCCACCTCTCGCCAGAGCTCTCAAGCGATAACCAGTTGCTCCTGCACGTCGATACCGGCCTCACGCAGCAACTTAACGACCGCGTCACCCTTCAATCGCGAGGCGTCGAACAGCACGCGTACCGTCCGTTCTTTCTCGTTGAACTGGATGCGCTGTATTCCGTAGACCTCGCGGACACTGTCAATGGCCCGCAACTCAGCTTCTCCAGGCGGAGTCTGGTAGCGAAACGTGACTTCCAGGTACGTCATTTCATTTCTCCCAAGGAATAAGGTTCGAGGATTACTCTGTTGTATCTAATATGAGTATCTAATAAGCGCCGGATTCCGCCAAGCGCGATCTGGGTCTGCTCGTGTAGGGTCGGGTCGTGTGGGGACGGGGCTTTGCCCCGTCCAAGCCGAGCGTAGCTCGGCAGTTGTTCGCGGCCCCAGCAACTCTGGATTCGCTATAGACTTCTGGCAGCCAAGCCATGGACCACCTAACCCCCGGGGACATCCCGAACGCCGCATCGTCCTCCCCCAAGGCGCAAACAAAGGACCCAGTCTGCGGGATGGATGTGAATCCGGCCACCGCTCGCTACAAGACGCAGCACAACGGAAAAGAGTACTTCTTCTGCTGCGCCGGTTGCCAGGCGAAGTTCCAGGCGAATCCCGAGGGGATACTGTCTTCCGCTCCCAAACCAATGATGATGAAATCGGGATTGGTATCTCTAGGGCCAGCGTTGGCCGTGCCAACGCCGAACAAGCCAGCCGCGTCTCCGAAGGCCCAGTCGCCGGGCGAGCCCGCAAAAAATACGCGACTCTACGTTTGTCCGATGTGCCCCGAGGTGCGGCAAATTGGGCCAGGACCCTGTCCCAAGTGCGGAATGGCGCTCGATCCCGAGTCTCCGACGCTCCCCGCGAACAAGACAGAATACACCTGCCCGATGCATCCGGAAGTCGTGCGCGCAGAGCCGGGGAGTTGCCCGATCTGCGGCATGGCACTTGAGCCGCGCACGGTGACCGCCGAAGAAGCGAATCCTGAGCTGCGCGACATGACGCGCCGGTTTTGGATCAGCCTCGTGCTGACCGCACCACTGCTCGCGATTGCTATGGGCAGCATGTTGTGGCCGCATGCGCTCGGGGACGGCGTCTTCATCGATCGCGGAGACCATGCAGTAGTCGTGTCGTGGAGCTTGATACTGCCGTGGCTGGAACTCATTCTGGCGACCCCGGTCGTCCTGTGGTGTGGCTGGCCGTTCTTCCAGCGCGGATGGGCGTCGCTCATATACCGCAGCACCAACATGTTCACGCTCATAGCCATGGGCACGGGCGTCGCGTACCTCTTCAGCGTGGTCGCAACCCTATTTCCGCAGGTCTTTCCCGCGTCGTTTAGCGGCATGACCCGTAGCATGGGCAGTCGTCCGGATGTTTACTTTGAAGCGGCAGCGGCGATCGTCACCCTCGTGTTGCTGGGGCAGGTGCTGGAGTTGTGCGCCCGCAGCCAAACGTCCAGCGCGATCCGAGCGCTGCTCGATCTAAGCCCGAAGATGGCGCGCGTAATGACGACGAGCGCCGATGGCAGGGACGACGAGCGCGATATCCCGCTCGAACAAGTAAAGCCGGGAGATCGTCTGCGCGTGCGTCCGGGAGAAAAAATCCCCGTCGATGGCGTTGTGCTCGATGGCTCAAGCGTAGTTGACGAGTCCATGATCACGGGCGAATCCGTTCCCGTAGAGAAGACACCGGCCTCGCGCGTGATCGGAGCGACCGTGAACGGCAACGGATCTCTCGTGATGCGAGCCGAGCGCGTAGGCAGCGAGACCATGCTGGCGCAGATCGTGCAGATGGTCAGCCAGGCGCAGCGCACACGCGCCCCCATCCAACGCCTGGCCGATAAAGTCGCCGGGTGGTTTGTTCCGGCGGTGATTGCGATTGCGGTAGTGACCTTCATCGCGTGGGTGAGTTTCGGACCGGAGCCCCGTTTCGCCCATGCCATCGTAAACGCCGTGGCCGTGCTGATCATCGCGTGTCCCTGCGCGCTCGGCCTGGCGACGCCGATGGCGATCATGGTCGGTACCGGACGCGGCGCGCACGCAGGCGTGCTCATCAAGAATGCCGAGGCGCTGGAGACGCTCGAAAAGGTAGACACCATCGTTTTCGATAAGACCGGCACGCTGACCGAGGGAAAGCCGAAAGTGGTGGCGATCTCGACCGCCGGGAATTCGCCGGGCATCTCAGAAAACGAGCTTCTACGGCTGGCAGCAAGTCTGGAGCGTGCCAGCGAGCATCCGCTGGGCGCGGCGATTGTCATGAAGGCAAATGAACTGAAGCTGACGTTAAGCGAGCCCGCCAATTTTCAATCCACCCCGGGCCAGGGCATACGCGGGACGGTAGAAGGGAAGAGCGTGGCGGCTGGAAACATCGCTCTGATGCGCGCGCTTGGAGCATTCGGGAGCGAGGCGAGGATCTCAGTTCTCAAGCCCGCCGCATCCACCACAATTTACGTGGCAGTCGACGGCAAGTACGCCGGCAACATTGCCGTCGCAGACCCCGTGAAGGAATCCACCGCCACGGCACTGCGCGAATTGCAAGCCCAGGGCATAAGGTTAGTCATGCTCACCGGCGACAACCAGGCAACGGCCCAAGAGATTGCGCGGACCCTCGGAATAGAAGACTTCAAAGCGGAAGTTCTGCCCGCGCAAAAAGCCGAGATCGTAAGGAGTCTCCAGCACGAAGGCCGAGTGGTAGCCATGGCGGGCGACGGCATCAACGACGCCCCCGCGCTGGCGCAAGCGCAAGTAGGAATCGCCATGGGGACAGGCACCGACATCGCCATGGAAAGCGGCGGCATCACCCTGCTTAAAGGAGACCTTGAAGGAATTCTGCGCGCCCGCAAGCTGAGCCAGGCAACCATGCGCAACATCCGCCAGAACCTGTTCTTCGCGTTTTTCTACAACTCGATAGGAGTGCCGATTGCAGCCGGCGTGCTGTATCCAGTATTCGGACTGCTGCTGAGCCCGATTCTAGCGGCGGCCGCGATGAGTTTCAGTTCAGTGTCGGTAATCACGAACTCGCTGCGCCTACGGAACGTGAAACTCTAGCTCTCAGCCATCAGCCATCAGCCATCAGCCATCAGCCATCAGGAGAGTTTCCACGGCGATCACCAGCGGTCAATAGCCTCTTGGGTAACCGCGAGTGCGGGCGAGGTTCCATTTTTTTGTAAGATTTTACTGAGAGCTGACAGCTTTCCTCACAGTTTGCTCAAATAATCCGTAACCTCCGGGTTGTTCCAATCCACGGGTCCAATAAATTTGCGCCGGATGACTCCGTTGCGATCGATCACGTAGCTTTCCGGCCAGCCAAACGTGCCGTAGAGCGTAGCCGCTTTCTGCGCCTCATCCCGCACGGTCACCATGTTGACGCTGTATTCCTTGAGGAACTTATGGTATGCCGCATCGTCGGCGTCAATACTAACGGCCAGCACCACTACTCCTTTATCTTTAAGACGCGACTGCATCCGCACCAGCGATGGAGTCTCTTCGACACACGGCGGACACCACGTCGCCCAGAAATTCAGCACCACCACCTGCCCGCGAAACTGGCTGAGCGTGACTTTGTGGTCGGAATCCTGCAAAGTGAAGTCCGGGGCATTCGATCCTATGCGCGCAGGATGGTTTCCGCTGTAGCATCCGATCAGCGCAACCAGCAATCCAATGACTACAAGGGCGCCTATAAGCGCAGGAAGAAGCGTTCGTCTCACACCGCTATAATAACGAAAAACTGAGGGATAGTTCATTTTGGATAGCTCACTTCCAACTCCGCCGCTCAAGTTGCCGACCCCGGAGGTTTCGATCCCCCAGGTTTCGACCCCGAAGGTCTCGATAATCGTTCCCGCCCGGAACGAAGAGGCCAGCCTGGGCGCTTGTCTGGAGTCGCTGACCGCCCAAGCCGGCGTGCCGTTCGAGATCATCGTGGTCGACGACGGCTCCACCGACCGCACGCGTGAGATCGCGCAGAGTTTTGCCGGAGTGCGGGTGATTTCCCCGGAGTCGCTGCCCCAAGACTGCGCAAGGAAAAGCTGGACCGGAAAAAACAACGCGATCGTTGCCGGGGTCAAAGCCGCGTATGCGCCGTGGCTGCTGTTCACCGACGCGGACACCGTGCATCTGCCGGGATCGCTGGCGCGCGCTTTAGAAGAAGCGCAGAATGAGCGGGCCGATTTGCTTTCGTACTCGCCCCAGCAGGTGGTTGTCACGTTCGCCGAGAGGGCCGTGATGCCCGTAATCTTCGCGGAACTGGCGGCGCGATACCCGCCCCGGAAAGTGCGCGATCAGAATTCAGGAATCGCGGCTGCGAATGGGCAGTATATTCTTGTCCGCCGCGCCGCCTACGACGCCGTAGGCGGCCACGCCGCCGTGGCCACGGAAATTCTTGAGGACGTGGCGCTGGCCAAGCTATTCCGCAACGCCTGCCAGCGAGTGTACTTCCGTTATGGCGCAGACGCCGTGCGCACCCGTATGTACCGCAACTGGGCTCAACTTAGCGAAGGATGGACGAAGAATCTGGCGCTGTTGTTCCCGAATCCCGGCCGGCTGGCGCTACAGAGTGTTTTCTCGTGGTTCGCGGCATGGTTCGCGATAGCAATCGCCGCCTCTGGAGCACGCAGCCACCACTTCGTGTGGATTGCCGCCGCCGCGCTTTGGTTGTTGGTGTACCGGCGAATTCGCGCCGCACATTTCACAACAGCAAATAACCTGTTAGCAATTGCGGTGGGTCTGCCAATGTTCGCGTATCTGCTTCTGCGCTCGAAGAAGGCCCACGCGAAAGGCCAAGTATCATGGAAGGGCCGTGCCTACAGTGTCGGCACTCCAGGCAGAAGCGCTCCGCCGGAACTGCAAGCGGCAAAACCAATTCAGAGAATTGAGAATCAAGGACTGAGAGCTGAAAACTGAGAGCTGAGAGCTGCTTTTTATGGTCTACCTAACACGCAAAGCGGAATTTTCCGCATCGCACTTCTATCACAATCCGGAATTTACTCCCGATGAGAACCAACGCATCTTCGGCAGGTGCAATAATCCCAACGGGCACGGGCACAACTATACTCTCGAAGTAACCGTGAAAGGCGCGGTCGATCCCAAGTCGGGATTCGTCGTCGACCTGAAGCAATTAAAAGACGTCATGAGCAGGGAAGTGTTAGACGCGCTAGATCATCGCTTCCTAAATAAGGAAGTGCCCGAATTCTTCACCAGTATCCCGACGACCGAGAACCTCGCCATCGTCATCTGGCAGCGCCTCGCGCCCAAGCTAAACGCGACCCAGTTGCATCGCGTGCGCGTCTACGAAACCCCTGACCTGTTCGTCGATTTCTATGGTGAAGCGTGAAGCGAGAAGCATGAAGGCACACCTGACCCGCCGCTACATGTTTTCGGCGTCGCACCGCTTGCACAGCGACCAGATGTCAGCGGAAGAAAACCGCGCAACCTACGGCAAATGTAACAACCCTTACGGACATGGGCATAACTACACAGTCGAAATCACCGTCAGCGGACCCGTCGATGACCAGACCGGCATGGTATGCAACTTGGTCGATCTCGATGGCTTCGTGCACACCCATATCCTCGAACGCTACGACCACCAGAATCTGAACCTGCTCGCAGAATTCGTGAAGCAGGTTCCAACCACGGAGAACCTGTGCATAGCGATCTACGAAATTGTGAAGCGCGGCTTCTACAAGGCTCATCTAGAGAAGGTGAGAATTGAAGAGACCATGATGAACTCGTTCGAATATTCGGGAGAAAGCAGTCGTTAGTCGTTAGTCGTCAGTCGTTAGCGAACTGTGTTTGCAAACGACCAACGACTGACGACCAAAGACTAGAACTCTATGAAAACGCCCGCCGACTTATCCGCCACCCTGACCAGCGCCACCTATGAAGAACTGGTGCGCGAAATGCTTGTCCGCCTCGGCGAAGATCCCGATCGCGAAGGCCTTTCGCACACCCCCGCGCGCGTCGAGAAAGCCATGCGATTTCTCGTCAAAGGCTACAAGGAAGATCCCGAAGCGCTTTTGCGCAAGGCGCTGTTCACCGTCGGCTACGACGAGATGGTGATCGTAAAAGACATCGAAATGTTCAGCCTGTGCGAGCACCACCTGCTGCCCTTTTTCGGCAAGGTGCATGTGGCCTATATTCCAAACGGAAAAGTGATCGGCTTGAGCAAAATACCGCGCCTCATCGAAGCCTTCTCGCGCCGCCTCCAGATCCAGGAGCGCTTGACCACGCAAATTGCGGAGGCGATCCAGAATGCCATCGAGCCGCAAGGCGTAGGCGTCGTCATCGAGGCCCGGCATCTGTGCATGATGATGCGTGGCGTCGAGAAACAGCACTCGTCCGCGGTAACTTCGTCCATGCTCGGCAGCTTCCGCAGCGAAGAGGAAACGCGAACCGAATTCCTGTCGCTGATCCGCCAGCGCACCAATGGCGTGTGATGTGAAGCCGTGCTCGTGGAGTGACGGGCGTCCCCGCCCGTCCAGGCCGAGCGCGGCTCGGCAGCTTTCCCTCAATACGCGGGACTTCGTGATCGTAATCCAGCGGACGATCGAATAAGCTGAGAAACACAACATGTCAAAACGTAATTCCACATCGCGCAAACCCATGCTCGCGGGTCGCCTCGCCCTCATCACCGGAGCCAACCGCGGCATAGGTCTCGCCATCGCCCGCGCACTGGCGTGTGAAGGCTGCAACCTGATCATCACCGGCCGCGACCAGCGCACCTTAGCCAAGGCGCGCACCGAACTGGACAAGCTCCAGCAGGAGAAATTGCCAAAGAAACTAAATGTTCCGGTGCTGGCGCAGTGCTGCGACGTCCGCAGTCCCGACTCGGTCGACTACCTCTTCGCGCTCGTCCGCGGATTGCGCCAGCCCCTCGATATCCTCATCAACAATGCGGGCATTGGACATCCCAATCGCACCGTCGCCGAGTTGCCCTACCCCACCTGGATAGAGGTGGTCGACACCAATCTCAACGGCCTGTTCCTCGTGACGCAAGCGGCGTTAGCCGTGATGAAGCGCGGCAGCACGATCGTAAACAATCTCTCCATAGCCGCCGAGCGCGCATTCCCCGGGTCGGCAGCCTACAACGCGTCGAAGCACGGCGCCCTAGGATTTACCAACACCTTGCGCGAAGAGTTGAGGCCGAAGGGCATTCGTGTCATTGCCCTCATGCCCGGAGCAACCGATACGGCGATCTGGCACGCGCTGTGGCCAAAAGCGCCCAGGCGAAAAATGATGTCCGCCGAATCCGTCGCCCAAACGGTGGTCGACGCCCTGCTATTGCCCGAAAACACAACCGTAGAAAAAATCGTGGTCATGCCCGCAAGCGGCACCCTGTAAGAAAAATTCCTGTAGAGACGCGGCTTGCCGCGTCTCCCCCCCGCAGAGTGAGACGGGCAAGCCCCGTCTCTACCGGATGGTTTTCGTAGGCGGCGTTAGCGACGTGGGTGCTCGAATGAGCATCTAAAAGCCAGCGGGCTTGGCTTGTTGTTCGCTAACGACCAACGACTAACGACCAACGACTAACGACCGAGCAAAGACATGTCATTCCTCGATTACTTCAAATCGCTGAAACCGGAGCACCGCATGGCGTGGGTCGTAGCCATAGCCGCCGACGTCCTCCAGATCGCCGCGTTTCCACTCTTCGCCGAGGGAGCACTGTCTCCCGCCGACTCAGCGCTCGACCTGATCGTCGCCTTCGTGATGATTCGTCTGCTCGGATGGCACTGGGCCTTCTTGCCCACGGCGGCAGCGAAACTAATTCCCGCCGCAGATCTCTTTCCCACCTGGACCGCTGCCGTATGGTTCGTCACCCGCCACAAGGTGAATGTAGGGGAGCAGGAGGTTCTGCCTCCGGGTCCCGCGCCGGAACCGCGCCGCGACTAAACCCGCAAACTGGCCGCGATCAGCTTTAGCCGAAGACATTGCAAGCTTTTCCTGAGAGCTGAGAGCTGAGAGCTGACAGCTGACAGCTGAGAGCTTCTCACCAAGTCCCATACCGATACCGTTGCGGCCGTTCACTGAATAAGTTAATCATGACCACGCCCGCGACAAAGCCTCCCACATGCGCCCAGAAAGCAATCCCGCCCGAAGTCTGGCTGGTTTCGGCGATGGCAGTAGCCGTGCCGCTCAGGAAATTTCCCACAAACCAATAGCCAAGCATCAGCCACGCCGGAACGTGAAAGAAAAATATCGGCGGAAACCAGATCAGCACTCGCGCCCGCGGATACAGGATGAAATACGCGCCCATCACCCCGGCAATCGCCCCGCTCGCGCCCACACTGGGGACGCGCGAGCCTTGGTTCAGCAGAATGTGCGTGACGCCGGCTGCCACTCCAACCACCAGGTAAAACACCAGATATGTGAAGTGTCCAAGGTAGTCTTCGATGTTGTCGCCGAAGATCCACAGAAAAAGCAT
>Ga0187890_10003169_pt1 | contig 11400 bp, 11 predicted proteins | sample June2016WEW_21_1_FD_133005 | JGI IMG/M metagenome (GOLD analysis project Ga0187890, IMG submission 133005) | Peatland microbial communities from SPRUCE experiment site at the Marcell Experimental Forest, Minnesota, USA - June2016WEW_21_10 | ecosystem: Environmental > Terrestrial > Soil >... | reverse complement strand
GCAATTGCCGGACAGCGCGCTGTTCAACTCGATTCGCCTGCCCTTTGTCGACAGCCTCGACGGCGTGCCGATCATCGGATCGATCTACCGGCATCTGATCTCCGGCCACGACATCGTCACCTACGCCGCTTTCGCGCTGGTGCCGCTCACCTACTGGACGCTCTACAGCACCCGCTTCGGCCTTCGGCTGCGCGCGGTCGGCGAGAACCCGGCGGCGGTCGATACAGCAGGCATTTCCGTGCGTGGATTGCGCTACAGCGCGGTGGTTATCTGCGGCGTGCTGGTCGGGCTCTCCGGCGTCTATCTCGCGTTGGCGCAGGCCGCCTATTTCCAGCCGCATATGAGCGCCGGCAAGGGCTTCATCGCGCTCGCGGCGCTGGTGTTCGCAAAATGGCGGCCCTGGCCGGCGCTCGCGACGTGCCTGCTGTTCGGCTTTCTCGACGCGCTCGCCACGCGCCTGCAGGGCGCAGAGCTGCCGCTGATCGGCGCGGTGCCCGTGCAGGCGATCCAGTCGCTGCCGTACATCTTGACCGTCGTCCTGCTGGCCGGGTTCATCGGCAAGGCGATCCCCCCCAAAGCATCGGGAATTCCCTATGTCAAAGAGCGTTGAATCGTCGATTTCAGCGCTGTTCGAGGCGGCCAGGGCGGCGCAGCGCCACGCCTATGCGCCCTATTCGCGCTTCAACGTGGGCGCGGCGCTGCGCACGCCGTCAGGCGCCATTTTCACCGGCTGCAATGTCGAGAACGCCGCCTACCCCGAAGGCGCCTGCGCGGAGACCGGCGCGATCAGCGCGATGGCCCTGGCCGGAGAACGGCATATCAAAGAAATCCTGGTCATCGGCGACGGCGAGGGTCTTTGCACGCCATGCGGCGGTTGCCGCCAGCGCATCCGCGAATTCGCCTCGCCGCAAACGCCGATCCATGTCGCCGGGCCTGACGGCCTGCGTATGACCAAACCGCTCGCCGAACTCCTGCCCCATTCGTTCGGCCCGCAGCATTTGCAGCGATGAGATGGGCGCGGCCGGCTCCCCGCTTGGCTTGCAAACCCCGGAGCGCCCGCGAAGGAAGGCCGCCATGACGACGAAAACCGATGAAGCGATCGAGGTTCTGCGCCGGCGAGGTCTGGGCGAACTCGCTCCGCTTGGCATTGTGCTCGGTTCGGGCCTGGGGTCGCTTGCCGACGAAGCCGAAGGCGCCATCGCGATTCCGTATGAAGACCTGCCGGGTTTTCCGAGGCCCACGGTGTCGGGGCATGCGGGACGGCTGGTCGTAGGCGAACTGGAGGGGAGGCGCGTCGCGCTGTTCCAGGGGCGCGGCCATTATTATGAACGCGGGGACGCACGCGCGATGGCGATCGCCATCGAGACGTTCAAGCGGCTCGGCGGGCGCACGTTGTTTCTCACCAACGCGGCGGGCGGCCTGCGCGAGGAATGGCGCCCGCCCGCGCTTGTGGCGATCGCCGACCACATCAATTTCGCCGGGAGCAATCCGCTGATCGGCCTCAATTCGGACGATCGCTTCGTGCCGCTGACCCAGGCCTACGACCCGGCGTTGCGCGCGACGCTGAAGAGCGCCGCTGCCGCCGCCGGGATTGAGCTGTATGAAGGCGTCTACATGTGGTTCTCCGGGCCGAGCTTTGAAACGCCGGCGGAAATCCGCGCCGCGAAAATCCTGGGCGCGGACCTCGTCGGCATGTCGACGGCGCCCGAGGTCATCCTCTCCCGCTTCCAAGGGCTGCGCTGCGTCGCGGTTTCGCTGGTGACCAATTTCGCAGCGGGCCTGTCGGGCGGCGATCCCAGCCACGCCGAGACCAAAGAGGTGGCGAACGAAGGGTCGGCGAAATTCAAGCGGTTGCTGCGCGGCTTCATCAGGGTGCATGGCGAGCCGAGCCCCGGGTCGGCCTGATGCTGCCGCAGGAGACCATCCGCAGGAAGCGCGACGGCGAGACGCTACGGGCCGACGAGATCGACAGCTTCATCACCGGCCTCACTTCGGGCGCCGTCACCGAGGGCCAGGCGGCCGCCTTTGCGATGGCGGTGTTCTTCAAAGGAATGAATTTGGAAGAGCGCGTCGCGCTGACCCGCGCGATGACGCGCTCGGGCTCGGTCATCGACTGGCGCGAGGCGAGGCTGCCCGGTCCCATTCTCGACAAGCATTCGACCGGCGGCGTCGGCGACAACGTCAGCCTGATGCTCGCGCCGATGCTGGCGGCCTGCGGCGCGTTCACGCCGATGATTTCCGGACGCGGCCTCGGCCATACCGGCGGGACGCTCGACAAGCTCGATTCGATTCCCGGCTATGTCGCGCAGCCCGACCTCGCGCTGTTCCGGCGCACGGTGGCGGAGGCCGGTTGCGCGATCATCGGCCAGACCGCCGACCTCGCGCCCGCCGACAAGCGCCTCTATGCGATTCGCGACGTGACGGCGACGGTGGAGTCGATCGCGCTGATCACCGCCTCGATCCTGTCGAAAAAGCTCGCCGCGGGCCTGCTGGGGCTGGCGATGGACGTCAAGACCGGCTCGGGCGCCTTCATGACGAGCCTTTCGGGCGCGCGTGAACTTGCGCAAAGCTTGGCTACGGTCGCCACCGGCGCCGGTCTGCCGACGATCTCGCTCGTCACCGACATGAATGAGCCGCTCGCTAGCGCGGCGGGCAATGCGGTGGAGGTGCAGAACGCCGTCGACTATCTCACTGGCGCCAGGCGCGATCCGCGGCTCCATGAAGTGACTATCGCGTTGGGCGCGGAACTGCTGGCGCTTGGGGGGCTCGCTGAAAGCGCGGCGCTCGGCCGCGCGGCGATGGAGCGCGCGCTGGCGAGCGGCGCCGCAGCCGAGCGCTTCGAGCGCATGGTCGCGCTGCTCGGCGGCCCGCGCGATTTTCTGGGCGAGGCGCGCAAACTGTTGCCCGTCGCGCCGGTCATCATCGCGGTTTCACCCGCCCGCGGCGGGTTTGTCGAGGCGATCGATGTGCGCGCCGTTGGCATGGCGGTCGTCGCGCTGGGCGGCGGGCGCAGCCGATCGGCCGATCCGATCGATCCCGCCGTCGGCTTCACCAGGCTCGCCGGCCTCGGTGCCGAGGTTAACCGTGACGCGCCCCTCGCTCTGGCGCACGCGCGCGACGAGGCGCAGGCGAGGGCGGCCGGCGAACGGCTCGCCGCCGCCTATCGCATCGGCGATGCGCCGCCGCCGCGGCGACATCCGGTCATCGAACGCGTCGCCGGGACGCAATGAAGGCGATCCTACTCACAATCACCGGTTGGGACGCGCAACCCTGGCTCGAACGGCTGCGCGCGTTGGTGCCAGGCCGTGAAATCGTCACGCCGGAGACGATCGGCGATCGCGCGGACGTCGCTTACGCGTTGAGCTGGCGCCATCCGGCCGGCGCGCTCGCCGATCTGCCGAACCTCAAGGCGATCTTTTCGCTCGGCGCGGGCGTCGATCACATGTTTCATGACCCGAAACTTCCCGATGTTCCGATCGTGCGCGTCGTCGACGCGGACCTGCGCGATCGGATGAGCGAATGGGTGGTGCTTCACGCGCTGATCCATCATCGTCAGCAGCGGATGTACGATTGGCAACAGGATCAGCGGATTTGGGTGGAGGACGTCGAGCAGCCCGCGGCCGCCGATGTCCGCGTCGGAATAATGGGCCTTGGCGTCCTGGGCGCGGACGCGGCGCGCAAACTCGCGGCGATCGGATTCCACGTTGCCGGCTGGAGCCGCACGGAGCGCAGCGTGGAGGGCGTCGCATGCTTCTGCGGCGCCGACGGCCTCGACGCGATGCTGGCGCGCACCGACATTCTCGTAGCGCTGCTGCCCCTGACGCCCGATACGCGCGGCATCCTCAATGCGCGGCTGTTTGCGAAACTGCCGCGGGACGGGCGTCTTGGCGGACCGATCCTGCTCAACGCCGGGCGCGGCGGGCTGCAAGTGGAGGCCGACATCCTGGCGGCGCTCGACGACGGCGTGCTGAAGGCGGCCTCGCTGGATGTCTTCGTGGTCGAGCCTTTGCCGCAGGATTCGCCGCTCTGGCGCCATCCCCGCGTGACGATCAGCCCGCACAATGCGGCGATTTCAGCGCCGGACGCGGTGGCGCGCTATGTCGTGAGCCTGATTGAGTCCTATGAGCGCGGCGAGGGCCTGCGCAATCTGGTCGACCGGGCGCGGGGCTATTGATCGGGACGCTCCCCGCGTAGCGCCGTTCCCTTCTCCCGAAAATCGCCGGAGGCGCCCCGATGAATTCGGCTCGGATGAACGCGGCGCCGTAGTGAGGGTGTAGGGGAGCAACCGCGCAGCGAAGCATCGGGGGCCGAAGTCAGTTACTCGAAAAACTCCTCGTTGACTCTCTTGATCTCCAGGGTCTCCTCGACCCGGCAACCGACACAGTAGAGGATCATCAGGCGCGCGAGTTGCCCGCCGTCGATGAGCGTTAAGTATTTGCCCGGCTTCAACGCCGCATCGGACGCTTGCGCGGTAAAGGACGAGGTCGTGACGAATACTCCCTCTGAAGCCTTTTCCATGTTGAGAGCCGCAAGGAAATCGAGGATCGCGCCCGGCCCCACCGGGTTTCCGTCATCATATTTCTTGGTTCGAACATGAATTGGGTCGAGGCCCAGCGCGTCTCGATCGATTACGCCGTCGATATCGCCATCCGCACCGCGCCCGATCGAGGCCTCGTCCAGATTGACGACTGAACTGCCACGACACTTCATGGCGATCAGCACCTGCAGGACGGCTTTCTCGAAGAAGGCCGGCGTTCCCGACCGGAGGCGTTCAAGCAGCTCTTCGGCGAGCTTGTTTTCAATTTGCACATAAGCCGCAAGGACGGTTTCGTCCGGCGTCACGCTTGCCGCGGCGTCCAGCGGCGGCGTTGCGCCCTTCACGACGCCTTCGTCCATTCCACGAAAAGCGCGAAAAAAATGAAACTCCGGAAATTGACGTAAATAGGCCAGGTCGATTCGGTCCGGCGGGTTGGCGTCGACATCTCTGCCACGTTGGGTGATGAGGAAATGCCCTCTCCTGGTCGGTTCGAGCAAACCCCCCTTGACCAAAAAGATCTTCGCCCATTGGACGCGGTTTGCAAACGTGGTCTGACCGCCGGAAGGCAACAAATGGGAGCGTTCTTCCAAAGCCAGATTGAACTCAGCCGCCAACCTGTCCACGGCGTCGGAAATCCCAAACTCCTTGCCTTCCGCTGCGATCGCGAGCACCGGAAGCATCAATGTTTGGAAATCGGGAATCGCCATGGGGCTGTCTCGCGGCGCTCACAAGTCTTTACTTAATCGGGGCCGAAGAACGCTATTTTGGGAAACGAGCAAAATCCGCCAATTCCGCTTCAATTGATATTGCAGGCTGGGACTTTCTGCGAGCGTCAACCAAGCGAAACCGCAAGTCGAGAACCGAATCGGCGCCGGTAATATTGCCCCTCACAGCGCCCTCACCTTCACTTTGGCCGCCTTGCCGATCGCCAGCCGGTTGCATAGCGGCAGGCCAAAGGGCTCGGCTTCGATTTCGAAGACGTCGCCCTTTTCCGTCTTGATCCCATCGGAGAACGAAAGGGTCGCGGTGCCGAAGAAATGCACGTGCACGTCGCCCGGGCGGCGGAACAGGTCGTATTTGAAGTGATGCGCTTCGAGATTGGCGATGGCGTGCGACATGTTCTGCTCGCCCGAGATGAACGGCTTCTCCCAGAGCACGGCTTTGCCGCGGCGGATGCGCGAGACGCCGTGCACGTCGGCAGGCAGATCCCCGAGCAGCAGCTCCGGGCCGAAGCTTGAGGCCCTGAGTTTGGAATGGGCGAGATAGAGATAGTTCTGCCGCTCGGTGACATGGTCGGAGAATTCGTTGCCCAGCGCGAAACCCACCCGGATAGGCTGACCCTCGGGGCTGATGACATAGATTCCTACGATTTCCGGCTCCTCGCCTCCGTCAAGCGCAAAGCTCGGCGAAATGAGGTCGCCGCCCGGCGCGGCCAATGTCGAGCCGTCGCCTTTGTAAAACCATTCGGGCTGCACGCCTGGCGCGCCGGCCCTCGGCTTGCCGCCCTCCAGGCCCATTTTGAACATGCGCATCGAATCGGTCAGCGTGTCCGCCTCGTCCAGACTCCTGTGCATCTTATCGCGCCCCTCGGCCGAACCGAGGTGGGTGAGGCCGGTGCCGGTGACCATGAGATGGGCCGCGTCCTTGTGGTCGATCGGGTTGAGCACGCGGCGCTCTTTCAGCGCGGCGGCCAAATCGACGATCCTGCCGACGCCGCGATCGGCGATCGCCTTGCGGATCGGCTCGCCCGCCGCGATCGCCTGGAAGGCGAGCTCATAGGTCGTGCGCGCGCCCTTGACGAGGCGGCTTTCGCCGCGCGCGGTCACCACCAGCGCGCGCTTGTCCTTTTCGTCGATAATCTGGGCGAGCCGCATATCCGTCTCCGAAGAATCAAGGACCGCCGCTGTTGGTATCGGTCATTTTGCAGCGGATCAATTCGACAATGCGCGGATCGGTGAAATCGGCGACGGCGATCGTCGCGCCGGCGCGCTTCAACGCCGCCTCTTCCAGCCCCGCGGTCATGCCGACGACGGTCAGCCCGGCGCCGACCGCCGCGCGAAGCCCGGACAGCGAATCTTCGAAGGCGACCGAGTGGGCGGCGTCCGCCCCCGTCTCTTGCAGGCCAGCGAGATAGGGCGTGGGATCGGGCTTGGCGCGCGCAAGCTCCGGGCCGATGATCTAGATCGGCAGACGCTCGGCCAATCCCAACGCGTTCAGAACGAGTTCGGCATTGGCGCGCGGAGCGTTGGTGACGACGGCGCATCGGATTTCAAGGGCGTCGGCGAAATCGAGCAGCGCCAAGGCGCCGGCGACCGGCGCCAGTTCGCCGATCATGTCGCGATAGGCGGCCTCCTTATTCGCGACGGCCGCCTCCTGCTCGGCCGGTGACAGATGAGGCAGGAACCTCGCGCCGATCAGGGCGTTGGAAAAACCCATGATCCCCTCGACATATTGCGCCTTGCTCAGCGCGACGCCATGGCGCGCGAACACGCTCTGGAAAGCGGTCAGATGCAGGGCGTCGGTATTGACCAGCGTGCCGTCGAGATCGAACAGAAGGGCGGTCTTCACCAGACTCGCTCGCTCACATGGTCGCCCCGACCTGCCACGGAACAAATTCTGCGTCGCCGTAGCCGAGCGCCTCCGACTTCGACTTCTCACCCGAGGCGACGCTGAGGACCGTGTCGAAAATCTCTCGACCCTTTTCTTCGATCGAAACGCCGTCGAGAATGTCGCCGCAATTGATGTCCATGTCTTCGCTCATCCGTCGATAGGTGTCGCTGTTGGTCGCCAGCTTGATCGAGGGCGTCGGCTTGCAGCCATAGGCCGAGCCGCGCCCGGTCGTGAAGGCGAGCACATTGGCGCCGCCGGCGACCTGACCGGTCGCCGAAGCCGGGTCGTAACCCGGCGTGTCCATGAAGACGAAGCCCTTGGCGGTCACCCGCTCGGCGTAGCGATAGACGTCGTTGAGGGTCGTCGTGCCGCCCTTGGCCGCGGCGCCGAGCGATTTTTCGAGGATCGTCGTGAGGCCGCCGGCTTTGTTGCCGGGCGAGGGATTGTTGTTCATCTCGCCGCGGTTGCGCGCCGTATAGTCCTCCCACCAATGGATGAGGTCGACAAGCTTCTGGCCCACCTGCGCGGTCGCCGCGCGGCGCGTAAGCAGGTGCTCGGCGCCATAGATTTCCGGCGTTTCCGACAGGATCGCCGTGCCGCCGTGGCGCACCAGGATGTCGGCTGCGACGCCGAGCGCGGGATTGGCGGTGATTCCGGAATATCCATCCGAGCCGCCGCATTGCAGCGCCAGCATCAGTTCGCTCGCTGGGATCGTCTCGCGTCGCACGCGGTTGGCGACCGGCAGCATGGCGGCGATCTGCGCGACGCCCGCCTCGACTGTCTTCCTGGTGCCGCCGGTCGCCTGGATGGTCATCGTGTGGAACAGCTCCCCCTCGCTGAGGCCGTATTCCTCTTTCATCCGCCCGATCTGGAACACTTCGCAGCCGAGCCCGACCAGCACGACGCCGCCGATGTTGGGATGCCCGGCGTAGCCCCATTGCGTGCGTTTGAAATTGTCGAAGCCTTCGCCGTTGGCCGCCATGCCGCAGCCGGTCCCGTGAACAAGAGCGATGACGCCGTCGACATTGGGATAATCTTCCAACATGCCGGAGCGCTCAAATTCCCGCGCGATCAGCCGCGCGACGGTCGCCGAGCAATTGACGCTGGTCAGGATCGCCAGATAGTTGCGGGTGCCCGCCTTGCCGTTGGCGCGGCGATAGCCCTGAAAGGTCGCCTGTTCCGACAGCGGAAGAATCGCCTCCGGCCTCGCGCCCTCGCAAAAGCGGTAGTCGCGGGAAAATTCATGCACGGAGACATTGTGCTCGTGCACCCATTCGCCCGGCCCGATCGGTTTGGAGGCGAAGCCGATGACCTGGCCGAATTTAAGGATCGGCGCGCCTGCCGCGATTGGCGCCGTAGCCACCTTATGGCCTTTGGGCACTCGTTCGGTCGCTGTCGGACCGCCCGCCGGAGCGTCGCCGGGCCGTATCTCGTCGAGGGCGACGATCACATTGTCCTGGGCGTTGAGACGTAAGGTGCGTGGGCTGTTCATCGTTGTGTTCCAATGGGGTAAGGACTATCGGGAAAACAGGCTGGACCGTTCTTTGGCGAAGGACTCGAACAGATCCGTCGTTTGCTGCAAATGGTATTCCATCGCCGCGCGGGCGCCGGCGGCGTCGCCGCGCGACACCGCTTTGGCGATCGCGCCGTGTTCGGCGAGGCTGACAGGCATTCGTCCGGTGGGCGACAATAGCAAGCGCCTGACTCTCTCCAGATGCGAGCGCAGGCCGTCGAGAATTTCGCCGCAATGGCTAAGCCCCAATTGCGAGGTGAGCAATCGATGAAAATCGACGTCCAGCAAATAGAATCCGGCGACGTCGCGCGCATCGACCGCGGCCTGCTGATAGCGCAGGTTGCGCTCCAGCTCCTTGACGCCTTCGGGCGGCATGCGCAGCGCCGCCTGAGCGGCGATCTCCGACTCCAGGGCGCGCCGCACCAACAGGCGTTCACGCACGTCCTCGACCGAGATTCTGGCGACGAACGATCCGTGTTGCGGCTCGATTGTCACCAGTCGCTCGTAGGCCAGTCGGTTGATAGCGGAGGAAACCGGAAACCGCGAGACTCCCAGCCGCTCGCAAAGTTCAAGCTTGTCGATCGCCCCGCCGGGCTCCAAAGCGCCCGAAAGGATCGACTCCTTGAGATCGCGATAGACGTGATCGGCTTTGGAGCTTCGTCGCGCCTCCGTTTCGCTCATCTCAATAGGCCCCGCGCGGCGCCGTTTCCGAGCGAGCGCCGCGCAAAATGACTTTCCAGCTAGCATGTCAGACGCTAATGAGATGGCGAGCCAGCGTCAATCCTGCAAGTGAGGCTCGCCGTTGTGGAAACCGAATCGAGCGCCGCCATGCCGCGATTTGAATTGAATCTCACCACAAACGCCACATTGCCGTCCGATGGCTATGCCGGCGCCCTGGCCGGCAGAGTCTGGCGACCGGAAATTGGCGGCCCTTCGGTGGTCGCCGTCCGATCGGACGGGCTGATCGACGTCTCTGGCCATTTCCCGACCGTGCGCGACCTGTGCGAACGGCCCGACCCCGCCGCGGCGCTGCGCGAGGCTGGGGGAGAGCGCGTGGCCTCGCTCGCGGAAGTCCTCGCCAACACGCCGGAAAAGCGGCGCGATCCCGCGCGACCCTGGCTTCTCGCGCCGGTCGATCTGCAGGCGATCAAAGCCGCCGGCGTCACTTTCGCGACTTCGATGCTGGAGCGGGTGATCGAAGAGCGCGCGCGTGGCGATCGGGACGCCGCGGCGTCCATTCGCAGCGATATGATTCGTCTGATCGGCGACGACCTGTCCAAGCTGCAGCCGGGTTCGCCCGCCGCCATGCGGCTGAAGGACGCGCTGATCGCCCAGGGGGCATGGTCGCAATATCTGGAGGTCGGCATCGGGCCGGACGCGGAAATTTTCACCAAGAGCCAGCCGATGTCGGCGGTCGGCCATGGCCAGGATGCCGGCTTTCACAAGGCGTCAAGCTGGAACAATCCCGAGCCCGAGGTCGTGCTGGCCGTCAGTTCGGCCGGCCGCATCGTCGGCGCGACGCTGGGCAATGATGTGAACCTGCGCGATGTCGAGGGACGCTCGGCGCTGTTGCTGGGCAAGGCCAAAGATCAAAACGCCAGCTGCGCCATCGGCCCGCTGCTGCGTCTTTTCGACGCGACCTTCTCGCTCGACGACGTGCGCGAAATGGACGTCGGCCTGACGGTCGAAGGGGAGGACGGCTTCACGCTCGAGGGAAGCTCCTCGATCGCTCGAATAAGCCGCCATCCGGCCGACCTCGTCGGGCAAATGATCGGGCCGAGCCATCAATATCCCGACGGGGCGGTGTTGTTCCTGGGCACGATGTTCGCGCCGATCGCCGACCGCGACGCGCCGGGCAAGGGCTTCACCCACAAGCCGGGCGATATCGTGACGATCGCCGCCGGCGGGCTCGGCCGGTTGACCAACAGGATGCGTCATTGCGACGCCTGTCCGCCCTGGACCTTCGGCGCCGGCGCCCTGATGCGCAATCTCGCCAAACGGGGCTTGCTTTGAGGAGTGACCGCGCCGAGCATTGGCCCCCGGCAAGCAATATGAACTTCGCGACGGCGTCGACGAGAGCGGTCAGCGCGCCGAGGCGCGAAACGATGGGGATATGAGATGAGCGACATCAACAAGAATTACATCGCTGGCGAATGGGTGGAGGGCGAAGGAGTCTCGCGCGACGTCAATCCCTCGAACACTGACGATGTCGTCGGCCTCTACGCCCATGCGAGCGCCGCGCAGGTCGACAGAGCGGTTGCGGCGGCGAAGGCGGTCTTTCCCGTATGGTCGCGCAGCACGCCGCAGGAGCGCCACGACATTCTTCTGCGCGCCTCCACCGAGATTCTGGCGCGGCGCGACGAATTGGGGAGGCTGCTGGCGCGCGAAGAGGGCAAGTCGCTGCCCGAGGCGATCGGCGAAGCGACCCGCGCGGGGCAGATTTTCGATTTCTTCGCCGCGGAAGCGCTGCGCATCCCCGGGGAGAAGCTCGCCAGCGTGCGGCCCAACATCGATGTAGAGCTGACGCGCGAGCCGGTGGGCGTCGTCGGCGTCATCTCGCCGTGGAACTTTCCAATCGCCATCCCCGCCTGGAAGATCGCCCCTGCGCTCGCTTACGGGAACTGCGTGCTGTTCAAGCCCGCCGACCTCGTGCCCGGCTCCGCCCATGCCCTCGCCGAAATCATCGTGCGCGCAGGCGTCCCTTCCGGCGTGTTCAATCTCGTGATCGGCCGCGGCGCGG
>Ga0187890_10003164_pt1 | contig 11410 bp, 12 predicted proteins | sample June2016WEW_21_1_FD_133005 | JGI IMG/M metagenome (GOLD analysis project Ga0187890, IMG submission 133005) | Peatland microbial communities from SPRUCE experiment site at the Marcell Experimental Forest, Minnesota, USA - June2016WEW_21_10 | ecosystem: Environmental > Terrestrial > Soil >... | reverse complement strand
ATGGTGCGCGTCGGTGGCCAGAAAGTGAATCCAGTTGCGGTCCAGCAGCTCATTGGCAATGGCTTGCGCCACGGGGCCGAAGCGACCATATAAGGCGCTGGCGGTTACCTGGATAAGGCAGCCCTGGCGCATCCACTCAGCCAGCATCTCCGGCTGGCGCTGTACGGCCGGGTAGCGTTCAGGATGGGTGACGATCAGGGTATAGCCAACCGATTGCAGCCGGAAGAGCGCATCGTTCAACTGGGGAGCGATGGTCATGCCGGGAAACTCGATGAGCAGGTACCCCTTGCCGTCGATGGAGTAGCGCAAAGGGTTGGCCACAGCCTCAAAGACGTTCTCCGCGCTCAGGTGGAAGTCGCATCCCAGGCTCAATTCGACCACGCCGTTCAGCAATCTGCGCAACTCGGCCAGGCGCTCTTCGACCAGCGCGGCCCGGTAGGGATGGCCGTCGCTGGCGTGCGGGGTGCAGACGATGCGGGTGACGCCCTCGGCGGCCGCCTCGCGCGCCATGGCCAGGGACATATCCAGATCGGGCGGCCCGTCGTCGACTCCGTAGATCAGATGATGATGAATGTCGATCATGGCGATCCGATCTTCAGCTCCGGGGGCAAGAGGCTCAATGCGCTGCCAATGCCTCGACCATCGAGGCAAAAATCTTCCAGCCGTCCGCCGAACCGAGCAGTTGTTCGCTTGACCGGTCGGGATGGGGCATCATTCCCAGCACGTTTCTCTTGGCGTTGAGGATGCCGGCAATGTTGCTCAACGAGCCGTTGGGATTCGCCTCCCGGGTAATCTCGCCGGCGGGAGTGGCGTACCGGAAGGCAATGCGCTCCTCGGCCTCAAGCTCGCGCAGGTCATCCGGCGTGCAGAAGTAATTCCCCTCCATGTGTCCGATGGGAATTTGAAGCACGTCGCCCTTGGCCAGCCCGCCCGTGAATGGGCTATCGGCAGTTTCCACGCGGAGATGAACCTGCTTGCAGATGTACTTGAGCCCGGCATTGCGCATAAGCGCGCCGGGCAGCAAGCCGGCCTCGGTCAGAATCTGAAAGCCGTTGCAGATGCCCAGCACCAGTCCGCCGCCGGCGGCAAACCGCTGCACCGCCTGCATGACGGGAGAAAAGCGCGCGATGGCGCCGGTGCGCAGGTAGTCGCCGTAGGCAAACCCGCCGGGAACCAGCACCGCATCGACGCCTTGCAGGTCTTCGGAATCGTGCCAGAGAAAGGTGACCGGCTGGTGGGCCACTTCGGCAATCACGTTGTAGGTGTCGTGATCGCAGTTGGAACCAGGAAAGACCAGAACCCCGAATTTCATGGTTCTAGGGTATCAGCTTTGCGGCGCGGCGAAGGGAGGTTCTTGTCGCTGCGGCTACCACAGGCGCGCAACTCTCAGATCGTCGAAGACGGTATCCAGGCTGACCAGGGTCAGGCCCTCCAGCAGCGCCTGCGCCGCCAGCATTCGGTCGAAGGGATCCTTGTGCTTTTCGGCAAGCGATCCTGCCAAACGCGCGTGCTCAAGAGAGATTGCCAAATCCTCCATTTCCAAAGACTCAAGAACCTTTCGCGGATGGTCGACGAGCACTGCGGCCTCGGGGAATTTGCCGATTCGAAACTTGATGGATGCTTCCCAGATGGAGGCGGCAGATACAAAGGCGCGGTTTGCGGACGACGCAATCGCAGCCCGCGCCGCGCGTCCCAGGCGAGGGTCGCTATTCATTGCCCAAATGAGGGTATGGGTGTCGAGCAGCAGTCTCATTTCGCACTCAGGAGGGTCGAATCCTTGTCGTTCCCTTCCCACAGAGCGAGTTCTTCTTCGGGCAAGGGCTCGAAGAACTCCGGCCCGATGTCGATCTGGCCCTTATACAGCCCGATCGGGCGCTCCCGCCTTGAGACGGGCCCGACGGCCACCAGTTTCACCGCCGGAGTCCGCTTACGTCCGCGCGTCAATATCACCTCTTCGCCGGCAATTGCGCGCTCCACAAGTCTTGAGAGCTGTGTTTTTGCCTCGTGCATCGTCGCTTCCACGGCAGGCCCCCGCTCATTAGCTAAACATATTTTAGCTAAGAACCAGGTGAACCCGCAAGAGCTCCTTACCGAAGGCGACGGCATGAGTGGCGCTCGCTCCGGCCTCGTGGGACGCGCTCGCTGCAAGGCGCCCCGCCTGCCGCTTGGCCGCGATTTGACCGTCGCTGCCGGTGATATACTCACAAGGTCAGGCGCGGGTCCGCGCCGGCATTCTCTTTCGATCGCTGAGGTTCCCATGTCCGGCCATTCAAAATGGGCGACAATCAAGCACAAAAAGGGCGCGCTGGATGCCAAGCGCGGCAAGGTATTCACCCGCATCATCAAGGAAATCAGCATCGCGGCCAAGGGCGGCGGCGACCCGGACGGCAACCCCCGCCTGCGTACCGCGATCCTGGCGGCCAAAGCGGAAAACATGCCTCAGGAGAACATCAAGCGCGCCATCCAGCGCGGCACGGGTGAGCTGGAAGGCGTCAACTATGAGGAGATCAAATTCGAGGGCTACGGCCCCGGCGGCGTGGCCATCATTGTGGATGTGACGACCGACAACCGCAACCGCGCGGTGAGCGAGATCCGCCACGCCTTCTCAAAGAACGGCGGCAACCTGGGTGAGTCCGGCTCGGTCCGGTTCCTGTTCGCCAAGAAGGGCCTGATCGCCGTCGAGAAATCCGCGGCCGATGAAGACCAGTTGATGGATATCGTGCTCGAACACGGCGGCGAAGACCTGAAGGATGAGGGCGACACCTGGGAGATACTAACCGATCCGGCGGATTATGAGGCGGTTTTGGGAGCGGTGAAGGCCGCGCGCATTCCCACGGTGATGAGCGAAGTGACCATGGTCGCATCCACCTATACCAGGCTCGAGGGCAACACGGCCCACCAGATGATCCGGTTGCTCGAGGCGCTGGAAGACTGCGACGACACGCAAAACGTCTACTCGAACTTCGATATGGACGCCGCCCAGTTGGAAGAGGCGGCCGGCTGATCCAGATTCAGGCAGGCACTCAAGAGGCCGCCCGGTTGTGGCGGCCTTTTTGTGGAAGTCTTCAATTGCTATGGAGGGAAGGGAAGAACATTGATCCGAACTGCAAGGTTTCTCTTTTTTGTCTTGATGGCGGGGACGATAGCCGCCTCCGCCCAAGCACCGAGCGCCGCCGCGGTTGGCGGCCGTGACGGCGCGGATAACCCCGTGGCCCAGGTTCGCCAGGCCAGGAGCTGGGAGTATGGACCGTTCGTCAACTATGGGAACGGCGTGGGCGGCCGGTCAGGCTTCCATTTTCTCTCGGCCGGTATTCAGGGGGGCAAGGTGCTCACCCCGGTCCTGCGCGCAGGAATCCTCAGCGGCCAGTTCGAGTTGGGCGCCAACATCATGCCGCTGTGGCAGGCTTACACCCCGGCGCCGCACGACGAGAACTACACCTGTGTCCCGCCAGGCGGGGGGCAAACCTTCCCCTGCGTTTTGCCGGTCGGCGGCGGCACTTTCCGCGGCGTAAGTCTTACTCCGGTGATCTTCCGCTGGAATTTCCTGACGGGGTCGCGGCGTTTTCAGCCATGGTTCCAGGGCGCGGGCGGGGTCATTTACACCACGCACAAGTTTCCGCCGAATGTTCTGAGTACACCCACGGTCAACGGCGTACCAGGGATCGACGGCGGAACCTGTGTATGGAACTTTTCGCCCCAGGGCGGCGGCGGATTTCACTACTTCTTTCGCTCCAAGCGGTCGATCGATGTGGGAGTAAACGGCGTGCATATCTCCTCGGCCTCTCTGGGAGACCGCAATCCCGGCGTGAACGCCAGTCTTCAGGTGCAGGTGGGCTACACCTTCTGGAAGTGAAGTTTACGAGAGAGCGGCGCTGTATGCGAATTCGGCTATTGGTTGTTTTGCAGTTGGCGGCATTGATGATGCTCTCTCGCGCTTCCTACGGAGAGACAAAGGGTACGTTTGCGGTGCCCCAATCAACTCTGTTGTTTTCATACACGAGTCTTCGCCTCACAACCAGTAAGCAGGAGTTCATAGTGCCGAACCCGCCCGGCCTTATGGGTGAGGGTTTTTCTCCACTCCCGCTTCCCGCTCTGGCGCCGAGTGGAGAAATAGTGGCCGGGGCCCTTGCTCTCCCGATTGACGCAGAGCGCCGGAGATTTCACCTTGTCATTGGCGTGTACTCCCTGCTCAATAATTCGTGGAGAACATATGGCGATTTCTGTTCTTCTGATCACGGCTCGGTTGCCTTTTCGCCGGAAGGAACCAAAGTTGCATTTATATCGAATTCAAAGGAAGGGAGCTCAAATTGCGATTCCAGCCCAAAACTCTTGCGGATTCTCGATCTTGTAACCGGCAATCTTACGACGGTACCCTATCCTGCGGAATACCTGATGGAAAACGCACGGCTCAGTTGGTCGCCGGATGGAAAGTACCTTGCAGCCCAAAGCGGCCACTGGGCATCGCCAACTCAGCATATTGTTGTCATCGAGGTCGCGTCTGGAATCGGGAAAACTATCGCGGTAGGCACTGACCCGTCCTGGTCTCCGAAGGGCGACTGGATTGCCTATACCGAGGCGGGTTCAATGCAGAAATGTATGCTCATTCATCCGGACGGAACCGGAGTCAAAATGGTCCGTGACTTGAGCAAGGAGTACAGGAGGGGGTACTGGGAATTTTACCACGGCGCGGTGTGGTCGCCGGATGGGGCCAAGCTGTTGCTAAACGAGTCGGAACTCGAGGTTCCAGGTAGCCTCGTCGTCACCATGCTGGATCTGACCACTGGCAAGGTGACCACGGAATCTAAGCATGGGATGGTTGTGTTTGGGTGGGCAAACAATCCCGGTGAATACTTGGGGTGGTGATCCGGCCTCCGGAGGCGGGTTTTCCGCGCCGGAATGAAAGGAATCATGAGCGAACCGGTTGTGGAGTGCGTTCCAAACTTCTCCGAGGGCAGGGATGCCCGGCGGGTCGAGGCGATTGTGGCCGCGATGCGCGTGGAAGGAGTGCGCCTGCTTGACTGGTCGATGGACGCCGATCACAACCGCTCCGTGGTAACCATTGCCGGTGCGCCCGCCGCGGTGGTCGAGGCCGCGGTGCGCGGGGCCGGCAAGGCCGTCGAGCTGATCGATCTGACCCGCCAGCAGGGGGTTCACCCGCGCATCGGCGCGGCGGATGTGATTCCCTTCGTGCCCATCTCCGGCATCAAGCTGGAGCAGTGCGCACTGCTGGCCCGCCAGGCCGGCCTGGAGATCTGGCGGCGCTTCGGCGTGCCGGTCTTCTTTTATGAGGCGGCGGCGGCCCGGCCCGATCGCGCCAACCTCGAAGAGGTGCGCAGGGGCCAATTCGAGGGCCTCCGGGACGCGGTTAGCAAGGATGCGGCTCGCCGTCCCGATCTGGGCGGACCCGGCCTGCATCCCACCGCCGGCGCGTGTGCCGTGGGAGCGCGCAGGTTCCTGGTGGCCTACAACATCTACTTCGATTCCGCGGACGTTGCCACCGTGCGGGCCATTGCCCGCGAGATTCGCGCCGCTTCCGGCGGCTTGAAGGGCGTAAAGGCCATGGGGGTGCTTGCCCATGGGCGGGCACAGCTCTCCATGAACATCACCGATTTCCATGCGACGCCGATCTCGCAGGTCTATCGCGCCGTCTCCAGCCTGGCGCTGCGGCATAAGGTCGCGCCGGTCGAGGGAGAGGTGATTGGCCTGATTCCCGAAGCGGCCTGTGAGCGGGAAAGCGACTGGATGCGTCAATTGAATGGGTTCGATCCGCAGACCAAGATTCTGGAGCGCCGATTGGAGGCTCCGCTGGCTTGGCCGGGAGAGGGGCCTGGAGTTCCATAGCCGATCGGGCTGGAGAGCGGGCCGAAGCGGGATCGCCGCAGTCAAGCCCTTCGACGGTTACAATGGAAGCCGGAGCGAAGAGCTTTTTGAGTTTTCACCTGAAGAAGAATTGTTGAGATGCAAGCGATCCCCAAGGTCTCGATTCGACGAGATTTTGGTTCCAGGAGGATGGAAGTGTTCAAGGTTCTTATCAAGGTTTCGATTGCCCCCATATTGCTGGCGGCGGCTAGTTTGGCGCCGGCGGCGCAGTTGTCCACCGATGCCCGCACGGCTATTCCGCACGAGGTGCAGCAGTTAGTCGTGGTCGACTACCGCGCCATGCAGGACTCGGCCTCGGCCATGAATCTGCGCGACCGCGTGATGCCCCCCGAGCTGAAGCAGTTCGACGACGCGCTGCGCAAGTCCGGATTGAACGACAACCATGACGTGGACGAACTGGCTTTTGCTCTCTTCCGGTCCGCGGATTCGAGCGATTCGCTGACGACCGTGGGCATTGCTCAAGGCCAGTTCTCCACGCAGGACATTCTGGCCAACTTCCGCAAACAGAAGGTATTGCCCACTCGCCTGCGCACCAATAGGATCTATCCGCTGGCCAAGACGGGCATGGTGCTTTGCTTTGTCGATCCCTCCACCATGGTCTTTGGCGGCAAGGATGCGGTCAGCAAGGCTCTCGATGCTCGCGACGGCGTCTCCCCCAGCCTGCTGACCAACGCCACCATGATGGACGCGATGAAGACCGTGGACTCCGAGCCGCTGTGGAGCATCCTGGACGAGAAGGGCACCCAGACCATGATGCGCCAGGTGATGGGCGAGGCCGGCGCGGTCGCCGACTTCGAGTCTGTCCGCAAGCGCCTGCAGGCCTCCTGGTACGGGATGGACTTTCAGCACGGCGTCAAGTTCGACCTCACCATCTCCACCGGCGATTCCTTTGCCGCGGCCACCATCTCTTCGCTATTGACGGCGGCGGTGGCCCTGAGAAAGATGAGCGGATCGGACGCCGAGAAGCAGGCTTTGGGCGGGACTGTCGTCGCCTCCGATGCCGGGCGGCTTTCGATCCACTTTGCCACCTCCGACGCGGATTTCGATAACCTGCTGCACTCGCCGCTCTTTACAAGCATGGTGCACTAAAGCGAATCGATGAACGAGTTCACGCCTTGAAAGTGAGGATGTGAACTTGTTCAGCGATTCCTTGGCGTGGTGACCCGGAGGTTCAACTCCGGGTTTCAGGATCAGTCCCGCGCCTCGCCGATGGCCCGGCTGGTCTCAACGCGCGAGGCCCTCAGCAGCCGCGCTATCTGCTTGAGATGAAGCTGGACGGCATAGGCGCGCAGAATCTCGGCCTGCGAGAATTCGATGCCCGTGGGCCGCGCCGCGGTCATGCGGGCTTCGAGCTGGGCGATATCCTCTTCGAGACTCATCGGCGGCGGCACGTGGAAGCGCCAATCGCGAATGCAGCCGGCCACATGGTTGAAGCCGGTGCGAATGTGCGCTGTCAACTGTCCCAGGGCAGGCTCCAGTTGCCGCGCGTAGCCAAACTCGTTGGTGTCTTTGACTGAGAACTCCAGCGCCACCAGGGCGTCGAAGACCGAGCGGCCAAACTGCGAGAGGGTTCCCAGCCCCTCGCGCCAGCCTGGGCCGCCGGAGGGCTCGTTGCGCGCCGCCTCCAACAGTTGGTTGTTGCCGCGCAGCATGGCCAGCGCATCGCCGCGAAGCGCGGCCAGGTTGTCGGCGGGAGCGCCGCGAAAGCCTTCAAGAATCGCATCGAAGAAAGCGCCCAGCACCTCATACTCCCGCGCCAGACCGTCGCGCAGCCGCAACCGGGCGCGGTCGGGCAGCACCAGCGTGGTCACGGCCAGCGCCACCACGATGCCCAGCATCACCTCGACCACGCGGTCCAGCGCCAGCTCCCAGCGCGGACCCGCCTTCTGCACCAGCATGACGATGGCGATGGTGACTCCCGCCAGCCGCGAACTGCTGCGCAGCCCCAGCAAGCCGCAGACGATCACCGCCGCGAGCACGGCGAGAACAAAGTTCCACGGAAGCGCGCCGAAGAGCGAAAACGAAAAGCCCAGCGCCGCGCCGATAAGCGTACCCAGAATGCGGTCGCGCGAGGCGCTGACGGTTGCGCCCATATTGGATTGCAGGACGATGATGGCGCTGATCGAACCCCAGTAGCCATCATGCAGGCCGAACCGCCGCGCCAGGGCCCAGCTAAGACCTGCGGCCAGCGCCGTCTTCGCGGCGTGGATGAGAAGCCTCTGCCGCTCCCAGGAAAGAAACTTTGGCCGCCGCGTCAGGTCCGCGCGCAGCTTGACGGCCAGCTGCTGGAACCACGTATTGTTTGCCTTCAGGCGCATGGATTGCATCCGCAAAGGAAGATTTCCATGAATACAGAATGACCGAATCCGGCCGGTTGCGAAGGTGATCGGACTCACGCCGTCTCCGGACCGGTTCCATCAAGGCTACCAGCTTCCCTCGGGGCTGAAGACGGCTGGAGACGCCCCGCTCGTTTAGCATAGGATCGATGCGGCCGCATCGATCGGGAGGTGCAATCCATGCTGCGAGTCGGATACCCAGCAGCTTTCGCCACGGAGTTGTTCCGCGATTTTCCCCAGGGAATCGAGCTTATTCCGCTGCCCGATTCTCCGGACAGCGAGATCGAGATCGACGTCTGGATTTCCGACCCTTACTCGACGCGCGCCGTGAAGATATGGCCGTGGCTGCGCGGGGTGCGCCTGGTGCTCTCGACAATGGCGGGAACGGAGTGGATTCCCGCCTTGGTGGGGCCGCGCGTGACCATCTGCAATGCCCGCGGCGCACACAACATCTCCACGGCGGAGTGGACCGTGGCCTCGATTCTGGCCATGCTTAAGTACTTTCCGTTCTATCTCGAGGCGCAGCGGGACGGCCAGTGGAAGCGCCGCTTCGAGGCCAGCGCGCGGTACGCCAGCCTCACCGGGGACGCGCGTCCGCTGTATCCGCCCGTCCTGCTGGAGGAGTTGACGGGCAAGACGGTGCTGCTGGTGGGCTATGGCGCCATCGGCAAGGAGATTGAGCGGATGCTGGCGCCCTTCCGCGTGAACTTGCTGCGCGTGGCCCGAAGCGCCCGCAGCGAACCTCTTGTTCAAGCGGTCAGCGAGTTGGACAGCTTATTGCCGCGGGCTGACATTTTGGTTCTGATTCTGCCCTCTACGGCGGAGTCGTACCGGCTGATCGGCGCGCGCCGGCTTGCACTGATGCCCCAGGGCGCGCTGCTCGTGAATGCCGCGCGCGGGCCGGTGGTGGACACCGAAGCATTGGTCGATGCGCTGCGGTCGGGCAGGATCCGCGCCGCCCTCGACGTGACCGATCCCGAGCCGCTGCCGGAGGGCCATCCGCTATGGAGCTGCCCCAACCTGCTGCTCACGCCCCACGTAGCCGGATCGAGCCCACAGTTTGCCCCGCGCTCGCTGGCCATCGCTGCCGGCGAACTGCGCCGCTACATTGACGGCGAGCCGCTGCATAATGTGGTTCAGGCCGGAGTTTGAAGGCTGTCTGAAATGCAAATTTTGTGCAGGTCTTTGCAGGATTCCAGCAGAGCGGACGGCCGCTCTCTTACCCTATAGCGGCGCCAGGTGCTTGGTGTTCTGGTAGGTGTAGACGATGCGGTGGGCGACGGTGATGGTGGAGAGCGCGGCCAGCACCCAGAGCACCGGCGCCATCACCCCCCAATGGTTGAACAGGGCGCCCAGAATGATGAGCACGACGCGCTCCGGGCGCTCCATGAAACCCACCTTGCACTGGCCGATGAGGGCTTCGGCGCGGGCGCGCGTATAGCTGACCATCAGGGAGGTCACCATCACGAAGGCCACCAGCACCACGTACCGGAACCGGTTGATGCGGCCGTAGTAGACCAGCAGGCCGAAGAACAGCACCACATCCGAATAGCGGTCGATCACCGAGTCGAAGAAGGAGCCGAAGACGGTGACCTGGTTGTTGCGCCGGGCCACGCGGCCGTCCACCATGTCGAAGATGCCGGCGCAGAAGATCACCACGCCCGCATAGAAGAACATGCGCCCGGAGTTGCTGGCGTTGGCGTGGCCAAACAGCACCGCGGCCACGATGTTGATGACCAGGCCGATAAACGTAAGCACATTGGGGGAGATGCGGGTGAGCGCCAGGCCATGCACAATGCGGTCGAGAAGCCAGCCGCAGGCGCGGCCAAAAGCGCTGGTCCAGGTCATTGCTTGTCTTCCTTACAGCTCTATGCCGGCGGCGGTTCCGTTCTCCGCGCCGCCCGCTGCCACTTCATCGTGGATGGTGGTCAGTTTCAGTATTTCAAGGTCGCGCTTGCCGTTGGGAGTGACGATGGTGGCGATGTCGCCCACGCGCTTGCCCACCAGGCCCCGGCCGATGGGTGAGGTGGTCGAAATCAAGCCCTTGGCAACGTCGGACTCCTCGCTGGTCACCAGGCGGTAGACGATCTCCTCGTCCTTGGTGGAGTCGAAGACCACCACCGTGGAACCGAAACCGGCCCTGTCCTTGGGAATGTTGGTCAGGTTCACCAGCGAGAGCTCGGCCATGCGCCGCTTCAGTTGGCCCAGGCGCGCGTTGACAAAGTCCTGGCGCTGTCTGGCCATGTGATATTCGGCGTTCTCCGAGAGATCGCCCATGGCCACGGCCTTCTTGATTTCAGCGGGAAGCTCGTGGGAGAGCTCGTGCTCAAGGATGGCGATCTCCGCGAGAAGCTGCTTCTTTATGTGTTCGGGCATCCATGTTCCAGGGCGGCGAGCGGGATTGCTCCATCCGCGAGAGATGAAAGAACCTGAATACTCATTATACGCGGGGGACGGAGAACAGGGATCAGGCCGAAGGCTCGCCGTGGCGAGGGTCAGGGGTCGGGGATTAGGGATCAGGGATTAGGAATTAGGGATCGGGAAGCGGCGCATTATCGGACAAAGCCGCATCTTCGCGGGTACTCGGAATTCGAGGCGAATGGGCCTACACTGAAGTTGCTCTGGATTCTCCGCACACTCCTCATGCTGCGGACCGCATCGATCGTTCTTGTGCTGGCGGCGCTTTCAGCGGCCTCAGCCACCGGCTCGCCGGCCCCTTCGGCGAAGACGCGCAGGAGCGCCTCGGCCGCGGTTTCCTCCCACAATTCCCGGAAAGAGACCCATCTCCCGAAAGCCGTCAAGGCTGAGCGTAGGGCCGGAGCGAAGACCCGCTACGCGGTCTTGCGCGAGACCCGGCGCTCGGCTGGGCGCGGGGGCGCGCGCCAGCGGCAGCCGATGAACGAGGCTGCCTCGCTGCCCTTGAGGGGGGGTGGCATGCCGCCGCCGCTGGTGGGGTCGCTTGAATCGCTGGTGCGGCAAAACGACAAGACAGAGGCCGACGGGCTGGAGCGGATCGAGGACGAAGACGATCTGGCCGATCGCATCGCCCGCAAGATGCTGGTTCCGGTGCCGGCCTCCGCGGCGCTGACCGTGAACGAAAACCTGCCCGAAAGCCATCGCTACTGCCGGCCGTGGACGGCGCGGTTTCTCAGCGATCTGGCGCGCGTCCATGGGGCTGAGTTTCACCGCCCGCT
>Ga0187890_10003163_pt1 | contig 11412 bp, 8 predicted proteins | sample June2016WEW_21_1_FD_133005 | JGI IMG/M metagenome (GOLD analysis project Ga0187890, IMG submission 133005) | Peatland microbial communities from SPRUCE experiment site at the Marcell Experimental Forest, Minnesota, USA - June2016WEW_21_10 | ecosystem: Environmental > Terrestrial > Soil >... | reverse complement strand
GTCGTGGTGGTCGTGGTCGGAGCCTTGGGGATCGTCGTCGTCGTGGTGGTGGTGGTCGTCGACGTGGTCGTCGTGGTCGTCGTTGATGTTGACGTCGTCGTCGTGGTCGGAGCCGATGGGATGGTCGTCGTCGTCGTGGGAGCCGGCGTGGAGGTGGGCGTCGGATCAGTCGCCGTCGTCGTGGGAGTCGAGCTCGTGGTCACGGTTGGAATGCCCGGAATGACCGGAGTGCCCGGCAAGAGCGAGTCCGTGAAGGTGGTGGGATGGCGCCCGCCGCCAGTCGAAGCTGACGGGGAAGACGCCGGCGTCGTGCTGTTCCCTTGATCCTGTTGTGATTGGAGGACCAGGGCGCGCAGACGGGCTATCACGGTGGAGGACGTGGAGCTGGGGGGCATACTGGTTGTGGTCGATGCCGATGCCTCAGACACCACGACCGACGACGGCCTCGTGGTGGGGCTCGAGGACCCCGATTTCGAGGTGCGCACAGCGAGAGCTCGGGGCGTCGACGTGGCTCCCGTGTCCAGCGCCAGGGAGACCCCCACGGCGATCAGGATGCAAGCCAAGATGAGGGAGATGAGTGCGCTTCGATGGAGAAGTGGCCGGGCGACGCCCACTCCGCTCTCCGACTCCATGAGAGACGGGGCTGTACCGTCAGGCGAATCGGATACGGCCGCGGCGAGCCGCTCGCATTGGGGGCACCGGGAGCCGGACATCGTCTGGTCCCACGTCCGAAGAGCTTCTGACCCATAGGGGACACCGCAGAGCGTCTTGTTCGGCTTCGGGGTGACATCGGTGACGGCGTGCCACTCCGGTTCCCAGTGGCTCCGACGTAGGAGCGAGACCAACAGACCGCGACGCGGCATCGCCGGAACCGCGAGGTACCTCATGGCATGAACCCCCCCAACATCGCCACTTTCGATTTTACCGGCGCCATCCCCGGCTCGACCAGGGGTGTTGCCCACTTCGCTCTCATCAGAAATGACGAAATCTGAGCGAAAACGAGGGCAGATCGATCATCTTGTGCCTCAGAGGCCGTGGGCCATCGAAAGTCGGCGACGACGAGGTCGGCCCACCGGCCTGGCTCCCCATCGCCGCCACGGTCCCGATGCCCGGGCAGCCCAGCCCGAGCAAGACATCGTCGGGGCTCGAGCCGGGGGTCTTTAGGTGCCCGTGGTGACGCTGGCTGGGAACACCCGGGATGTCCTCCCAGGGAGGTCGGTGGCATGCGGCGCCATGGCCCCCGCCACGAGGGCACGCCATGACGGTGGAGGAGGACGGGCCAAGAGACCCCCGACAGCGGGGTGCTCGCGGTGCCAGGGTTCCAACGTGGTAGGGACTTGGCATGAAGCTCAAACTGGATTTGCACGAGATATACAACCGAGGCGAGGACATTGATCGTGCTCTCCAGTCCGTCATGGCCGAAGCGGTAGAAAAGAGGGCCCGGGTCATCGAGATCATCCCCGGTAAAGGCAGCGGTCAATTGAAGAAGCGCGTGCTGCGCTTCCTCGACCAAAAGGAGATCAAGGCTCTCTACGACCGGGTCGAGAAGGACTCGCACAACTTCGGACGAGTCTTCGTTCATTTTCGATGGAAATGATCGCTCGGCCTGGAACCGGGTCCCGACCCGTGGTGCGGTGTTTCGACGGGGTCGGCCGGCCCCGATCTCCTCGTCGGCTCCCAGGAACGGCGCCGTGAAGGCCCATAGGCCGCCATCGGGGCGCCGACCATCCAGGATCCGCCGATGAGTCGGTCGGCAGCGATGCCCACTCTCGGGGCATCAGGGTGTTGGCAGCGTCGTCCTCACACCGGCCGCCACGGTGGCCGGTGTCGCTCACGTCAGCGCTGGGCGGCGACCTCCATGAGAGCCATCACGGCACGGTCGAGCTCAGCCACGTCCAGCGGCTTCACGATGTACGCGCCCGCTCCCGCCCAGACGAACCGAGCCCGGACGCGTGGATCGGCGTCATGAGCGAGGACGACGATCGGGGTGTCGTGGGGGAGCACCCTCAGGCGGAGGTGGGTCGTCATGTCGGCTCCATCGATGTCGGGAAGGTCGGCGTCGAGCACGACGAGGCGGGGGCGGCGTCGCGTGGCCAGCTGCACCCCTGCGCGCCCGTCGGGGGCCACGACCAGGTTCACACTCTGCCACCGACGAGCTACCCGAGTGAAGGGGATACGGCTCTCAGGGTCACCGCCTATGTAGAGGAGTGATCCGTCGATTCGAATCCGGGAGGAGGGGTGCGACCGTCGCCCTCGCAGCGTGGAGCGACTCGGCCGGGGGAGTGGGTCGACGAGGCGAAGCAGCGGCTGTCGCTCCCGGGAAACATCAGGCTGCACGTGTCATGAGCCTAATGAACGTCGGTGAACCCGACGTGACGAAAGGGTCAAGTCCCGGCAAAAGGTAGTCAAACAGAGCGGTCCACGTACCGGCTCGCCGGGATCGAGGCCGGTCCCGGTCAGGCGTCCAAGGTGCTCTTTGGGATTCAGCCACCCGGGTGGACGCGCACGGCCAGGACGGCATCGTTCTGCTCCAGGACGATGCGGAACGCTCCGCCGCGCGTGGTGAGCCTTTGCAACAGGATGTCGTCGGCCGGTGAATTGTCCGACGTTTCCAGGACCAGGTACTTGATGGTGGAGGGGTACTCGGGGGGCTGGGTGGCGCTGATCCCGTAATAGGAGCGCACCCAGGGGTTCGGCCACGTGTAGATCTCGTCGCGATGGGAGAGGTGGGGAACCACGTTGAACGTCGCCGACACGCCGGTACCGGCAGGCACCATGTGCACCATCTTGTCGAGGGTACTGATCTGTGGGTCCGAGGCGACTGCCCAGATACCACTGTGATACTCCACGTTGTTGAGTGGCGATGGCGACCACACGACGTTCGATGCCAACGCAAACGCGCACACCATTCCCACTTGAAGGCGCCGGAGTCCAGGACGTCGTAGATGGGTGGCCGCCTCGATCACGGCGAGAAAGATGCCGGCCGCGACAAAAGCACCGTATTGGTACTTGATGTCATAGGTGTAGCCCTGGTTGTCCGTGACGTTCACGAGCAGGGTCGGAAGGGCCAGAAAGAGTGTGGTGGGGGCAAGGAGTGCGATTCCGGCCACCGGCACCAGCAACTGCGAGTAGTACCGATACCGCTCATGGTTAAAGGCAAGGCGCAAGATGCGTGATGGATGACGGACGGAGTTGTAGAGGATCTGAGCCATCGAAGTACCAAGTGAGGAGAACTGGTATGCAAAAAATGGTGTCGAAGTGTTGCTGGCACTCGGCATGATCACTTCGACGCATACGAGGAACCACGACAGCGCGCCCGCGATGGTCAGGAGTCCTGCACGCCGGTGATGTCGAAAGGCCAAGATGATCCCGAGCGCGATGATCGGCAGTGCGGAATCCTCCTTGGTCGCCAGGACCAGGACGACACACACCCCATACCATCGCCAGTGGCCACGGTCGGCCAGCCAATAGGCGAAGAGGAAGGCGGGAACGCCCAGGTACTCCGGCTGGAAGGGCCACTTGGTCATCCATTCCACCGCGGGGTACAGCAGCCATGCCAGGGGGATTCCCAGCGCCAGCCACGGGTTTCCGAGTCGGTCCCGGGCGAGGAGCCAGAGAGGGATCGCGCTCACCGCGAACGCCAGCGTCTGGACCAAGTAGAGGAAGTGAGGCCCGGCACCGAACCAGTAGAAGGGTACGAGAAGGTAGATGATGGGGTTGACGTGGTTGGCCCACATGTCCAACCCGCGGATCGTCATGAATGGGTTCAAGTGGTGGGCCGCCAGCCAGATCTCCTGGTCGAAGATGCCCATGTCGTAGTCGAACGTGCCGTAGTGCGATTGCTGAAGCCACGTGAGTCGACCAAAGACGATGGTGTAGAAGATGATCATCGCCGCGAGGCCGGTCTCGGGCCTCGACACTCTCCGAGCCACTCGCTGCAAGCGCAGATATGCGGGCTGGACCCAGGGAGCGAATCCCAAGTCGGCCCATGAACGTTCGTTGCCCGGCGGCGATCCCTCGACGTCGCCCGGGCGTGTCTCGTCAACGTTCACTGACGCCCCCGCCGTTCGCTCGCTGCGTGCGCCAAGGCTATCTCGGGGCGAAGACCGACTGTGGCTATCTCGGGGCCACGGGGTGGACATCGACCATCGAGAAGGTCGCTGGTGGCCATCGTGGCTTTGCGCAATGTGTCCATGCCCAATGAGCGCCATTACCGTAACGGGCCGTGAACGAGACCGGCGGCGTGGACGCGGGGCGTGGACTCGATCGCCGGAGGTTCCTCGGCGGCGCGCTGGCCGGCGCCGCTGCCCTTGGGTTGGGCGCGTGTAGCCAAGCATCTTCCCAACGCAGAGCCACGGCCACGACGATGCCGCTCAGGAGCGGGGGGCGTCCGACGGGGGCAGGGATAGTGCCCGCCGGGTCGAGGCCTTATCCCGGACTGGCAGCGGGGACCGACACGATTCCCGAGATCGAACACATCGTGGTGCTCATGCTCGAGAACCATTCGTTCGACAACATCCTGGGAATGCTCGGACGGGGCGACGGCTTCACATTGGACCCCCAAGGGAGCCCCACGGCGACCAATCCCTACGGGAGCCAGGTCCTCCACGCCTTCCACATGCCCACCCCGTGTCAGCTCGTCAACGCGCCCTCGAACAGCTGGGACGCGAGCCACCTGTCCTATGCCGACGGCACCTGCCTGGGGTTTGCCAACAGCCCGAGCGGGCCCGTGTCGATGGGCTACTACGACGCTACCGACCTGCCGTTCACCTATGGGCTGGCCGAGACCTTCCCGATCAACGACCGATACTTCTGCTCGGCGATGGCACAGACGTTCCCAAATCGCAGGTTCCTCATCTCCGGCACGGCCTTGGGCCTCGTCGATGACGCTCTTCCGAGCACCCTGCCGCCGCGCGGCATCATCTTCCAAGCGTTGTCGAAGCATGGGATCTCCTGGCGTGACTATCACGCGTCGCTCCCGACGGTCGCCATGTACCTGCCCTTGGCCCAGGACCCCTCACTGCGATCGAACCTGGTCGGAGTCGAGCAATTCTTCACCGATGCCCGCCGGGGCTCCCTCCCTGCGGTGTCCTTGATCGATCCCAACTTCGATGAGGACTCGGAGGAGAATCCCCAGGACATCCAATATGGGGAGGTCTTCTTGGCCCAGGTTGTGCAGGCGGTGATGAGCTCACCGCTGTGGAAAAAGCTGGTGCTCATATGGAATTATGACGAGCACGGAGGGTACTTCGACCACGTTCCACCTCCGCCCGCTGTGACTCCCGATGACGTGCTGCCCAGCATCACCGTTCCACCCGATCAGCCCGGGGGGTACGACCGCTACGGGTTCCGGGTCCCGATGGGCCTGGTGAGTCCCTATTCCCGGCCGGGTTACGTGTCACACGTGGTGTCGGACCACGCATCCATTCTGAAGCTCATCGAAACCAAGTGGAACCTGCCCGCCCTTACCAGGCGTGACGCCAACGCCTCGAACCTTCTCGACATGATCGACCGCAAGGCCCCCCCTGCGTTTCTCGAGCCCCCCACGCTTCCCGCCGCGGCTGTTCCATCGTTGCGCGCACAGTGCACCGTCACCGGAGCAGGCACCATTCCGCCCCCATCTGCCCTCACCGGGTGATGTCGGTCCCAGCGTCGTCGAAACACGCGCCCCACGTACCCCGGCTTCTCGGGCCGGCCCTCTACCGGACGAGCCGTGACACTCGTGATCGCGTCCGGTTTGGGGGGGGTGGGGGGGGCGGCGGACGAAGTGGTCTGGTGTGCACCGGTCTCCGACGAGTTCCCGGGCCTGTGACCGAGGAGGGCCAAGGATCGGCCGTCGAGGTGTCGGAGATTAGTGTGTCCCGCGTGAGGGCGTCGGCGTGGGATCGTGCTCGAGAAAGGACCTCGGGAGGCCGCGGCACATTCGCCTTCGTCGCCTTGGTCGCGGTGTCGGCCATCATCGTCGTGGTGTTGATCATTGGTCTCAACCATGCCGCTCCCCTGCATAGCGACACCTCGCCCGTCAACCTCTCGACGCCGGTGGACATGGCCAATGGCGTCGCACACCGATCCGCCATCGTTCGTGTAGGCGACGCCCGCTTCGAGGTGCTCAGCCCCAGCCTGGTGCGCCTCGAGTATTCACCCTCGGGCACATTCGAGAACAGCCCGACGGTCAATGCCCTCAACCGCCGCATGTCGGTGCCGACGTACAGCGCCCGGGTGTCAGGAGGCTGGCTCACGCTCCGGACCCGCCAAGCCATGCTCCGGTACAAGGTCGGATCCGGGCCTTTTACCGCGGTGAACACCTCCGTGCGGTTCGCCGACGGCGAGAACCTGACCACCGTGCATCCCACGTGGGACTGGGAATGCCCTTTCGACCAGACCTGCCAGGCCGGAGCGGCCGTTCTCCGAGGCGGGGCAACGCTCAGTTACAGCCAGAGCGGTTACCAGAGCAGCGCCGGATACGTGGGCAACCTTGTCCATCGGGGTGCCAGTGTCACATGGAGCGTTCTGGGTGCGCCGCCGGCCCGGGCGCGGCTTTCCATCCGTTACTCGAACGTGGCGGGCCCTCACGCCTCCTCGCGCTCGCAGACCCTCGACCTCATGGTCGATGGTCACCTGCTCAGCACGTTGACGGCGGTGCCAACCGCCGGTGCGCAGCCGTGGTCCACCCTCACCACGACTGCGTCGCTGACAAAAGGGGCCAATTCCGTTGAGCTGCGGTGTGGCTCCCACGACAGCTGCAACATCGATCTCGACACCCTGTCGGTGGGTCCCTGGGACGCTTCCGTACCCGCCCCGGTTCGGACCGATCCGCTGGGCGGTTGGATCCGGGGCTTCGACACCTACACCTATGGGCACCTCCCGACGTGCGCACCGGGCACCCAGGGGGCCACATGTGACACCACGATCGAGCCGTTGCACGCCGATGGACTCCTCGACCGTGCCGGATGGCGGTTGCTCGATGACACCCAGAGCGCATTGTGGACGAGCAAAGGATGGGTCCGACGCCGACCGGGGAGGGGAGACGCCGAGGATGGGTATCTGTTCGTCTATGGCCAGGACTACGCCGGTGCCCTGCACACGTTCGCTCAGCTGACCGGCTCCGCTCCTCTGCTCCCTCGCAACATCTTCGGGGTGTGGTACTCGGACTACACCCCGTACTCCAGTCGCTATGTCGAAAACTCGCTCTATCCCGCCTTCCAGCGGAACCATGTCCCTCTCAACACGCTCTCACTCGACACCGACTGGAAGGCCCCGAACAATTGGGACGGATGGGAGTGGAACACGGAGCTGTTCCCGCGCCCCGGCGCATTCCTGCAATGGGCCCATGCCAAGGGTATCGACGTCACCTTGAACATCCACTCCAGCATCGCCGTCGATGACCCCAAGGTCCCCACCGCGCAACAGGTCGCCGGGACGACGCTGGACAAGTCCAGCTGCATGGCCGGGATCTGTTGGATCTGGGACTGGAGCTCGGTCGCACAGGCCGAGTCAAACTTCACCCTCCAGCAGAGCTTCCAGAACCAAGGAGTCGATTTCTGGTGGCTGGACTGGTGCTGTGACGCATCGGTCGTGTCCATGCCCGGCCTGACCCCGGATTCGTGGATCGGCCATCTCTATGCCCAGGAGATGGTGAACCGGGGCCAGCGGGGATTCGTGTTGGCCCGCGTCGGGTCATCAAACGGTAACCCCCAGCGGGTATACCCGGCCGGGCCGTGGTCCGACCACACCTCCGCCATCGCCTTCACCGGAGATGCTTGGGGAACCTGGAACACCTTGGCCCAAGAGGTGGCGCTCACGCCCGATGAGGCTTCCATCGGCGAGCCCTATGTGAGTGACGACATCGGCAGCTTCCTCGGCCCACCACCGCAAGGCGCTCAGGATCCGGCCGATCTGTACGACCGGTGGGTGCAGTTCGGAACCTTCCAACCCATCCTCCGGCTCCACTCCAACGACGAGCAACGACTCCCGTGGCAATACCCACAGCCGGTCCGCACCATCACCGAGGCATTCCTCAACCTCCGTGAAGCCCTCGTCCCTTATACCTACACCCTCGCTGCGCAGGCACACGGAGACGGCCTGCCCATGACCCGACCTCTCTACCTCGACTACCCGGGGCAGGCCGCGGCGTACTCGCATCCCGAGGAGTACCTGTACGGGTCCAACATGTTGGTGGCTCCGGTGACCTCACCGGGCAGCGTGGCCGACGCCACCGTGTGGATCCCGCCCGGGCGTTGGGTGGACTACTTCACCGGAGCGACGTTCAACGGTCCCGTGACGACCACCGTGTCCATGCCCCTCAACCGCATGCCCGTGTTCGTGCGCGCCGGCGGGATCATCCCGGAGCAGGCAACCTCGACCACGTCGCCGCAGATGGCGGCCACACACCTGGTTCTCAAGGTCTTCTCGGGATCCAGCGGGACGTTCGACCTGTACTCCGACAGCGGCACCGGGCTCGGTTACACAAAAGGGCAGTACACCGACACGCCCATGACCGTCACTGGCGGGCCCGTCGGGGGAGGTGGAGGTACAACGACGGAGCATGTTGCCGTGGGGGCAGCTCGCGGGCGCTATCCCGGTGAGCCGGCCTCGGTCGGCTACCAGCTCGAGATGGTGGATCTGACTCCACCGTCGCAGGTGACGCTGGACGGTCGCCCCCTGGCCCAGGAGACGTCAGGCTCGACTGCTCCGGGTTGGTACTACCAAGGGGCAACGGCCACGGTGGTGGTCAACACCCCGCCGCAGGCCACATCTCGGACATTCCGCGTGACCGAGTCCGGTGGCCGCCCCCTGGACCGCTCCGAGCCGCCCACCCCTTCATCGTGATGGGTCGTGCCGGAGCGGCCTCGAGGTGGCGTCACACCGCCATCGCCTCGATGCCTCTCACGTCACCCTCGGCATCGCGGATGACACCGATGGCGCCGAACTGCGCCTCCTCGAGGGTGGGAAGGAGGGCATCGGGCTGGGCACCTCCGATCTCGAGAAGGAGGTGCCCTCCGAGGGAGAGCCATTGTCGGGCTTCGGCCACGGCCCGTCGCACCACGACCAGGCCGTCGTCACCTCCGTCGAGAGCCGTGCTGGGCTCGAAGTCGCGCACGTCGCGAGGCAGGTAGGCGAGTTCGTTCGTCGGTACGTAGGGGAGCACGGCAACGATGACGTCGACCGTCCCCTTCCATGACGGCGGCGCGCCCTCGAAGAGGTCGCCTTCGACGACCGCAACCCCGTTCTTTCTGGCGCAGCCCGCCGCGACGGGGTCGCGCTCGGTTCCGATCACCGACGCGGTCGGACATCGGTCGAGGAGGACGAGCGCGATGGCCCCGCTCCCGGTCCCGAGATCGATCGCCCGGCCGGCTGCCGGAAGCAGCTCAGCGGCACGCTCCGCCAAGGGTTCGCTCTGCCACCGGGGCACGTACACACCGGGCACCACGGCCACCGAGCGCCCGCAGAACTCCGCGGTTCCGGTGATCCACGCCAGCGGTTCACCCGTCGAACGCCGTTCCACGAGGGCGCCGAGCAGCTGATCGTCGTCTTCGGCGGCGGAAGCGAGCTCCGCTGCTTCTTCCTCGGGGGCGACGCATCCCGCAATGGCGAGACGGCGGGTGGCGTCCAAAAGAGCACCTTCCGAGGGCCCGGGCATCGACCAATTCAACCAGGCTCCTGTGGTTCGAGGTTTCTCGGTGTCGAGCCGAGCGCCCCCTGGCCCGTTCTCGGCGACGGTGGCGTCGATCGAGGCGGCTCGGGGTCGACGATCCTTCCCCTCACCCGATGAGCCGTGATCACAACGCCGGATCGTCTGATCGGGTCGACCGGCGACGGTGGGTCGTGGCCACCGCTAGTCAGCCGAGCGTGGCCGCGTAGTCGGGGACGTGGCGGTACCGTTCGCGAGGTGGCCGCTGATAGGTACCGGCCGGGGTGCGGGGGGGCAACTTGACCTTGGCGGGTTTGCGGGGGGCGTGGTAGGGGATCACCGAAAGGAGATGGGCAATGCAGTTGAGCCGGGCTCGCCTCTTGTCGTCAGCCTCGACCTCGTACCAGGGCGAGTCTGGCAAATCGCAATGAGCAAACATCTCGTCCTTCGCCTTGGAGTACTCCACCCAACGGTTGCGTCCCTCGATGTCCATCGCGCTCAGTTTCCACCGTTTGAGAGGTGCGTTGAGGCGTTCCTTGAAGCGCCGTTCCTGCTCATCGTCACTCACTGAGAACCAGTACTTGACCAAGATGATGCCGTCGTCGATGAGCATCCGCTCGAAGGCCGGGCATTGACGGAGGAATCGGTGGTACTCCTCGTCGGTGCAGAGACCCATGACTCGCTCGACTCCGGCCCGGTTGTACCAGCTGCGGTCGAAGAGGACGATCTCCCCACCGGCGGGAAGGTGGGCGATATAGCGCTGGAAGTACCACTCCGTCTTCTCCCGATCGCTCGGAACAGGAAGTGCGGCGACGCGGCACCAACGAGGGTTGAGGTACTCCGTGATGCGTTTGATCACCCCGCCCTTCCCCGCGGCGTCACGACCCTCGACAACGATCACCACCCGTTTCCCCTCGTCGCGGACCCACTGCTGCATCCTGACCAACTCCTCTTGGAGACGGAGGAGGGCTTTGTCGGAGACGCTGGTGTTCGCCATGGCACCATCTTGCCCGTCGGCAGATCCGTTGAGCGATGTCCCAGGACTCGCGCCGCTTCATCCCCAGCACAGGGGGCGCCTTTGGCCAACCGTGCATGCACGATCGGGCTCTTGGGGTAGAGACGAATTACTCGGCTGACCGGTGGTTGTGGACCCGGTCGGGCCGGGAAGTGGGGGGCGAGGGGGCCGGGTATCGACCATTCCCGACCCCCATCTCAGATGGGTCTGTCCCTGGCGGACGCTTGGGCCGGAGCGCCACACCGACGAATCGTGTGTGTGGCTGAATCTCCGACTCCCTGACGTGGGGAGTCCCACGCATGGCGGTGGGCGGGACTACCGTCCCAGCAGCCACCTGGTGGTTCGCTTCGCGAGCCGGAGTCCGGAGTTCATGAGCTGACCACCCTCGGTCGTCGCATCCGACGTGAGATGCCCGTCTCTCGGTTGGCCGGCTCGCCGGTGGCGCCACGTGGTCGGGCTCCGCACGAAGGCCAACTGCTCGATGGCCCGTCGGGGAGCGTCGATCAAGACCAGCAGTGCGAGGCCGAGGAGGATCAGCACGCCGCCGATCACCCCCAGGATCCCCACGCCCGGTCCCACGCCGGTGAAGGCCAGCGAGGACGACTTCGCCGCCACCGGGGTGGCGCCACCCCCGCCGCCACCGGAGGTGGGGGTGGTGGCGGGTGCCTTGGTGGTGGTGGGTGTGGGCGGCACCGTGGTCGAGGTGGACCCGCCTCCGGCCACCGCGATCACCGGGGCGATCGAGGGCACCGTGGGCGCCGAGGTG
>Ga0187890_10003161_pt1 | contig 11414 bp, 8 predicted proteins | sample June2016WEW_21_1_FD_133005 | JGI IMG/M metagenome (GOLD analysis project Ga0187890, IMG submission 133005) | Peatland microbial communities from SPRUCE experiment site at the Marcell Experimental Forest, Minnesota, USA - June2016WEW_21_10 | ecosystem: Environmental > Terrestrial > Soil >... | reverse complement strand
CCCGGCGAATTGCCTGAAGAGCCTGATATCCTAGCGGCAGGCAACACCGTGCTCTTGGGGACATCGGTGATCAGCGGCACGGCAAAAGTTCTGATGTGCCGCACCGGGCAGAATACCGAACTCGGTGAAATTGCCGACACCCTTCTTGCCGAGGCTCCGCCCACCGCCTTCGAGCAGGGGCACCAACGTTTCGGGTTTCTCATCATGCGCGTGACGATCCTCCTCGTCATGTTTGTCCTTCTTGTCAACGCCTTCTTTCACCGCCCATGGCTCGAATCGTTCCTGTTTGCCGTTGCCCTGGCGGTTGGACTGACTCCTGAACTCCTCCCCATGGTGGTCTCCGTGACCCTCTCACGGGGTGCTTTGCGTATGGCAGCCAATAAGGTGATCGTCAAGCGGCTCGCCTCTATACACAACCTGGGGAGCATGGATGTATTCTGCACCGACAAGACCGGCACCCTTACCGAGGCCCACATCCATCTGGAACGTTCCATGGACCCCCTTGGACGGGACAGCGAGCGAGTCCTGAAGCTGGCCTATTTCAACAGCTTTTTTGAAACAGGATTGAAAAGCCCCCTGGATGACGCCATCCTCGAGCACCGGGAAATCGACGTAACGGGCTGGCGCAAGATCGATGAAGTGCCGTTCGACTTCGAACGCCGCCGGGTTTCGGTGCTCCTTGAAAACGGCACGACCAGGCTGCTCGTCGTCAAAGGGGCGCCCGAAGATATCCTGCGTCTGTCGGTCCGCTATGAGGCGGATGGAGAGGCAGACCTGCGTCCCCTGGATGAAGCGGCGCTTGGTAGAGTCAATGCACAATTTGAGGGACTGAGTAAAGAAGGCTTCCGGGTCCTGGGGATCGCTTCGCGTAAGGTAGGAGTGGATCACCCCCATGCCGTGGTGAGCGATGAAACGGAGCTGGTCTTTGCGGGTTTTGCCGCATTCCTCGATCCGCCCAAGGAGAGCGCCAAAGAGGCTTTGGCCAATCTTGCCGCGGACCGGGTCGAAGTCAAGATCATATCCGGCGACAACGAACTGGTGACCCAACATGTCTTTGCTCAACTCGGCCTTCCCGTAATAGGGGTGCTCACCGGCGCCGAGTTGCAGCAGATGGATGATCAGGCACTGTCGGCGAGGGTGGAGCAGGTCAACCTTTTCTGCCGCGTTACGCCTGCCCAGAAAAACCGGGTCATCCTTGCCTTGAAACGGCGCGGCCATGTGGTGGGTTATCTCGGCGACGGCATCAACGATGCTCCATCGCTTCATTCGGCCGATGTCAGTATTTCCGTGGACAGTGCCGTGGACGTGGCGAAAGCTGCGGCGGACATGATCCTTATGGAACGCGACCTGAAGGTCCTCCATGCAGGCGTCATTGAAGGACGGCGCACCTTTGGCAACATTATGAAATACATCATGATGGGTACGAGCTCCAATTTCGGAAACATGTTCAGCATGGCCGGGGGATCGCTTTTTCTCCCCTTCCTTCCCATGCTGCCGGTGCAGATCCTGCTGAACAACCTCCTCTACGACGTATCGGAACTACCCATTCCGCTGGACCGCGTGGATGACGACTACTTGAGCCGCCCCCGGCATTGGGATATGAACTTTATCCGCAATTTCATGTTGATTATAGGGCCGGTCAGCTCAGTTTTCGACTTCCTCACCTTTTACATCATGCTGGCGGTTTTCCATGCGGGGGAGGCGCTGTTCCATACCGGCTGGTTCATCGAGTCCATGGCCACGCAGGTGCTAGTCATCTTCATCATACGCACCCGCAAGAACCCCTTCAAGAGCCGTCCCAACCCCTGGCTGATCGCCTGCTCGCTGGCGGTAGTGGCGGTGGCCGTTCTTCTGCCGTTCACCCCTGCGGGAGTTTACCTCGGGTTTGTGGCGCCGCCGGCTTTCTTTTTTCTCATCTTGATCGTCATGCTGCTGGCCTACCTGTTGACGGTGGAAGGGATGAAACAGTGGTTTTTCCGGCGCTTTACCGCAGAGTAACCCCCAAACAGGCCGCTTGCTGGGTAAAGCAGAGTGCAGCCGACGTGGTGAGATCCTACAAGCAGCTCCAGGAAGTGGAGAGGTCTTTTAAGGAGTCGAAGGACTTTTTTAGGATCATGCCACGGTACCTGATTCAAAAGTCAGCGCCAACGAGACCGCATCGACAGGAGGTCGCAGTAGGCTGACGATGAAAGTGGGTCGACCAAAAGCTCTCGCCCGTTGGGTCTCGTGGTTCTTTGGACTGGGCCTCCTGGTGGCTGTGGTGATGTTCGCCACACACTACAGCGAGCAGATGGCCTTCGCCCAACTCTTGCTCCAAGCTCGGCCTGCCTGGCTGCTCGTCGCCCTCTTGCTCCAGATGGGAACCTACACGACGGACGCCCTGATCTGGCAGCGAGTCCTTGCCCGCGCGAATATATCGAGGCCGCTCCGCTCCTATATCGGTTTGGGGCTTGCGAAGCTCTTCATGGACCAAGCCATTCCCAGCGTCGGCCTGAGCGGCACGTTACTCGTCATCCGGGCGCTGGACAGCCGCGGCGTGCCGCGCGGCGCAAGCATGGCCGCGGTCGTCATCGATCTCGTGAGCTACTACGCAGCCTACACTCTGGCTCTGGGCATTGCTCTCGGCATCGTCTGGGTACACGGAGACCTCACACCGTTGATGGCATTGCCAGCGGGCATCTTCGCGCCCCTGGCAGCAGCCGTTCCCATGGCCCTCCTGTGGGTGAGCCGCGGCCGGATGCTGCCCGGTTGGCTCGAGCGGCTACCCTTCATCAGGCCGGCACTTCGAGCGCTCGGTGAGGCTACGCCAGCCATTGCTCATGATGTCTCGCTCATCACGCGGTGCACGGGCCTCCAGCTCGCGATCATCGCGCTCGATGCGGGGACACTCTGGATCATGCTGTGGGCCCTCGGCCTTGAGGTCAATCCAGCACCAGTCTTTGCGAGCTTCATGCTCTCGACGCTGGCAAGGACGCTTGGAGTGGTTCCTGGAGGGCTTGGGGTTTTCGAGGCCGTCTCCGTGGCCACGCTCAAGCTCGTCGGAGTGCCGGTCTCCGCCGGTCTCGCGGCGACACTCCTCTTTCGCTTCTTCACCTTCTGGCTGCCTATGGCGCCCGGGTTGATTCTCGCACGGCGTGAGGCGAGGGCCTGATGACGACTGCACTTTATTGGGGCGTGCCCTTGCTGATTTCTCGGACACACTCTGGGCAGAGAGCATCTACAACAACTACTACTACGTCCCCCTGGAAGTTGTAGGATCAACGATTCGGGGCGCTCCTATTACAGTGAAAAAATCAAAATTGCAGTTTTGCTTGAGAATGTATTTCCGCAAATTAGCATCCTGCCTCAATTCGCCGGTGGAAAGTCTCGTAGCGGGAAAAACTCATAAAGTTGCACCTAAAAGTCATGTCCCAGCATCTTGAGCAGGTATTAGAAGAGGCGAAAAAGAAAAACCTGAGCATCTTGTCCGTTCTGAGACGCCTGGCCGATCTTGAACTTGAATACCGATGGCAGGCATTGGTAAACCTTCGGTTCACCCAATCAAGGCTCCCCGATAGGCTTACAATTGACCAGTTTGACTTCGACCACCATAAATCACGAAAGGAGCAGAAGGAGAGAATCCTCTCTCTTATGGACCTGGAGTTTATCAGGGAAAGGATGGATGTCATCCTGATCGGAAATCCCGGCACTGGCAAAACCTTCATTGCTCAATCTGTCGGCTTTCTGCCTGGCACTCTTTTTCTCGGTGATTTTGGTCGGCCTGTTGGAAATGAGAAAGCCATTTTTGAAACAAGTGACATTCACATATCTCTACTATATTTTGAGTCGCTGGTACCCGCGCACCTCTATCGAGATGAAATAGACGATTGTACGAGTCGCGAAGCGCATTCGTGTAATCGATATCATGAACTAAGGCCAGGGAAGTGGAGTCATACTTCTTTGGCTATGGGGATTTAAAGGATATTGTTGGAGGCTATGTGAGAGTGATTGGGAACAAAGGGAGGGAATAATTCAGGCAGGTGAGCGGAGAAGTCGGAATAGGAGGGAAAACCGGGGTGAGGTATTGTCAGTGAGAGGAACGTGGCTGGATTTCGAGACACAAGTGTCTCTATGGCTCTTTGGGGAGCGGATTGGAGGGGTGTTTTAGGGTTCAATGTGATGCTAGAGCAGATCATGATGAATCCCATATTGGAGGTGAGAGTGAATGCTGAGTGTCGCTCAGTTTGAATCGGACAAGCCTTCCTTTGCCGCATTGTGGGCAGAGGGTGAGGTTGATACCGGTAAGATCTTGCATCATCTCCTGCCATGTTTTGCTCATTTTGGGAATATCGGGTTTGGCAGGGGCCTCACCGGGTGCGGGCTCCTGATTAATGATAAGAGCCCGTGCACTCTCAAGCTTTGTTTTGGCATTGCAAGGGGCCATGAGGCCGAAGTGTCTGATTTTGACAAACCTGGGCGGAAGAATGTGCAGGAGAAACCGGCGGATGAACTCCTGAGCATGGATTGTGACCAATCTGTGCCGGCCGGGGTTGCGGTTGTCCCTGGCCCGGAAGGTGACCAAATGGTCGTCAAGGCTTAGCAGGCGATGATTTGAGATGGCCACCCGATGCGTATAGCGGCTTAGGTAGTCGTAAGGTTTCTTTGAGCCTAGGAAGATCTCCTTGCAGTAGACGACCCACTTCTTTCTTTTAAGCTTCCTTATGAACCGAGCAAACTGGACTTTGCCTTCCAGACACGGAGCATTTCCCTTAAGCCGTCCTTCCTGGAACACCTTGTCCAGGGCCTCCGCGAACTTGGCCCGGATGATTTTGGATAGCGCCCTAACAGGAAGAAGGAATCCGTTTGTGGCGCTTATCCACCTGCTTCCATCCGGGCTCAGGCCGCCTCCTGTTGCAACAATGTGCAAATGAGGATGGAAGTTTAAGTCCTGGTCCCACGTGTGCAGGACTGCGGTAAAGCCAACCTGAGCATGAAGACGCTCATAGCTGAGGGAAAACTCGTTAAGAGCCCGTGAGGCGCTCTCGAAGAGAAGACTAAATACAATCTTGCGGTTGAAAAGAGCCAGTGCAATCACCTCACGAGGAAGAGTGACTACCATATGGAAGTAGCGGGTTGGAAGGAGCCGCTCTGTCCTCTCATTAAGCCATTTGGCCTGTTTGAGGCTCTGGCACTTCGGGCAGTGGCGGTTGCGGCAGGAATTGTAGGAGATGGCTATATAGCCGCAGCCCTCTTGGGTGCAAGAGTCCACATGGCCTCCGAGATGAGCGGTGCGGCAAGCCTCGATATCTTCCATGGCCTTTTGCTGCTGTGGGCCGAGATGATGCGTTTGCCTGTAATCTTCACCGTGGCGGTGGAAGATCCCGGCGACTTCAAGGGTGGGCCTTTCCATGATCCACCTCCCTTGTCAGGAGGAGGGCTGGATCATATCGAGAGGACTTACCAGTTTACCGACAAGCCGGTCCGTGATGTGGGTGTAGCGCAGAGTGGTTTTTATGGAACTGTGGCCAAGGAGGACCTGCAGGATGCGAATATCGGTTCCAGCCTCCATCAGGTGTGTTGCAAAACAGTGGCGGAAGGTGTGCATGGTTGCCTTCTTTGAAAGACCCATCTCCCGGTTGATTAGCCGCAAGACCCGGCTCGCCGCTGCGGTGGAGAGGTGAGAGCCCGGCTTCTGCCCCGGGAAAAGATACTCTCCTTTGGGACGCTTCGCCCTGAAGTACTCGCGCAAAAGAGCAAGGAGGCTCTCGCCCAGCATGACATAGCGGTCCTTTTTCCCCTTGCCCGAGCGGATGTGGATGCGCATCCTGGCGCTGTCGATATCGGCGACCTTTAGGGTGCACACCTCCGCGATCCTGAGCCCTGCCGCATAGGCTGTGGCAATGATGGCCTTGTATTTGACCGAACGGATCTTCTCGAAAAAGGACAAGACCTCCTCAGGGCTTAAGATGACGGGAAGAGTCTTTGGCCTTTTGGGGTGGGAGATATTCTTTACTGCCTCTGCCCGCTTGAGAGTGACCGAGTAGAGAAACTTGATGGCATTGACATACTGATCCTGGGTTGCTGGGGAGACCTTTCTGTCCTGTACAAGATGGAGGAGAAACTCCCGGATCTCCTGCTCCCCCATCTGTTCCGGAGATCTCATGAAGTGTTTTGCAAAGGTGCGCGCGCATCGAAGATAGCCGTTCTGGGTGTGGGGGCTGTAGCCCTTCAAAATCAAATCCTCTCGCATCCTGTCGTGTAGCTTTCCCATTAGTTTTCTCCTTTTGAGACGGGTTAAGGTCCTTTGGGGGGAAAACTAAGCTCAAGGAGGCGAGTATACGAGGTAAAAGGCTGCCAGGCCGTTATCCCGGCAGATAGAAACCCCTACGAGGGCTGCGGGAAGGAGGCTAAATTGTGGGGGCCAATTCCACGCGAAGCGTTTAGTTCATGTACATCATACTTTCAGTAAAATTCCAGGGGTCGTCCATTAAAATTAGAAAATTATCCGCCTTTTTCCACTTCTCTTCTAATTTCTTTTAATGGGTGACCCCTTCGATTTTCCTAGGTCTTGGCGTTCAAAAGCAGTGCCTCCGGCTTCTCATTCCAGCACCAATTTTCCGTGCTGTTTGATTTTCCGGTACACGGCATCAGGGGCAAGGTCAATCTCGCCTGGCCACGTCACAACTCCAAGCTCAAGATGCGCCTGCGTGAACAAAGTTGCATCGCGCAGAGAGGCAAAAACGCCGGCCTTACCCGAAAAGATGAGGCGAGACATATCAATCAATCCTTCCATGCCGCGCTTCACTTTTTTGAAGTACTTCCCGTCGGGCCTGCCTCCAGCCGACCGGTACTCTCGCGCAAGCTGCCTCGGATGGCTCCGCCGCGCGCCCTCCACCTGCCAATGGGCTCACCCGCCCTATTGACAATCCCCATCGCGGCCTGGACCAAGGCCAGATGAAGGTCCTTGTTTCCCCTCCCTCCTGACGTGGGCTGTAGCCTTGCCAGCCGATACCTTCAGCGTAGGATCACAGCTGCAAAATGCGGCGGCAGCCTTCTGGTTTGGAAATCTCACTTGAGCTTTTTCCTTATTGCCAAACCGGTAGATTAATCTTTGCGACAGGTTTGCGACAATATTTGCGACATTTTCGTGATGATTTCTTGCGACATGCAACCGGAGCCGATGTTGACACACCGACAGTCTTCCTTCAGGGGCCAAAGACTGCAGGGCCCATAATGTCTTTTGTTTTGGCTTTTTTGAAGGACCTTTAGTAAAATTCTCAGGAAAAGGAGGAAGACAATGCCGGAGGCGGCAAAAAAGAAGGCAACCTACGACGATCTCTACAGCATTCCGGAAGATATGACAGGGCAGATCATCGACGGTGAATTGATTGTTACCCCAAGGCCGTCACTGGAGCACTCCCTTGCTTCCTCATGCCTGGGAGCAGAGCTTGTCCCCCCCTATTACCATGGCCGCAGCGGAGGTCCGGGGGGATGGGTCATACTTGATGAACCTGAAATCAAGTTCGCAGAGAGTATCCTGGTCCCCGATCTGGTTGGGTGGCGAAAGGAACGGTTTGCGGGATTGAAACAGGCAAATTGGATTTCGATCGTCCCTGATTGGATCTGCGAAGTGCTCTCACCGGGTACTCTGCGGTTAGATAGAGTCAAAAAGATGGCCCTCTACGGCCAACATGGAGTACAACATTCCTGGCTGATTGATCCCCTTGCCAAGACCCTGGAAATCTTTCGGCTCGAATCCGGCAGGTGGGTGCTGCTGGGCGCCTTTTCCGAAGGCGACAGGGTGCGCGCCGAACCATTTCAGGAGATAGAGATCGATCTAAGCGTTTTGTGGCTGGAGGGGGTGGCCTAAAACAGCCAGGTGTAAGGGGCCTCGCGTTAGTATTTTTTTTAACCGGCCCAACAAGGTTGCCTTCTGTTTAGTTCCAGCATCTTATCTGTCACTTCCCCCGGTAGAATTCTGAGGCAAAGGAGGAAGACAATGCCGGAGGCGGCAAAAAAGAAGGCAACATACGACGATCTCTACAGCATTCCGGAAAATATGACGGGAGAGATCATCGGCGGTGAACTCATCGTCACCCCCCGGCCTGCCAGACGGCACGTTCACGCCGCTTCAGCGTTAGGAAGCAGGGTAAGCGCGCCTTACCAATTTGGAGAAGGAGGCGGACCGGGCGGATGGATCATATATGATGAACCGGAAATTCATTTCGGGGACAAAGATATCGTCGTTCCCGACCTGGCCGGATGGAGAAAAGAAAGACTGACCACCCTTCCCGAAGAGCATCGTTTTAAGATATCCCCGGATTGGATCTGTGAGATTCTCTCCCCTAATACCGCTCAGAACGACAGAATTCTTAAAATGCGCCTTTTTGCCCGGCGCCTGGTTCCATACACCTGGCTAATCGACCAGGCCCTGAAAACCCTGGAAGTCTTCAAACTGGAGGCGGGCCGATGGGTCCTGCTGGACGCTTTTGCGAAAAACGAGAAAATACGGGCGGAGCCGTTTCAGGAGATAGAAATCGATCCTGATAATCTTTGGTTATAAAGTGCGCCGCTTCGGTCTTTTTGTCTCGCTCGTCCCCGCGTCTGCCCCTCTCCGCGTCAGCCTTTTTGTCCCCGCGTCTCCGCGTCCCCGCGTCTCCGCGTCAGCCTTTTTGTCCCCGCGTCTCCGCGTCCCCGCGTCAGTCTTTTTCTCCCCGCGTCTCCGCGTCCCCCCCTCTCCGCGTCAGCCTTTTTGTCCCCGCGTCTACTTTGTCACACGTCCCTGCAAAACGGCTTTCACAATCCCCTCCCGGTTGATCCCCTCTGAGCTGTAGAGTTCTTCGGGTTTTCCGGAAAAGCCGTATCTTTTTACTCCAAGCCGCACCAGCCTGCATGGAAGAGAATTTTCGGCCAGAATTACGGCGACCAGAGATCCAAGACCGGTATCGATATGATGGTCCTCGGCAGTCACAATGAGGCCCGTTTCGGCTGCCTGGTGGATTGCGTGGATGTCCATCGGCTTGATCGAGGCGAAATTGAGTACGGCCGCCCGGATACCGTGATTTTTGGCCAGCTCTTCGCCTGCTTTGACCGCTTCGTGAACCGGAGAACCATAGGCGAGTATGGCCGCCTGGTCACCATGCCTGAGCCAGTCGGCCCTGGCGGGTGAAAACCGGTAATCGCCGGCGAACGCAGGCCGGCCCGATTCGTCAAGGATTGTGGGGAGTTTCGATCGGCCCATTCCGACAAAGAAGTTGCCGGGCCGCTCGGCCACATACCTGATGATCCTGTCGGTCTGGTTCGGATCGGCCGGCATGAATATGGAAAAACCGAACAGGTTCTGGAGCAATCCGATATAGTCGATGCACTGGTGTGTCTGGCCGTCCTCTCCGACGTCGAGTCCCAGGTGCGTGCATACCAGCTTGAGGTTTGAAGTGTTGATGTCGTTCAACCTCATCTGATTGAAGACTTCCGTGACTCCAAAGGTCCCGAAAGTACTGAAGAAGGCGGCAAAGCCCTCCCTGCTGATCGCTCCCGATGCGGTTGCGGCGTGGTGTTCCTGGATTCCGGATTCAAAGAAGGCGTTGCCCGAAATTCTGTGGAACCCATCCATTTTCACCGAGCCTTCCAGATCGCAGCTCAAGCCGATAACCCTGGGAACAGTCCCGGAGTTATTGAGTCTGGCCAGGTCCTCGAGAGCGGACCCATAAGCAGACCTGTTATCGGTGATAATTTCGGGGCCGTACGTCCTGGGGGCGCCGGTGTCGATGCTGGGATAAACGGGCTGTCTCGAGAAATGTTTCTGAAACACAAGACAGGCGCGCCGCTTTTCCTTGAGTTCAGCTATGGGGTTGTCGAGTCCAAGCTCCTCGAGGGCTTTGGCGGCCTCTGATTCATTCAGGGTCGAGCCGTGATACTTTGCCTTGTTTTCCATGAACGGGACGCCCTTACCCATTACGGTCCGGGCTATGATCGCCGTCGGAAAGCGGGGGTCCCCGGCCTCGCAGAGGTAAACGTTTCGAAGCGCTTGAAAAACCTGCTCGAAATCATGGCCGTCTTCGATATAGAGCACGTTCCAGTGAGCTGCCGCATAGTCGGCCCTGATTTCCTGGGGCATTACCGAGTTGGTGCTTCCACAGATCTGGAGATAGTTGCGGTCTATTAGGCAGGCCATGTTGTTGAGGCCAAATTTTACTGCGAATCGGCGCGCCTCGGAGATTTGTCCTTTCTGCTGTTCGCCGTCCCCCATGAGAACGAAGACCCTGTTGTTCTTCCCCTGGAGTTTCAACCCCAGCGCCATGCCGGTCGCGGCTGAAAGGCCCTGTCCCAGCACCCCGGTATTCCATTCGATACCCGGAACACAGGATTCGACATGCCCGGTAAAAGCCGACCCGGCGCGCCGGAACTCCATACAGAAATTGTCTTCGTTCAGATAGCCGAACTCGCTCAGCACGCTGTAAACACCCGGACTGATGTGACCCATGCTCACGATCAGCCGGTCACGCCCCTGCCAGCAAGGGTCGCATGGATCGTGCGAGATGGTGCTGTAGAGCATCAGAAGAAGGTGAAGCGAGGACATTGAACCGCCGGGATGGCCGCTCCCGGCAAGGGTGGTGCTCACTATGATGCGGCGCATGCAGCGCAGCCACATCTCATTCAAAGTTCTTTTCTGCTGCTCGCTCAAAACAGCCTGATCCAGCGAAATCTTGAACATTGTGTCGTCCTCCACACACCCATGAATCCATATTGAGGAATTGAGGAATTGAGGAATTGAGGAATTGAGGAACTGAGGAATTCTTAAATCCCTAAATCCCCGAATTCCTAAATCCCTTCGACCGTTTCACCTAAGTTTTTCAGCACCGCTTCGACGAATTCCCAGACCGCCCTGACAAAGGGCGTATCTGCGCCCCCATTGAGCACCGGGTTCCCTCGGTCTCCCCCAGCGACCACTTCGGGATCGAAGGGCAATTCCCCAAGAAAATTCACTTTCATCGCAGCCGAAGTCCTGCGGCCGCCCTCCGTCTGGAAAATGGGAATAAACCGGTTGCAATGCGGGCAGAAAAGTCCGGACATGTTCTCGACAAGCCCCAGAATCCCCATCTCCACTTTGCGGCAAAAGTTTATGGATTTTCTTACGTCGGCAAGCGCCACTTCCTGTGGGGTGGTAACGATCAGTGCTTTCGCGTCGGGAATGAGCCTGGAGATGCTCAGGACCTCATCTCCCGTGCCGGGCGGCGCATCGAGCACCAGGAAATCGAGGTCCTCCCACCTGCAATCGGCCAAAAACTGCTGTATTACACCGTGCTTTAAAGGACCCCGCCAGATTATTGCAGAATCGGTGTCCTCCAGCATTGATTCGATGGAGATGATTTTCAGATTGGGTCTGTATTCGTGCGGGACGATTTCGCGTTCGGCAGTGATGTCAAGAGGCCCGT
>Ga0187890_10003156_pt1 | contig 11422 bp, 15 predicted proteins | sample June2016WEW_21_1_FD_133005 | JGI IMG/M metagenome (GOLD analysis project Ga0187890, IMG submission 133005) | Peatland microbial communities from SPRUCE experiment site at the Marcell Experimental Forest, Minnesota, USA - June2016WEW_21_10 | ecosystem: Environmental > Terrestrial > Soil >... | reverse complement strand
TCCAGTGATCTTGCCGACATCTGGCGACGAGCCACTTGCTTCAATTCCTTCTGGCATATGTGTACGACGGACCCGGCCTATGCCAAGCTCGTCTCATATGGCTCAGCACTCGTTCCATTCGTTCTCAGGCGACTCCTTTCCGGCGACCATTCGTTCCGGTGGTCTTGCTTGCTGCATGAACTGACCGGCGAAACCCCAGACTACGAACCAGAGTTTGAAGATGGAATGGTGAAGTTCAACGTCAATGCCGCTGCCGAAGCGTGGTTGAAATGGGGTAGGGAACATGGGTTCCTCGATGGTTGATCCTTACGCTAGGACATTGGCGGATCTTGAAGCACTGTACGGCGAAGCATTGGCGGAACTTGAAATCTTCATTGGACGCCTAATGACGATTGACGTGACGTACACAGCAGTAGAGGATACTGATATGAACGACAAAACGCACATCGTACCCATAGGTCTTACCGAACGTGAATTCCAGGTGCTCGAAGAACTGGCTCTGGCGATGGACCTGTCGCACGAGCGCATCTTTATTCAGGGGTTACGGGTTTTGCAACTGTATTGGGCTGGTAAAGTGGCCGTCGATCATAGTTGCCCGCCGAAAGCCGCACCGCATGACGCCGGATGTCAAAGTCGCTTTCCGGCATTCAACTACTGCACCTGTGCCAAGAGCGCCGCCGAAATTATGGCCGACGTGCCGTTCAAGAATATGCCGCCAGAAGAACGTGCGAAGCTGCGACCGGCGAACTATACCATGTTGCCCGCAAGAACAATGGGAGATTGACCGAAGATTGGGATTGCTGGATTGGGAAGGGGCCGGTTTCGGGCTACCGTACAACATGCCGGAGCGCTGTCACGATTGCGGTGCCGAACACGACATGTCAGACCACAAACGGCACAAGTGTGAAGGCTGCGGCGTCACAGTGACCGACGATCTTTTCGTGGTCCGGGGCATGACGCTTTGCCGGGGCTGCGCAAAAACGGAAATGGGCGAACAGTTCGAGAGTTTTGAAAGAGCAGCCGCCAGGGTCTACACGTCGAGGCTGATGGTAGAGCCGCACTTGGTCTCGCTCCATCGCTGGTACCATGAAGTCTGGTGGATCATCCGAGGCGTAGGCGCAGCCGATTTCCGGGCGCTTTGTTCGAGATGTGGTCGGACAGGTCAAAGTCACTGGTCGTGGAAGGGGTGCTGGCGGTTCAAAAGATGAAAAGTCCAGACTTGGCCGCATCTGTTCCGGTCAAGTACGAGAAGTAATTTGCGCAAGCCGGTGCCTGGAGGTAGAATGAACCTGTGTTGAGCTTCGATCAATTTCTTTCCGAATCCGTAGGGCAGCAGGGTGGTTTCAATGTCATTTACGAGACCGGTATGCACACTCTAACCAACGACCTGGAGCAGATCATCAAGGCGCTGCGGGATGCCGGTGTGCTTTTTGAAGTCGTCGGTGGTGTTGCCGTCAACGCTCACATCTACTCTTTGCACCGGAGCCGTAGTTTCGTGACACGGGACATCGATCTGCTGGTTCGTCGCCACGATCTTCCACGAGTCGCCGAAGCCGCCCAACCGCTCGGATACATTGCGAAAAAGATGGTCGGCGGCTACACCTTGATCCGGCCTGGACAAGATCTTGCTGAGGCCATCCATCTGCTGTTCGTCGGCGAGAAGTCCAAATCCACACAACCGTTGCCACACCCAGAGCTACACCCGGAAGAAAAACACTTACTGAATCTGAGCGTGCCGGTTGCACCCTTGAAAGACCTGTTGCAGATGAAGCTGAGTTCTCTTCGGCCCAAGGATCTCATCCATATCGAAACCCTGGACGACGTAGGTCTGATTACGCCAGCGCTGGAAAGGCATTTGTCGCCGGTATTGCAGGAACGGCTGAAAGAAGCTAGGAAGACCATCGCCGAGAACAAACCGGATGTAGAGGGATGACAGCGAAACGTTAAGGTAATCGTCGGCGCAAAGCCGGTGCCTGGAGGTAGAATCTGGCTGGCGGGGTGCTTGGCGCTTCAGCCGGGTCCCTCCGACGCCGTAGAGAGGCTGCTAGGGGCCGCTACTGCCGAACTTGATCGATCTACGCTGCGTTTGCGACAACCAGGGATGCGCAACTGCCGACGCCAAGTCCTTCTGCAACAAATGAACCGGCTCCTTCTACACCCAGGTCGTACACAGGGCCGCAGAAAGTCTCGGCGCTGATCGACCGCACTTTCCGCCACATGTATTCGCTGTTAGATTTCATTCTCCAGTTGTCGCCTGTCGTCGCAAAACAAACCGTCCACCTTGGCTGTCTGGTCTTGGCGGCGGAATTCAGAGTCGGTTTTGTCCACTGAATAACCGGCGACCGACCCAACCCGACTGCAAGCTGGTACATCGACAACGCCAGATCGTGCGAAATGCTGACGCCAGCCTCGTACTGTCTGACTCGATCATATCGCCAGCCGTCGCCATCAAGCCAACCCCGCACCATCGCCTCAAGAAATTCATTAGGGCCGGATGTGAGCAGAGGATGGATGCACTTTTTCCCGGCACCGTTCCCACAGATGGCTTCGAAGAACCTAGACCATGCAGTTCCGTACAAGGTGACATTGATCGAATGCGCCCCGGTTCTCTCAGCGACGTGCGGCACCATGTCAAACAGGTCTCCGATCAGCTTAACGGCGTCGGCGACCAGCGTTTCCTTTTCGTCGAGAGAGAACGTCCAGCGGAGCTTCGTCCCATCACAGGAGCCTTCTGCGAGAAACAGTCCGATCAATCTTCCGAAACGCCCTGTGAGAGCAATGTGGTCTGGAAGTGGGTACATTCTCATGGCCACGGCTTTCTTCCCTGGGATTTGAGTCACCCGCACTTCTCGCTTGATGTTCAGGTATTTGGTTTCAACGAAGGTAGGCGGGCGAATCCTCTCGGTGCGATTGGTTGGAAGGTTCCGAGGAATGGCGACGAAATCGTTGGCCAGTAGAGCGCCAGCGGTGACGTAGCCTCTTTTGGTCAGGACGGGCCGGTCGCTCGTTAGGCGCAAGTGACCGTGACCCCAAAGGCTCAGCTTCAGTACCGCTTCACAGTGTTCAGCGACCATCGTCTGGATGACTGGGTAGACGGTGCGCTCGGCTGTGACAACGGGGTCGAGCAGCCGCACATCTTGAATGGACTTCCATGAACCGTCAGCCAACAAGACCCTCGTGCCAACAGGGAAACCGCTGGCGGGCTTCATGGTGATCGACGAGGGTTGCACGGGACATATTTATTGGAATTGGCATTTTCAGGCCGAGAGTGCCAAGCCTTATGCGAGAGCGCTGGTGGCGGATTGGCCGTGGAAATGTGAATTGCGACGTGCAGATTCAGTCTACGTAAATTTAGGTTTGTTGGCTTAGGCTGTCGGGTTCTGGCCCGTGGCGCTCGATAGTCTCAGGCCCAGGCGATCACACGGCGCATCGGCCAAATCCTGTTCGACGCCGAGGTACTTTTCAGTGGTCTCGCACGAAGAATGGCCAAGGCTCAGTTGAATCTGGTGGATCGGCGCTTTGCCTTTGTGAGCCAATTTTGCGAAGGTTCGGCGCAGGTCATGGGGCGCAACGCTTTCCATTCCGATTTTGCCGACATACTTTTTCACCGCCTCGAAGATGGACTGGGCGGTCATCGAATCACTGCACAACCGATCTCCTTTGTTGACCGCTCGGAACAACCGGCCCGACTGAAAACCAGCGGCCAGCGTCCATTCATCAACCGCTTCCTTTGCCCAAGACGGAACTGGAACCGACCGATCCCTTCTGCCCTTGCCGATCAGGTCTACCGCAACCCATCGGCCTTCTCGTAGTTGGATGTCCTCGACCTTCAGGAAAGCCGCTTCTTCCCGGCGCAGTCCACAACCAATCAGGATCGCCAGCAAAGCCCGATTACGCTTGCCGCTCAGCCTGCGGGTGTCCGGTGCGTCAATGAGGGCTTCGGTCTGCGGGGCCGTCAGCCAAGTGCCCAGACGAACACCGTGCCGCCGAACGCCTTTGACCGTCTTGATGCCAGCGGCGAGTTCCGATGACATCAGGTCGTTCGCTGCCGCTTCGGTCGTCATTCGCCTGATCGGGATGAGGTAGGCATTGACGGTGGAACTGGACAAACCCAATCCGATCAACTGCGCCTTGTAAGATTGAAACGCAGCCCTACCGAAACCAGAGGAGGGTTTCTCTTTTCGAAACCACTCTACAAACCTGTCCACGGCCCTACCGTAGAGTCGCTTGGACTCTACGCCGTCAACGCAGTCCAATACAAGCTGCTTCAGTCGCCCGGTGCTTTCTGGCGTGATGAAACCGGCGACAGGAGTTTCTTGCATAACATCAGGATAGCCTACGGTAGTAAGAAATACCATAGGCTTTTCGGTCTTGTCGTACTATTGCCGGGTCTTGAAGGGTAACATGTCACCTATGTTGTAATATCATCTCATCTATAACCGTCACTTGGCAGATCCGATCTGAGAGAGAAGATGAGATGCAATGTCGGACATGAATCTTCACTTCTATTGCTCATTAGGTTCCACCAGGGCCGGCTAGGATCAGTCCAGGGCTGTCAGACTCCCTACGGGGCTGTGGTGAGCAGGAATCGGCATCGTAGCAGCGTGCCGGTTGGAACTTCGGTCACTTCTTGGAACAGGTAGCGGGCACGCCAAGCTCTAAATACTCCTGCCGAACTAATCGGGCGTAGGAGATAATAATGAACACACCGCCAACCGACGTACACCAGGGCCTTCGGGACAAACTGCTCGACGCAATTTGTTTTCGAATCGGTTTGGAGATAGAAGATGCGATGCCTTCGGATATCGCCAAGGACAGTCGCAAGGCCATCATCGGCGAAGTACTTCCAAACGCCCGCTTCACATTGTCACGCTTAACCACCGAAGAGTTGCAAAACGACCGCTGCGTTGAGCATCAGATCGAGAGCGCCGCCAGAATTGCTCGGGGCTTCGTGGACAGAATTCGAGCGCAGCGGAGACGGACGCAATGACAACGGAGACTAACCTGGAAGAACCGCTCACGGTCTGCACGGATTGCGAGGCATTTGGTTGGGATTTGGAGTTCGGTGCTCCGTGTGAAATCTGCTGCTGTACCGGCAACTTGGAGATGCGGCCAAGGCGTTCAGTTCCCGGTTCGCCCGTTGATTGACTTCATTTTAGGCGAGTGCTAGTATCGGCTGATGCTTTCGGCGGTGTGAACCATGCTGAATCTTAAGCCACTTCTTTTTCTTTGCGTACTGGCGCTCTCTGCTTTTGCGCAAGGCAACCTGCAAGTAAACGTGACGCACTCGGGTGACCAATGGTCCATTCGGAATGCGTCTACTCAACCGATCACCGCGTACGTTTATCACGGCGGCGACGAGCAAATGCATGTCACAAACGGGGCGAACGTCGGCGTCATCGAATTGAAAAACGATCCGATGCTGCCGGGTACGTCGAAAGAAATTCCGATTGTGCCCGGAATTCAGAAGGTCGAGATCGTCGCCGTAGTTTTCGATGATGGTCATGTCTCCGGCGCTGCAAGTACCGTCGAAGGTATCGATCTTGTTCAGAGCGCCATCTTTGACAACCGCAAGCTCGAACTAGCGGAATGGAAAAATGTCGCCGCTCAACTCGCCGCTGAACCCAGTCATCGGAAAGCGTTCGACGACGTGTTCAATGGCAAGGCATCTGAACCTTCGGCCAATCCAGGTCCCGAAGAGAACGCCCGCCACGTAGTACAAGATCAAGTCCGGGGTCTGTCCTGGATTGCGGCCAAACAACGAACCGCCGAATTGCGCTACCAGAATCTCATCGCCGCCGTCAATGCAAAAGTAACTGCGGCGGAACGGCTGGCAACACGGAGGGTGAAATGAAACGCTATGTCCTGACCGCTCGTTCCCGCTTTAGCCACCAGCAAGCCTATACAATCCACGCCTGACCTTGACGACCTGACCATCGCCGCAGAGCCGCTTGAGGCGCTGTTTGACGGCCTGGACATCCCGATCAGCCTCGATGGCAATCGCTGTAGGTGTGGCACCGGCAGGGCCGAACTTCTTGAGTGCCCAGAGGATTCTGTTAGCGGTCTTCGTCCAGTACTTCTTGTCATTCTCTTCGGCTTGACCCTTACGAATCGGTGCCGTGTACTTCTTCGCTTCCGCAAATGTCGTAACCCTGTACACCGCCATCGCCATGAAATCGAAGCCTTCGCCGTTATGTTCCCACCACGCCTTGATGACCGCTTCCGTTTCAGCCTGCGTGAAGCCGCCAGACAGACAACGCACGGTGATCGCCAGTTCATCGTTCCGTTTTCGCTGCGGTCGATTTGAGTAGATCGTCGGCGTCTTCCTGGTCCAGAGCGCCGGGAACGGCCCGTTGTTTCCTTTCGAGTGGTACCAGAGCCAGCGCAACTTCTTGGCGTGGAAACTGTGACCCTTTTTGGTGCGGTGTCCGTGGTATTTGCGGCAAGCGGCGATGAACAGTTTGTACGGGTCGAAGAATTCGGCGTCGGAGCGGTTGTCGACGGCGAGAACGTGTTCCCGAAGTTTACTGGATGGCCCAGGTGAGTTGGCGTTGGCTGAACTGGTGTCTGGCTCTGGAATTGACGGCTCGAAGAAGCTCGGATTGAAGCTCGGCAATGATGGCGTCAATGTGGTCGATGTGGTCGGCATAACGGTCATCGTCCACGTTCATCTTCGGCAGTGCTGGTGGAAGGGTTGGCTCGTTCCAGGGCTTCTTCAGCCGCTCGAATGAGGAATTGAGTTCGGGATGGAAGGGCTTCTTCATAGACGTAAGTGTCTATTCTATTTAACAGTTGCCAGGGCACGTTGAAGGAAATCATGCGGACGGGAGTGTTATGGGTACGTTTCATACATCTATATAGACCGGGCCGAAGTGAAGTGATTTGCTGTGGCAGGGGCTACTTCTTTACGGTACCATCAGTTCCAGATTCGTCAAGGCAGTGACGATTTGGGTGGAATAGGGACTTATAGTCAATATAGGTTCTATTAGTATTATTATATTCTTCTACCCAAAACGTCACTTTGATGGTGGTCTTGAAGTTGCGGACTCAGGACGGCTTCGCCGCCCTTCGCCGCCGTGCCGGATCTCGTGAAACTATCAACTCCAATATCGGTAAACCAAACTCTGGCAGGAGGTCTTCAAAGAAAACGGGTAGCGGGCGTGGTAACCATCGGAAGGCCAAATCTACACTGGAACGATGGTGACGGCCTAGCCTTGAAAGCCCAATGGAACCAACGAAGATCCCAAGGCGACACTGGAACAAGGGTGACCGCCTCGCCTTCGGCGTGAAGTCACTGGAACCAACCAATATCTTAAACCTACAATGGAACAAAGGTGACGGCCTCGCCTTCGGCGTGTCATTCACATGGACCAGAAATAGAACCTACACTATGGAGACTAGTCTCGTCGCCTTAAGGCTCCGAGACCGCCAACGGCGGATGCATTACATTTCTTTTGCGCATCGTCGAGTAGACAGCAGAACGGCCCCATCATTCTCAACCCTGAATTGTGACTACGATCATCGACCTTGCCGGATGGTTTCTCCACCGCCGCTACCTTGCCCTCTGGTGCTCACAGGATGACCGTAGAGCGTTCCGTGGTGGTTTCGGGACTCCTGGGACCTGGAACGGTGGTAACGGCTCTACGAGGCTGTCACGAGGGATACTCGATGTCACCGCTCATACATGACACCTTCGGCCACAGGAAGGGAGTCATCATCGTCATCGGCGTCGGGATTCAAACTAGTCATTTCCACGACTTCATAATCCTCAAACGTGAACTCCCATTTAGTCTCGCAGCCTTCGCATCGCACTTCGCTGCCGCCATAGAAGCTCAACGCTCCGCAGTTTCCACATTCGACGTGGAAAGCGCCGCATTCCGGGCAGTGCCCCGCCCGACCTCCGTGCTCACCTTCGACATCCCATCGAATCCTTCCAAAGCAGCCACCCCAGGTCTTGCATGTGTCACCAGTGCTTTCATCGCCGCCGCTCTCATCAAGCTCTTCGTCGGCCAGAACGTCCTGCAACGATGGGCCAGCCGCTACGAAAGCTGACCTCGGCTTCGGCCTCAGCGCTTCAATCATGATGGGCGGCATGGACAGCACCAGTTCTCGAAGGAACCAGACGGTTGCTATCAGCCTTCCTTTGCGTCGGTACAGCCTTTGAAACCGCTCTTCCAGATAGCCTGCGAGGCTCCTGGCATTTTCCTTCGATGTGAATAGCGCCAACAGTAGCTCGGGGTTTAATGGGAGCCACGGCATACTGAGTTCTCAGGAACCGATCCGGCGAAATAGTTTTACAAGGCCGGAAACATTCTTCAGTGCGTCGAGCGCCAGCGAAATAATGGAATGGAGCACTTCCCGCCAGAACCAGAACTGTGCGGCTCGACTGCCTTTTTCAGCTTCGATCAGGCGGTATCGCTCCTGAAGGTCTCCCAGAAAGGTCTCACGATTCTGCATTGATAGGAACAGTGATGCGAGTCGAGAAATATTCTCCAATGTTGTCCATCTCGTCGATGAGCGGTCCTGGAGTTCATCTCTATTCTGAGGCTCGATGGGAACACCATAGCCGCCGCCATAAAACTTCTTTCTGGCTGAGCCGTTCATAATTCGGCTCATATTTCGAGTGTGTATAGCGTCAGTATCGGATACACGGAAGTCTCCGATGCCGAATTTCGAATTCACTTGGCTCGGGTCGCCGACAAAGACAACCTTGCCGGGACCGGTGTCATTCTGTAGGGAAACGTTGACCGCAGTTTGCAGGTCGTAAGATCCAACTCGGACCTTTGGCTCGTGCGATGAAACCCTGTTTACTACCCGACGATGTTGAAAGCCCACGTCAACTCCTATCCGAGCATTTGCCTATGACCGAACCTTCTTCAACAACTCCACCAGCGCCGCCAGCCAACCATCGTGGCCCAACAAGCCTTTCCCCACGGCCCAACCGACAACCGCCACGACCGGCTTCAACGACACCTTCTTCGCCCAGGCCCAGACAATCGGACCCAACGACCGAACCGTCTGCGTCCAGTACCAGAAATTCGCACGGCGGCGTCCGAACTTTTTGCGGATGAGCTTGTACCGTTCCTCCAGGTCACCCACAAGGGCATCGCAGTTGGCCGGAGTCATGAAGAGGTAGAGGAAAAACTCAGGTGTAGACGGCGGTAACGCAGCGGTCAATTCTTTCTTACGGCTATCCAATTGTCTAAGCGCATACACTCTCGAAGCAGCGACGAGAAAAAGCCCTCTGTCTTTATCCGATGAGGAGAACTCATTGCAGTGTAACAGTCTATTTCGGAGGTCGATGAGTGTCCTGATCTGGTTGTCGTTCAGAAGGTAACGATCATTGTTAATTGCGGCGTTAAGAATGTCTAACGCCTCTTCAAGCTCTTCATTCATGCCATCCCTCCGATCTCCTTCAGACCGGCCACCATGTTGTTGGCAACCCGGAGCGCTTTCTTCACGGCCAATTCCCCAGAGCCGGTGATCTCGAAGAACCGCTTGGACCGGCCACCCCGTTGCTCCGTAGCGCCGCCGAACCACGACCGCACGTAGCCCTTCTGCTCCAGCCGGTCGAGCGTCGTGTAGACGGAGCCGAGTGAAACTGCCCGGAGTCCAGCCGCCAGTTTTTCAACCTGCTCGTGAATGGTCATTCCGTAGGAGTTCTCGCTGCCCAGGATCATGAGCGCCGCCAGGATTAGCTGTTCGAATTCGCCGAGATTGTCGCCCTTTGCCATATGCTTAGCATTGTGGAACAAATGGCCAGCGGTTGTCAAGGGGCTGGCGGTGGGGAACGGTTTTCTCTGCTGTGGCGACCATGTTCAGACGCCGGTTTCGAATTGGCTATGCTTAGAGTGGGGCGATGCGATGGGTTCCGGCAAGACCTGTATTTTCTGTGGGATGGACATGAGCGGCAAGAGGGCAGTCGAACACATTGTCCCTCAGTGGCTTATTGACCATCTCGACGTTCGGCGGAAGGAGATCGCCCCGGCGCTGCACGAAGCCGAAACCGGAATGTTGGTCGGTCGCCGCCAGCATACGGTGAGCCGATTTCTGGCCGGAAGCGTCTGTGCAACGTGCAACAACGGTTGGATGTCGGAACTGGAACGCCGAACCAAACCGATCCTGATTCGTCTGATTGCCGACCAGCATGAGCTTGCAGGTCTTACGGATCTGGAACGGCTGACTATCGCCCGATGGACCCTCAAGACCGCCGCCGTCATGAACCGTGTGGGACCGCCCGGTGATCCTGAGTATCCAGAGGCCCGACCAATACCCGATGAGCACTTGCGATCTCTTCACGCCGGTTCGGTTCCAGCAGAGGTTCTTGTTGTTGGAGGCGGATACACGTCGGACAGACCGCTGGAGTTCATGCAGAGCACAAGCTGGACTTGGCCAGAGGCCAGCGTGCCGCTTCGGGAAGAAGACAAGAAAGGCAGCTACAAAGTGGGCTTCGCCTTTCGAGGTCTGATATTGGGGCTTGCGTATTATCCTAACCCCGAATATCGGTACGGCCTGATAGAAGGCATGTACGCCCCGTTCTGGTCGGGAAGGGGCGTCAGACAGCTTCAGCAACCGTTGACTAAACTGCCGCCACTAACGACCTCACCGATGCTCGAAGGCTTCCTTGAAAACATTTGGGCTATTTCGAGTACGTGGCTTGAAATCCGAGACAATGTTTCGGCAACACGGCTAGTTGAGATTCCTGGTACTCCAGATAACAGCAGAACACGGTGGCCTTGAGAGTAGAGAATATAATCATGAAGCTCACACGCATCGAAGATCAGAGCGAGATCGGGGCGGCGTACCGCAGTGTTTTCTCATTAGTAACCAGGGGAACGAATCCGCAGAAGGCCGTGGTTGGCTATCACAGCGGTAATGTAAGTTGCCGAGTGGCCTGGAACAGCCAATACGGCCTGTGGGTGATGTACACGCCGAAAGACTGGGACAACCATTTGCTGGTCTTCGGGACGCAGAATCCCAGGACGCACCGTCACGGTTCCCTCAACATTACCTGCCAGATCAACGTGTCGGAGAGTTCTTGGGGCAGGCAAAGGGCGGGAGCAGTGCTCTCCAATGGCACGACCACATACTTAGCGCACAACGGAGGCATTGCTGGCGGGAAAGAAGGGGTTGGCAAGGCAGCGTTTCTGAGTTGGTATCGTGACCATATTTCGGATACCGTAGACGTGGCTGACGCCAAGGACAACCTTACACCCTACATTGTGATTGGCAAGATCGCACAACCCGCCACCTTCCTACCTGCTCTGGCTGCGGATTCCGGCGAAGGAAATCGCTCATTCCGATCTGATGTCGATCAAGATTGAAGCATCGTTTCGCTGGACAGTTATATGTTGACTGATTGATCGGCTTGAGTCAAGTAAAGCTTGACCGGCGGCGGCGACCGGGCCGTCGCAGGGCCGAC
>Ga0187890_10003152_pt1 | contig 11431 bp, 11 predicted proteins | sample June2016WEW_21_1_FD_133005 | JGI IMG/M metagenome (GOLD analysis project Ga0187890, IMG submission 133005) | Peatland microbial communities from SPRUCE experiment site at the Marcell Experimental Forest, Minnesota, USA - June2016WEW_21_10 | ecosystem: Environmental > Terrestrial > Soil >... | reverse complement strand
GTGTTGGTGATCGGGGCGGTCTCGTGGTGGGTCAGAGAGAAGAACTGGAAGTTCGTCGCGTGGATCTTCCTGGCGTTCGCGGGCGTTGTGATGGGCTGGCGGTTCTTTCCGCGATATTACTTTCTGCTCCTGCCGGCGCTGGCAATTCCGGCGGCGCGGGGTCTGGCGACGATGCGAAACCGGGTGGTCCTCGCGATCGCGGTTGCCACCATGATCGTGCCGCTCGTGCGCTTCGGGCCGCGCTACGCGAGCCTTGCGGGGTGGAGTGATCTGGCGATGGATCGCGATAGCCGCGCGGCATCGAGGATCGCGATAGAGTACGCTCCAAACGGCGGTTCGCTTTACGTGTGGGGTTATCGGCCGGAGATGTATCTGTACACGGGGCTGCGGCCGGCCACGAAATACCTCGAATGTCAGGCGATGACCGGCGTGCCCGCGGACCGGCATCTGGGCAGCACAGAGATCGTGCTGACGAAGGGGACGCACGAAGCGCGCGAAGAATTGGCGCACTCGATGCCCGACATTCTGATCGACGGGCTGAGTCCGTACAATCCCGCGTTGTCGATGGATCATTATCCGGAGCTGCGCGCATGGCTCGGCGGATATCGTGAGGTGGCCCACACTGCAGGATCGGTAATTTACGCGCGGCGGGCTAGAATCGGACAGTGAAAAGACGAATTCTGGTGACTGGTGGAGCCGGTTACATCGGCTCGAACACTATGCTCTGCCTGCTGGATGCGGGCTACGAGGTCGTGGTGGTGGACAACCTCTCGCGCGGGCATCGCGAGGCGGTCGACCCGCAGCGGCTGCGCGAGGCCGACATTCTCGACACGGAAGCGCTGGTGCGCGTGATGAAAGAAGAGCCATGCGATGCGGTGATTCACTTCGCGGCTTTCATCGCGGTGGGCGAGTCGATGAAGAATCCGGGCATGTATTTCAGGAACAACACGGCGGGCTCGCTTTCGCTGCTGACGGCAATGGAGCGGGCGGGGATCGGGAAGATTGTGTTCTCGTCGACAGCGGCGGTGTATGGGATGCCGGAGCACGTGCCGATACCGGAGAGTGAGCCGTACGAGCCCGTGAATGCGTACGGCGAATCGAAAGCGATGGTGGAGAAGCTGCTCAGGTGGTATGACAGGATCCACGGGATACGCAGCGTGTGTCTGCGTTACTTCAATGCGTCGGGCGCCGATCCGAAAGGGCGCGCGGGCGAGGATCACGAGCCCGAGACGCATCTGATTCCGCTGCTGTTCCGGGCGATACAAACTGGGAAGCCGATCACGTTGTTTGGTGACGATTATGCGACGCCGGACGGCACGTGCATTCGCGATTACATCCACGTCACCGATCTGGCGCAGGCGCACATCGCGGCTGTCGAGACGCTGTGCGCGGGCGGGGAGTCGAACAAGTACAACGTCGGGACCGGGCGCGGATATTCGGTGAAGGAAGTGCTGAGCGCGGTGGAGAAGGTGACTGGAGAGAAGGTGCCGTTCACAATGGGGCCGCGGAGAGACGGCGATCCGCCGACGCTGGTGGCGGATTCGACGAGGCTGCAGAAAGAGCTGGGTTGGCGACCGGAGTATTCGGAACTGGAGACTATCGTCGAGACCGCGTGGGCGTGGGCCAACCGGGCAGTCGGTTCATTTCGGCACTGAGGTGCCGATGTGCATCAGGTCCTTGTTGTTCTCGAGGCAGACGTACTCGTAGAGATCCCAGCCGGGACGGAACTTCACGAAGAACTTCGTGGTCCACGGCTTCGTGTACATCTCTTTGTCGTCGATCGTGGCTTCGTACTGGAGCGTGAGTGAGTCGGGACGGCTGAAGCGCTCGACAACGTGCAGAGCTTCGCTGGTCGGATGGCCGACATAGTCGAGCCAGGTGCGGCCGTTGAAGCCGACGGTGTCTACGACCAGGGTGTCGTTCCCTTCGTAGTGGCCGATGGATTCGCCGAGCCAGGTGGGGTTCAGTTTGTCGGGGTCGGTGTGTTTGCGGCCATCCATGTATATGGTGCGGTACATGTGGCTGGCGCCTTCGTAGAGGATAACGACTTTGTCGGGAAGCTGGAGGATCTGGAACGGATATGGCGTGCCGGTGTAGCGGGGCACGCCGGGAGGCAGACAGTAGCCTTCGGGATCGTCCTTCGAGAGATTCGACTGGCGCTCCTGGAAGAGCTTGCGGGCCTGCGGCGTGAAAGGCACGTCGATGGCTTTGTCGACATACTTCGTGTCGGACCAGTCGAGCACCCAGATGGGCGCCCAGACGCCTTTGCCGCCGAGATCCACTTTGCCGTCGGCGAGACGCGGTGCGGGCTTGGCTTTGTCCTTCGGCTCAAGGCCGGGTTTAGAACGAGGGGCCTCGGGCGCGAGTACTTCCTGCGCGCCCAGAGTGCCCAGCGAGGCGGAGGCGATCAGAATGAGAAAAATCAGGGTAGTGCGCATAGAGTAACTTCACAGGCTGAAGCCTGTGCCACTTGATTACGGTTTGGCGAACTTCGCGGCGTCGATCGGCGCGTTGACCTGTACGTTGTTGATCTTGAAAGAATCGCGGCCGTCGAGCCAGGAGAAGGTGTAGGAGAAGGGGAACTTGATGCCGTCCACTTCGCGGTAGTCGTCGTAATCGATCTGCGTGGGAACACGACCGACGGGCGTGCGGCTGTAGCGAACCATGCGGATGAGCAGGTTGGTCTTCTTGTCGAAATAGAGGCTTACCACCAGGGCGTTCGGTCCGAAGCCCTGCACGATTTCAACGTCGCGGTCGCCGATGTCGGCGGTGACAGTGCGGAGATTGGTGAGAGCGGTCTTGATATTGCCCGGGAAAGCGACGAGCGCATCGAAGCGCATGCCGTCGAGTTCGCTGCCGCTCAGCTCATACTCGGGAACCGCGTTGCGCGGCGTTTTGTTCCAGCCGGTTTTGCCGTTATAGACGCGATAGGTATCGCCGCGCTCGGGGTGATCCTTGAAGATGATGACCTGGGCGCGCTGGTCGGGGGCCTTGGCATAAACGGTGAAGGTGCCGCCGCCGCCGAGACCTTCGTAGCCGACGCTGTTGCCACTGGCGACCCAGCTCTTGAGGGAGGCCAGTTTCTGGGCGCCGGCGAGGGCCGCGATGTATTTGTCGAGTACCTGCGCGCCGGTGGGCTCGCCTTCGCCCTGCGTGATGAGATCGTCCTTCTCGTCGTTGGGCGAACCGTAGAGCTTGTCGAGGGTGATGGTGGTGGCGGGCTTTTCCTTGCCGTGGTGGCAGGTCCAGCAGGTGACGTTCTGGGTGCCCCCGAAGTTCTCCTTATTGATGGCGGCCACCATGTTGACCATCCTGCGGGCTGTGACTTTCTGCGGGGTGTCGATGACGAAGTCGGCTTTATCGGAACCGGCGCCGGGATGGCAGTCGGCGCAGTCGAGACCGAGGTCGGCGGAGATGACGCCCATGGAGCCCATGAAGTCGGCGACAGTCAGGACCTTGAGGGTGGGGGTGGTGACGTTCTTGAAAGTCTCACCGGCGTTCTTCTCACTGGCCGATTTCGCGGCAGCGGCTTTGGGCGCGGCTGGCGTCGCCTTCTTTGGCGCGGGAGCGGGCGTCTGAGCGGACGCATGGCTGGTCAATGCAGCGCCCGCGAGGAACAGGGCGGCTGCGGCGGTCGCGGCCAAGGCCGGCATGGCAACTGACTTCATGTTCATTCCTGGTTATTCTCTTTCCTTAAGCTCGTGGCCTGAAACTGGTGGCGATACCTTCGGCCTGTGCGCGCGCGGAACCGGCGAGAAGTTCAGGGCCGACGGTCAGTTTATCATTTCGGGCCATGGCGGCCTTCATCCGAGGGGAGAATGGACAGCAGCGCCAGCTGATATTTCAACCGCGGGATGTGTCTGGTGGATGACGACGGGGCCTGAAAGGCGATCCGAAAAAACGAAGCCATTGTGAGGTGCGAAACCCGTGGATTCAGGCAGTTGAGCGGCTGTGGCAGCGGCTTTCGCTCTCTGCGGAGCGGGGGGAGCATGTGGTTCAGAGGCGCGGCGGGCGGCCTGGAGTTCGCGCAGCTGTTTCAGGTCGGCCTGAGCTTTGCGATGGAGGCGCATCTCGTAGATGGTCAGAAGGTGGAAGCGCTTCGGGTCGCTGATGAAGGAACGCATGGGGGCGAGAGCACGGTCGACGTCGTCGTAATCGCATTCCTCGTTCTGCTCGGCGGCTTTTTCGGCGGCGCGGTTTTCTTCGTGCCAGGCTTCGGCGGCGAAAATATTATCTTCGATGGCGACAGCGCGGCGAATGCGCCAGTGGGAATCGGCAATGGAATAGACGAGAGTTTCTTCCATGGCGCCGACTGGCTTTAAATCTTCGGAGAGGGCGGTGACGAAACGATCGCGGGCTTCAGCTTCCGCGGCAGTCATGGTGACGAGCTGGCCGGTGAGACCGTGCTTGTATGCGTTCAGGCTGGAAGTGCGTTTGCCGGCCGCGGTGCGGGGGCCGGTGGATTTCTGAGCGTTGCGGCGATTTGCGTCGGTCTGTTTGGATGTGGCCATGGGTATGGGTCTCCTTGCCAGTTCAGCCTTACCACGGCGAGGCGGGAAAACGTGGCCGGTAAACGGGAGCGAGAACGCGGCAGGTCGTGTAAAGCGATGCGGGGGAGGGGGTTCGGGCGCGGGAAAATTTATTTGAAGGCATCGTGACCCAAACACCGGCGGGCAGTTTTTCTGCGCCTCGGCGTCTCGGCGTTAAAATCGATGTCCTTCTATGCCGAGACGCGGAGGCGCAGAAAAAGGCAGGGGTTAAGGCGTAAGGCGCGCGGGTTTCGCGGACAACTCTGGCGTCGGCCTAGTTCATGAGGCTGCTTCAAGGCGTATTCCCAATTCAAGCCTGCCTGGGCCGCGGCGAAGGCGGACCGAAATCCTGCCGTCGTCATCCGTCAAATTAAATTGACGTTCAAAATTGAACGAAAGCTGTTCGCCCGATGATACCCCGGAACGTCGCCCACGCCCGATGCTTTGGGCGGCGATCCGATGGCCTTTATAATCGAACTCAAATCCGAGTTCGGTGCAGGCTCGGTAGAGCACCTCAATTCCCGGCTGTGCCCGCCTACCTCGCTTATTGTCGGTCCAGTAGGTGTATATGGCAGCCCGCGTAATCCCTAACCGATCAGCGGCGGAGCTGAAGGGTATATTCTTTCGTTGCAAAAAGCCGCGGAGAGCGAACGCGACTTCGCTGGCTACCTGGAGAGGCTGCCGATGAGCAGTTTCAGCTGGTCAAGTACGACGGGCTCAAGCAGAATGTTGTGTTCGAGGCCGGGCGCAATTTCGACCCCGGCGTCGACACCATAACGGCGCAAAGCCGCGGCATATCGGGCCGTGAATTCGGGGGGAGCCACACTGTCCCTGCTTCCGACAATGAGCCGCACACGGGCCGAAGGCCGGACTACAGCGGCGAGATCAAGCGGTGAGAGGCTCTTCACCGGCGCGAGGAACAGCAGCGAAAACGGCCCGACCCGCGAGAATTGGGACCTGAGCATGCTTCTCCGCCAGGCGGCCAAATCACAGGGGCACGAGACCAGCAGCGCTCCGTCGACCGCAGAGGGATGACGGCCCAGCACATCAGCGCTGATCGCCGCTCCGCCGGAATGGCCGACAAGCACCGCGGCAGCGGGATGGAACCGCTCCCTGAGCGCATCAATGTCTTTTGCGACCGCATCTACGACCTCAGGCGTGTAGTTGTCGCCCGTGCGCAGACCCTGTTTGCCTTCCGAGCGATCGCCTTCGTCATCGGCGTAACCCGGGCGCAGCAACGCCGCGACGACAAGATTGTCGATCCGTCCGGCTGCCCGGCGGGCAAATTCGTAGTGATACGTGGGCGGCGAGCCGGGTTCCAGCAGATCACCGTGCAGCACGACGGCGAGAACCGGGTGATCGCTGCGCTTTGCGCTTCGGTAGAGCTTCGCCTTTATTCGGAGGCCGTTCGCACGCAGCCAGAGGGTTTCGCCTCCTCCGGAGGGCGCCCTATGCGAAGGTCGCGGCTGGCAGGACGCACTCAGCAACACGAATACCAGCAGACCTGCGGCCTGTGCGCTAAAACGGAACGTCGTCGTCGGTGATGCCCTGGCCGCCGAAGGAGTCTTCCTGGGCCGGGGCGGGCTGGCGGGATGCGGCGCCGCGGGGTTGGGAAACGGGTTGCTGAGAGAAGTCGTCGGGAGTGCGTCCGCCACCGCCGCCCTGGCCGCCGAGCAGGATCACGTCTTCAGCCACGACCTCGGTCGCGTAGACTTTCTTACCGTCCTTGTCTTCGTAGCTGCGGGTCTGCAGGCGTCCTTCAACGTAAACCTGCTTGCCCTTGGTGAGGTAATTGGCAAGATTCTCGCTGCGCCACAGAACTACGTTCGACCAGTCGGTTTCTTCCTTCCACTCGCCGGAGTCTTTGTCCTTCCAGCGGCGATTGGTGGCTACCGAGAAGCGGGTGACAGCCGCTCCGCCGGGCGTGAATTTGGTCTCGGCGTCCCGGCCGAGATGCCCGATCAGGATGACTTTGTTGACACTGCGCGAGGCCATATGACCCTGTCACTGTAACACGGACGACGGGCAGCGGCTATCTGGATTCGCGTTCGAAGTAGCGGATGCCGTCAGGCGGAATAAAAAAAGTCCGGATCGTGCCGTCTGGATCGTACGCGCCGAAATAGCCGTGCCTGGTGTCGAAGCGGATCAGGCCATCCGGGCGCTTCGATTCGAGGATGTATTTACCGACATGGCTGTCGCGCAGGTGCTGCGCGAGACGCAGATACTGGTCGCGCGTGATGGGTCCGAACGCGTGACCGTATTTTGCATAGTGGTCTTTGAGGAGATCCTCCGTGCGAAAGCCCTGCCCGCCCGCGATCGCCAGCGCGGCGAAAGACCACAGCATCGCCCACAGCAGTGCCCACAGCAATGCAGCGCGCGCGACGTTCATCTGAGCGTTACAATACCCTTTCCACCTCAGATGTTATCCACTGGCGGCGGCAAATCCTACTGCATTTGTCATTAATTTTCGGTGAAGGAAAAACCGCCGTCCGGCCCCCTGTAACGGCGCGGAAATTCTGCGATACTAACTACATATGTCCCCAACGAAATTCGCGCAGGCGCTTGCTTCCACAGCAGTTGCGCTCGTTTTCGCTTCCGCTCTGGCGGCCGCGGACCGGCCCGTTACGCTGGTGATCGAAGAGATCATCGCCAAGGTGAACGGACAAATTATTACCCGCGGTGAACTCGAGAAACAGAAGCTCGCGTTCGAAGCGGAGTTCCGGCAGCAGGGCATCATCGGCAAGGCACTCGAGGACGCGACCAGCCGGCGCATGGCGGACGGTCTGCGCGATCAGATCGATCAGCTGCTGCTGGTGCAGAAGGGCAAAGAGCTGGGCGTCAACGTGGATGCCGACATCACGCGGCGTATGGCGCAGATTCAGTCGGAACAGAAGATTTCCGACCCCGACAAGTTCCATGCGTTCGTGGAGCAGCAGACCGGCGAGACGTTCGAAGACTTCAGGAAGATGATGACGGATCAGCTGCTGACGCAGCGCGTGATCCAGGAAGAGGTCTATCGCAACATCAACGTGCCGAAGGCGGAGATCGATAAGTATTACAACGAACACAAAGCGGACTTTGTGCGCCAGGAAATGGTTTCGCTGCGCGAGATTCTTGTTTCAACCGGCAACGGCACCGCCGAGGCGGTGGCCGCGGCCGAGAAGAAAGCCAAAGGACTGGTGGAGCGCGCACGCAAGGGAGATGCGAAGTTCACCGACCTCGCGCGGCAGTACTCGGACGCACCGACCGCGACGGCAGACGGCGAACTGGGCGCATTCAAAAAGGGCGAGCTGGCGAAAGAGATCGACGAAGTGGTGTTTAAGAACGCCAGCAATAAGGGACAGATAACGGACCCGATCCGCCGGCCGGCAGGCTTTGAGATTTACCGCGTGGATGAACATTACCCGGCGGGGCAGGCGAGCGAGGACGAGGTCGAGAGCGAGATCAACGCGAGACTGGTGGAACCGAAAGCCGGGCCGAAGGTGCGCGAGTATCTGACCCAGCTGCGGCAGAACGCGTTCCTCGAGATCAAGGCCGGCTACACCGACAGCGCAGCGGCGCCGGGCAAAGATACGACGTGGCAGGATACGCTGCAGCTCAAGCCTGAGACGACCACGAAGGAAGCCGTGGCGGCGCATGCGCACAAGAAGTTCCTGCACGTGATCCCGTACGGTCACGTGAGGCAGCCGCAGGACGAAAGCCCCGCGCCGCCGCCGGCGGTCACGCCGGTGCCGGAGACGCCGGTCCCGGTTCCGGCCGTGCCTTCCGATACGAAATGAAATCGCCTTTCGTACGGGAGCTGAAGCCCGACGAGATTTCGACTGCCGTGTTCCTCGTAAGCACGAAGGAGGTCCGGCAGAAGCGCACGGGAGAGCCGTATCTGTCGCTGGTGCTCGCGGACCGCACGGGCGAGATCGACTCGAAGATGTGGGATAACGTCGGCGAGATTGTCGAGACGTTCGATCGCGACGACTTCATCAAAGTCAAAGGGCTGATGCAGCTCTACAACAACCGGCCGCAGTTCACGATTCACAAGTTGCGCCGGGTGGAGGATTCCGAGGTCGACTTCCGCGACTTCTTTCCCGCATCCCGGCAGGACGCGGAGACGATGTGGAAAGAGCTGCGGGAGATGGTTGGCGCGGTGCGCAACGACCACGTCCGCGGGCTGCTGAATGCGTTTCTGGACGATCCGGAAGTGGCGTCGCGATATCAGGTGGCGCCGGCGGCCAAGAACATTCATCACGCGTTCCGCAGCGGTCTGCTGGAACATGTGCTGTCGCTGATGAAGCTGGCAACAGCGATCGCGGGACATTATTGCGCGATCCAGCCGGGCGCGGTGGATGTGGATCTGCTCTATGCGGGGATCGTCCTGCATGACATCGGAAAGATCCACGAGCTGAGCTACGATCGCGGGTTCGGCTATTCGGCCGAAGGCCAGCTGCTGGGGCATATAGCAATCGGTGTGCGCATGATCGGGGAGAAGCTGCGCGCGTTTCCGGATTTCCCGGTGGAGCTGCGGAACCTGATCGAGCACATGGTGCTGAGCCACCACGGACAGCTGGAGTTCGGGTCGCCTAAGGTGCCGATGTTCCCCGAAGCGCTGCTGCTGCATTACATCGACGACATGGATTCGAAGATGGAGAATATGCGCGCGCTGATCGACCGCGATCCGCAGGCGGAGGGTTACTTCACGGCATACAGTTCCGCGCTGGCGCGCGTGGCGCTGCGCAAGACGAGATATCTGGAGCGGGATCCGGGCGGGACTTTGCCGACCGCGCACAACGGACCCTCCGGCCTGCGCGCGGGATCGGCTCCGGAGGACGACATTCATAACGGCAACAACCATTCCGAAACGGCATTAAGCAGCAACACGCCAGTTGATCGCAGTTCTTCAATCCCGCTGTCAACTCAGAATCCGTCAATTCATCATGGAGGCGCCCCCGCGGCGTCACCGAACTCCAAACCAGCGCCTGTCGCTCACTCCCTATTCGGTGCGAAACTTCAGCAGGCGCTTGAAGATGAAAGGAAATAGCCTTGGGCCGAGAACGAGAACTTCCTCCGCCGCTCGAAATGATGTGTCTGAATGCGCTCTGGGAAATTCAGGAGGGTAACGTGGAAGACGTGCGGCGGGTGGTGTCGCAGAGCCGTCCGCTGGCTTATACAACCGTGCTTACATTGCTCGACCGCCTGGCTCGCCGGGGCGCAGTATCCCGTCGCAAGGAAGGGCGCGGCTTCCGCTATCAGCCGACCGTGGCGCGCGACAAGCTGCGACGCATGGCGCTGCGCCAGTTCCTCGAATACCACTTCGAGGGATCGGAAGCGAAGCTGAAGATTTTCCTCGAGCAGCCGCTGCCGGAGGAATCCGCGGAGCCGGAGAAAGCGCCGGAATCTGTTGCCGTAACGCTCGCGGAGCCGCAGCCTCAGGAGTGAGGATTCTCGTTCGCGCGACGAACTGGATCGGCGACGCGATTCTGTCGCTGCCCGCTCTGCGCGCGATCCGGAAGCGTTTTCCGGAAGCGGAGATCGCCGTGCTGGCGAAGCCGTGGGTAGCGGCGTTGTATGAATGCGAACGCTCGATTGGCCGCGTGATTCGGCTCGAGGGACAGCCCGGCGCGCGGGACTGGAAATCGAAGGCCGGCTTGGTTCGCCAGTTGCGGCGCGAGCGGTTCGACCTCGCGATTCTGTTTCCGAATTCGTTTGAAAGCGCGGCGGTGGTTCGGCTGGCGGGGGTGAAGCGGATTGTCGGATATGCCCGCGACGGGCGCGGATTCCTGCTGACGGATGCGATCGCGCCGCCGAAACGCGGCGAGATTCCGGAGCACGAGCGGTTCTACTATCTGGAGCTGCTGCGGCGCGCGGGTTTGATCGACGCCATTCCCGATGTGCCGGTGGTTCGCCTCGATGGCATCGAAGAGCTGCGGGCGAAAGGTGAACAGCGCTTCGGGGAACTGGGCGTGAAGATGCCGGTGATCGGAGTGAGTCCGGGAGCGGCGTTCGGCTCGGCCAAGCGATGGCTGCCGGAGAGGTTCGCGGAAGTGGCATCACAGCTGGCGAAGAAGTGCGGTGCTTCGGTGGCGGTGTTCGGTTCGGCGGCAGAGAAGGAGTTGTGCGGGGATGTGGCGCGGGCGGCGGCGGGCTGCAGTTTCGCGGGAGCCACAACGCTCAGTGAGTTCATCGGGATGACCGCGGCCTGCCGGATGTTCCTGACAAACGATTCGGGCGCGATGCACATCGCCTCAGCCCTGGCGGTTCCGACGGCGACTGTGTTCGGTCCGACAAATGAAAACGCGACGGGGCCGCTGGGCGCATCTGCGATCGTGGTGCGAGAGCCGGTGGACTGCGCACCGTGCGGGCTGCGCGAGTGTCCGATTGACCACCGCTGCATGACGCGCGTCACGGCGGAGCGGGTCTTGCAGGAAATCAACGCTCACGAAATCAAGGTGCTGAAAAAGCCAATCACAGGCTGAAGCCTGTGCCACCATTGTTAGACTACTGTGTTGCAGATTCTGATCATCCGGCTCGGGTCGATGGGCGACATCATTCACTCGCTGCCCGGAGCGGCGTCCCTCAGACACAGTTTTCCCGATGCGCACGTGACGTGGGTGGTGGAGCCGCAGTGGGTTCCGCTGCTCGAGGGAAACGGCTTTGTTGACCGGCTGGTGGTTTTCCGGCGGGACCGGCCCGGCTCGTGGGGACGGACGAAAGCCGAGCTGCGCGAAGAGCGCTACGATCTGGCGGTCGATTTCCAGGGGCTGACCAAGTCGGCGCTGATCGCGCATCTGGCGCGGCCCGAGAAGATTGTCGGATTCGGATCGGGCGTGGTGCGCGAGTGGCCGGCCGGGTTGTTCTACTCGACGCGCGTACCGAGCAAGGCCGTGCATGTGGTGGATCAGGCGCTCGAT
>Ga0187890_10003148_pt1 | contig 11440 bp, 9 predicted proteins | sample June2016WEW_21_1_FD_133005 | JGI IMG/M metagenome (GOLD analysis project Ga0187890, IMG submission 133005) | Peatland microbial communities from SPRUCE experiment site at the Marcell Experimental Forest, Minnesota, USA - June2016WEW_21_10 | ecosystem: Environmental > Terrestrial > Soil >... | reverse complement strand
TGCTCCAGTGGCTGCGTCGGTTCCTGCGGATCCGCCAGGCGCACCCGGTCTTCGGCCGCGGCACCTTCGAACTGGCTGAAGCAACCAACCCTTCGATCCTCGCGTTCGTGCGATCCTCCGACACTGAGACCATCCTCTGCGTGAACAACCTTTCTCGATTCGCCCAGCCGGTCACGCTGGACATCCGCAAGTTCGCCGGCACAGTCCCGGTAGAGTTGGTGGGCCGGGTGCCCTTCCCGCGGGTGAGGTCGCGTCCCTACCCGCTGACCCTCGGTCCTCATGGCTTCTACTGGCTGCGGCTGGAGGCACAACCATGAGCGAGGCACCTCGGCTCTCAGATCTGGCCGATATCGAGTCGGTGCTGGCCGCCGGCCTGGCCCAAGAGCGCTGGTTCGCCGACAAGGACCGCCCCATGCAAAGGCTGGAGGTCCAGGAGACCTTCTGGGTCCGGCGGGAGGTCCCGGGGCTGGCCGTCGTCCTAGTGCAGGCCCACTTCGACGGCGGGCCCCCGGCCACCTACCAACTGGTCCTGGGACTGCGCCCCTGGGACCGCCGTCTGCCCCGGGCGGTGAGGTCGGCGGCCGTGCGGGTGCCGGTCCTACCCGGAGCCCCCGCGGCGGGTGGGCCTACGTGGGCTGTTTATGACGCTTTCACGGACCCGGTCCTAAGCTCTCAGTTCCTGCGGTCGCTCGCGGACAGCCGCACCGTCTCTGGGGACGGGTCCGACCGGCTCCATTTCCGTCTCCTCCATCCGCCGCTGGCAATCCGTCCCGGGCTTGAGCCGCGACCCTCTGCTCCGAGTGACGAGAGCCAGTCCACGGTCCTCTACGGGGAGGAGATCCTGATCAAGGTCCTGCGACGGATCTGGCCGGGGGTCAGCCCCGAGGTTGAGTTGCTGGAGGCCCTGGACAAGGTCGGATTCAGGGGGATCGCCCGACCTCTGGGCATGGTTGAGGCGACCTTGGACGGAGCCAGCGCCCCGCTAGCGGTGGCACAGACCTACCTGCGCAATGGCACCGACGGCTTCTCCTTGGCGCTCACCTCTCTACGCGACCTCTACAGCGACCTGCTTATCGATGCAGACGGAGCTCTCCCACTGCCATCCGACTGCCGGCAGGCCGTGGAGCACCAGGGGGGCTCGTTCGCCGGAGCGGCCGCAGCGATCGGGACCCTCACTGCCGAGATGCACCTGGCACTCGCCCGGCTCAGGGGCAGCCCCGAGCTCGAGGCCGGTCCCCTCACTCGCGATGACCTCCAGGGGATCGCCGCCGAGATCGATTCCTCCGTGGAGAAGCTTCTGGCCCTCGCCGATGCCCGCCTGGAGCCCCTCGCGGTTCACGCCACCGTGCTTCACGATCTGGCTCGCCAGGTGATCGCCTTGGAGCCCTCCGGTGCCGCCATTCGCATCCACGGCGACTACCACCTGGGCCAGCTTCTGATGACCGACTCGGGCTGGCACGCGCTGGACTTCGAGGGGCGGCCCTCCGTCCCGATTGCGGCCAGGCGGCGCCGGCACAGTCCCATCCGGGATCTGGCGGGCATGCTCCGCTCCTTCGATTACGCCGCCTCGGTGGCGCTGAGGCAGCAGGTCAACTCCGCCGATGTGAGTGCGGCCAGCCTGGCGCCGTTCGGCCGCGCTTGGTCAGCGCTCGCCAGAGAGGCCTTCATGCATCGCTACCTGGCCCTCACGGCAGGGAGCGGGCTCTTGCCAGATGACGCCGCCGCCAGGGACTTGCTGCTCACCACACTCCAAGCAGGACAGGCGCTCTACGAGATCGATTACGAGCTGCGGAACCGGCCAGACTGGGTCGCCATCCCGCTTGAGGGAATGGCTCGCCTGCTCAATTCCGACCCTGGCTAACCTCGTGTCGGCTCAGAGGATCCCTAGGTGCGTGCGCCCCAACGGAACGAGTCTCCCGCACCTCCTCTCCGACTTGCCCAGATCCCTCTCAGGCCGGCGGTAGCACAAGCCGCTCGCCAGGGGTGATCACGGCACCATGCAGCGAGTTGGCCGCTTCGATAGCGCTGATTGCGGCTCGGGGATCGCTCTGGGGATAGTGCTGACTCGCGATCGACCACAGGGTCTGCCCCGGCCGGACCACGACTGAAGGCCCCGCCCACCCGGAGGTGCCCAGCACGGCCTGCATCATGACCGCACCGATCAGTGCGGTCAGCACCAGCAGCTTCGCCAGCAGGCGCAGCCCGGGCCGCCCCCCTCGGCCAGCGATCCGCCGGGTCGGGGTAATGGGACGTGGTCCTCGGGATTCGACTCGCTCGTACATCTGTTCGTATTATGGGGAACAGCTGTTCGATTGTCAAGGTCATCCGCCCGAGGTGCGTGCTGTGGTGACGGCTCACGGACGCGCCCCATACCCTCTCAGTCACCGTGCGGCCTGACACGGCGGGAGTCGCCGAGGACGGCTTGGCTGGACTCGCCAGCGATCTGACGCCAGCGCAGCTGTTCTTTGCCGGGTCGTCGGGGTGGACTATCAGGCCGACCGTCGTCCCGAGCGCCAGCCTACGAAGGATGGCCACCCCGTACGGGCCACGGGCACCCGCAGCCACTCCCCGCTCACCCTCACCAGCCTCCTGAACGGACAGCCGGCACTGGGAGCGGCGGTCGGGGGCGCCATGGCCGTGGAGTGGAGATTGCCAGCGGAGGGGGACCCCGAGGTACCGGCCCGAGGGCCTCACAGTCGCGGTCGCAGCGATGCTGGTCTCAACCGAGCTCTTGCCGGGCTAGCTTGGCCGACCAGGAAAGCAGGCACCAGCGCCGCCTCGGCCGCACTCAGAGCGACCCGCTCGGACCAGCGGCGGACAGGTCGAAGTCCTTCGTCGTGCTGGCCGGGCGAGTACTCCCCGGTGGGCTTCAGCGGGCCATCGTCCCAGCCCGCGATGAGAAGAACCTCGGCGCTGGCGCGGCCTTTTCCCGGAAGAGGGGATGCCACAGCCAGCGGTGGGTCGCCCGGCCCCAACAACTCCCCGCGGACCCTCCCCGGGCAGCGCTGCGCCTTCGCTTGCTTGGTAGAGGCATCGCCTCAGATGGCTCCTTGGCAAGCCCTCTCATGCCCGCGGCCGCTGGAGCAGGCTGCGCAGCTCGAGCGCCAACTCTGCCCGGTCGGTCACCACTCCCCAGACGGCGTCGCAGGCGAGCCACCGCCTCAGCACCCGGGGCCCGTTCACCGTCCAGGGCAGCAGCTCAAGCCCGGCCCCGCGGGCGTGGACAATGAGTTGTTCGCGCAGGAGACGGTGGTGCAGAGCCAGATGGGTCGCCCCCACCGAGCTGGCGGCCTGGACCGGGTCATGCTCTCCCCCACGACCCAAGGGCCGGGCCCAGATCAATCCCAGTCTGACGTTGAGGTCCAGGGCCCGGAGCTCACCCACCACCTTGGTCGAGAAGGAGGAGAGGAGTACCAACCCGGGCAGGGCCTGCCTTCGCACCACCTCAGACACCTCGGCCACGCACTCCGAGTCCTTCAACTCTAGGTCGATACCGATTCGACCGCGGGTCAGATCCAGGACCTCCTCCAGCCTGGGGACCGGCCTGCCGATGAGTTCAACCACTTCGCGATGGGTCAGGGAGTGGATGGAGCGTCCCTGTACCACTCCGTCATGGAGCACTATTAGCTCCCCCGACCCGCACCTCCACACGTCGAACTCCACCATGTCTGCCCCCAGCCCCACCGCGCCCTCGAAGGCAGCCAGGGTGTTCTCCGGGGCGATCCCCCAGGCTCCCCGGTGAGCGACCACAAGCGGCGTCAACTGAGCGACCTGGCCGAGGTGATCACCAGTCACCTCTGCAGAAGTGGCGGCCGCGCCCGCTGGACGGCTGGCCTCGGCGCAGCACCAGATCTCCCCGAAGGCGGCTCGCCCCCTTGAAGCGAACAGCCGTTTGCACCGGGGCCTCGTTGGTGCTACCATCTTGATCGATCATTTGTTCTGGGGCCGGGCGACGCAAAGCTGGGCCCCGTCGAAGGGAGCCGTCAGATGCCCGAAGGCCTCCATCCGCGCCAGCAGGAAATCCTCGACTACCTGCGATCCCGCAGCCGTGACGGCGCCTACCCACCGTCGGTCCGAGAGATTGGGCGGGCGGTGGGACTGAGTTCGAGTTCGACCGTCCAGAATCATCTCAATCTCCTGGAGCGCCGGGGACTCATCCGCCGCGACCCCACCAAGTCTCGGACGGTGCTCCTCACCGACTTCACCCCGGCTTCGCGCCAATTGTCGCAATCCCACTGGCTACCGCTGGTTGGCCAGGTCGCGGCCGGTGCTCCCCTGCTCGCCGAGCAGAACATCGAGGATCGCATCGCCGTCGGCCCGGAGATCGCCGGTGGGGACGACTCCTTCCTGCTGCGGGTGAGGGGCGACAGCATGACCGGTGATGGCATCTTCGATGGTGACCTCGTCGTGGTCAAGCCCAACTGTGACGTGCCCAATGGGAGCATGGCCGTGGTCCGGGTGGAGAATCCGGCCACCGGTGAGGGCGAAGTCACAGTCAAACGGATCTATCGAGAGCAGGGCCACCTCCGGCTCCAGCCATCCAACGATGCCTATGCCCCGCTGATCGTCACCGAAGCGGAGCTGGAGGGCAAGGTGGTCGCCGTCATCCGGGTACTCGGTCCGTAGCTAGGGCCGGCCGGTCGGCTGGCTACTTGTCCGCCTCATCCCGGCCCATGGTCTGGACCATCGACTCCGGGAGTCGCCCGCGAACCCGGATCCCGTCGCTGGTGAAATCCTCAGCCTCGACCACGCCGTAGCGGCGCCACCTGGACAGGGCAGCCCAGTTGTCATAGGCGATCACGGTCTCCACCGGCAGCATGTCGCGGACCAGGGCCTCGCCAATGGCAGACCGAAGTGAGTCCAGTCCTTCTCCGCTCACTGCGCTCACGGAGACGACATCCAGGTAGGGGGTCCGCTGCAAGGTGCTGAGTCGCCTGCGACTGTCCGGGGAGCAAAGATCCACCTTGCTAATTGCGAGGAGGATCGGCCGGTCCTCGAGCTCGAGCTCCCGGAGGGTGCTGTGGACGGTCTCCAGCCGCTTCTCGGCGCCGGCCCGGCTCGCGTCCAGCACATGGACCAGGAGGTCCGCTTCCGCAAGCTCCTCCAGAGTGGCATGGAACGCGGCTACCAATTCGTGGGGCAGCTTCTGAATGAAGCCCACGGTGTCCACCAGCAGGCATGGCTGACCCAGAGGCAGCCGCACCGCCCTAGTGGTCGGGTCCAGAGTGGCAAAGAGCTGGTTCTCCGTCAGAGCCCCGCCCTCAGTCAGAGCGTTGAGCAGGGTGGACTTGCCAGCGTTGGTGTAGCCAACTAGCGCAACCGTCCGAAAGGGCAGGCGACGGCGACTCTCCCGGTGCAGCGAGCGCTCGTCCTCGAGCTGGGACAGCTCCTTCTGGAGTGACCGGAGACGGTTTCGAATCCGGCGCCGGTCGCTCTCCAGCTTCTGCTCGCCTGGACCTCTGGTCCCAATGCCACCCCCCAGGCGAGACAGTCCCTCGGTGCTGGCGAGTCTTGGCAGGAGATGCTCCAGCTGGGCCACCTCCACCTGGATCCTGCCCTCTCGAGACCGGGCGTGCTGGGCGAAGATGTCAAGGATCAGGCCGGTGCGGTCGACGATCGGCACTTCCAACTCCCGCTCCAGATTCCGCTGCTGGCGTGGTGAGAGGTCATCGTTGGTGATGAGCAGGCCGAACCCCAGGCTCTCCCTGAGCGCCCGCAGTTCAGCTATCTTGCCGCTCCCGAAGAAGAGCGACGGGTCGACCTGAGGGCGCTTCTGGACGTCGGACCCCACCACCTCGGCACCGGCTGTCCGTGCCAGCTCGCGGAGCTCGTCCATCTCCAGCTCCACCTGGTTGAGGGCCCGCTCCGAGGGCACCCAGCCGAGCAGAAAGGCCCGCTCCCGATCGCTCCGAAGAGACTCGTCGAATACTCTCAAGGCAACCCCTGGCCGCACGCCAGCCCCACCGCTGACACGCCCGCGCTCACCATCTCCTCCAGGCCTGTCCCCGCGTCGATCCAGACAACGCTGGGCTCGCTCCGCAGCCAGGTCATCTGGGCTCGGGCATAGCGCCAGGTCCTGGCCGCCAACCGCTCTGCCGCCTCCCGGCGCGAGCACCTACCCGCCACCCAGTCAACCGCCTCAGCGTACCCGATTGCAGCGCTGGCCACCAGTGCCGGGGGGTAGCCCCGGGCCACCAGGGAGCGCACCTCCGCGGCCAAGGGCTCCCCCATCAGCCGATCCGAGCGCTCCTCGACCCTGCGGCGGAGCTGATCCGGCCCGATGCGGCAACCCAACCGCAGGGACCGCCACCGCGGGGCGGCGCGGGACGCCCTGGTCCCGGCGCGCGCCAGTTCAACCGCGCGCACCAGCCGGCGCGGATTGCTGATGTCGATCGCCGCCGCCCGCTCCGGGTCCAGACGGGTCAGCTCGGCCAGCACCTCCGGGTTCTCGGCCGGCAACGTTGGCCGCTCCTTCCCGGGAGGAACCCCCCCGAAGTCGAAACCATCGAGCAGGGCTCTCACGTACAGGCCCGTCCCCCCGACCACCACCGGGATGCGGCCCAGATCCTGGAGATCTCCAATGGTCGAGGCCGCCAGCTGCCGATACCGGCCCGCCGAGAATGGCTCCCCCAGATGGGCCCAGTCGAGCCCGTGGCAGACCACTCCCCGGAGCTCGGCCGAGGTCGGCTTGCAGACCCCCACCTCTAACTCGGCAATCGCCTGCCGCGAGTCGGCGTTCACCATCTCGCCGCCCAGTTCTCGGCAGAGGCCGGCGGCCAGCTGAGTCTTGCCGGACGCGGTCGGGCCCATCACCGCCAGGACCAGATGCGGACCCACGAGGCTTGCGGGGGCCTCCTGCCGAGGGCTCAACGGCGGGCGAACGCGGAGAGCAGGTGCGTCTCCGAGAGAAGCAGCAGGGCGGGGCGCCCATGTGGGCAGGTGATGCCTCCCGGGGTATCGGCCAGATCGCTCAGGAGCCGGGCCACCTCCTCAGGATTGACTGGGTCGCCGAAGCGGACCGCGCTGTGGCAGGCGATGGAAGCCGCCACCCGATGCTGCTTCCCGGCCTCCCCCTCGGGGACCTCCTGGGTGCCGGCAAGCACCTCGGCCAGAAGCTGGGGCAGCTCTGAGAGCCTGCTCCCGGGCGGGACGGCGGAGCACCGGACCGTGCCCTCCCCGAACGCCGCCAGCTCGAAGCCGGCGCGCTCCAGCAGCGGTTCCGCGGCGGCAAGCTCTGCGACCGCCTGGGGCCCCACCTCCACCAGGGCCGGCTGGAGCAGCCGCTGGGCAGGTGTCGCCCCGCTTGGCGCAGACCCACGGAGACGACCAAGGATCCGGGTGTAGAGAACCTTCTCGTGAGCGGCATGCTGGTCCAGCAGGGCGATTCCGGTACTGGTCTCCACCACCAGGTAGCGGTTGTGCGCCTGCCCCAGATAGCGCCACGAGGCAGCCGCCCCGAGGGGCTCCGATGGGGCGGCGACCGGCCCCGGCCCACCCACGAGGGGCAGCTCCTCGGCAAGCTCTGCCCAGGGGCCGGGAGCTCGGGCGCTCCCACCGCCAGCCGCACTCCCGATCCCCGCGCGCCCCCCGCTGGGGAGCGGCAGCTGACCTGGCCCAAGCCCCTGGAGTGCTCCCCAGCATGCTCGTTGGACGGCTTCGAAGAAGCGTGACTCATCGCCGAAGCGGACCTCTCGCTTGGTGGGGTGGACGTTGACGTCCACCTCGCTGGGATCGCAGCGGATGTCCAGGACCGCCACCGGGTACCGACCCACCGGGAGCAGTCCTCGGTAGGCGCCCTCCACCGCCGCCACCAGGGCCCGCTGGTGGACGCGCCGGCCGTTGACCATCAGCACCAGCGAGCTGCGGCTGGCCCGGGCCACCTCGGGCGGGCCGATCAGTCCCGCCACGGAGACTCCGCCCCCGGTCCACTCCACCGCATGCAGGTCGGCCGACTCCGCCTTCCCCAGCACCGAGCGGGCCGCCTCTTGCAGGCCCCCCCGTCCCGGAGCCCCCAGCGATCGGCGCCCGTCGACCCGCACCTCGAAGGCTACGTCTGGCCGGCTCAGCGCCGCCTCGGCGACCACTCGCAGACAGGCGCTGGCCTCGGCCCTGGTGCTGCGCAGGAAGGCGCGCCGGGCCGGCGTCTTGCCGAAGAGGTTCCGCACCTCGACCACCGTGCCCGGCGGGGCCGCCACCGGCACCGGGACAGCGACCTCCCGGTCCGTGACCTCGATCCGGGCCCCGGACGATGACCGCCGGTCCCAGGAGGTCGCGCTCACCTGGGCTGCGGACGCGATGCTGGCCAGGGCTTCGCCTCGGAAGCCAAAGGTGGAGATCCAAGCCAGGTCGTCGATCACTGACAACTTGCTGGTGGCGTGGCGCTGGAACGCCAGGCCCAGCTCCGCCGCCGACATGCCGTCCCCGTCATCGGCAACCCGGATCAGCTCCGCCCCCCCAGCCTGGAACTCCACGGTGATGCGATGGGCGCCCGCGTCCAACGAATTCTCCACCAGCTCCTTGACCACTGAGGCCGGCCTCTCGATCACCTCACCGGCGGCGATGGCCTCGGCAACCTCCGGTTTGAGCACATGGATCCGCTGCCTGCCCGAGGGCCCATGGGCAGGGGGCTGGTTGCGGTTCAGTTGGGCTCCCCCGCCCGGCGCTGCCAGTCCGCGATCCTCTGGAGCGCCTCCAGCGGAGTCATGCCCTCAATGCTCAGCTGCTCGAGCTCCACCATCACCGGATGAGGCACCGTCAGCGGCAGGGCCAGCTGCTGGTCGGGCGGTTTCGGCTCCGAGAGTGGCCGCTCCGCCTCTCGGTCGGCCAGGATGCGAGCGGCACGGTCGACGACACTCCGGGGCAGCCCGGCCAGCTGGGCCACGTTGATTCCGTAGGAGCGATCCGCGCCACCCGCGACGATCCGGTGCAGGAAGACGACCTGGGCCTCGCCGCCTTCCTCCCGTTCCACCACCTCGACCCGGTAGTTGCGCAGCTTGGGCAGCTCCTCGGCAAGGGCGGTGAGCTCGTGGTAGTGGGTGGCGAAGAGCACTCTCCTCGGCATTCCGGGGTGATCGTGGAGGTGCTCGAGAATGGCCTGGGCGATGCTCATGCCATCGTACGTGCTGGTTCCGCGCCCGATCTCATCGAGGATGACCAGGCTTCGGGGCGACGCCTGGCTCAGGATCAGGGCCATCTCCTCCATCTCCACCATGAAGGTGCTCCGCCCCGAGGCGATGTCGTCCTGGGCCCCGACCCGGGTGAAGATGCGATCCACCAAGCCCCAGCGCGCACTGGCGCAGGGCACCATGGAGCCCACCTGGCCGAGGAGACAGATCAGCGCCACCTGGCGCAGGAATGTGGACTTCCCCGCCATGTTGGGGCCGGTCAGCAGCCAAACCCGCTCCTCCTCCCCATCGATGGTGGCGTCGTTGGGCACGAAGCGGCCGGCGCCCAGGCTCGCCTCCACCAGGGGATGACGACCCTGGCGCAGCTCGAGACCGAGGCCGTCGTCGATCATCGGCACCGTCCAGCCGTACTCCACCCCCACCTCGGCCAGCCCTTGGAGAACGTCCAGCGTACCCAGGGCCAGGGCAGCCCGGCTGATCAGCCCAACCTCCGCGACCACCGCCCCTACCAGCGCCTTGAGGCACTCGAGCTCACGCCCCGCCGCCCGATCTCTGGCCGTGAGGACCACGTTCTCCCGTTCCTTCAGCTCGGGCGTGATGTAGCGCTCGGCCCCAACTAGGGTTTGCCGCCGCACATATTCGTCGGGAATGGACTCCCGGGCCGAGTTGCGAATCTCGATGTAGTAACCAAAGACCCGGTTGTAGCCAACCCGCAGACTCCGGATGCCGGTGCGCTCCCGCTCCGACCCCTCCAGCTTGGAAAGGTACTCCCGGGCTCCGGAGCTGGCCTGCCGGATTTGGTCGAGCTCCGCGTCGAACCCGCCTTTGATGAAGCCCCCGTCGCGGACCTGGGCGGGAGGGTCATCGACCAGCGCCCGTCGCAACAGAGCCGCCAGCTCCGCGGAGGGCCCGGCGAGGTCGCGGCTCAGGTGCTCCAACCAGCTGGCCCTGGCCGGGGCCAGTTCGGAACTCAAGCGCGGCAGCTGCTCCAAGGTGCTCGCCAGGCTCGCCAGGTCACGGGCGCCCGCACTGCCGTGGGCGCAGCGACCGACCAGCCTTTCCAGGTCGCGGCACGAGCGCAGAGATTCCCTGACCGCCGCCCGCACCGCCCCCTTCTCGGCCAGCTCCGAGACCGCCCCCTGGCGTTCCTGGATCGGGCCCAGCATGCTGAGCGGCTCCAGCACCCAGGAACGAAGATGACGGGCACCCAGCGAGGTGAGAGTCCGGTCGATCAGCTTGGCCAGCGAGGGACCGCCTCCGACCGTCTCGGTCAGCTCAAGGCTCCGACGGGTGGAGGGATCGAGACTCATGGTCTCCGCGGGCAGGGCCCAGCTGATGGCCAGGAACGCCGGATCCAGCTCCAGCTCGCTCTCCCGGCAGTAGTCGGCCAGGGCAGCCAGCGCCGCCAGCGCGCGCCCCTCGCCCGGATCCGCCACCCCCAATGGAGGTGCCCCCCCTGAGCTCTTCATCAACTCCCCTCCCCGGACGGCGTCGAAGGCGGGGGGAGGCCGCCAGGTCAGGCTGGCGCCGGAAGGAATGTGGGACGGGACCCGGGACCCCTCAGGGAGCACCAGCTCCGCGGTCTCCAGGGCGCCGATCTGGTAGGCCAGAAGGGGGGAATCCATCCCACCGGCGACGACCCGCAGTTGACACCTGCCCGTGCTCACATCCAGGGCCGCCAGCCCAACCGCGCCCCCGTCTCCGCAGACAGCGACACAGCGCACCGTCGCGCCAGCCGGCAGCATGCTGTCCTCGATGAGGGTGCCGGCCGTCAGCACCCGGACGACCCGGCGAGCGACCAGCCGACCCGGCTGCGGGTTCTCGACCTGGTCGCAGACGGCAACCTTGAGCCCGGCCTCCAGAAGCTTTCGGGCGTAGGTCTCCAGGCTGTGATGAGGGACGCCGCACATGGGCATTCGTCCAGCCCTGCCGAAGGCCCTGGCCGTCAGGGCCACCCCCAGGATCGGTGCGGCCTGCTCGGCATCCTCGCCGAACAACTCAAAGAAGTCGCCCAGCCGAAAGAGAACCACACAGCCCGGGTGGGCCCGCTTGGCCGCCCAGTATTGGCGGACGGCCGGCGTGTCCGAGGCCCCCGAGCTCGCCTCGGCCTCAGGGCTGCGGGCGGGCCCGGACATCACCCAGCCACCAGCTGCCACGCCGTGGCCGAGACCACCCGGGCCCAGACCGTCTCGCCGGGCTGGGCATGCCTCTCGAGCCAGGTGACCCGGTTCTGCCGGGTCCGCCCATAGGCCCGCCCGTCGACGCCGACTCCTTCGACCAGGACCTCGACGCGGCTGCCGACCAGCGCGCTGTTC
>Ga0187890_10003144_pt1 | contig 11447 bp, 12 predicted proteins | sample June2016WEW_21_1_FD_133005 | JGI IMG/M metagenome (GOLD analysis project Ga0187890, IMG submission 133005) | Peatland microbial communities from SPRUCE experiment site at the Marcell Experimental Forest, Minnesota, USA - June2016WEW_21_10 | ecosystem: Environmental > Terrestrial > Soil >... | reverse complement strand
CTCCTCGGCTACAACATCCGTCCCCCCTTCATGGGGTACGTCGACGGCCGCCATCCCCGCCGCTCCCTCGAGCGCGACGCCCTGTAGCGCCATGGCCGACACCGTCCTGTACCAACGCACCGGCCACGTGGCCACGATCACCTACAACCGCCCCGACTCCCTCAACGCCGTCAACGGGGACCTGCGCCGCGACCTCAACGCCGCCTTCGCCCGCTTCCGCGACGAGGAGGAGGCGTGGGTGGGCATCGTCACCGGGGCGGGGCGCGCCTTCTGCGCCGGCGCCGATCTCCGCGACGGCCAGGGCGCGACGGGGGAGTTCGCCGGCACCTTCTGGGAGAAGCCCACCCTCAACTCCTTCGAGAGCGGCTGGGAGATCCACAAGCCCGTCATCGCCGCGGTCAACGGGCACTGCCTCGGCTACGGCCTCACCCTCGTCACCTGGTGCGACTTCGTCCTGGCCAGCGACCGGGCCACCTTCGGCTATCCCGAGGTCCGCCTCGGCATCCCCGCCATGGTGGGGGCCATCCGCCTGCCCCGGCGCATCGGGTGGTCCGACGCCATGGAGCTGCTGCTCACCGGCGAGCCCGTCGACGCCCACCGGGCTCTGGACATGGGCCTCGTGTGGCGCGTCGTGGCCCATGACGATCTCCTCGACGAGGCGAGGGCCTTGGCCGACCGTCTGGTGGCGGGCGCCCCCCTGGCCCAGCGGGCCATGAAGGAGATCGCGGCGCGTGCCGGGCAGCTCTCGGCCCTCGACGCCATCCGGTTCGGCGAGACCATGCGCACCGTCGTGGCGGCCACCGCCGATGCCACCGAGGGCCTCCGGGCCGCGGCCGAGCGCCGCCCGCCCCGTTGGACGGGCCGCTGACTCAGCTGCGCCCGAGCGGGTGTTGCTGGAAGAACTTCCAGATGATGTCGGTGGCGTTGATCTCGAAGGTGGACGGACCGGTGATGGCCTTCAGCGCGGCGCTGAACTTGCTCCCCGGCCAGGCGTGCCCGCCCCCCACCACGATGTAGAACTCGACCGCGGCGCCGGGCGGGCACTTATAGGTGCGCAGGATCACGTGCGTGCTCACATGGGTGTCGATGGCCCGCAGGTCGCACCCGTCCTTCGCCGCCCACGCCTTCACGTTGGCGGGGTACCCCTTGCCGTCGAGGTTGACCGGTGGCAACGGGGTGGTGGGGGTGGTCTTGCCGCTGAAGGCGTTGTTGAGGACGGCCGTGCCGACGCCCCCGTTGAAGTACAGGATGGGATCGGCGGTGCCGTGGAAGGCCACGATCGAAACCCGGCGTCCCGGATCGCACGGCTTGTCCAGCACGGCGCCGGCCACCGGGGCGAAGGCCGCGAACCGGTTGGCCATGGTGCACGCCAACAGCGAGGTGAACAGCGCCCCGTCGGACAGCCCGGTGGCGTAGAGGCGCGACTCGTCCACGCACTGGTGCGCTTCGAGCGAGCTCAGCAGGGCGTTCATGAAATCGATGTCGTGATTGGGATGGGCGCTCGTGCCGGGCGCGATGTCCCACCCCACGGGGGAGCCCGAGCCCTGGGGGAACACCACGATGAACCCGTGAGCCTGGGCGAAGGGGCTGAACTGGGTCGTGTCGGCCTCGAGCGACGCACCCTCGCCCAGGCCGTGGAGATCGACGACGACGGGACGGGGCCCGGCGCCAGGCGGCGGGGGCGGCGTGCTGAGCAGATACGACCGGGCCACGCCGTCGACGGTGATCTCCTCGTTCTGCTCGGTCACCGCCGCCCCGGCCGGCGACGAGCACCCCGGCGACGCCACCGCGGCCCGGACGGAGCCGTTCCCCCTTGAGCCCTGTGCGACCGTGCTGTGGGCGGCCGTCGGTGACGAGCACGCCCCGGCCAGGATGGACACCACCACGCCGGCGACGAACCAGCGTGGCGCCCGGTGGCGCCCCCCCACGCTCAGCGCCGGTCCGAGCGGGTCCGAGCGGGTCCGGGTCGTGGCGATGTGCCCGGGATCACCGCCGCGGATCACGGGCCGCCCGGTGTGGCCAGGGTCGGGGGGTTGGCACGGGAGAAGCGGTGGACGGCGATCACGCACCAGATGGCCTCGATGACCCCGAACGGCCATGCCCCGCTGGCGAACCCGTAGCTGCTCGACAGCGCGCAGCCGAGCGCGAAGGCGAGGACGAACCACTTCCCCCGCCCTTCGAGGGCGTACATCACCATCATGAAGCTCAGGACGGTCACGCCGTATACGGTCAGCACGACACCACGATACGACCCGGCCTCGTGAGGCAGGTGGGCAGCCGCATCGGAGATGTGGCGCCATGTGGGCGCCATGAGGAGGAAGACGCAGTGATCTCAGGCAACCCGACCGGACCCCGGGCCGAGCTCTCGGGCCCGATCACCGCCGGGCGTCTCAGCGAGCCGACCTCGACGGTGCCGATCGACCTGGCGTCCAACGCTTATGTCACCGAGGAGTTCTTCGTCTCGGGGACGGCGTCGGCATTCGAGGCGTCGGGTCCCCTGGGACGAGACGGCCGGTGGTCGGTGACCCCCGGGCCCTCGGCCCCCTATCGCACCCGGATCGTGGTGCGCCGGCCCTCGGACCCCGACCGGTTCAACGGGACGGTCGCGGTGGAGTGGTTCAACGTGACCGGCGGGCTCGAAGCCTGCCCCGACTGGTCCTATCTCGGTCCCCAGCTCGTCTCCGACGGCTATGCCTATGTGGGGGTGTCGGCCCAGGCCTTCGGGATCGACGGCGGCCAGGCCCGCATCGGGGTTCCCGGCATGGCACCGGGAAGCGGTCTCGTGGCGTCGGATCCCGAGCGCTACGGGACGCTCCATCACCCCGGGGACCGCTTCGCCTTCGACATCTTCTCCCAGATCGGCCGCGCCCTGGGCGCCCCGGGGACACCGTCGGCGTTGGGTGCCCTGCGCCCGCAGCGCGTCATCGCCGTGGGCGAGTCCCAGTCCGCCTTCTTCATGACGACCTACATCAACGCCGTCCAACCCACGGCCCGGTCCTATGACGGCTTCTTCGTGCACAGCCGGGGATCCCGGGGCGCCTCGCTCACCGGCGAACCGATCGGTGCCGAGGCGGTACCGCCCGGTCTCCACATCCGGAGCGACTCGGCGGTGCCCGTCTTCATCTTCATCACCGAGACCGATCTCGGTCCCATGCTCGACTACGTGCCGGCGCGCCAGCCCGACACCGACCGCATCCGCACCTGGGAGGTGGCGGGGACCGCGCACGGCGACGCCCATGTGGTCGGCAAGTTCGCCAGCCTGCTGGGCTGTGACGGCACCGTCAACGAAGGTCCCCAGCATTTCGTGGCCCAGGCCGCACTGGTGGCGCTCGACCGCTGGGTGGCGCACGGTGAGGCCCCTCCTACCGCGCCGCCCCTCCAGCTGGCGACGACGTCTCCACCCCGGATCGCCAGGGACGCTCGGGGCAACGCCCTGGGCGGGGTCCGGACCCCCGCCGTCGATGTCCCCGTGGCAGCCCTGAGCGGCGACGCCCGGCCCGGCGCGAACCCGATCTGTGCGCTGTTCGGATCGACGGAGTACTTCGACCCGGCCACCCTGGTCGACCTGTACGGCGACAGGACCGGGTACCTCGCCTCCTACGAGCGCAGCCTGGACGGGGCCATCGCGGCCGGGTTCCTGCTCGGGTCGGACCGCGCCGAGCTCCTGGCCCTGGCCCGGGGCGTGTCGTTCCCGCCCTGACCTGGAGCCCACCCTTGACACGCAACCAAGCGGCTGCGTAAGGTAAAGGCAGCCAAATGGCTGCATGAAACCGACAGCGGAACACGATGCGAGACATGGACGCGGTCTTCAGGGCCCTCGCCGACCCCGGTCGGCGTCGCCTCCTGGACCGGCTCAACGAACACAACGGGCTCACCCTCACCGACCTCTGCGCCGACATGGGGATGACCCGGCAGTCGGTGACCAAGCACCTGGACGTCCTCGAGGCGGCCGGCCTGATCACCACGCTGCGACGGGGTCGGGAACGCCTGCACTACCTGAACGCCGCGCCCATCAACGACATCGCCGACCGCTGGATCCACTCCTACGACCGGGCGAGGGCCGAGGCCCTCTCCGATCTCAAGACCGCACTGGAGGCGACAACCCCGATGGACCACGCAACCGACCAGACGACCTTCGTCTACACCACCTACATCCACGCCACCCCCGAGCGGGTCTGGCAGGGCCTGACCGACCCCGCCTTCACCACGCGCTACTGGCGGCACCCGGTCTCGGGCGGGATCTCGTTCACCTCGGACTGGCACAAGGGCTCGACCTACGAGCTGGCCTTCGAGAAGTCCGGGCTCGTCATCGGCGACCCTGCCCAGGTCATCCTCGAGTCCGATCCCTACCGTCGGCTGGCCTACACCTGGCACACCTTCACGCCCGAGTGGGCGACCAAGCACGGCTTCGACGACGCCACGGCCACGGCCTGGCGCGCCGAGCCTCGCTCCAAGGTCGCCTTCGACATCGAGGATGCCGGGCAGGGCGTGGTCAAGCTCACCGTCGTCCACGACGGCTTCGAGCCCGGCAGCGGCGTCCTCCAGGGTGTGTCGGCCGGCTGGCCCGCCGTCCTGGCCAGCCTCAAGACCCTGCTCGAGACGGGCGACCCCCTCCCGGCGTAGATCCGCTCCCGGCGGAGAGAGGTACCCATGACCAAGGACCGGAACCGGAAGGTGGATATGGCGCCATGAAGACCCCCTCGATCGTGTCACCCCAGGAGTGGGAGGCGGCGCGCCAGCGCCTCCTCGTGAAGGAGAAGGAGGTGACCCGAGCCCGCGACGCTTTGGCCGCCGACCGTCGGCGCATGCCGTGGCTGGCCGTGGACAAGGAGTACGAGTTCGACGGTCCGCAGGGCAGGGCGAGCCTCCTCGACCTGTTCGGGGGCCGCCGACAGCTGATCGTCTACCGCGCCTTCTTCGAGCCCGGCGTCTCGGGCTGGCCCGACCATGCCTGTCCGGGCTGTTCCCTGGTCGCCGACCAGGTGGCCCACGTCGCCCATCTGCACGCCCGCGACACCACGCTCGTCTTCGCCTCGCGCGCCCCGCAGCCCGACATCGAACGGGTCAAGGCGCGCATGGGGTGGGACATGCCCTGGTACACCATGACCGACGGCTTCGACGCCGACTTCGGTGTGGACGAGTGGCACGGGACGAACGCCTTCATCCGCGACGGCGACCGCGTCTTCCGCACCTACTTCATCAACAACCGCGGCGACGAAGCGATGGGGAGCACCTGGACCTACCTCGACCTGACCGCCCTCGGACGCCAGGAGGAGTGGGAGGACTCGCCCGAGGGCTACCCCCAGACCCCGCCCTATGCATGGTGGAACTGGCACGACGAGTACGGCCACGCCGCGTTGCCTCAGTCCTAGCGCCCGGTCGCGTCGGTGGGAGCTCAGTTGGCCGGGGGCGTGAGGCGGTAGACGGCCCCGGCGTCGTCGTCGCTGACATAGAGGCTGCCGTCGGGCCCGGGCACGGCGTCGACGGGGCGGCCCCAGCGGCTGCCGTCGGGTTCCTGAAAGCCGGCCACGAGGGTGATCGCCGGCAGCAGGGTCTTGGCCCTGGCGTCCCAGGCCATCCACAGCACGGCCGGCGCCTGGGGCGGCTGGCGGTTCCAGGAACCGTGGACGGCGACCACCGCCCCGCTCGTCCACGGGGCGGGCAGCTTGCTGGCCTCCAGGAAATCCAGTCCGAGTGGCGCGCTGTGGGCGGCCAGCGCCACCTGGACCGGGGCCAGGGTGGCGCAGTGCAAGGCGGTCCCGCCCGGATTGGTCACGGCGTCGGCGGTGAACGGGACGTCGGCGTCCGACCCGACCGGTGTGGCCTGGTCGGGATCCGGGTTGCAGTACGGCCAGCCCAGGTCGCGGCCCGGGGTGACGGGGACGACCTCGTCGGGCGGATGGTTGTTGACGTAGGCCTGGATGACCTGGCCGAAGGCGTCGCTGATCCCGTCGTAGCCGCCGTGGAAGGGGTAGGTGATGTTGTCCCGGTTGTTGACCGCGGTCCACACGGTGCCGTCGGGGGCGACGGCGAGCCCCTCCCCGTTGCGTACCCCGGTCTCCACCACGTGGAGATCGCTGCCGTCGGGGTTGACCGACATGATCACCGCCCGGGGCGGGGTCATGGTCCTGTCGCCGGGATCGGCGTTGGAGGAGCTCCCGACGTTGAAGTAGACGGTTCCGTCGGGCGCCACGGCGACGTCTTTCTGCCGGTGCACGTCGTCGCCCGAGGGGTCGAGGTCGGGGAGGTCCCCGGCGACGACCGTGGGGGAACCGGCGACGGTGCCGCCGCCCCAGTCGTAGCGGTCGATCTGATCGGACTGGCCGACGTAGAGGACCCAGTGACCACCGAGGCGGGCGAACGCCAACCCCTGCGGCTGGGTCAGCCCCGACACCACGGTCCGCGGCGTGGGGACGGCCTGCGCGTCGGCGCCGGGGACCAGCTCGACGACCTGCCCCCGGGCGGGCTCGCTCACCAGCAGGTCCCCGTCGGGGCTCCACGCCTCCATCCGGGCATCGGGAACCCGGGCCCACACTTCGGCCGTCCACCCGGCCGGGACGCTCAACGATCGAGGAACCGAGAACGAGCCTGTGCCCTGACCGGCCGGGACGGTCAGAGAGACCGTGGTCGTCGCCCCCACCACCGGCGCGCTGGTGGTGGTCGAGCCCGAAGGAATGGTGGAGCCGCCCGCGGCGGGGGCCGAGGTCGAGGGGACCGACGAGGTGGGACCGCCCGCGGCCCGGTGCTGTGTGTTGGCACAACCTGTCGCCCCGATCGCCGCGGCAACCACGACCATGCCGGTCGCGGCCTTGTTCCTCACGCCGAAGCCAAGGGATCGCCGCCGGCGCCCGGAGCACATGAAGACGGGCACCGGGGTGGTGGGACAAGAACTCTTCCCTGATCGTGCATCCCGTGGGGCCGCTCGTTGATCGGGTGAGGCGGGCAACGGACTTTCAGGGTGGGCCGGAAAACCTCCTGGGCCCTGTCGATTCCGCGGTGGCTGTTCGTAGAGGGTATGAGCGGCGCATCGGGCTCCGCTCCTGACCCCCGAAAGGAGCGGCTCATGTCCATATCGATTTCCGCCCGCTCGGCGACCCCGTCCCTGAGGCGCACAACCGTGATGGTAGGCGCCGTAGGCGCGGCGGCGACCACGACCGCCGCCGCAGCGATGAGGGCCTCCGGCGTCCACCTGGCCGCCCACGGGACGATCCCGCTCCCGGCGTTCGCCCAGTTCACCTTCCTCGCCGCCGTGGTCGGCGGCGTCGTCGTCGGCATTCTCAATCGGCGGAGCGCCACCCCGCGGCGCCGGTTCACCCGGGGCGCCGTGGCGCTCACGGCACTGTCGTGCCTGGTGCCGGCGGCCGGCGGCGACGACCTGGCCAGCAAGGTCGGGCTCATCGCCCTCCACCTCGTCGCTGCAGCCATCATTGTGCCCGTCCTCGCCCGTCAAACGGCGTACTGATCAGGAGATGCCCACCATGCCCCAGTACCTGTTGTCCGTGTGGCACGACGAAACCTACGAGGTCGACTTCTCGAGCCCTGACGCCCAACGCCGGGTCGGCCAGGTCGCAGCTTTCAACGAGGAGCTGCAACGAGCGGGCGCCTGGGTGTTCGCCGGCGGGCTGCACCCGGCGTCCTCGGCGACCGTGGTCCGCTCGGGCGAAGGGCAGGTGTCCATGACCGACGGCCCCTACGCCGAAACCAAGGAGCAGATGGGCGGCTTCTGGGTGATCGAAGCCCCGGATCTCGATGCCGCCTTGGAACTGGCGGGTAAGGCCGCCACTGCCAGCGGGGAACCCATCGAAGTCCGTCCGATGCAGGGATGACGGACGCCCTCGAAGCCGTCTTCCGGCGCGAAGCCGGTCGCTGCACCGCCACCCTGATCCGCGTCCTCGGCGACATCGACCTCGCCGAGGACGCGGTGGCGGAGGCATTCGCCATCGCGGCGGAGCAGTGGCCGGTACGGGGGATCCCGCCCAACCCCGGGGGTTGGATCACCACCACCGCCCGCAACAGGGCCATCGACCGCCTGCGCCGCGAATCGAGCCGCGCCGATCGCCACATTGCTGCCCTCCGACTGCACACCCACGACATGGAACCCGACCCCACCCCGGAGCTCGAAGAGCTCGATCTGCTCATCGATGTCTTCCCCGACGACCAACTCCGGCTGATGTTCCTTTGCTGCCACCCCGCCCTGGCGGCTGATTCCCGGGTGGCGCTGACCCTTCGTCTGCTCGGCGGACTCGAGACCGGGGAGATCGCCAGGGGGTTCCTCGTTCCAGAGCCGACCATCGCCCAGCGCATCGTCCGGGCGAAGCGAAAGTTGCGTGACAACCGCGCCGCCTACCGCATTCCCAGAGCAGCCGAGCTCCCTGATCGGCTCCGGGCCGTGCTGGCGGTGATCTACCTGATCTACACCGAAGGGCACACGGCAACCTCGGGCCCAGCCCTCACACGCATCGACCTTTCAACCGAAGCAATCCGCCTGGGACGGGTTCTCGCCACGCTGATGCCCGACGAGCCCGAAGTCATCGGGCTCGTCGCACTCATGCTCCTCACCGAGGCCCGCCGATCTGCACGGACCGACACCGACGGGTCGATGATCCGCCTCGCCGATCAGGACCGCGCCCGGTGGGACCGAAGTCTGATCGATGAGGGACATGGGCTAGTCCGTGCTTGCCTCCGTCGGAACCAACCCGGACCGTTCCAACTCCAAGCGGCAATCGCTGCCGTCCACAACGACGCGCCGACAGCCGAGGAGACCGACTGGTCCCAGATCGTCGCTCTCTACGACCAGCTCTATGCAATCCTGCCGAGCCCCGTCGTCGCACTGAACCGCGCTGTGGCAGTGGCGGCGATCGAGGGCCCTTCGGCAGGCCTCGATGCGCTGGACAACATCGACGTCGTCGAGGATTACCAGCCTTACCACGCTGCCCGAGCGGATCTGCTCATGAGGGCTGGGCGCCGTGACGAGGCGGTCGAGGCCTATGACCGCGCCATTGGACTCACGGCCAACGCAGCAGAACAGGCGTTTCTCACCCGGCACCGCCGAGCTGCGAAGGGCGCATAACGGATCTCGATCGGCCTGAGGTTGGTCGGGCTGCCACCGTGAGGGCGCAAGGAACAGGCATGTTCGGGTGGTTCGACCCGAGGCACACCCATTGTGGGACCATTCGCTCCGGTGACCGCTGATGGAGATGACCAGGGTTCTTCTCCCGGTCATCCGTCGATGAACGGCTCTAGCGAGAGGCGGGACTCAGGCCGGGCTCGCCGCGCAATGGTTGCTCGACCCTGGGAACAGCCCGACTGGAGGCGACGTCGCCGAGGCGCTGCGAAGAATGGCTGACGTTATCGAGTCCTCCCAACCCAGCAGCACTGCTTAGGCGCCCTGATTCGTCCTCGCTCATGGTGGTCGCCGAGGCCTCGTTTACGGACGAGTGGTTCGAGTCAAGCTAGGGACCGACCCAAGCATCTCCGGGGCTCTGGACCCCGGTGTCTTCGAAACGTTCTCGCTGATGACGATCTTTCCCATTGCAGTCCTCTAATTCATTGATGTCCCGAATGCATACCGACGGTTTCGGCTCAGCTCCTCTTGCCGAGGGTCCCTATGCCGTATTGGGCTCACCTCGGCCGGTCGTGATCAGTCGCCGGAGGCTGTTGTTGACGTAGAAACTCCAAGCGCTCGAGCACTTGTCGAAGCACTCGAAGTCCGGGACGAGCCCCAGATGGGTGAACTTCACTTCCGTTTGCTCACCTCTTGGGGACACCTCGAACGTGACCTCGGTACCCGTCCATTCGTTCGGGTCCTCCGTGAAGTTGAGATAGGCGTCGAGCACTCGCCAGACGACCTTCTTGCTCGGGAGGAACTCGGTGATCCGCTGCCTGCTGTAGTGGACGTCCTGGTACCGATACGTGAACTCTGCGTCGAGTTCGTCGGTCGCTCCTTCGATCTGTCCCGACCACCAGCCCCGCACGTTGCCGATGGCAGCGAAGGCCTCCTCCGGGCTCTGATCGACCAAGAAGGCGCTGGTGAAGCTCTGACTCGTCATGTCTCCGGTCCTCCAATCTGGTTGTATCACGCAACTAGAGGGAAGCTAACATGAGTGGTCGCATGATGCAACCGAAAATGTTAGGATTGGTCCATGCTCGGCAATACCTATGAGGGCCAGGTCTGTTCGGCGGCCCGCTCGCTTGAGGTCGTGGGTGAGCGCTGGAGCCTGCTCATCATCAGGGACGCGCTCTTTGGCGGCGTGACCCGCTTCAGCGACTTCCTCCGGCGGCTCGGCTTAGCCAGGAACATCCTGGCGGCCCGGCTCGACGGTTTCGTTGATGCGGGAATCATGGAGCGCTTCTCTTCCGACGGCTCGGCCTACCAGGAGTACCGCTTGACAGAGAAAGGACGAGATCTCGCCTCTGTGATCATTGCCCTCACCGACTGGGGTGATCGGTGGGCGGCGCCCAATGGACGCCCGATCATCTATTGCCACGTTGACTGCGGCGGTGAAGTTGAGCAACAACTCGTGTGCAGCAAATGCCGCTTGGTCATCGAGCAAGACCAGGTCGGCATTGAGATTGGGCCTGGAATGACCGGCGCTGCCTGATCAAGGAGTGCCCGTGAGGTCGGCCATCTTCCAGTAACGACCGCCGCGCCGTATGCAGGTTCCCTTGATCCCCGACTCTCGGACGATCCGCCGTAAGCCCCTCGGGGGCACCTTGGGGTCGCCGTCTCAGCCCGCCTGGGGGGTGAGGCCGGACGGTTTTTCAACTACGAGTTGGCTGTATTTCAACCAACGCTCCACGGCGGGGTGTTGGTTGAAAAACACCTCCCTGGTCAGCGGGTCTGTTTTCAGGTAGTACTCACGGTGGTAGATGGGCGAATCGTGCACACACTTCGAATGGCTCGGGGGTGTTCGCCCGGATGGCGAACCGCCGCGTTTCCAATTGTCTGGCTAGTCCTCGCGGAATCCGTAGGCGCTCATGAACGTCGCAGCTGCTGCCCTGGCCACAGGAACGAGATCGTGCGTGGCCGCGTAATCGTCGTCTCCGGTGAACATGGCCTTGTTGACGGGGATCCAGAACAACATGCCGACGAAGTGCTCCGCTGCCGCAGTCTCGTCGTCGACAGCGAGTAAGTGGCGATCTGCGAGGGCCCGGAAACTGGCCGCGAGAGCCGCCAGGACCCGTTCGAAACCCTTCTCGTACCAGGCGCTCGAGATGTCGGGGAAGCGATCCGCAGAGGAGATCACCAAACGCCGGAGCCGCAGCACGCGTGGCTGCATCAATGCCCCGAGGAACGTCTCGGCCAGGTGCTTCAGGTCTCCGGAGAGGTCGGTGGTTGCCGGCAGTTTCTCGGCGATGATGCCGATCAGGGCACTCATGTCGTCGGTCGTCGACAGCACGATGTCGGCAAAGAGGTGCTGCTTGTCGGTGAAGTGCTTGTAGACGGT
>Ga0187890_10003143_pt1 | contig 11448 bp, 10 predicted proteins | sample June2016WEW_21_1_FD_133005 | JGI IMG/M metagenome (GOLD analysis project Ga0187890, IMG submission 133005) | Peatland microbial communities from SPRUCE experiment site at the Marcell Experimental Forest, Minnesota, USA - June2016WEW_21_10 | ecosystem: Environmental > Terrestrial > Soil >... | reverse complement strand
TCTGCTTCCCGTATCGTACCATTGGGAAGCCTAACCCTCGCAAACCCCTTGCGCTTTCGCCACCGTCCTGGGCCATGCATCTTCCGCAGACGGGGCAGTTCGCGAATAGAACCGCCCGCCGCGAACGTTTCCGCGCCGGCAATCTCACCGCAGACCTCGAAGAACACTCCGTCGGCATTCTATCATTTGCTCGGGCGGGAACACCCGGGCGGGAACACTATGGATGTCGCTGCGGCAGGAATCTCGGGGGGCGGCGGCGGGCTTTTGGAAGCTTGGCTGGGACGCAGGGATTCGAACCCCGATACGCAGATCCAGAGTCTGCAGTCTTACCGTTAGACGACGTCCCAACTGCAAGCTCATTTTAGCACCGCGGGCGAGCGGAATTCATCCGTGGCTCGTAGTACACTGGATCTTCAACATGCGGAACTGGTTGCGGGCAGGCCTGGCGCTGGTGGCGTGTGCGGCGGGGGCTCAAGCGGTGGATTGGAAGGCGCTCCAGCCGCAAGGCTACGTGAGCGACTTCGCGGGCGTCATTCCGGATTCCAGCCGTGCGCCGCTGGAAGCTTACTGCGCCGCCGTCGAACAGTCGACCGGAGCGCAGATGGCGCTGGTAACCATTCCATCACTCGAAGACGAACCCATCGAGGACGTCGCCAACACCATTTTCCGCGCCTGGGGCGTGGGGCTGAAGGGCAAGAATGAAGGCATCCTGATGCTGCTGGCGGTGCACGACCGCCGGAGCCGGCTCGAAGTCGGTTATGGGCTGGAGCCGATTTTGCCGGATGGCCTGAGCGGCAGCATCCTGCGCCAGATGCGCCCCGCGCTGCGCCAGGGCGATTACGGCGATGCCATGCTGGCGGCCGCCGAAACCATCGGCAACGCCATCGCGCAAGCCAAGCACGTGACCCTTACCGCCAGTCTGTCCCGGCGCAACCGGCCCAGCGCGTCGGATTCGATTCCCTGGCCGATGATCCTGGGTGGAATCGTCCTGCTCTTCTGGCTGATTCGCGCGGGAGGGTCGCGCGGCCATGGTGGTGGCGGCGGTATTCTCACCGGCATGATTCTGGGTAATCTGATTGGCGGCTCCACTTGGGGCGGCCGCGGCGGCGGCGGATTCGGCGGGTCCGATTCCGGCGGCGGCTTCGGCGGCTTTGGCGGCGGCGATTCCGGAGGCGGCGGCGCCTCCGGCAACTGGTAGGTGTGGCATGGACAAGCGACTCGATCAACTGGTAGAAAAACTGAAGAAGGCCTTCGGCGAGCGGCTGTTATCGGTGGTGCTCTACGGCTCGGCCGCCGCCGGCGATCATCACGCCGGCTTTTCCGATTTCAACATTCTGTGCGTGCTCGGCGAGCTAACGCCGCGCGAGCTGGCCGCGGCCGCGGAGCCGTTCCGCTGGTGGCGCGAACAGGGCAGCCCCGCGCCGCTGCTCCTTACCGAACACGAACTCGCCACTTCCGCCGATTGCTTTGCGATCGAGTTCCACGACATGCAAAGCCATCACCGGTTGCTCTTCGGCAAGGACGTCATCCCGGCGCTGGTGGTGGAGGATACTTTCTATCGCGCGCAGGTGGAGCACGACCTGCGCGCCAAGCTGTTGCGGCTGCGCCAGAAGGCTTGCGGAATGTTGGCCGACCAAAACCTGCTGCGCCGCCTGCTGCTCGATTCGGTGTCCACTTTTTGCGTGCTCTTCCGCCACGCCCTCCTGCTCCATGGCGTAGAAGGGTCACCCAAGAAGCGCGAAGTGGTGCGGTTGGCCCAGGAGCGTTTCGGCATCGATCCGGCGCCGTTCGAAAAACTGTTGGATGTGCGCGAGGCGCGCATCAAGCCCAAGGAGATGGACCCGCTCATCGTGCTGGCCGCTTACCTGCGCGCCATCGATACGGTGATCGATGCGGTGGACCGCCTGGAGAAATAGGAGAGAGACGTGAAAATTGCCCTGATTGTGATTCTGGTGCTATTGGTGCTGGGGCTGATGGTGGGCGGCAAGTTCGTCAGTACCCGCAACGACTTGGTGACCCAGCGCGAAGCAGTGACCAGTCAATGGTCCGACGTGGATGTGGCGCTGCAGCGCCGCGCCGACCTGATTCCCAACCTGGTGAACACCGTGAAAGCCTTCGCCCAGCACGAAACGGAAGTGTTCAAGGATATTGCCGACGCCCGCGCCCGGCTCGCCGGCGGCCGCACGCCGGGGGAGAAAATTCAGGCCAATCAGCAGCTCGATACCGCCATCTCCCGGCTGTTGGTGATCGCCGAAAACTATCCCCAGCTCAAATCCAACGAAAATTTTCTGCGCTTGCAGGACGAACTGGCGGGCACCGAAAACCGCATCGCGGTGGAGCGCCGCAAATACAATGAAGCGCTCCAGCGCTACAATACCTCCATCGCGCTCTTCCCCAACAACCTGGTGGCAAGCATGTCGGGCATGGCGCGTAACGACGCGTACTTCCAGACCGAACCCGGAGCCCGCACCGCGCCGAAGGTGCAGTTTTGATTCGAGCGTGGCGGCCCGGCGCCGAGCGCCAGTGACCATCGGAGAAGCATCATGCGTTTGGGACAAGCAAAAGTCGAAGGCCGGTTGATCGCCGCGGTTTGGGAAGGCGATCTGGCGCGGCCCATCCCCAGCCACACCACGCTGGATCTGATACGGCGCGCGGAGACCGAGAACCGGCCCCTGTCCGCCTTGGCTGCCGAACTGGCCAGCCGCCACGCCGAAAAACTCGCGCCGGCTTTGCCCGTGCAGCCCCCGGAAATCTGGGCTTGCGGGTGCACTTACGAAGCCAGCTCCAGCTTTCGCGACGCCGAGCACGGGACGCGCGAAGGCATGTATGCCTACGTGTATCGCGAACCGCGGCCGGAGATCTTCTTCAAGGGCACCGCGCGCGTTTGCGTGCCGTCCGGGCAGCCCATCGGCATTCGCGCCGATTCGCGCTTCACCGCGCCCGAACCGGAGCTGGCCGTGGTGCTGGGCAGCCGCGGCCGCATCGCGGGCTACACGCTCGCCAACGACGTTTCCGCCTGGGACATCGAGCGCGAGAATCCTCTCTACCTGCCGCAATCCAAGGTCTACGACAGTTGCTGCGCCCTCGGCCCGGTGATCCTCACCGCCGACGCGCTGCCGGATCCCTATGCGCTCGACATCACCTGCACCATCGAGCGCGGCGGGCAGGTCATTTTCACGGGCTCCGTTTCCACTTCCACGCTGCATCGGCGGCTGGAGGCGCTGATCGCCGCGCTTACCTTCGCCAACCGCGTGCCGCTGGGGACCGTGCTACTGACCGGAACCGGAATCATCGTGCCGCAGGAAGCCGCGCTCTCGCCCGGCGATATCGTCCGCATTCGCGTCCCCGAAATCGGGGAACTGGTGAATACGGCGGCGGTGGTCGGATAGCGGCTGTGCTTGAGGCAGTGGATGCCGCTGGGGGTTAGTTCAATTCCGCCTCGGTGAGCTGGGCCTTGAGCAGGTCAGAAAGATAATTAGCCAACACCGAGACATCGAAGTGGCCCTGATCCCATGCCCGGTCTGCGGCTTTGAGAGCGGCATAGTAGGGTGGCCGGTTTTCCCTAATCCGCTCCGGCACGATTTTCTTTCCGGGCAGCAATTGGCCGTGCTTCAAGCAAATTAGGTAATAGCAAGCAGCCCTTGCGGTTCTTCCGTTGCCCTCTATGAACGGATGAATCCAGTTGAGCCTCCACAGTGCATACGCCGGAAGCACGGTGGGATGATCCAAAATCTCCCAATTCTCGTGGATGACAGAAAAAAAACGGTCCATCTGGTTGGGGACGTCCTTAAAGTGAGGCGGGAAGTGATTCCCGACATAGATTGGCTCTTCGCGGTAGCGCCCTCCAAACTGGGAAATATTCGAGACAGCCGCGTAATTCAAGGCCCAAAGCGTGTATTTATCGAAAAACTCGATGCCCTTCTTCAGGCCAATTTCAATGCAGTTAGACAGTAAGTCATACTGCCGCAGGAGGTTTTGCTCTTGAATCTTGGCGTAAAGAGCAGGATCGTCTTTTTCCCTGACGGACATCTGAAAAGGGGCTGAGAATAGCGCGGATTCAACTCTGCAGTCTTATGTGTTTCGACGCGAGCCGAACGCTGTCCTTTGTAATCAGCGCTGAATCGGCAGGAGCATTGCCGAAGGCGAAGCTAACTCTTTGCTCCTGCAACTCCTCCTCCGTCACGACTTTGTTGCGGGACGCATCCAGCAGGCGCATCAACTCAGGGTCTGGTGCCGTGACGTTTTGAAACTGCTTCCGATCAGGCATAGCGCGCGTCCCCCAGTCCAAATCATAACTCAATCCACACTTCCGTGTGATCTTTTTGATTGGTCCCGTCTATACCACTAATTCTCCGGCGGGGGATGGACCGAAGGCCCCGGTCTTCAGCCTCGTCTAATCCTCGAACATCCCTTCGAACAGCACCGAGGTCAAATAGCGCTCGGCGGCGTCGGGCAGGATAGTGACGATGGTTTTGCCCTTGAATTCCGGCAGCTTCGCCAGGCGCACGGCCACGGCTGCGGCGGCGCCGCACGAAATGCCGGCCAGGATGCCTTCTTCCTTGGCCAGCCGACGCGCCATCTCAATCGCCTCTTCGTTGCCGATCGCCTCTACCCGGTCCACCACGCTCAGATCGAGCGTGTCCGGGATGAAGCCCGCGCCGAGGCCCTGGATCTTGTGCGGCCCCGGTTTCATGGGCTGCCCCGCCAGCTTCTGCGCAATCACCGGGCTGGCCGCCGGCTCAATCCCCACGGCGATGATCTGCTTGCCCTTAGCTTGTTTGATGTAGCGGGCCACGCCGGTAATGGTTCCCCCGGTGCCGATGCCGGAAACGAGCACGTCGATGGTGCCGTCGGTGTCGTCCCAGATCTCCGGGCCGGTGGTCTCGAAATGGATCGCCGGATTGGCCGGGTTCGAGAACTGCTGCAACAACACGTAGCGCGCGGGATCGGAAGCGCGGATTTCCTCAGCCTTGGCAATCGCGCCCGCCATGCCGCCCGCGCCTTCGGTCAGCACCAGTTTGGCTCCCAGCACCCGCAGCACCTTGCGCCGCTCGACGGACATGGTGGATGGCATGGTCAGGGTGATCGGATAGCCGCGCGCCGCAGCCACGTACGCCAGCGCGATACCGGTGTTGCCGCTGGTCGGCTCGATCAAGTGCTTGCCCGGTTTCAGCACCCCGCGCTTCTCCGCGTCCCACACCATGGACGCGCCGATGCGGCACTTCACGGAGTAGGCCGGATTGCGCCCTTCGATCTTGGCCAGCACGGTGGCCCGCGCGCCGTCCGTCACGCGGCGAAGCTTCACCAGCGGGGTGTGCCCGATGCTCAACGAATTGTCGTCGTAAACCCTCACTCAGATCTCCCAGTTCAATACGCCCTTGCTCTGTCTTTCGGCCCAGTCGCGCAGCAGTTCCCCGATGCTGGTGTGGTCGATGATGGCCGCCACCGCCAGATCCACCCGATCCCACATGTCCGTGAACGGCGTCTCGGTTTTCGACCGGCCGCGCCCGGTGCCCTCCGGCGGGCCATCCACCGACCGTATCACCTCGCCGACCGTGATCGAATCCGCCGCCCGCGCCAGCAGGTATCCGCCCTCGGCCCCGCGCCGCGACTCCACGAACCCCGCCTGTTTCAGCCCCACCAGGATCAATTCCAGGAATTTCTGCGGTATCTTCCGCCGCCGCGCAATGTCCGCGATCTTCACCGGTTCGCCGGGTTTCTGCGAGGCCAGGTCCAGAATCGCTCGTAGCGCGTAGTCAGCCTTGACGGAAGTCGTCATACCAAGGGGGCAATCTCCTCGATCCCAACAGAGATTCTAGGTCAAACCGGAGCCGCCGCGCAATTCCTGTGGCGCGCGACACAAAAATGGACATCACGTCTCAACCTCGTGCGCGAGAATAGCTCCGGAGCAGCGAAACGCCCAGGCTCGCACGGCCGGCATTAGGGCCTGGCAGGGGATAGTCAGTTCAGCCAGCGGCAACCGCTCGGTTGAAAATCACGCCGCGCGGCGGAAGAAAAGCCGAGATGACTCTCGGCTCAGCAGCCTTGACAGGCCGCGCCACGGTGCTCGGTTTCATCCCCTTGGGAGGGCCGCAGACCCACGACCGCTCCCGATGGTCGCGGCTCCGATCATTGATGCAACATCCCTCTGATCGTGTCGGCGCCAAGCGCCAGCGTGATGCCGATGATGAAGGCAATCGAGACCCACGTGACCAGGTTGAACCAGCGCGGGTTGACCCACTCCCCCATCAGGTCCTTGCGGTTGATCAGCAGGATCATGGGGATCAGCACGAACGGCAGCAGCACGCCGTTCAGCACCTGCGAGAGCAGAATCATTTTCACCAGCGGGAAGTGCGGCAACAGCACCACGCCGGCGCCGGCCACGATCAGCAGAGTATAGAGCAGGTAGAAGATCGGCGCTTCCCGCAGCCTCTTGTCGACGCCGGTTTCGAAACCCAGCCCTTCGCAGACCGAATAGGCGGTGGATAGCGGCAGGATGGAGGCGGAGAAAATCGAGGCGTTGAACAGGCCGGCGCTGAACAGCAGAAACGCATACTGGCCGAATGGCTTGAGGCCCAGTGCGGCCTCCCCGGCATCCTGAATGTCCTTCGGCGCCACGCTGTAAATGGCTCCCGCGCAGGCCACGATGATGAAGAACGCAATCACGTCCGTCATGATGCAGCCCACCACCACTTCCACGCGCGACGCGGCATACTCCTTGACTGTGATGCCTTTTTCGACCACTGCCGATTGCAAGTAAAACTGCATCCACGGCGCGATGGTAGTGCCCACCATGCCGATCAGCATGTAGATGTAATCGCGGTCCAACATGAGCACCGGCTTGACGCTGTAAATCGCGGCTTCCTTCCAGTCCGGTTTCACCAGAATGCCGGAGATGATGTAGGACCCATATAGAACACAGGCGAACAGGAATATTTTCTCGACGCTGCGGTAATTGCCCTTGACCACCAGAAACCATACAGCCAGGGCGGAAAGCGGCACGGAGACGTAGCGGCTGATGTGGAATAACTCGGTCGAGCTGGCGATGCCGGCGAATTCCGCGACCACGTTGGTGAAGTTAGTCAGCACCAGCAAGGTCATCATGATGAACGTAATCCGCAGGCCGAACTCTTCGCGGATCAGGTCCGAGAGGCCCTTGCCGGTCACGGCGCCCATGCGCGAACACATTTCCTGGGTGATGATCAACAGGAGCGTGATGGGGATCAGCGTCCATAGCGGGAGGTAGCCCCAGCGGGCGCCGGCGGCGGAATAGGTGTAAATGCCGCCGGAATCGTTGTCCACCATGGCGGTGATGAACCCCGGCCCGATGACCGCGAAGAAGATCAGAAAGTGGTTGCGGTACCGGCTGAACAGTCGTCCCATGCCTATTTCTGCCTCAGCACGGAAATGATGTCGTCGGCGGTGATCACGCCGGTCAGTTTGCCGTCCTCGTCCACCACGGGCAACGTCAAAATGTTGTACTTGTCGAACTGCTCGGTGACGCGGTCCTGCGATTCCCCGACCGGCGCTTGAATCAGCGGATCGCTAGCCAACTCTTTCAATAGCGAATCGGCAGGCGCCACGAACAACCGCGCCAGCGGGATGGCGGCCACCAGCTTTTCCCGATCATCCACCAGAAAAATGGTGTTGAGCTGTTCCAACAGGTCTTCGTTGGCGCGCAGCGCCACCAGCGCGTCGGCCACGGTAGCGGCTTCGGGAAGCGCCACGTACTCGGTGTTCATCATGCCGCCGGCCGTGTCTTCGTCGAACTCCAGCAGTTCCTGGACCTCCGTCTTGGGCTCCGCCTCCATCTCGCCCAGAATCTCTTCGCTGGTTTCGTCCTGCAGTTCCGAAAGTGCGTCAGCCGCTTCGTCGGGTGCCATCTCCTCGACGATGTCGGCCGCTTTTTCGGGTTCGAGCGATTCCAGAATCGCCGCCTGCATCTTGGGTTCGATTTCCGAAAGCGCGTCGGCCGCCACTTCGCTGTCTATGGTTTCGAAAATCGCTTCGCGCTCGGCCGGGCTCAGTTCCTCGACGATGTCGGCCAGGTCCGCCGGGTGCAGTTCTTCGAGCCTGTCATAACTGATGGCGAGCCGCAGGCGCCGCAGCGGATCGGATTCCACCACATTGCAAAGTTCCCAACGGATGGAGTTCGGCGGGATGGGTTCCTGCAGCCGCCGGATCCAGCGCCCGGGCATGCCGCCCTGCAGCAGACGGCGGACCACGCTGCGCAGCCCCACGTCCACTTCCACCACGTGCAGCGTGGCGTGCCCGCCCTCCTGGCGAATCTCCATGGTGAGGTCGTTCACCCGCACCACCTTGCGGCCGGTCACGTCGATGATCTGCTGGTCCAGCAGGTCGCGCGCGATGCGCAGGATGCAATCGTCTTCGTGATAGGGAACGAGTTGTTCGTCGCCGAGGCGGATTCCGGTTTCGCGGCCGATTTCGGCGATCTGGTCGTGGCGCACAGTCAGCCATGCGTCGCCACCGCCCACCAGGTAACGATCGATGCGGGAAGCGTGCTCGCGGGGAACCAGCGCGGCGTCCTTGACGCGGCCGATGCGGCTGCCCTTGAGATCGAGCACCGGCATGCCCATCAGCTCGGTAAAGAATAGCAGATTGTCCGCCATCGAAGTCACCGGCGCGCCGTCTGCGCAGCCCGAGCGCGGGTTACCTGCTTCGATGTCGCTCGTTCGGATGCGCTCTACACGGCTTTTGCTCTGACGCCATTCCCAATATGGCGCATCCGTGCGCGGAATCGCAAGGAAAAAAACGAGCCGCGGCGGCTAAAGCCGATGCCGTTCGGTTAGAGCAACGGCAAGGAAAGCCGGGCTGGGTCAATCCAGCATGGCTGGCGTGTAGCGGGGCGTCATCAGGTGCACGATGATGAGCGCCACGAAGTAGGACGATCCACAGACGGCGAACACCGGAATATAGCTGTGGGTCCACTCAACCATATAGCCGGTGAACTTCTGGAACAGGGCACCGCCGATAGCGCCGACCATTCCGCCAATCCCCACCACGCTCGCCACGGCCGCCTTGGGAAACAGGTCCGACACCACCGTGAACAGGTTGGCAGACCACCCCTGATGGGCCGCCATCGCCAGCCCCGTCAGCCCCACCACCACCCACAGGTTCTTCGCAAAAGGAGCGTAGAGCACAGGCAGGACGGCCACCGCGCACACCAGCAGGGCGCTCTTGCGCGCCACGTTCAGACTCCTGCCGCCCTTGAGCATGGCTCCGGAAAGCCAGCCTCCGCCCACGCTGCCGATGGAGGACAGGCCAAAGGCCAACGCCACCGGCAACCGGTTGGAGTGAATGTTCAGGTGGAACGTCTCCTGCAAATAGCCGGCCAGCCAGAAAATGTAAAACCACCAGATGGGATCGCTGAGGAATTTGGCGATGGCGAACACCCAGGTTTCCTTGCACGGTAGCAGGCGGACCCAGGCGACTTTTTCCACGCGTTCCCCGGGATCGCTCTGGATGTGCGCCAGTTCGGCGGCGGAAACCGAGGGATGCTTCTCCGGCTTGGCATACATCAGCAGCCAGAACACCAGCCAGACAAAACCGGTAGCGCCGGCGACCACGAAGGCGCCGCGCCAGGTGAAAGCAACCACCAGCAGCGGCACCAGCAGCGGGCACGCGACGTTACCGAAATTGGCGCCGGAATTGAAAATGCCGGTCGCCAGCGCCCGCTCGCCCCTGGGAAACCATTCCGCCACGGTCTTGATGCAGGCGGGAAAGTTGGCGGCTTCTCCAAGACCTAGAAAGAACATCGCGATGCCGAACGTCAGGACCGAACTGGCTGCGCCCGGCGACATGGCGGCGACGCTCCACAACACGATGGCGATGGCGAGGCCTTTGCGCGTGCCCAGCCAGTCCGTGAACCATCCCGCGCCCACCAGTCCAATCGCGTAGGCGATTTGGAACGCGACCAGGACGTTCGAATACTGGATGGCGTTCCAGCCGATGTAATGCTGCAGCGTGTCCTTCAGATAACCGAGCACGCCGCGGTCGACATAAGCAATCACCGTGGAGAAGAAGAGCAGCGCGCAGATATACCAGCGATAGTGCGACGTCAATGGGCGGACTTGGCCGGGCGGCATGAAGCTCTGATTATAGCCTCCAGCAAGTGACGCGGCCCCAGGATGGGGAGGTCCGGCTTGGAAGATACGGGCAATCGAGAGGCAAACCAAAAACAAGATTTGGGCAAGCTAAAGCATGCCCTACCGACGTTGGTTGGATACACTGAAGGTTTCCGGGAATCGCTAAAGAGAATGTGCGGGATTGCGGGATTTACGCGGCTGAGCGGGGTGTGGGACCGGGAGGTGGCCGGGCGCATCATCGAGGCCATACACCACCGGGGGCCGGACCAGCAGGGGATATATGAGGGCAGCGAAATCACGCTGTGCGCGGTGCGGCTGAAGATCATCGACCTGGCCGGTGGCGATCAGCCGATCGTAAGCGATGACGGCGGCACTGTGATTGTCTTCAACGGCGAGATATACAACCACAGGGAGATCCGGCGTGAGCTGGAGCGGCTGGGGCACCGGTTCCGATCGCAGTGTGACACCGAGACGGTGCTGCGGGCATTTATGGAGTGGGACACGGCATGCTTCGAGCGGATGCGAGGAATGTTCGGGGTGGCGCTGTGGTCGGAGGCCAGGAAGCGGCTGGTGCTGGCGCGCGACCGGATGGGGATCAAGCCGCTGTATTACTACCGCGGCGCCGACGATTTGTACTTCGGGAGCGAACTCAAGGCGATTCTGGAGCACGCCCACATTCCGCGGCGGCTGGACGAGCGGGCGCTGGACCGGTTTCTGTCGGTGAATTACGTGCCGGGCGATCGGACGCTGATCGAAGGGATCCGAAAGGTGCCGCCGGGACACTTCCTCGAATGGAGCCGAGGCAAGTACCGGATGGAGCGGCGGTGGGAACTGCCGCGCGAGGGAGCGCGACGGTATTCGCTGGAGGCGGCGAAGGAAGAGCTGGACGGGCTGCTGCGAGAGTCGGTGCGGGAACACCTGGTTTCCGATGTGCCGCTTGGAGTGTGGGCTTCGGGCGGAGTGGATTCGTCGACGATTCTGCATTACGCGGCGGAAGAGAGCGGGAGCCGGCTGAAGACATTCTCGATTTCGTTTCGCGGGCGGAGTTTCGATGAGAGTCCGTACTTCCGTGAAGTGGCGGAAGTCTACGGGACGGATCACCACGAATTCGACCTGAACCCGGAGACTGAGCTGGAAAGCGCGATTCAAGATTTCGCGTACTACTCGGATGAGCCGAGTGCGGACGCGGGAGCCCTACCGGTCTGGTTTCTCTCGCGGATGACCCGGCAGCACGTGACGGTGGCGCTATCGGGAGAAGGAGCGGATGAGCTGTTCGGCGGGTATGAAACGTACCAGGCGGACCGGCTGGCGAGGCCGCTGCGGTTGACGCCGCGGTGGCTGC
>Ga0187890_10003140_pt1 | contig 11454 bp, 5 predicted proteins | sample June2016WEW_21_1_FD_133005 | JGI IMG/M metagenome (GOLD analysis project Ga0187890, IMG submission 133005) | Peatland microbial communities from SPRUCE experiment site at the Marcell Experimental Forest, Minnesota, USA - June2016WEW_21_10 | ecosystem: Environmental > Terrestrial > Soil >... | reverse complement strand
ATGCCGGGCCGGACAGTAGTGCAATGGGACAAGGAGGACTGTGCGGACCTAGGCTTAATCAAAGTTGATTTGCTAGGGCTTGGCATGATGGCGACACTCAAAGATTCGCTCGAGTTGGTTCCTCGACACTATGGCAAGGACGTGGACCTCGCTTCTTTGCCAGAAGATCCATTGGTCTACGAAACACTCTGCAAGGCTGATACTGTAGGCATGTTTCAGGTTGAAAGCCGTGCACAAATGGCTTCCCTCCCCCATAACGCGCCGAGATGTTTCTATGATGTCGTCGTGCAGGTCGCAATTATTCGCCCTGGGCCCATTGTCGGAAAGATGATGCACCCCTATATGCGGCGCAGGCAGAGACAGGAAGAAATCACATATCCTCATCCTTTACTTGAGCCGGCTCTGAAGAGAACACTGGGCGTGCCTCTCTTCCAGGAGCAGTTACTACGTATGGCGATGGTTGTGGCTAGTTTTACCGGGGCTGAGGCAGAAGAGTTGCGCAGGGCAGTTGGTATGCGCCGTTCCATGCAGCGCATGCGCGATCTTGAAGGCCGGCTACGCGCTGGCATGTCTCGCAATGGGATCGGCCCAAAGGAGCAGGACAATATTGTGCAGGGTATCTCATCGTTCGCCATGTATGGATTTCCGGAGTCCCATGCTGCTAGTTTCGCGCTGATTGCCTACGCATCTGCGTATCTGAAGGTTCATTACCTTGCGGCATTTACATGTGGCCTTCTGAACAACCAGCCAATGGGATTCTATTCGCCTGCTGTGCTTGTAAAAGATGCGCAACGCCACGGACTACGTGTTCGCGCCATATGCGTGCAGCGATCCGGTTGGCTGTGCTCCATCGAACACGAACCTGATGGCAGCCTCTCCATCCGCATAGGTTTGAACTATGCCAAAGGACTCAAACAGTCTTCTGCTGAAGCCTTACTGATTTCACGCAGCGCAGAAGGCCAATTTACCTCAGTGGACGAGTTCACTCGGCGCGTTCCCCAATTGAGCAGGAAAGAACTTGTTTTGCTGGCGCAAATTGGTGCGCTGAATTCTACCGGAGATGTGAAACATCGGAGAGACGCGCTTTGGCAGGTAGAACAGGCCGGGCGACCCGTCGGGCCTTTGTTGCAAACATCAAATGAAAGGCAAGCTGGCAATGAAACGATGCCGCTCAGACATATGACCACGGATGAGCGCCTTGCTGCAGACTATACAGGAAGTGGACTCACTTGCGGCCCACATCCCATGACTTATCATCGCACTGCCCTGGAGCAGAAAGGATTTGTAGCTGCCGGTGATCTTTACCGCTCCTTAAACAATAGTTGTGTGAGGGTCGCAGGTTGCGTAATAGCACGTCAGCGTCCTGGCACCGCCAAAGGATTTGTATTTTTATCTATGGAAGATGAAACGGGAATCGCAAACATAATCATTACCCCGGATCTATTCGAGCAGCACCGCGTTATCGTTACTCGCAGCCGTTTTCTTGAAATCGAAGGAAGATTGCAAATCAACAACGGGGTCATCCATTTGAAGGCTAATTGCATACGGCTGATCGATATCAGTGCTGCTCCGGGCAGATCTCGTGATTTCCATTGAATTCAGCGCTACTCCACAATTAAGGGGCTAAACCGACCTGGTAATTCAGCGTCGCCAACGCGAGGCGGCATTGACACTGCGCATTCACATTGCCGATGGCAGCGTCGGTTTGCTGATCAAAAAGCGGCTATAGGTTTTCGCTCTTACGTCGGAACGCGCAAAAAAGAGCGACACGTTCAGCCTTTCAGTGCTTCCAATCTGCTGCTTCATTCCCTATTTCCAGGCTCGAAGGTCAGATCATCCGTATCAGGACAATGACGCTAAATCACCAACAATATTACCCCTATTTAGGGTCACAACATCCCAGCGCCGCAATAAAAGGCAGGGAGTAAATGGCTTCCGCCGCGGCGTCCCACGTTACTTCACTAGCGCGCTGCACTGCCCCCTGTGAGAACCGTCTTCGTAGTCCCGGTTCGCGCGCCAGACTGATCATGGCTAAAGCCAGTTCTTCGATAACCGTGGCTTCAGTCTTTCCTCCAACTTGCAGGGCGAATCCGCAGGATGCATTCACGATTGAACCAGGGCCGCCCAGGTTCAGGCAAATCACCGGTGAGCCGGCTGCCAATGCCTCTATCACCACCATGCCTCCTGAGTCGTGCAGGCTGGGAAATACAAACCCGATGTTTCTTCGATATTCCGCTTCCAATTCGGTCTGCGGTTTCCGAGGTATCCACTCCACAGCGTCTGCGATCTTGGCGCGCTCCGCAACCTGTGCAAGCCATCGGCTATCGCTTCCCTCCCCGATCACGCGCAACTTCACATCGGGGATTTCTTTCCTGACGCGTACTAGCGCGTGCAACGCCAGATTCAGTCCTTTCCAATAAAGCAGCCGACCCACAAACAAAAAGTGCGGTTCGTATTGATCGGACCCCTCAACAACAGCCGGCTGACTTTTTGGGTAACCATCAATCCCTATCGCGCGCTGCACCATGCATTTGCTCCGGAACCGCAGAGGAATAGCCTTCAATGTCTCTTCCGTTGCGCATGCGATGACGTGCGCACGCGAATAAGTGCGCCGCATCAATGGGTCGATAGCAACCAACCGACTGCCCACGTCACGCAAGAATTCGGCAATCCGCGCACTCCATGGTATGGATTTTCGAAGCTGCCGGGGCATCGTTTCACCGCCGCCTACGGGTCCGAAGATAAACGGAATGCCCAGATTCCCCATGAAGGAGGGCTGTCGGTGAGAAACAAACGTGATGTGATGAACCAATTCGAATTGCTCGCTGGAATGCAGCACCTTTGCCAAGCGATAGGCACCTATCTGCCAGAGAAGATAATAGAGATAAATCCCCCCGGGCCAGTATTTCCAGAATCTCGCCCAATGCGGAAGGTCGTGATAGTGAAATGCCACCCGCGATTTAAGCGGTTCGTGCGCCCCCTCAATGTTTGGGCGATTGTTGCTGCGCGTGATGACGTGAACTTCGTAACCGCGGCGCGCTAAAGCCAGCGTCCAGTTCCATCCCACGCCGGGTTCAGAACCTTTATTTGGCTCGCAAGCATAGGCGGACAACAGAATCTTCATACCCGATCGTTCTCGGAACCTCACAGAGCCTCGTCTTGTCGTGAACCGGACGAGAGAAAATGCGCCACATAATATTCTGGACAACGTAAGAAGTTTGATGCGGATTTCGGCGCAGCCGGAGAAAAGAAAAGGCCTTGGGAGCATTTTCGCTCCTAAGACCTTTCTTTGAGAAACTCAGCGTCTGAAGTCACCGGGCTAGGCAGGCACGACATGAAGATAGAATGTCACACTGTGAACCCGGCTTCCTCTGACCGCCCATAGAGTGACAGGCAGCGTTTGATTGGATGCCGATGAGTTGGCCGAAAACGTGATCGCGGCAGTTCCGCTCACAAGTGTCCCATTGCTGAGGGCGGCGGTTACACCTGACGGCAGTCCAGTGATACTGAGGTTAACGGCCCCGAAGCCGAAGGATGAAACCCTCGCTGTTGCTGCTGCGTTACCGGAAGCCATGGTGTAGGTTCTGGCATTCAGCACAACATTGAAATCCGCATACTCTGGCGTGGGAACCGCGCAAGCTTCCATAGCAGATGCCGCCGGTGTGGCCCACCTTGAGGTGTAGTCTGTACCCACCGAATTCTGCCATCCAGAGAGATCCACCAGGTGTCCATTGACGATCTTGAATGAATTAGAGACTAAGGGATCGTACCAGAGGTTGTTACTCGCATTCAGTGTGTTGGCGAAATCCGTCCAGTCGCTCCCGCTCAGATAGGTCCCGAAGACGTTCTGCCCTGATGCGCCGTCCACAAACGTATTGCCTGTGAGAACGAGACCCTTCGTGAAAAGATCGTAGGTCTGGCCGGTCTGCCAATCGGTAATGTCGATCCCTCCGGCCTGCCCGGCGAGGTAGATCTGCGCCTGATATTTGTTTGTGGCACCGTTGTTGTAGAAGGTATTATTTTCTATCTTCACCTGTTCGCTCGTCAGCAGATTCACCCCAACTCCGCTCGAACACAAGTGGCTGTTCTCCAGAGTCACTGGCCCCTCATTGCGCTCGATCTGCAAGGCCGCCGTGACGTTACCGACGAGCGTTGCATTGTTGATCGTGATGTTCTTGTTATCGGTATCGAACCATAGACCCTCGCCCTGGTTGTTGTAAGAGAAATGATTTTGCACGGTCGTGCTGCGCATCTGGAACAACTTCGTTCCGCCCATCGCCCATTCGTAGAAAGCTGCCTGTGCGCCGCGCCAGTTGTTGTAATCGCTCTCATTGAAGCTGTAGAGAGTATTCTGATCTTTGCAGCCCAGGAAACCTACGCCGCCATTATTGTTCGCTACCGAATTCTGCACGGTGACGTAGTTGCTTGAATAAACTCCAAAGCCACCCCAGTTGTTCCAGTTCGCCTTGACCGAATCAATCAGCACGTTCGTGCCGGATGTCACGGTTGCGCCGCTGGTGTTGACGCAGTTTGCGGCCTGCGTAAATGCCAGACCCCTCAAAACGACATTGGCTCTGCCGACCACGCTCAACGTCTTTTGCCGCGTCGCGGCTTCCACCGTCGCGGTCTCGATATTTGTGCCCGCTGGAGGCCATACGTGTAACGAACCACTGCTTTCATTGATATAAAAAGTGCCTTGCCGCAGTTGCGCGTAGGACAACACCTGCGTCAAGGGAGACCCATTCACGAAGATCATCTCCGTGTGTAAGGCGATCGGCCCGAAATTAGTCGGCCAGCCGCTCGGTATTGAACAAGTGCCCGCCACCGGGGACCACGAGGTTGTATATGCAGATGAGTAGGTCGGATCGGGAGCCCAATTGCTCAGTACGTTTGACCCTGAGATAATCGCGGTGCCATTGCTGGCGGCCTCGACTGTTAACGAAACCGATGACTGATTCGATACGGGATCGATGTTGACTGTTTCGCGGTAGATTCCCGCATTCACAATCACCTTTGTCCCGATTTTTTTCTGATTATTGGCATTGGCCTTGTTAACGGCGGCCTGAATGCTTTTAAACGGGGAAGAGCTTGTTCCAGGGTTGGAGTCGGAACCTTTCTGCGCATCCACATAGAGCACAGTGGTCTGGTTCTCGACGACATTCGCTTGGCAGCGAGCAAAAGGCCCAGCAATTGATAGACCCAGAAGAGAAATAAAAGTGCAGACTTTCGCCAGTCTCATTAGAATCCTCTAAGTTAAAAGTGCAAATCGCGTTCGAATCGCGGGCAGTTACTCGGCCACGATAACCGAGAATTCCTGACCCTAGCTGCACAAGCGCGAGGTGCGTTCTTGCACTTCACGTTCCAGCGCAGTTTGAAACCAAGGCAGTATGCACAGAAATAATGCAGCCCCGATGCAGGAGGGCAATCAATAAGCTCCATTAGCGTATGGCTAACGTGTCAGTATTTAGATCTAGGTGAAATCTTAGATTGATATTGAATTGAGTTAGCTCTCCAAGCAGTGATGCGAGTCACGTAGCGGAGAGTACTAAAGTGTAGCGACAGATACTTTTCAACTTGACGACAAGGTTTAATAGACAAACGATTGTCTTAAGTTTAAGTGATTCGGATGTATTCTCTGATTAATCTATGGAAGACGTAAGCATCAAAAAAGAACTCCCAGGCGTAAGACCCTGGGAGTTCTTTGAATGGACGCGTTCGGTTTGACAGCTTCCGATCAGGCCGGCGAAATGTATACATTTACCGTGACAGGATGGACGCGGCTTCCGCTAACACCCCATATCGTAATCGGCACCGTTTGACGTGCTGCATATTTCGAAGCATAAAGTGTTACAGTAGCGATTCCATTCCAAAGATTGCTATTGCTAATCGATGCACTTACATTCGATGGCAGTCCGCTTACGGAGAGATTCACCATGTTATAGCCGTAGTTCGCCACTTTCACGCCGATGGAACCGTAACCATTCGACATCGAGTAGGACTCCGCATTGAGATTCACAGCGAAATCCGTATAGGATTGGCCCGGAATCCCGCACGCCGACGCAATCGACGAACTTGCCCACGTGGAACTGTAGTCCGTGCTGACGGCGCTCTTCCACCCCGAAAAATCCACCAAATGCGAGCTGGGTAGCATGAACGAATAGTCGGTTATCGGGTCAAACCAGCGGTTCCCACTTGCAACGAGCGAGTCAGCAAAGTCGTACCAATCACTACCGCTGAGATACGTGCCGAACAGATGCTGACCGGAGGATGCATCTTCGAAATCATTGCCTGTGAGTACTGTTCCGGTAGTGCGCAGATCATAGTACTGACCGGTCTGCCAATCGGTGATACCGTGGCCACCTGCTCTGCCTTGGAGGTAGAATTCTCCCGAATATTGCCCAAAGCCACCGTTATTGTAGAAGGCGTTGTACTTCATAGTGAGCTTTTCCTGGTTCAACGGGGTTACGCCAGCGAGGCTGGTACACAAGTGACTGTTCTCAACCGTAATCGGGCCCTCGTTCGCTTCGAGCTGCAAGGCCGACATAGTGCTTCCAGCTACGGTTGCATTGTTGACCGTGATGTTCTTGTTATCGGTATCAAACCAAAGTCCCTGGGCCTGGTTTCCGTAAGAATAAAGATCCTGAACGGTTGCTGTGTGCATAAGCATGAGCTTTGTACCGCCCATGCCCCAGTTGTAGAGAGCCCCTTCTGCACCACGCCAATTATTGAAGTCACTCTCGTTGTAACTCAACGTCGTGTTCACATCCCGGACGCCCTGAAAGCCCACGCCACCGTTATGGCTGGCAATCGAATTCTCCAAATAAAGATTCGTGATGTCGGCAAGCATAAGTCCGCCCCAGTTGTTCCACATTGCCTGCACGTCGTTCACGGTCACGTTCGAACCTCCTGAAATGACGGCTGCAGCCTGGTTGATACAAGTGTTTGCGTGCTGAAAGACCATTCCTTGAACCGTCACGTTGCTTCGGCCCGACATTGAAAAGATCTGCGGGCGCACGGCCGCTTCGATCGTGGAGTTCCAGACATTCGTGCCTGAAGGCGGCGTAATAAGCATCTGATTTGTCGACTCGTCCACGAAGAAAGTCCCTGGACGCAGTTCCGATTCTGCCAGAACCTGCGTCAACGGCACGCTGTTCACGAACACCATTTCTGTACGCCTTGCGATCGTTGGGATGTTTGACGGCCAGCCGGAGGGAATAGAGCACTCGCCAAAGTTGTAAGTCCATGAATGCCAGTAAGTACCAGCATGGCCACTTAGAGCTTGCCAACCGGTTAGGACGTCGGAACCTGAAATGACAGAACCGCCAGTCGTAGACGCCTGGATGACCAAAGGCGCAGCCGTCTTCGCTGCACCGATATTGATCGACTCGCGATATACGCCCGGATTGACGACGATAGTGGTTGCGATGTTTTGTTGATTCCTGGTGTTCGCCAGATTTACGGCTGCTTGAATCGTCTGGAGAGGAGCCGTAGTCGAGCCAGCCGTCGCCACATTTGCGACCACATCGGATCCCGTCTGGCTATCCACGTAGATTGCATTTGTTGGGTTCTGGGCGGCGATTGCCTGTGAGTTTGCACGTGTCCCGGCGATTGCCAGAACCATGAGAAAGGAAACTCGGAATGATTTTAAAAAGCGCATCTGAAAGCCTCTGCGAGTATTGATCTGGTGACATCGGTTGAACAACGTTTATGGATGTCCGGGCCACAGCAGTCCGGCAGTGTGGCGAACTTGCTTGCCAGGCGTAGTTTCCCTATCCCTCTCTGGAGGAGCAAGTTCGATCCAAGGCGGCTAAGTCGCAATAGCTCCTGCGGGAGCAAATGAATTGGCGCTAGCTTGCGGGTGGATCAGTCTGTTGTGGGGAAGTCTTTGTAAAACTGATGCGGGGCCCTCGCGATTTGACGGGGCGGGTCAGAGTCCCTGCCGCGGAGCACGCTTCAACGAATTGGCTCTGCCTCAACTTCGACCCGAAGCGAGGCAACCGAAAACCGTATCCCACAGATGATGCACCTGCGTACGCGGCTTGGAACCTGCTCGATCGCGATTCTCCAGCGCATGTCGATGGGCAAGGTTTCAAGGAGCAGCTAATCTGTTTCGACGCGGGAGCGAGGGTCGACTTTGGGCATCTTTCTATAGGTAGGGTTCGTGAGGAGCATCCTGCCAGAAGGGTGCTTGCGCAGTTGCCGTAAATAGACGGCTTTGCTAGAGGACGACAAAAAATAGGCGTAGTAGAGCGCAACAAATGCCTCTTTGGTGCTCAAAAGTCAACCAATTGCTCCAGTGCAAGTGAGCTCATCCAAAAGGATGGGATCAACAGCGACCCGCTCAGCGCATGACTTTTCGCCGGCGGATTTTCGCTCCATGCATGGAAATGTTGGCAACCTAACAAGTTCGGAGGAGTGAGCCAAATTCTCGAACTCGAAAAACTTCAGGTCTTGAACTCGCCCTCTAGCTCCCATATGCAATCCTTGAGCTATTCGTGAGCTTTGTTCTCTTGCTGACGTCTGCGGCTTACCGGCTGCCTAACGTCTTCCCAATAGACTGGCTGCTAGTCTCCACAAGAGGTACCAAAATGCACCTCCCGCGCACGCAACCAGGGCGATCGCTCTAATTCTCGCGACCACATCTTGCTTAGGGACCCGTTTCGAAGCCTTTCGTGCATCATACAAATCATCCGCTGTGCCTGCAACCAAAAATTGCCGCAACCGCGCAGAATTCTTTCGGAGAGGTCCAGGATTTCGTGCACTCATGGGGACCATCCATCTGCTCGGTCCTGAAGGACGACCTTCTTCAACCGGGCCCGTTTGTTTGTCGATTCATTGTCAAGGAAACTTTATCCCAAGCATACTGCAAAGGCAGAGGCGCGCCAAGGTTACTGCTTTGCATCCTCAGCGAAAGGGCTAAAATGTGCCAAGTGTCCTATTTTATATGGTTTAGCCGGCGATGCGGATTGCGCATGGGGTGAAGTGCTGGCCAACCTAAGGAGGAATCATCTACGCAGCTAAATGCGCACACGAACGAGAGACAAAGAATTAAGGAGCGATTCGATTTGCTTGTACGCATACGAAGCTAGCCAAGGATTCCCCCCATCCCACTCCATGAGGAGCTCCCGAAGAAGGTATCGCATGGTGAGAGCCGGCAGCGCGTCATCGGGAATATCGCAATCCCGGCGGTGCTGTGCAAGAAGCTGATCTGAACTCAGCGACTGCCACACACGCCCGGAGCCGTGAAAGTGCGCATCTTCAATGTAAAAATAGCGGCAGGCATCCTGCCAGGGGAGACCACTGGGAATTGCCCACTCCCAGTCAAGTAGTCCGAGGGTGCCGCGGCGGATCCACTTCAGGTTCCACGAAGCAAAATCCCGGTGCTCCACAAAAGGTCGAAGCGGCAGATCGCAGTCAAGCATATCCAGTCCTCGTGCAAGCACCGAGCGGTCAAAGGGAAGATCGCATCCCGCCAGGCCGGTAGCCAATTCCCCAATGTAGTCAGAGACGCGCACCGAATCTGCGTCAAGCACCAAAGAGTTCAAAAGATTGACATGTGCCTGCGTGAACCCACGCGATACAGGCTTACCCACAAGCCATGACTGTGCCACAATCCCTTGCCCGCGATCTTTGAACAAGACGCGGGGCAGGCACTCAAATCGCCTCAGCAGATCAAGTATCTCCGCTTCGTTGACGATTGCACCCGCAGCCCCCGAAACCAGCGGAACCTTGGCTGCACAGACAACTCGCCTGCCGCCTTCAATCAGAAAGAGGATGGCCTTCCGCGTGTGGGATGGGTTGCCCACGTGGATCACGGCGCTCCAGTCATTGGAAAAATGCAGCAACCCGCGCCAATAAGACATGTCGACCTTGACTGAGCTGTTCTGCACACCCGGCATCATCGGCAACGCGTTCACTGCCGCTGCCATTTGTACCGCTTTCCAGCGCAAGCGCGAACTCGCCTTCCACGGTGCCCAACTCATCAGTACAGGTAAAGCCTTGGTGGGCTTGCCCATGATGATCCAGCGAGGTTCAATGCCTTGCGAGATCACGTGAATGCTGCAATTCTCCCGGTGGCGAGAGTTTGCAATTGCTTGGCCTTCAGGAAAAACCCGCGCGACAACGTCGGTCGCAGTCAATGGAGCAGCAGATGCGCCGGTCATCAGCATTGAGGGCGAGCAGCCTCGATGCGCGAGGGGGTCTGATTTGGGGGGATCTCCAGGCGAAGCCTCTCAGCCGTGCGCCGCTCGAAGTACCTTACGATGACGCTGTCTACGTCGCGAATTACGTCGGCTAGCGGCTGCGATGCGTCCACGATTGTCGCAAATGGAAGCTTCCCCGCGACTTTGCAATATCCGTCGCGCTGTCGCATGATCTCGTCAAAAGGCACCTCCTGCTTGCGAGACCACAACACGTCCGGAGGCGCGTCGAGCAAAATCACCAAGTCTGGATGGGGTACAACCCGCGCTGCTAAGCGGAGCAACCATGCAGGTCCTCCATAGCGAACCCGTTTGCTGTCCACTAGCAAATCGTAAACATAGCGGTCAAACACGATCAGTTGCGAGCGCCTCATCGCGGGCGCGATTTTCAGCGCGTATCCCAGCCAGTAGTCGGCGATCAGAAAGAAAACCTTGAGCACCGAGACCACGACGCCGCGGGGAGGTTTGCCGTGCGGATCCGTCACAACCCGTTGAATGTCCTTCCCGGGCCGCAGGCTTTTGGGCCGCAGGTGAAAGCATTTGACCTTGTGGTAGGCAAATCTGAATTGTTGCCGGACGGCGTCGATTACTGCGGACTTGCCTGCACCATCAGGACCCATGATCGCGATCCATCCACCCGTCGGCATCAACATGCGTCGAAAATGATGAAGTGCGTGGCCCGGGCTCGAGATGATTTTCCGCAGTCTAGGCTCTTCAGAATTCCTTCTAAGCTCCGACCGGAATGACTCGAGATTGACTTCCATCAATGCCCACTCATTTGAGGATGCCATCCTTATGAGGACCGCTCGATTGCGTCCCTTCCAAAAGCGTGCGATCATCCTGTCGCAGCCGGCGGGATCTTCAAGATACAGCGCGTGAAGTTTCAGCCCGTGTCCCTCATTGAGATAGCGCTTGTTGAGCCGCTTGATGAGGTAATACGCGAATTCGTGCGCAGCGGCAGGTATCCAAAAGCCACGGGAATGCCAGCGTCTAGCGGACAGGACCTCGCATGCATGCAACCAGAGCAAGCCGAAATGCCTATAATCCGACGTTGAATCCGGCTGAACAATGATGAGTTTGCCGCCCGCCTGGTAGCCAAGCGAATAGGAACGTGCACTGAGTTCGTGACCTACGGTATGAAACAGCTTTGTATTGGTCTCATGTGCCACGTGTTCGATGATTTGCGGCATGCGCCGAAAATCGTCCGTCTCCACCATGAAATCGATGTCCGTATCGAAAGACTGCGGCAATTGGT
>Ga0187890_10003137_pt1 | contig 11460 bp, 7 predicted proteins | sample June2016WEW_21_1_FD_133005 | JGI IMG/M metagenome (GOLD analysis project Ga0187890, IMG submission 133005) | Peatland microbial communities from SPRUCE experiment site at the Marcell Experimental Forest, Minnesota, USA - June2016WEW_21_10 | ecosystem: Environmental > Terrestrial > Soil >... | reverse complement strand
GACAAGCTGCAGGAAATCCTGCGCGGAGTCGTGCTGCACACCGGCAAGCTGACGTCGGCCAGCCAGCAACTGCTGGAGGCCAGCAAGCAGATCACGATCAATTCCGGCGAGACGGCCACACAGTCGAATTCCGCTTCCCAAGTCACGCAGCAGGTCACGCAGAATCTGAACAGCCTTTCCATGGGGGTCGGAGAGATGACGACAACCATCCAGAGCATCGCCTCGAACGCTCAGGAAGCGGCCAAGGTAGCGTCGTCGGCTGTGGAGGCAGCGGACGCCGCTAATAACACGGTGGCGAAGTTGGGTCAGTCCAGCGGGGAAATTGGCGTGGTCATAAAGGTCATCACCTCCATCGCGGAGCAGACCAACCTGCTGGCGTTAAATGCAACCATCGAAGCGGCGCGCGCAGGCGAAGCCGGAAAAGGCTTTGCCGTAGTGGCTAACGAAGTGAAAGAGCTTGCTAAGCAGACCGCCCGAGCTACGGAGGAGATCGGCCGCAAAATCAGCGCCATTCAGACGGACACCAAGGGGGCGATCTCGGCGATCGGGACCGTTAGCGGCGTCATTAATCAGATCAACAGCATTTCGGCGACAATCGCAGCCGCGGTCGAAGAGCAGAGCGCGACGACCAACGAAATGACCCGCAACGCCGGCGAAGCGGCCAGCGGAGCCAACGGCATCTCCGTGAACATCGGTGGAGTAGCGCAGGCTGCCGACGGTACTCTGTTGCGCGCGCAAGAATCGCAAAAGGCGGCGGAGGAATTAAGCTCGATCGCGGCACAGCTCGGCCAGCTTATGCAGCAGTTCAAAATCGAGCGCAGCGACCCGCGATACAAAATCGTACTGCCCTTGAAGCTGAAGGTCACCGACGCAAACGGCCAGGTTCACGAGCACGAAGTTAAAACGGTCGACATCAGCAAGGGGGGAGCCCATTTGAAAGATATCCGCGGCGAATTTCAGGTAGGGAACCAGGTTTCGCTCGCTCGCCTGAATAAGGTCGAGAAGTTCCGAATCGCATGGGTTGGCGGAGCAAGCACTGAGCGACGCGGCCAGATTGGCGTCTGCTCAGTTGATCCCGCTTCGTCCTTTTGGAGCGATGTGCTCGAAACACAGGCTGAAGTTCCGCTGGCCGCGTAGATCATCGTTCGCAAAGTGTTTCGGCATTGGCGGATGTTGGGCAACCTCGGAAGCCGGGCGAGGCGTATAATTCTGCCAGATTTGCCGGAGGTGCCGAAATGGCCAAGACGACGCAATTCACAATGACTGTGGAGAATCAACCGGGAGCACTGGCGAAGATCGCAAAGACATTGGGGAACGCCAAGGTGAACATTCTTGCGTTATTGGGTACCGCGCAGGGGACGAACGGCACGATTGAGCTTGTCGTCGAGGATGCGCGGCGCGCGAAGAAGGCGCTCGACGCGGCCGGGCTGCCATACCAGGAAACTGGCGCGGCGGAAATTGAGCTGCAAAACAAGCCCGGTGCGTTGGCGCTGCAATTGGACAAACTTGCGGCCAAAGGCGTCAATTTAAATTCGATCTGCGCCACGGCCGCGAAGGGCGGGAAAAAGGCGACTCTGATTTACACTGTAGAGGCCGCAGCGAAGGCAAAAGCTGCGACGGCATAGGCGCTAAAACTGACGCCAATTGGATTTCGATAGGCGCGTTTACAAGTGAGACCTGTCCGGCGACGGGACGTTGGCGCCAGAGAGCAGGGCGCTATCGCTATAGCCGGGCTTTACGATGATGTAGCTTTGTTCGCGAAGTTCCGCCAGGTAATCGCGCATCCGGGGCTGCATTTTTTGCGCGTGCAGCGTATTGCGGATATCGGGCTCCACTTTTTCCAGCGGCTGCAAACCCGGCTGGAGGTGATCTTCCACTTTCAGGATTTCGAACCCGGTGCGGGTCTGGATCACGTCGCTGATCTGGCCTTTGCTCATTTGAAACACAACTGCTTCCAGCTGCGGCGCCAGTTCTCCTTTTTTGAACGTGCCCAGGCTGCCGCCTTCTTTCGCAGTGCTGCCCTGGGAATAAAGCCGAGCGACTTGATTGAAATCGTCGCCATTGAGGACGCTGGTGCGCAGGCCCTCGGCTTTATTGCGCACGGCGTCATAATCTTCCGGTTTCATTCCGTCAGTGCTCAGCGAAATTTCCGAAAGCACGACGCGCTCTGGCAGCGTGAATTCCTGCGGGTGCGCTTCGTAATATTGCTTCACTTCGTCGGCGGAAATATCCACGTGCGAGCCGACTTCGCGGCGCACCACTTCCTTCTGCAGCAGTCCGTTGCGCAGCGTGGTCTTGTATTCTTCCCAGCTGAGGCCGGAAGCTTCCACGCCTTTTTGCAGATCTTCGAGTGTGGCCAGGCCGTTCTGCTGGCGGACTTCGTCGAGGCGCTTGGTGAGGTCTGATTCGACGGTCACGCCCATATCTTTGGCGCGCTGCACCATCAGTGATTCATCAATCATGCCGCGCAATAGGTCTTTGTCCTGTTCTTTGAACTGCGCGGCAATCTGATCCTGCGGGCAGCCCTGACAATCGCGGGCCACTTCGTCGTGCAATTGCTGCTCGGCTTTCTGGTAAGCGGCGAGCGTGATCACTTGGTCGTTTACGCGCGCGACAATTTCCGCGTCGGCCGGGGGATTGGCTTGCGCTTGGGCGCGCGCGTTCGCAGGAAGCAGCGCCGCGAGCAAAACCAGCAGGCCGAGGGTGACGACTGCCGCACGATTGCAATTTCTCATGGGATGCCTCGCATCAAACGTTGAGCTTCCGATTGTAGCTGGGATTTGAGATTCAGCCATATATCTCCCGGGTTGTACGCTTCGCCTACGTGCGACGGAGTGTGCAATACGGAACAGTTTCTCGATTGGCCCTGTGCCCTAATGAAAAAGTAGACGGGTCCTGGCGCGGCAATTCCCTGGGCGATTGATCCGCGACGCAACAAGTGTCGAACCTGCGCAGGCCAACCTACCGTGATTTCGTGATCTGTGTGCCTACTTTCCTGCGCGCGAGCAGCACGAGCCTGATGGGCGTGGGCGAGTCTCGCGCTGTGGCTTCTTCTTCGATTTTGAAGCACGTCTTGAGAAAGTCCGTCCGCCGCAGTCTCTATCTTGTTCTCGCCTGCGCCTTGCTTCGGCTGTTTATGATCCCTGCGGGCACGCTCGCTCAGCAAGCTGCTGCCACGCCAGGGATTCGCGGCGGTTCCCTTCCCGAAGTATCTTTAGCCACCCTGCCGGCTACGGAGGGAACGGGCACCGTCGCGGGCACTGTGCTGGACGTGAGCGGAGCTAGTGTTTCCGGCGCAGACGTCAGCTTGATACCCAAGGGCGGAACGCAATCGCACACAATGGTTTCCGGCGCGAACGGCGAATTCAATTTCATAGACATTCTTCCGGGTTCGTACTTTGTGGTCGTGAGCGCCCATGGTTTCGCGCTCTTTACTTCCGCAGACTTCGTCCTTGCGGCACAGCAGGCTTACGAGGTCCCTGGCATTTCGCTAGCTCTTGCTGGGACAAATTCAGAAGTAACGGTGCACCCGACGGACGTGATCGCCGCGGAACAGATTAGGTCGGAAGAGAAACAGCGGCTGGTCGGCTTCCTGCCAAACTTTTATACCAGCTACGTTCCTGACGCCGCCCCACTCACATGGAAGCAGAAATTTTCGCTGGCCACGCGCGGCACATTCGATCCGGTTGCGATGGTTGGCGTCGGCTTCGCTGCCGGCGTGGAGCAAGCCACCAACGCATTTCCTGGGTACGGGCAAGGCGCTGAGGGATACGGCAAGCGTTTTGCTGCAAAATTTGCAGACGGACGAAGCAGCGATTATTTGACTCATGCGATTTTCCCCTCGCTGCTGCACCAGGATCCGCGCTACTACTATCAGGGCTCCGGCACCGTCAAATCCCGCCTGCTGCATGCGATCGGCTCCGCATTTTTGACGCGCGGCGATGATGGGCGCACCGAACCCAACTATTCTTATGTGCTGGGCGACATGTGCTCGGGAGCGCTTTCCAATCTGTACTATCCGCAAGCAAATCGTGGGGCGCGGCTGGTATACAGCAACGCCGCCGTCGGGCTTGCCGGACGTGTGGGTGGAAACTTACTCCGCGAATTCCTTCCAAAGCATTCGACGACGAATGTGCCAGAAGAGCAGATACCGTGAACGCACCGGTGTGAACAAGGAAGCAACATCCCAGCAGCTCGAATCCTCGAGGGCCTAGCTTCAGGCGCTACGACTCATGGATCTGATTATGCAACTCAACGGGACTTACGAGAGTTGGACCGCTCAGCGACCAAGCGGCGTTGCATCGTCTGGTCCGCGGCTGACGGTTCGTGCACGCGCCATGGCGGTCGAGCGATCTGGCACGTCGGAGTTACGCGGGACCGCGTGTGTACGCGCTGGCGGCCGGCCGTCGTGAATGCGGGAAGCTAGACCGAGCTGCTTGAACAGCCAAATGGTGTACCAGTTTAAATCAATTTCATACCACTTCAGGCCGTGCCGGGCGGAAACGGGGTAAGCGTGATGATTGTTGTGCCAGCCGTCTCCGAAACTCACCATCGCGACCCACCAATTGTTGGTTGAGGTGTCGCGGGTCGGGTAGCGGCGCGAGCCCCAGATATGCCCGGCCGAGTTGACAATCCATGTGGCATGAAGGCCCACGACGGTGCGCAAGAAAATGCCCCACAGAACCAGGCGAAATCCACCGATGGCATAGAGCACAGCTGCGAGGATAGCCATCGGCGCCAGATGGTATTTGGTGAGCCAGACGTGAACTTTGTCCTCGGCCAGATCGGGGACGTAGCGTTTTAGCGTTGCAACGTCTTGGCGCAAGGCGTTCCCGCACAAGACCCAGCCCGCATGCGACCACCACTTGCCATCGCGCGGAGAGTGCGGATCACCTTCCTTGTCCGCGTATTGGTGATGCTTACGATGGATGGCTACCCAGAGGAGAGGGCCGCCTTCCATGGCTGTCACGCCGCAAATCGTAAGAAAGTACTCAAACCACTTGGGTGTCGCGAAGGAGCGATGGGTGAGCAGCCGGTGATAACAGATGCCGAGTCCCAGGGCTCCGGTGACCCAGTATAAAAAGAGCGCGACGAACAGGCCGGTCCAACTGAAGAAGAACAGTGCCGCGACGGCACCGACGTGAAACATAAACAGAACAGGCGCGGCCGCCCAGTTCAGCCGATTCTTGCCAGACAGATCGTTCTGCGCATAATTATCCTGCAAGACGGCTGTGGTGGTCATAGTCTCCTTATTTCTTATCGTCATTCGCGCGAAAAAAAACTGTTCCAAATTGCACACCTGCGGTTTTTTAATCAAGTCGCTATCGAGTAGCTTGCGGAGGTGGTGCTTAGGATTTTCCTGCTCAACTGCGATTACGCGCTCGCGTGGCGGCGACGGACTTGACCGCCAGCGCCTGCAACACTTTCTGGTCCACATCCGAGAGCTTCTTGATGTAGAGACAGCCCTTGCCGGTGGTGTGCTTACCGAGCTTCGCGAGCAGCGCGGCAGAGTCGCTGGAGCCGAGCAGGTTATAGAGGACAGTCGCAGCCTTGCGCGGCGAAAAACCGATGAGCGGCATATCACCTTCGCGCCCGCTCTCATACCGATAGTGGCAGCTGCCGAAACCGATTATTGAGGGTCCCCACATCTTCGGCTGCTCGCCAGCCACGCTTTGCATCAACTTGACGAGCGCCTTGGCATCGGCGCGCTGCGTCTGATCCGCCACGGCAGCGATGAACGCCGCAACACTTACTTTGGTGGGCTTGGTTTTATTTTCCGTCATTCCGGATGCCCTCCGACTTTGCAGAGGCTAACATAGCTTGAGAGATGGCGCAGCAATTCGCTAATGCATCGTCGCGGACTGGCCGCGAGCACGGCGGAAGATTGGGCATTCGGAAGCGAGCGGCTAGCGGAGGCTAGACGTGCGGGATCTGCGAGACGTTCCATCCGCCGCCGAGGGCTTTGATCAAGAGGACGCTGGCGGCCAGGCGGCGGGTGAGGATGTTTACGGCGGTGACTTCATCGGCTAGCGCGGCGCTTTGCGCGGTGGTGACTTCCAGATAGTTGGTGACGCCGCCACGGTAGCGGGTTTCCGAGAGCGAAACGGAGTGCTGCGCCGCGGCGACGGCGTCGGCTTCTTTATTGGCTTCTTGTTCGAGGATGCGCAGGGCGGCGAGATTGTCTTCGACTTCCTGAAAGGCGACCAGAACGGTCTGGCGATAGTTATCAACCGATTGGTTCCACGCTGCCTTGGCTTGATCGGATGCGCCGCGGCGGGCGCCGGCGTCGAACAAAGTTTCGGCCGCCTGACCGCCGAGCATCCAGAAACCGCTGGGTCCCTGCAGCAATGTGGTGAAGACTGCGCTTTCGAATCCGCCCGAGGCGCCAAGAGTGACCTGCGGAAAATATGCGGCGCGGGCGACGCCAATTTGTGCGTTCTGTTCCTGCACGCGTCTTTCCGCGGCGGAAATGTCGGGGCGACGTTCGAGCAAATCCGACGGCAGTCCGGAGGGGATTACCGGCGGCGGCGCCGTGAGTGGGATCGGAGGCAGGCTGAATTGCGACGCAGGCTTGCCAATCAGCACGGCGATGGCGTGTTCGAATGCGGCGCGCTGCACGCCGACGTCAATGGCTTCCGCGCGCGTCGTCTCCAGAATTGTTTGTGCTTGCGCGACGTCCACAGCGGAAGCCAAACCACCGTGAAAACGGCTTTGCGTCAAGTCCAGCGCCTTTTCGTACGATTGCACGGTGGAATCTAGAAGCTGCTTCTGGGCGTCTAGTCCGCGCAGTTGAAAATAATCGCCCGCGAGCTCGGCGTGCAGGCTCAGGCTGACGTTGGCAAGATCGGCGCCGGTGGCTTGCGCTTCGGAGCGGCTGGCTTCAACGCTGCGACGCACGCGACCCCAGAGATCGGGCTCGTAGGAGACATCTACGGGAATGGTGAAGGTGTTGTAGTCTTTCGACTCCGTGGCGGCGTTGTAGAGCGGCTGATTGGGCGCAAGGTGCGTGCGCGTAACGGAGGGGCTGGTGCTTACGCTCGGGAACAGATTTGAGCGGGTGATGCGCAGCGCGGCGCGAGCCTGGGCGAATTGTTCCTGCTCCGCTTTCAGAGTTTGGTTCGAGACATTGATTTGCTCTTCGAGTTCGTTCAGTTGCGGGTCCTGATAAATCTCCCACCATTTGCCTTTCGCGACTGCATCGCTGGGCTGGGCTTGTTTCCAGTTGGCGGGTGTTTCTTTAAAGTCGGTAGGGACTTCGGCGGTGGGACGGACGTAGTTCGGCCCTACAGTGCAGCCCGCGAAAATTGTGATTGCTGCGGCGCACAACGCCGCTAGACGCGAATGGCGCGACAGATTGTGGCGCGCTTGCGCGAAGTTGCGACCCGCGTCAGTGAGCTTGGGGCGGTGCACTGCTGGAGCCTCCTTGTTGGTTTGGTTGCGCGATCTGTACTTGCTCTCCATCCACGAGCGAATCGGGGGGGCTGACAATCACTTTGTCCGCGTCACTGAGGCCGGAAACAACTTCGACGGTGGCGCCGAAATCGCGGCCCAAGACAATCGTGACAAGTTTGGCGCGGTTGCCATTTTCGACAGTGGCGACTTGCAGGCCTGGCGCGCGAAAAATTAGTGTGTTCACAGGAAGAATGTACGAGGGGACTTCGGTGGGCAGCTTCAAATGAACCTCGGTGAAGGCGCCGGGAAGCAGCTCTCCAGTGGAATTATCAACGTCCACTTCCACCAGAAGAGTGCGGGAAGCCAGGTCAATGGCGTTGGCGGTGCGCACTAATTTTCCCTGGAATTTCCGGCCCGGAAACTGCGCGAGTGTCAGGTCCGCGAGGATGCCGGGCTTGGCTGCGACGGAATACTGCTGCGGGACATTAATGTAAACACGCAAGGTGCGAATCGCAGCAACGTGAAACAGTTCCTTGCCGACGCCACCCGACGAACCGGAGTCAATCAATTGGCCCACATCGGTATTGCGCGCGGTAACCACGCCATCAAACGGAGCATAGATTTTCTCGAAAGATTGCAGGTCTTCGAGCCGGTTCACGTTGGACCGCGCCGAATCCACGGTGGCCTTCTTCGCGGCGTAGTCCCCTGCGGCATTGTCAACATCTTGAACCGCGACGGAATCGGTATTCTTCAAGCCTTCAAATCTGTTGTAGGTGATTTGGGACAAATTTAAGTTGGCTTGTGCGGTGTTCAGGTCTGCGCGCGCTTGCAGAAGTTGTTGATCCACTTCGGGCGTTTCGATTTCTGCGAGTAGCTGGCCCTTTTTCACGTGGGCGCCGATGTCGAAATACCAGACTTTCAGATAGCCATTGGTGCGGGCGTAGATGGGCGCGTCAATGAAGGCTTGAATGTTTCCGGGCAAGACGATTTCCTGGGCGGTAGAGCCGCGTTTGGGTTGAATCACGCCGACTTCGGGGACAGCGAGCGAATTCGTCTCGACGCGCAAGGCGGCTTTGGCGCGCAGGCGCGGCACGACTCCGGCCACGACGATAGCGATGACGACGACCACTGCGATGATGGCGATCCATATCCCGTGGCCGGATTTTGGGGCACCGGAACCGGCGCCCGAGAGATTTGGATTCGGTTGCGGCGTCTTGTTCTCAGCTGGTTCTGTCATTGCGTCCTCTTGAATGTGCGCTTCGTGAACTTGTGAGCATTCTGCTTAGTTCGCCAGCCGTTCATCTTCCGGGGCGGCCATCTTCCTCTCGCGCGCGCCGTGCACGATGCTGAAAGTTACCGGCACGAAAAACAGCGTTGCGACTGTGGCGAACATCAGGCCGCCGATGACGGCGCGGCCGAGCGGTGCGTTCTGTTCGCCGCCTTCCCCCAAGCCCAAAGACATCGGCAACATGCCGATGATCATGGCCAGAGCCGTCATGAGCACGGGACGAAAGCGCGTAAAGCCGGATTCTGAGGCGGCTTCGGCGGCCGTCTTCCCTTCTCCGAGGCGTTCCTTGGAAAAGCTGACGACCAGAATGCTATTCGCGGTGGCCACGCCCATGCACATGATGGCGCCGGTGAGCGCCGGCACGCTGACGGTGGTGCGCGTAATGAAAAGAAACCAGACGATACCGGCGAGCGCGGCGGGCAGCGCCATGAGAATAATAAAGGGATCGAGCCAGGATTGAAAATTCACCACGATGAGCAGATAGACCAGCACGATGGAAAAGGCCAAGCCCCATAGCAATCCCGAAAAGGACGACGCCATGGTGAGAATTTGCCCACGCACGATGATTTGCGCGCCGCGCGGCAAGTCTTTTTTGCTGGCATTGATGATCGGTTCGATTTCGCGGGAAAGGCCGCCCAAATCGCGGCCTTGCACCGCACCGTAGATGTCAATCACCGGCATAATGTTGTAGTGCGAAACCACGCCCATCTCCGCGCCGCGGCTGAAGGAAGCCACGCTCGCCATAATTTCTGATTGCGGCGTGCCAGGACCGGTGACGGGAATATTCTGCAAGTCCTGCAAAGAGTCCACGCGATATTGCGGAGTTTGCGTGGCGATGCTGTAGCTCACTCCGGTGCGTTGGTCGAGCCAGTAGTTGGGCGAGGTCTGAAAACTGCCGCTAAGCGAAATCAGCACGTTGCTGGCGATGTCGCGAGTGGTGTAGCCGATATCCTGGGCCTTGGTGCGGTCTACTTCGATGTGCAATCTCGGCTGGTCGAAGGCTTGTTGAATGCGCAGGTCCACTGTGCCGGGGACGAATTTCAGGCGGTTGAGCAAGTTGTCTGCGAACACGCGATTGGCGCCAAGATCCCGCCCGAGGATTTGAATATCAATGGGAGCGGGCAGGCCGAAATTGAGAATTTGACTGACGATATCCGCGGGCAAGAAATAAAAAGTGACGCCGGGAAAATCCTTGGCCAGCTCGATGCGGAGATCGTGAACGTAATCGGCCGTTGGATGATGATCCTTGGAAAGCTCGGCGAGAATATCGGCGTCGCCGGGGCCGATGGGCGCGGAATTACTGTAAGAAAGATTGATGCTGCTGTAGGGCAGGCCGATGTTGTCAATCACGCTGACCAGTTCGGACTGCGGTATTTGTTTGCGGATGACCGCTTCCACCTGGTCGCAGAGCGCGGCGGTTTCTTCGATGCGCGTGCCGGTGGGAGCGCGCATGTGCAGTTTGAATTCGCCGCTGTCGACGGCCGGAAAAAAGTCCTGGCCGAGCAATGGCAGCAGCGCGAAGGAAAGTACGCAAAAAGCCAGGAAGCAGATGGCGAAGATTACACGATGGTGAATGCAGCGTTCGAGCAGGCGGTGATAGCGATCGCGCAGGCCATCGAAATGAACTTCGAACGAGTGTTGCATGCGCACGAAGGGATTGGAGGAAGCTTGGGCCGGGGCGTTGGGATCTTCTTCGGTGCGCGCCTCGAGCAAGTATTTCGCCATGGTGGGAACGAGGGTGCGGGAGAGCAGGTACGAGGCCATCATGGCGAAGCAAACGGCTTCCGCGAGCGGAACGAACAGATAGCGGGCCACGCCGGAAAGAAAAAACATGGGGACGAACACGATGCAGATAGCGAGCGTCGAAACCAGGGCTGGGACGGCGATTTGCGAAGCGCCGTCGAGAATGGCCTGCACGATCTCCTTGCCTTGATCAATATTGCGATTGATGTTTTCGATTTCCACGGTGGCGTCGTCCACCAGGATGCCTACTGCGAGGGCTAGGCCGCCGAGCGTCATGATATTGATGGTCTCGCCGAGGGCGCTGAGAACGATCAGCGAAGTAAGGATCGAGAGCGGAATGGAAACCGCGATGATCAGCGTGCTGCGCCAGCTTCCCAGGAACACGAGGATCATGAAGCCGGTGAGGCAGGCGGCAATAATCGCTTCGCGAACCACGCCGACGATGGAGGCATTCACGAAAATGGACTGATCGGAAAGCGGATTGATGACCAAAGCCGGCGGCAAGGACGCCTTGATCGTGGGAAGCAGCGATTTTACGCTGGAGATGATGTCCAGCGTGGAAGCATCGCCGGACTTCAAGATGGTCATAAGGGCGGAGCGCTGGCCGTTGACGCGGACGATGTTGGTTTGCGGGGGAAAACCGTCGCGCACGTTAGCGACGTCGTGGATATAGATCGTGGACTGGCCGACGGTCTTGATGGGGAGGTCATTCAATTCGGCCACGGTTTGCGGCGCACCGTTCATATCCACTTCGTATTCGAACGTGCCGATTTTCGCGGTGCCGGCGGGAAGAATCAGGTTCTGATTGGTGATGGCGGTGACGACATCGTTCGGCGAAAGGCCTTTCGATTGCAGCGCTGTGGTGTTGAGGTCAACTTGAACTTGGCGTTGCTTGCCGCCGTAGGGATAGGGGATGGCCGCGCCGGGTACGCTGACTAATCCGGTGCGCACGAAATTCAAGCCGATATCACCGAGTTGCTGCTCCGAAAGTCCTTCCCCGGCGAGCGCGAGTTGCAGGATGGGCACGCTCGAGGCGT
>Ga0187890_10003135_pt1 | contig 11461 bp, 10 predicted proteins | sample June2016WEW_21_1_FD_133005 | JGI IMG/M metagenome (GOLD analysis project Ga0187890, IMG submission 133005) | Peatland microbial communities from SPRUCE experiment site at the Marcell Experimental Forest, Minnesota, USA - June2016WEW_21_10 | ecosystem: Environmental > Terrestrial > Soil >... | reverse complement strand
TCACGGCGGCTGGTCTGGGCACCGGCGTTAGCGGCAATGGTGCAAAACAAGCAGGCGAGCACCATCGCGTTGATCACACGCGGCGTCCGGAAAACGTTCGGTTGGCTGGACTTCACGAGATTCATGGCTTGATCCCCCGCACAGGACGGTAGGCCGAGCGTCATTGGAGAGTGTCAGAAGCTTGTCAAAAGTTTGTAAAACTCTTCCTGATCGGGGTTGCCTCTAGAGAAGCCTCTTATTGCAATGTCCTGCGGGATTACGCCGCTTCGCCTTTCACCTGTATTCCGGCCCACTTTTCCAACAGAGTCAGGGTAGCGGCGTAATCGAGATCCTGGTGGCCATCTTCGGTGGCCATCTCATAGACCTCTTCCACGGTTTCGAGGGCGGGCAGCTTCACGCGAGCTTCTTTCGCGGCCTCGAGCGCCAGGCGGATGTCCTTGTGCATGAGGCGAAGGGGGAAATTAGGCGTGAAATCGCGTTGCAGGATGAACGGTCCCTTGTAGTCCACAACGCCGGAGCGGACCATGGTGGCGTCGATCAGCGAGAGCAATTGTTTCGAGTCCACGCCGAGTTTGGTGGCGAGAGTAAGCGCCTCTGCAAAACCTTCGAAGATGAGGGCAATCTGCAGGTTCATCGCGAGCTTGGTGGCCTGGCCTTTGCTGGTCTCTCCCATACGGAAGACCTTCTTGCCCATGGCGGCAAACAGAGGGCCGAGGCGATCGATGGTCGCTTCGTCTCCGCCGACCATGAAAATTAGAGTTCCGTTGGCGGCGCCGATTTTCGATCCGGTCATGGGAGCGTCGACATAAGCCACGCCTTTGGAGCGCACGCGCTCGGCAAACTTGACGGTGGAAGAGGGCGAGATGGTGCTGGAATCCGCGATGATCATGCCCTCGGTCAGAGACTGCTCAATGCCCTCGGGACCAAACAATATCTTCTCGACTGCGGCGGTGTCGGAAACGCAGAGCCAGACTACTTCCGCGCCCTGTGCCGCCGCGGCGGGAGTGGGCGCGATGCCTGCGCCTTCCACCAGTTTGCCCGGCGTGCGGTTCCAAACCGTGACTTCATGGCCGGCCTTGACCAGATTTGTGGCCATAGCGTGGCCCATAATTCCCAAGCCTAAGAAAGCGACGCGCATTTTCTGGGACTCTCCTCGTGAGGAACGGACTCTCCGGATTAGATATGAGCGACCTTATCAAGGTCAAGCGAAGCGGTGTGATGGTGACGTCCTAAACTCGTCAAACGCCGGGGACGTGGACTTATACAGTGGTTGGTGCTCGATCTGAATTTGCATATATGCAAGAACGTTCACATCGACACTCGGTCAACTATCGGGATATAGTTCCGAAGACGCTGGCCCGTCCGGTAAGACTCTGGTCTGCGTCAGCCCCTGCGAGGTTGAATCCCCACACTAAGGAAAAATCAAGGAAACTTTGATGAAGACGAAGACTGCGGTCCCTTTCTGCGGTAGAAGCGGCTCAATTTCTCTTGGGATGACCCTGCTGGCGTTGGCGATTTCTCTGGCGTTGACAGCGCCAGCGCAAGCCCAATCTGGTTTGGTGAAAATCAGTGTGGACAATCTCACGAATACCGACAGCGTTCATAAGACCGAGGTTGAGCCCGATACATTCGCATGGGGCAACACGATCGTAAGCGCATTTCACGTGGCGCGGAGACCGGGATCCATCGGCTGGGGCAGCGGCGATGTGGGTTTCGCGACTTCTACCAACGGTGGAGTGACATGGACTCATGGAGATCTCCCCGGGCTCACCGTGAACTATGAGGGCGGGACTTACGGCGCGGCCGCCGATCCTTCCGTGGCTTATGATGCCAAGCACGGCGAATGGCTGATTTCGACGCTGCCGCTCGTGGGCTTGAGTGACAGCTCGGGGAAGATTGGCGATGTGGCAGTCAGCCGTTCGAGCGATGGATTGACGTGGGGAAGTCCGATCATTATCGACAAGACCCACCTCGATGACAAAAACTGGAGCGTGTGTGACAACACGCCAACCAGCCCCTTCTACGGCAACTGCTATACGGAGTGGGATCAGGCGTTCGGTAGTGGAGATGTTCTGCTGAGTGTGTCGAGCGATGGCGGACAGACCTGGGGTCCAGGGCTGGCGTCCTCGGACCATGCGGGCGGGCTGGGCGGTGAGCCGGTGGTGCAGCCGAACGGCACCGTGATTGTACCGTTCCAAGGCGGCGGCATCGACGTGTTCAGTTCCACCAACGGCGGCGCGAGCTGGGGCAAGAGCCAGGTGATCGCCAACATCGACAGCCACCTCGACGCGGGCGGCATACGCAACCCGAATCTGCCTTCGGTGGGGATCGACGGAGCGGGCAATGTGTTCGTGGTGTGGTCGGATTGCCGCTTCCGCACCGGCTGCAGTTCGAACGATATCGTGATGAGTTCGTCGGCTGACGGCAAGACTTGGAGCGCGGTTACACGCATTCCGATCGATGCGACCACCAGCACAGTGGATCACTTCCTGCCCGGGATTGGCATTGATCCGGCAACTTCAGGCAGCAGTGCGCATATCACGATTGTTTATTACTACTATCCGATAGCGAAGTGCAGCGCTAGCACCTGCGAGTTGGAAGTGGGCTTTGTTACATCGACCGACGGTGGCAGCACCTGGACAGCGGGAGCGAAAATTGCCGGGCCGATGAAGCTGGCGTGGCTTCCGGTTTCTGACGATGGACCGATGGTGGCGGATTACATTGGAGTTTCCTACGTGAACGGAAATGCATTTGGCGTGTTTGCCGACGCGCAGGCTCCGAGTGGAAGCACGCTTGCGGAATCGATGTTCACGACGAAAGCGCCGCTGCCAGCGCCGGGAAGCGCCGCACGATTCAGCGGTCTCGCGGATAAGCCTGTGGCGGGCGCTAAGTCCGATCACGAGATGCACTTCTACTATGACGACGAAGGGAAAAGGGAGATTCCGCGATCGCGCTGGATTGCGAACACCTCAGGACAGTAATAGTAGACGATCTGCTTCAATTGGGCCGCCGGCATTGCTGATGCCGGCGGCTCATTTATTTTAGCGTTCTAATATTCTGCTGTGCTGCGGCGGCGCGTGCCAGAATCGAAAGCGTTATGTGGGGAGCGCCGAAATTACGCACATTCCTTCCGGCCTAAACTAAAATAAAGCTAGCGGCACTCGGTATTCATCCAATACTTAGACCACGGGATGATTAAAGCAACCCTTCATAGTCCTGCGTTACGCAAGCGGGCCAGACAGTTTGGGCGTCTGGTGCGGCATTCGGCCGTGACTCCGCTATGTGGAGAGACGCACAAACCGCTCCTCGCCTCCAACGGCGAGTTGGGTGTCACTTTCATCGGGCATTCCAGTTTCTTTGTGCAGATCGGCGGGCAGAGCGTGATGATTGATCCCAACTTCGCGCGCTGGCTGTTTGTGCTGAAGCGTCTGCGGCGTCCCGGGCTTCGAGTGCGCGATCTGCCGGCAATCGACGTTGTGCTGGTTACGCACGCCCACTTCGATCATCTGCACCGTCCATCGCTGCGCGCGATCGTGCAGAATAATCTGCGCACGCGCGGAGTTGCCCCGGCAATCATTATTCCAAGTCATGTGACGGATTTGATCTCCGATCTTGGCTTCTCCGAGATTATCGAGCTGGACTGGTGGAACAGTTCGCGTCACGGCAACGTGGAGGTGACGCACGTGCCTTCGCGGCATTGGGGCGCGCGGATTCTGAAAGATTCACACCGCGGCTATGGCGGGTATGTTTTGCAAGCAGGGGAGCACTCTGTTTACCACGCCGGGGACACGGCATACTTCGCGGGATTTCGCGAGATCGGACGGCGGCTGTCGCCGGAATTGGCGCTGCTTCCGATCGGTGCTTACAATCCGCCAACGTTTCGCAATGTGCATACTAATCCGGCGGACGCTACCCGCGCCTTTCTCGACCTGAAATCGCGCTGGATGGTGCCGATGCACTATGGAAGCTTTCGGCTATCGCACGAGCCGGTGGATGAGCCGCTGCAACTGCTGGAGCAGGAAGCGCATGCGGCGGGAATCGAAGACCGGGTGGTGGTGTTGGAAGAGGGCGTAACGAAGTTCTTCTAGCCTCCTTTTCGATTGTCCTTGTCGGAACGCAGATTGTTGTAGACCGTGAAAACCCGCTGTAACACTCCTTTGACAACCGATCCGCAGTTTTTGGTGTACACTTCGTGCCGCCCGATTTCTCCATAGGAGACTAATATGACCGTTCAAGCTGTTCCTCAGGGTTACCACACGCTTACTCCATATATGACCGTCCGCGACGCAGCCCGCGCCATCGAGTTCTACAAGCAGGCCTTCGGTGCGGTGGAAAAAGGCGTCATGAAAGGTCCTGACGGCAAGATCATGCATGCCGAGCTGCGCATCGGTGATTCCATCTTCATGCTCGCCGACGAATTTCCTCAATTTGGATCGTTGTCACCGCAGTCCACAGGCGGCGCCGGCATGGGACTGCACATTTACACCGAGGATGTGGATTCTGCTTTTGATCGCGCTGTAAAGGCCGGCGCAACCGTGGAGATGCCGGTTGGTGACATGTTCTGGGGCGACCGCTACGGCAAGCTGGCGGATCCATTTGGCCACAAGTGGTCTATCGCAACCCATAAGCGCGATATGTCGATGGAAGAGATCGACGAAGCGCAGAGCGAATTCATGAAGCAGATGCCGAAGAGCGCCTGAAGCGTTGGAGCAAGCTAGGCGTGCATTTCTGCTCGTGGTCAGAGGGGCACGGCGCCGGCCGTGCCCTTAGTTTTTCGGCTTGGATACTTCGGTAATGTGCCCAAATCCCGCTATTACACAAGTATTACAGTGATTATCCCGGTCTCTTGATAGGTTAGGTGAGGCAAGCGCGAATTCAAGTCCGGCGAATGGGGACCTACTTTGGACATACAACTGGAAAGCCTCGAGAAGCGACAAGCTGCAAACGGTGAAATCAACTGGGTGACTGCGGTCTTCATGGCGCTGTTTCACGTCGGAGCCATCGCGGCTCTTTTCTTCTTCACATGGAAGGCATTGTTCGTCGCCATGTTCCTGTGGTGGGTTTCGGGCAGCCTCGGCATCGGCATGAGCTATCATCGCCTGCTCACGCACCGCGGATATAAGACTCCGAAGTGGGTAGAGTATTTTCTAACGGTCTGCGCCACGCTCGCTCTCGAAGGCGGACCGATTTTCTGGGTGGCGACGCACCGCATTCATCATCAATATTCGGACCAGGACGGCGACCCGCATTCGCCCATCGACGGCAAATGGTGGGCGCACATGGGCTGGATTCTCATGGGCAAGTCCATGCACCACGACACAACCACGCTGGCCCGCTACGTCCCCGACCTTGCGAAGGATAAGTTCCACGTCTGGATTACGAAGTATCACTACGTGCCCATGATTGTGCTGGGTGTTGTACTTTATGCGATTGGCGGACTTCCATTTCTGCTATGGGGCGTCTTCATGCGGACGGTGGTTGGCCTGCACACTACCTGGCTGGTGAATTCGGCTACGCACTCCTGGGGCACGCGCCGTTTTACCACGCGCGATCTTTCCACCAATAGCTGGTGGGTGGCGTTGCTAACGTTTGGAGAAGGCTGGCACAACAACCACCACGCGCATCCGACGGCGGCGCAGCACGGGTTTACCTGGTATGAGGTCGATATGAATTGGTACGGCATCTGGACGTTGAAGCAATTGGGCCTGGCTTGGGACATCAAGCGCGTCAGGCTGGCGGACCTGGAAAGCGGTCTGGTCGCTGCTCCGAACGGACGTCTAGTTGGGCCAGTTCTGCCGGAGGGCATGGCGGCCGGGGACTAGAGCACGCGACTGGCCTCCAAAGTTCCCTTGGATTAGAACCCGCCTTTCCGGCGGGTTTCTCTTTTCGGTGGACGCTGGAAGCTGCCTCGCAAGCGGCCATGAAAAGGGCAGTTGGTGTGATGGCCTGTGGGTGTTGAAAAAGTCCATTTTCTTCAAAACAGCCAAAATTTAGGGGATGGAAAATGTCTAGGAAAACCGAGAAAGTCGTTTGTTGAGGTTCCTATTGCAAAGTTTTTTCGGGCATTTTCTGGTGAGTGAGTTTTTCAACAGCCACGCCTGTTTTCGCCATTCTTGAGTGGAATTGCCTCGTTTAGGAACGTCCCTGAATCGAAGTTAGTAAAGCCTGAACTCCGTTGTGACGTTCATGAGAACTGCGACTGGCTGGTCGTTGAGTCTGGCGGGATCGAAAGTCCATTTCTTCACCGCCTCAATCGCCGCATTCGTGAACTCGGGACCCGGACTTGCGTCGACTACCGGGAACCGCACCATGCCATGATCGTCCACGACGACGTGCAACGAGACCTGGCCTTGTTGGCGTGACTCTCGGTCATTCTCGGGGTACCTCGGCTCATCCATATGGATTGCCTTCGGCGGCTTGACCACCTTTGTTCCAAGGTAGACTTTTTGGGTGCCGTCTAACAGCCCCACGGTGATCGGCTCGTCTAACTTGGAGCTTCGTTTCCACCCCGAGGTCCCTTTTCGTCGTACTTGAAATTCTCCTCCGCTTATCTTCACCTCAAAGTCGGAGAGGGCGGTCTGGGCACCTTGAATTTGCGGCGGTACGGCGCTCCCGCTATCCGCTCCCTGCTGTTGCGGCGCAGAGGCCGCCACACATAGCCAGGCCGCACAGACTGCGACAATCATTCTGGTTTTGAAGAGCGTACAGCTTAAGTTCATATTTGACCAGATCCAAGATAGTCTAGCCTTTTTCATTGTTGGTGAAAAATCGTCATTACGCCAGTGACCTTCCTGTGTCCCGACCATAAGCCATCTTCGGCATTTTAGTGATTAAGGCTGCGAGCGCTGTAAAATCACCCTGACGCCATGCGCATCACGAGCCGCCGCGGAACTATCGTGTTCTTTCTCTGCCTGGGCATTGGCCTGGTGGCGCTGGCGGTTGCGCTCAATGTCGGATGGATCATCCTCAACTGGCGCGAAGGAGTGCTGCTGTTCTTCGGCGTGATCTTTTTTGCCGTGATCATTGCGGGCATGATCGTCAACACAACCTTTCTGCTGCGTGAAATTCGCCGCAGCGAGCAGCACGACAGCTTCATCAATGCTGTTACCCACGAACTGAAAACGCCGGTCGCCTCGATTCGCCTGCACCTGGAAACCTTGCAGCGGCGCGAGCTGCCGGAGGCGCAGAAGCAGGAGTTCTACCGGCTGATGCTCAGCGACACTGATCGTTTGACTGAAACGGTGGAGCAAGTTCTGCGCGCCGGCCGCGCCGGGGATAAGAAGGCTGGGCGGGAGAAGTCCGCCGTCGATTTCCGGCAACTGGTGCGCGACTGCATGGACGCCGCTCGTACCCGGCATCATCTGCCACAGGAAGCGCTACGCTATGAGGAGGCGCCGGGCAATGGCGCCGGCCCTCGCGTGCTGGGCAGTGACGAGGACCTTCGCACCGCTGTTTTTAACGTCCTCGACAACGCCATCAAATATTCCGGCGAACACGTGGATGTGCGGGTGCGTCTGAATATGCCCGACGAAAAACGCATCGTGCTCAGCGTGCAGGACCACGGAGTCGGCATCCCTGCTGACGATATGAAGAGCATCTTCAAGCGCTTCTACCGCGTCACGCACCGCTCGCTGGCGCACGTGAAAGGTACCGGGTTGGGCTTGTTTATTGTGAAGTCGATTGCCGAGAAGCACGGCGGCAAAGTGTTTGCCGCGAGCGACGGAGAAGGCGAAGGCACCACGATTACGATGGAACTGCCGAGGTCGTTGTCATGAGGTCGAGGTCATGAGGGCGAGCGCATGAGCCGGGTTCTGGTAGTGGAAGACGAAGCGCATCTGGCGCAGGGTCTGCGTTTCAATTTGCAGGCGGAAGGCTATTCCGCCGAGGTTGTGGGGGATGGAGAGGCCGCTACAGATCGCCTGATCGGTAAGAAAGAGAACTTCGACGCCATCGTGCTCGACATCATGCTGCCGGGCAAGGACGGCTTCAGCGTGGTTTCAGAATTGCGGGCAGCGCGGAACTATGTGCCCGTGCTCATGCTGACCGCGCGCGGCCGTCCGGAAGATGTGCTGAAGGGTTTCGCCGCGGGTGCGGACGATTATTTACCCAAGCCTTTCGATCTGTCGATCCTGCTAGCCCGTTTGCAGGGATTGCTGCGGCGGAGCCAATGGGTGCGAGATGGGCAGCCGGCTGGGCTGGCGAATGGAGTTCAGGCTGCATCCGACCCGCGGAGCGTCGGAGATTTTGGAACGTTTTCTTTCAGTGGGAAAACCATCGACTTCGGCACGCTCGAGCTGCGCACCGCCGGCAACGTGATTCATCTGACGCTGATGGAGTCAGAACTGCTGCGCCACCTGGTGCGCAACGACGGGCGGGTGGTTTCCCGCAAACAGATTCTCGAAGAAGTCTGGGGCCTGCACGAAGACACGGATACACGCGCCATCGACAACTTTATGGTGCGGCTGCGGCGCTACATTGAAGACGATCCCGCACAGCCGCGGCACTTGCTCACGGTTCGCGGCGTGGGGTACCGGTTCCTGGCGAATCCGGAAAAGAAGTGAGCTCGGATTACAAGATCAAATGTGAATTCGACTGACAATTTCCAAACCGTCTACAAAATGATCGGTTGGCTTCCGATTTGCGTCCTGCCGTTAACGGCGGTGGCTTGCCGCAATCTGGTGCCGGCTTGGGTATTCATGTGGATTCTTTCGTTCGCCATCTATCTTAGCCTGAAGTGGCTGACGTGGTGGAGAGCGCGATCACGAATAGCCCATCCGGCGTGGCGCTCGGTAGCCTATCTTCTCGCTTGGCCGGGAATGGATGCAGATGCCTTCCTGGATCCGAGACAGCGTGTGTCCCCGCCCGCGACCTGGACTTGGCTCCGGGCGACGCTCGAAACCATTCTCGGGGCGATCCTGCTTTGGGTCATGGCGCGATCCCTTCCGGCAGGACAACCCCTTGTACGCGGGTGGGTAGGGATGGTTGGTCTGATCCTGCTCCTTCACTTCGGTACTTTCCAGATCGTCGCTCTCTTATGGCAGAGCCTAGGCGTCAAGGCCGAATCCATCATGTCTGAGCCTCTCCGTTCTACTTCTCTCGGAGAGTTCTGGGGGAAACGATGGAACCTCGGTTTCCGTCAGCTTGCTCATGAATTAATCTTTCGCCCTCTCCATCGAACGTTAGGACCGAACACGGCTGGTTTCTTGGTTTTCGCGGTCTCTGGGCTGATCCACGATCTGGTGATCTCGCTGCCAGCTAGCGGGGGCTATGGTCTGCCGACGCTCTACTTCCTGCTGCAGGGCACGGGCGTGACCGTTGAGCGGTCGCGCTTCGGTAAGCGCTTCGGACTGGGGCAGGGAGTGCGCGGCTGGTGTTTCATGGTGGTGTTCCTTACGGTACCAGTCTTTGGGCTTTTTCACCCCTGGTTTGTACTGCGTGTAATACTTCCATTCATGCGAGCCATTCACGCGCTATGACTAATGCACTCGTGCAGCGGTTGTTTGACATCGACTTGTGGCTCGTCGGCGCGGCGCATTTTGTGATCCTGTTCGCCAGCTTTCAAGTGCCATATCGACTGGACTGGAAACAGGACCTGCAACAATTGATACCGTTCAACAGGAAACTGCTTTGGGTGCAAGGTGGATTCACCGTGTTGACGATTATTGCCTTTGGCACTCTGACGCTGGCGCTTCATACGGAGCTGCTCCGAGGTGACCGCGCTGCGCTGGGACTGGCCTGCTTCATCGGGATTTACTGGACTACGCGGATTTTTGTCGATGCGATTTACTTTTCGCACGCCGACTGGCCCAAGGGAACGGTCTTTGTCGTGGGACACGCCTTGCTAACTCTGCTGTTTTCATTTCTTGCGGCCAGCTATGTTGGGCTATTCGTCTGGCATGTTTGGCCGAGGGCGAATGGCTGATCAGGTTGACAGCGATTCGGCTGCTACAGGTAGGTAATCGGCCATGAAACTTGCCGCAGCTGTTTTCTTTCTCCTCGCGATCCTGCTTGCTATTCTTCTGGTCCGGTTTTGCAAGAGGCGTGTGGCAGCCTTCCATCGAGCTGTTACGAATCGAATCGCGATTCGATTCGCCGCCCGATTGCCCGGCTTCGCCATCGTTACAAACGTAGGTCGAAAGTCAGGCAGACTCTACCGGACGCCGGTGAACGTTTTTCGAGAGCCCGATGGATTCCTGATCGCGCTCACCTATGGGCAGGATAGCGGGTGGGTCGGCAATGTACTGGCCGCTGGGGGGTGTCAGCTTGAAACCCGCCGCGTCGCATATCAACTTTCTTCGCCGGTCATCGTGCATGACCCGTCACGGCAACGATTCCCGCTTCTCGTGCGAATAGTCCTCGGACTCATTGATGCGAACGATTTCCTAAAGCTTTCAACTTCTCATTATCATGGCGCTGCGTCCGAGGTTAGGGCTGGTTCCCGCGCAGCTAAGCCCGGCACAACTCGGCCACCAGCGTCTCCCGTCGCTCCAGAGCCAAGCCATCCATGCGGTTCAGGATCATCCAGTAAACCGAGATCGAAATTCCCGCCAATACCAACAAGAGCAGCGTGGCGATCCAAAGGTTGCCGTAGTGGCGCGCGATCCAGAATGCTGCGACTCCCACACCTATTACGACAAGTTGCACTCCCAGGCTAATGAGAGCGGTGAGCTGGGAGGCGCGCTGGCGGCCGAAGGCGGAGTAGTCCAGTTTCTTCGGGGAGTAGACCGAGAGGAGGTTGCCTGCGGAAAAATTCACCGGCGCGGCGAATAGCAAACCCGCCAAAGTCGCGAAGGTGACGTCGAGCCCAGGGCGGCCGTAGAGGTAGCTGACCGCAATCCACGCTACAAGTGTTTCCAAGGCTAAAATGCTGGCGTGGGCGAGATTCTTGGCCAGCACAATTTCACGAAAACTTACCGGGGAGGCGTAGAAGAACTGGATGCCGCCAGCGTCACCGCCAAAACTGTTGTAAACCAGATTGGTGAGCATCAGGAGCGTGTACGCAGCAGCCGACGGGAAGGCCATGTCCGGTGTGCGGGCCAGGGAGATCCCGGAGTGGCGGGCGGAGTTCATCGCTCCAAAGCGGAAGATCAGGAGCACAAAAATCGGCATGATCAGGGTCAGCAGCATGGGGCCGCTGCGGAGAAGATAACGGATTTCTTTTTCGAAGACGGCCGCCACCGGGGAAGCGAATCCGGGAAGATTCCAGCCCAGACGAAAGTGCCGATCTTTTGGGAGGGTAGATGCGGCGGCCACTTCGCTCAAGTTCTCGCCGCGATACTGCGCCAGCAGTCGCACGTGCAGGCCGTAACCGACGATCAGCACAAAGCCACAGAGGAGTGCGAACGAACTGAGGCCCACCGTGAATCGCGAATATATGCCCTGCGTAATCGCGTCGGCGGCAAGTCCGGGCGGAAGGACGCCCTGCACCGGAGCCAGAATTTCGACGTATCGATGCACCTCC
>Ga0187890_10003130_pt1 | contig 11474 bp, 13 predicted proteins | sample June2016WEW_21_1_FD_133005 | JGI IMG/M metagenome (GOLD analysis project Ga0187890, IMG submission 133005) | Peatland microbial communities from SPRUCE experiment site at the Marcell Experimental Forest, Minnesota, USA - June2016WEW_21_10 | ecosystem: Environmental > Terrestrial > Soil >... | reverse complement strand
TATCAATTGAGTTTTTGATTATTCTGGTGGGCGGTCAGGGACTCGAACCCCGGACTTCCTGCTTGTAAGGCAGGCGCTCTAACCAACTGAGCTAACCGCCCACTCGGACCTAAAGGACCATACTAGATTCCAATTATCATAGCACTGAAGGTCAATTATGTAAGGGCTGACCAAGCGGTTTCGCCGGATAACACGAATCCGATAGCCCGTGCATCCTCCGACCTTTGCCCTCATCCAACCCACTATGGAATATCGACTTTTGGGAGGCTCAGGCCTCATGATTCCCGCCCTCTCTTTTGGTACCGCGACCTTTGGCGGCGGCAATGAGTTCTTCAAAGCATGGGGCGAAACGGATGTGACCGAGGCGCGCCGCCTTGTCGACATCTGCTTCGATACAGGCGTCAATCTCTTCGATACGGCCGATGGCTACTCCGACGGGCTCTCTGAACAGATCCTCGGCAAAGCGCTCGAAGGCAAACGCGATCAAGCGCTGATCTCTACTAAGTCCTACTTTCCCACTGGCGATGGGCCAAACGACCGCGGCAGCTCCCGCTATCATCTGCGCCGTGCGCTCGAAGCCAGCCTTCGCCGCCTCGGCACGGACTATATCGACATCTACCACCTGCATGGCTTCGACGCGTTGACGCCCATCGAGGAGGTACAGGACACGCTCAATAAATTTGTCCGCGAGGGCAAGGTGCGCTACATCGCCTGCTCGAACTTTTCCGGCTGGCACCTGATGAAGTCGCTGGCCGTGGCCGACCGCTATGGATGGACGCGCTTTGTGGCTCACCAGGTTTACTATTCGCTGATCGGCCGCGAGTACGAATGGGAACTGATGCCGCTCGGCATCGACCAAAAAGTTGGCGCCTTGGTTTGGAGTCCGTTAGGCTGGGGCCGGCTCACCGGCAAAATCCGGCGTGGGCAGCCGCTGCCCCAGGTAAGCCGCCTGCACAAGTCCGGCGACGTAGGTCCGCAGATGCCGGATGAATATCTTTACACAGTGGTGGACGCGCTGGACGCCGTGGCCGCCGAGACGGGCAAGACCGTTCCGCAGGTGGCGTTGAACTGGCTCTTGCAGCGACCAACGGTTTCGTCCGTCATTGTTGGCGCGCGCACCGAGGAGCAATTGCGGCAGAACCTGGCAGCAGTGGGCTGGAATCTGAGTTCGGAGCAGGTGGCCAAGCTGGACAAAGCCAGCGCAACCAGGGCCATATACCCTTACTGGCACCAGAGAGATATTCCGGAGCGCAATCCGCCTCCTGTATGACAAGAGCAGGGAATAGTGAACAGGGATTAGCGAGCGATAGGCGCCCGTCGACAAACGGCTGTTTAAAAGGATGCAAGACCGTTTGCAACCTCTGTCAGCTGGCCGTTTCCTTGAGAAAAATCTCTGTGTAGTCCAGATAGTTCTTGGCATATTCCAGAATCAGCGCGTGATCCTTATCGCCCAGCTCGCGGCGGTGCTTAGCAGGAACCCCCGCCCACAGCGTTCTTGGCGGAACAATCGTGCCCTCGGGAATCACGGCTCCGGCGGCGATGATTGCCCCCTCCCCGATCTTGCAGCCATTCAGCAGCACGGAGCCCATGCCGACCAGCACCGCGTCTCCCACCGTACATCCATGTACTGTGGCGTTATGCCCGACCGTTACCCAATCGCCCACGACCACTGGGAACACTCTGCGCTGGCCGTGGAGAACTGCGCAATCCTGAACGTTGGAATTCGCCCCCACACGGATCGAGTGCACGTCGCCCCGCAAGACGGCGTTCATCCACACTGAGGAGTGTTCGCCCAGGGTCACGTCTCCGATGACCTGCGCTGAAAGATCGACGTAGCAACTAGTGGGAATATGGGGCAGTCGCCCCTGATAGCTGCGGATCATGTCGGTTTGACCTCTCGGGAAGCCACCTCCCCTTGAGCGAGTGTAAAAGAAGATCCTTTGACCGCGCATCTCAATGGGAGTTCCGGAAGTATTTTGCCCTGAAAACAGACAAAAAAGCGATAGGGGTACGGCTGAGGCGCAGCGCGTCCATGCCAAAACTCGCTTTTTACGGTATCCTAAAGAAGCCCCATGGCAGGTTTGGAGGTGGGATTCTTTGGCAGAGGTTCGCGTACAAGAGGGCGAGCCGCTCGAAAATGCTCTCCGCCGGTTTAAGCGGAAGGTTCAGCAGGAAGACATCATTAAGGAAGTCAAGCGTCACTCCTACTACCTGAAGCCCGGTGAGAAGAAACGCGTCAAGGCAGCTTTGGCGCGCAAGCGGAATCGCAAGAAGGCTCGTAAAGAGGCTGATTAATCTAGAATCGCGACAGGCGCCGCCCCGGCCTCCCCGCTTCAACGAGCGGGTCTAAGTAATATCCTTAACGGCTTGGGCGCCCTGTCGAGATTATTTCTTGTAGAGATATAGCATTGCTTGTATGTTTCGTGATACTGTTGTCCACGTCTCTTGGTTGACGTGCAAAGCTCTCCTAAGTGACCAGTAAGACGAGTAAGACGAGTTAGACGAATTTAGCCGCAATAGTTGCGGCCCGGGCCCCTCGTTTTGGACTAACGAAAGAAGACAGGGAATCGGGACCGGCAAGTCATTACGCTCATGGCCGATTTCAGTCTGTTCCCTTCTTTGGGAAGTCAGCCATGGAGTTTGCGGACAGGATTTTGAAATGTTGCGATTGCGGAGCAGAGTTCGTTTTTACCGCAGGCGAGCAGCTTTTCTTCCACGATAAACAATTCAAAAATGATCCTAAGCATTGCAAGCAATGCAAGGCGAAGCGTGCCCGCGGGAACTCCAGGGTGCGCCCCGAGACCCGGACCAACTGTTCGCAGTGCGGTGAAACAACGACGGTGCCATTCAAACCCACCCAGGGTAGACCGGTCCTTTGCCGTTCTTGTTTTCAGCAAGCCAAGGTCCAGCCCACGTCTGAATTCCATCCGGATCAGATGCCTATGTCAGATCAGGGCTAAAAAGCATGTTTCCCTCGAGTCCGAGAGGATCCTGCGGCGCCCACCCGAGTCGACATTTGAGCCCAGGTTCAAGGTCTCATCGTTCCAGGCCAGAAGATCGTCAAGCGTTAGTGGCGGGCGTCACAGTCTCCTTTTCAGGGCGCGGTGACCAATGTCGCGCCGGTAATAGATGCCGTCAAAATGAATCAGCTCGATGGCCTCGTAGGCGCGGGTCAGTGCCTCTTCGAGGGTGGGTGCCGCTGCGGTTACACCTAACACGCGGCCTCCACCTGTGAGCGTTTGGCCGTTAGCGAGCGAAGATCCTGAATGAAAAACCTGTACTCCCGGAACACGGGCTGCGTCGGCCAATCCGGTGATGGCGAGGCCCGTCTTGTAGCTGCCCGGATAGCCGGATGAACTGGCGACGACACAGGCCGATGCACCGGTGCTCCAGCGCAGATCAGTCTCCGCCAGCCGTCCGTTGGTGCAGGCTTCGAGCGCATCCACCAGGTCGCTTTCCATCCGTAAAAGAATGGCCTGCGTCTCAGGATCGCCAAAGCGCGCGTTGAACTCCAGCACCTGGGGCCCGCGCGCTGTCATCATCAACCCGCAATACAGCACGCCGGTAAAGGGCGTGTCCTCACTCGCCATCCCGTAGACCGTGGGCACGGCAATGTGGCGCATGATCCACTCGGTCATGGCCGGGTCGAGCATCGCGTCCGTCGAATAAACCCCCATGCCGCCGGTATTGGGGCCGGTGTCGCCCTCGCCGATTCTCTTGTGGTCCTGCGCGGGAACAAGAGGCTTCACGGTCTTGCCGTCCGCGAGGCAGAGAAAGCTGATCTCGTCGCCTTCGAGGAACTCCTCGAAGATGACTTGCTGCTCCACATCCCCCAGTAACGCGCCGGAGAAGATGCCCTGCGCAGCCTCGATTGCCGTCTGCCGCGACTCGCAGATGATGACGCCCTTTCCCGCGTGCAACCCGTCGGCCTTGACCACGATCGGAGGATGGAAGAACTCAACTGCTTTGTGGAGCTCGGCGGCGCTGGTGCAGACTGCATATTTGGCGGTGGGAATGTTGTGGCGCTGCAGGAAGCGCTTGGCAAAGCTCTTGCTCGATTCCAGCATTGCCGCGGCTTTTGTCGGTCCAAAAACTCTTAGCCCGCGCTGCTGAAGAGCATCCACAATGCCCAGCGAAAGCGGCAGCTCAGGACCAACAATGGTCAAGCCCGGCTGTTCGGCCTCGACCAGCCGGACCATCGCCTCCACGTCCTTCAAATCCACCGGCACACAACGCGCAATCTCTGCGATGCCGCCGTTGCCGGGCGCGCAAACCACCTCTGTCACCCGCTGGCTGCGTTTCACCGCCCAGGCCAGCGCGTGTTCCCGTCCCCCCGAACCCAAAATCAGCACTTTCATCGTAGCGTCCCTGCTCTTTCCTGTTCTCCCCAACCCCGAAAGGTTATCTGAGCAAACCGAGATGGGGAAGTCAAACCGGAGGAACAAATATAGATGGGGAATCTGAACTATTCGAGGAAATATGCGCGAAGGACGGGGTAGCTCACTTAGTGATCCATCCACGTGGGCCTTATACTGAGGCGTGGTGCGTTGCGAGGCCCGGCGCATTTGCCAGCAGGTTCAGATCAACATGGTTGAGACGCGCATCAAGCCCCACTTTCAGCAGGCTGCCGAAACAGGGCGGCGCCGTGAGCAGACGAGTGTCTACCGGCGCAACGTAATCTTCGGGCTGCTGCTGGTGGCCGCGGTGATCCTTATCTCATGGTTGGTTCGCACGAATCCGAATTGGATCTTCCCGTCGGGCTGGTGGCGGCTGTGACCTCAGCGCGGACGGCTGAGAACGGAAGCCCTAGACCTGAACCTCTTGCCGTTCTACTCCTGGGTCCGACCGGCAGCGGCAAAACGGCCCTCTCTCTTGAGCTCGGCGAACGCTTTGGCGGCGAGATTGTCAGTTGCGATTCGGTGGCTGTTTATTGCGGCATGGACGTGGGCACGGCCAAGCCAACCAAAGCGGAGCGGGCACGGCTGCCGCATCATCTCATCGATGTCGCCAATCCAGACGAACCTTTCACGGCTGGGGAGTACAGCCGGCAGGCGCGCGTTGCTCTACGCCAGATTGCGGGCCGGCGCCGACCGCCCATCGTCACCGGGGGAACCGGGCTTTATCTGCGCGCGCTCACCGAAGGGCTTTTTCCCGGTCCCGAGCGGCAAGAGGAACTACGCCAGCGATTGCAACAAAGCGGTCAAAAGCACGGCAGCGCCTGGCTGCACCGGCTGTTGCGCCGTCTCGACCCCGTCTCGGCTGCGCGCATCCACTCGAACGACGCGCACAAGTTGATTCGCTCTATCGAGGTCTGCCTTGCGGCGCGCCAGCCGTTGTCGCAGGTACTGGCTCGCGACCCTCTCACCGGCTTTCGCCTGCTGCGTATCGGCCTCAACCCGCCCCGCGAGTGCCTATACGACCGCCTCAACCGGCGCGCCAGCGAAATCTTTGCCGGGGGATTGGTCGAGGAGACTCGCTCTATACTCAACCGCTACGGGCAGGTCAAAGCGCTCGACTCTCTCGGATACAGGCAATCGATGATGGTTCTCTCTGGCAAAGAGAGCTTGCCCAACGCTGTGGCCGCCGCCCAGCAAGGTCATAGGAATTACGCCAAACGCCAGATGACCTGGTTCCGTCACGAGCCGGAGGTGCATTGGATCTCCGGCTTCGGCGACGAGCCGGACACGCTCCGCATAGCGTCTGAGCTGATTAAGAAAAACCTGTAGGGGGTCTCTCATCCAGTCCACCCCTTGGCCCGCTCCACAGCTCGGTGCCACAGGCCTCGCCGCTCGGCCCGCTCATTTGCATCCATCCTCGGCTCAAAGCGTACATCACCGTGCCGCTCGGCCCTCAACTCCTCTGGCCCTGCCCAGAAACCTGTCGCTAGCCCCGCAAGATAGGCCGCGCCCATCGCCGTCGTCTCCGTGACCTGTGGCCTCACCACGGGCACGCCCAGCAAATCGGCCTGGAACTGCATCAGGAGATTGTTCACCGCAGCCCCGCCATCCACGCGTAGCGCACCGAGCGGCGTGGCCTCGCTTTGGACCGCTTCAAGCACATCGGCCACCTGGAAGGCGATCGACTCCAACGCCGCTCTCGCAATCTCTCCCGGCTTGGTGCCTCGCCGCAGCCCGATGAGCATCCCTGAGGCATGTGGATCCCAATGTGGCGCACCAAGTCCAACAAACGCCGGCACAAAGACCACTCCGCCCGAGTCTGGAACCGAGGCCGCCAGCGCCTCCACCTCCGCCGACGAACCAATGAGTTTGAGGTTGTCTCTGAGCCACTGCACCACCGCCCCGCCGATAAAGATGCTCCCTTCCAATGCGTACTCCAAGCGGTGCTGCGCACTGGCCGCCAGCGTCGTGATCAGCCGGTGCTTTGAACGCACAAACCCTGTCCCGTTTCCATCGATTCCCGTCCCGATATTCTGCAACAGGAAGCAGCCCGTCCCGTACGTATTCTTGGCCTCGCCAGCCCTCCAGCACAACTGCCCAAAGAGCGCCGCCTGTTGATCCCCGGCAATGCCTGCAATCCCAACCCCGCCAAGCCCCAACGTAGTCGTCACCGTACCGACCGGCTCGCTCGACCACACCACCTCTGGAAGCAAGCTTTCCGGAATGTTGAAGATACGAAGAAGCTCCGCATCCCACTCGCCCTTCACAATATTGAACAGAAGCGTCCGCGAAGCGTTTGTCACATCCGTTACGTGCCCTGCGCCGGTCGTCAGATGCCAGATCAGCCAACTGTCCACAGTTCCGAACGCCAACTCCCCGCGCTCGGCCTTCCCCCGCGCCTCCGGCACATTGTCCAGAATCCACGCCACCTTGGTGGCCGAAAAGTAAGGGTCGAGCACCAGTCCGGTCTTCGCGGACACTGCATCTTCGACTCCACTCTCGACCAGGGTGCTACATTGCGTGGCAGTCCGCCGGTCTTGCCATACAATGGCCGGATAAATCGCCTTGCCTGTCTTCCGATCCCAAACAATCACGGTCTCTCGTTGGTTGGTAATCCCAATCGCTGCAATATCTTTCGGCACCAGTCCCGCCCTGCCGAGCGCCTCGACCGCGCAGGCCAGTTGGCTGGTTAAAATCTCGGTTGGATCGTGCTCCACCCACCCCGCATGGGGATAAAACTGCTCAAACTCATGCTGCGCGACGGCAAGGATCGTCCCTGCACGGTCGAACAGAATCGCCCGCGAACTCGTGGTTCCCTGGTCCAATGCAAGAATCGCATTCATCACACGTTCTCCGACTTCGGACCCAGTCAAACACGTGCAACCGGCACGGGGCAAGTTTAAGATAGACCCATCATGCCGAAACCGGGGGACCAATCCGAAGACGCACTGTTGCACGGCTCTGTGCTGGTCCTTCTGCAATTTGATGTGTGCGAAGCCATTCGCTTGGACCTTCTACAGGAGCTCGTCAGCGCCCGAAAAGTAGACAAACCGAGCATGAAGCATCCCGCACCGGGGTATGTGCGCTATCAGAGGCCGCCGGTAATGGTGCCTACCGAGCCGCTGGAGCTTGAAAGCGGCGAACGGCTGCAAGGCGAGATCAAGTACTACGACTACGGCGTGTTGAGCGTGATCTTCGAACTCCCTTTCTCCGGCAACTGGGAAAAGCTGACCACGCTTGCCAGCCGCTGGGTATGGGACATCGACTTTGCCGCGCAAGCCACGGCCATCGTCCGCGCAAGCCTTGCCCGCGCGGCCTCAACTCTCATCAAGCCTTACGACGAGTGGCTAAGCGAAGAGTACCTGATCTTTCACGTGCGCGAGATTGCCGGCGCTCCATCCGTCACCGACCTGATTCAAAAGCAGGGCGCACGCATCGCGCAAGTGGTTCGCGGGGACACCGGCCAACTGGCCGAGAGCGAAATCAACGAAGTTCTCCAATCCCGCATCTCGTACTATTCCAATGATTTGGCGGTCATCGGCTGGAACGCGGCGTTTCTTTATGACACCGCTTCGGGCGCGGAGATGGCTGTGCAGTTGCTCGAGTACGCTAACTCCCAGCTCCTCGAATTCCGCTACTACGACGACCTGCTGACGGAGGAGCTGGAGCGCGTTTACACCCTGCTCGATGAAGGTACCGGCATGTTGGCCCGATGGCGGCTGGCACGGTCGGCCACACGGCTCCACACAGTTCTGCTGGACGTGGCGGAGCTTACCGAACACGCCGATAACGCCATTAAGTTCCTCAGCGACATGTTTGCGGCGCGCCTATACAAATTGGCTGCCGCAAAAGTTGGCGTGCCCGATTACAAAGACCTGGTCACTCGCAAGGTGCGCACAGCCGAAGAACTTTATCGCTTCATGGTGGACCAGTTCAACCAGAGCCGCGCGTTCTTCATGGAGCTGACCGTCGTCATCATTCTGGTGGTCGAGCTGGTGTATCTCTTCCGCGGCTACACCTTCTAGATCGCATTTAAATTGGTTATTCCAAACATGATAGCGCTGTGAAATCCCATGGATCAGCGCCCCGCTCTGCCCGGATGTTGAGTCAGGAGATACGCCCCGACCGAATCAGATAGCGTGAACCAGAGGAGTTTTGTATCCTGTAGAGGATGCCCCGCAACTTGGCGGCCACCCCAACCGAGGAGATTGACATGGCAGATACAGTGAAGAAGGCAAAAGCCCCCGCGAAGCCCCGCAAGACCGTAGCGAAAAAGGAAAAAGTTGCTCAATCGCCCAAGCCGACGATGCCCTCTCGCGAGGAAATCGAGCGACTCGCGCGGAGCTACTGGGCAGCGCGTGGTTACCAGGATGGATCGGCGGAGCAGGATTGGCTGCGCGCTGAGCAGGAACTGCTCAAAATGGCCTCATAGAACCGGTCTTTCCGGCCGCTTAAAGCCCGTAGTGCGCACTGCCAGGGTGGCAGCCGGATGCTCTTGCCCTCGCGTCAAGCGTGTTCGGGAATCATTTGGACCGGAGTTTTGTCGGTCTCCCATCCATTTCGGCAGAAAAATGCAGAATGGATGGGAGCAAAAGTCGTCGACAAAGGCGATAAATCCGACCAGGCCCTAGATCCGGGCGCTGCCGGCAACAAGCATCGACTCGAGTATTTGTTCTGAGACGTCCTTGACCGACCCCGGCGAGTGAGACAGGAACAGCGTGTTGGTCTTGTCGCTCTCACCGATCGACTTCAAAGTGTCGAAGTATTGCGTAACCATCACTAATTGCATCACATCCCGCGACGACGCTCCATCCACCACCTTTTGGAACTGCTCGATTGAAACCTGAAGGCCCTCGATGATCGCCTTTCGTTGGTTGGCGATGCCCTGACCCTGAAGAGCCTTGCTCTCTGCCTCTGCCTCGGCTTTTTTTACCACCAGGATCTTTTCCGCCTCGCCTCGGGCGTTCGCAGCCACCTGTTCGCGCTGCGCCGCGTTGATGTCGTTCATTGCCGACTTCACCTTGGCGTCGGGAACGATGTCAGTCACCAACACATTCACAATCTCGAAGCCGAAGGTTGCCATGTCCGCATCAAGTTCCTGCTTCACCGCCGCGGCGATCGACGACTGGGATGCAAAGACCTCATCGAGCGTCATGCCGGGCACATGGCCCAGGATCACCTGTTCGACATAGCTCTTGATCTGCGCCGTCGGGTCAGAGAGTTTGTAGTAAGCGTCATAGACCTTCTCAGGGCGCACGCGATTTTGCACCGAAATCGGAATCGTGACAAAGACGTTGTCTTTCGTCTTCGTCTCCATGGTCAGCGAAATCTGGCTGACGCGCAGGCTTACCACTCCTGCCACGCTGTCGACGAACGGGACTTTCCAGTTCAATCCGGGTTGTGCAACGCGCTTAAACTCACCGAAGTGGGTGATCACCGCCACCTCGGCCGTGCGTACAGTAAAGAAGCTGCTTAGAGCCACAATAATGACAAAGAGAGCCACTGCCCCCAGCGGGACGAGCATGTACATCGGGTCCATTCAGTTCCTCCGCTGCCTCGTTTAGAGGCAACGGAGAATTATACGCGTCCACTAAGAAATCCTGTTTATATGCCCGCGTTACGGCTAATAAGACTCCTTCAGGCTCCACTTTCCTTGCCGATTCCCACGCACCTGGAATCAACGGCCTGCCGTCGAGAACGTCCAGATCAATGTCGGATAAATTATTGATAAAAGGACTTGCGCCCCTCCGCATGGTTGCGGTATTAATTGAGCGTTACCTGCAGCCATGTGATCCTTGTCACATTTTCTTGAGCTATCCCGGCTCTTCCGATGCGACTCATCAGGTCATCGTGTGTCGGTCTATCGACTGCGTCGGACTTGCAAACGATAAGTTCAAGAGTGCGACATAGGCTTTCCCCGTCTCAACGCTTTGCCACGTTCAACGGAGGTCTCATTGTCTTCCATCAGGTCTTATAGTGGTCTCGCCTCTTCGCTCCTCTTGGGGACGGCGGCGATGGCAGCGCCCGTTTCAACGACGATTTCTGCTTGCGTCACCTCATCCACCGGAGCCGTACGGATTGTCAGCTCGACTTCCCTCTGTGTAGCGGGCGAAGTGGGCACTACCTGGGCGGTTGTGGGGCCAGTCGGCCCCGTCGGTGCGCAAGGTCCCACTGGCGCCGCTGGTCCCCAGGGTCCTGCCGGTCCTGTCGGAGCAACGGGTTCGATGGGTCCGCAAGGTCCAACTGGAGCGACCGGAGCAACGGGCTCTACCGGTGCCACAGGCTCTCCAGGCCCTGCGGGACCGCAGGGTCCCGCAGGAACGAGCGGCTCGGCTGGCGGCGTCGTCATGGATGCCAATGGAAACGAGCTCGGCACTTTGCTTTCAGTTAATTACGGAACGAGCATCACGATTTACAAGGCGGGATATGCCGTTACCGTCAATATCGATGGAAGCTTTCCGCCCTCGCAAATCTGGTGGTCCAGTGGAGGTGGCTGCTCGGGAACTGGATACCTCAATGACGGACAAGGTGGTGCCGGCGGAGTCCAGACCTACTATAAAACTGCTGTCTGGTCCGGTGCGTCCGACTCTTGGTACGTAACGAACGGAAGTGCAACCAAAGGCCTTGTCACCTCAGTCGCCCCCGCCGGGACTGTCTCCTACCCCGATGGCGGCTCTTTTGTATACAACTCTCCCGACCACAGCATCGAGAACTCCGGGCCTACCGGAGGCTCCTACGAATGCGACATTCACCAGAGCTATGACGGATCGACTCTCGACAACTTCTCCACCAACGGCAACGGCAGCGGCTATAGCGGCTGGGTGCTGGGGGCATTTGATCCGCAGTCCACGCTGGGATGGCCAGGCTTCACCACCTGTACGGTCAAGGTCGTCCCCGGTTACAACAGCCAGTCCCTTGCGTATGGATCGGGAGGAACGGCAACCGACTCCTGCCTCGCTGGGCCTTTGCAACTCCCATAGGAGCCTACGCAGGGTTTGCAAGCACAGACTCACCAGAGGGAGGCGCGAAAAAGGCGACTCCCAGGATCCATAAGTCTCAGGAGCAATCTAGATGAAG
>Ga0187890_10003127_pt1 | contig 11476 bp, 10 predicted proteins | sample June2016WEW_21_1_FD_133005 | JGI IMG/M metagenome (GOLD analysis project Ga0187890, IMG submission 133005) | Peatland microbial communities from SPRUCE experiment site at the Marcell Experimental Forest, Minnesota, USA - June2016WEW_21_10 | ecosystem: Environmental > Terrestrial > Soil >... | reverse complement strand
TGACGGTCGTGTGAGACTCCACCAACCGTGGCTCAAGAAAGTTTAGCCCGCTCCGGTCTTACTGCGTTGGGGGTTGGCCTTTGTTGTTTGTGGCTCGTTCCCTGCCTGCCGCTCCTATGGTTTCGGTGTGGCGACTGCCGACGACTGAACCGTTTGGTCTGAGGTTGCTTTAGATGGGACACTCGCCGGCTGCGTTTGCTTGTTGGGCGGAATTTCGGTCCCGGCGGGATAAATGATAATCTGCACCGTGCCCCCGCCGGCATCCGGCTTCGCATTGGTCTGCTTACCCAGTCCAAGAGTCTTCAGCTGACTATCGTCAAATCCGAAGTTCTCTACCAGATACTCGCGCACAACCATGGCCTGGGCTTCCGTTAGCACCAAGTCCTTCTGGCTATCGCCTTCCATGCCCGCGGATACCGCGATTACCGCCAACCCGAACTGGTTGTTGGCCAGGAACTCGCCGCTCGCGTTTAGAGATTTCTGATTCTTCAGCTTGGCCGAATCTTGCTTATCGAAAAGCTGTTTCGCAGTGTAGGTAAACTCCTTTATCGGTGTACCTTGCGGCATCCTTTCGATTTCATTTTGTGCCAGCTCGGCGGAATCTTGGTAGCCGCGTTTCTTGAAATATCCGCGCAAAAGGAAGTTGTGCTTCAGGGCCTCCATGTTCTCTTGAAAGTCGGTAACCCCTGCCTGCGCCTGGACCATCGTGTCACGCATGGAGCTCGACGTCTGTTCGAGGTTGTTATAGAGCTGTTTGTCGTTAACCAGCGCTCCTGCGGTTCCCTGCCCCCCGTTAATCTTGGCGCTGATCGAGTCTAGATTGGCCGTCGCCCGAGTAGCGTTCTGGATGGCTTGCTGACTGCTATCTAGAATGCCGCTTGTCTTTTGCAGTAAGTCTGCCATTTCGAGCGGCGGTTGGCTCGCGATGGTGTCGCCATCCCGCACATCGGCTTTCCCCGCCGATCCAAACGAGATCGCCAGATACTGGTTGCCCAACAACCCCTCGGTTTCGATTGTGGCCATGGAGTCTTGCTTGATGATCTCGTGCGTCGCCTTGCCGAGTTCCATAACTACCGTGACTTTGTCGCCCGGCTTGTGAGGTAACACGATGCTGCTCACGGTTCCACTGTGGACCCCGCCTACCCGCACATCGGCTCCCGCATCCAGGCCCGCCACATTGTCGAATTGCGCCTTCAATTGGTACGTGGAGCTGAAAAGATACTGCTTGTTCCCGATGATGAAGACACCGGCCATCAGAATTGCCAGCGTTGCAACGATAAAGGCTCCCAACCGCGCCGCTCTCGACATATGTCCTCCTACGAATGCCTTAGAAATTCCCTGACAAACTCGATGTCACTTTTCTGAAGTTCTTCAAAGCTGCCTTCGATCACCACATTGCCCTCGTTGATCAGGGCCAGACGGCCGGCAATCGTCTTCGCGCTGTGCAGATCGTGAGTCACGACTATGGATGCCATGTGATGCTCCTCCTGGAGCTTGAGAACCAAATCATCGATCTCCGCGGCGCTGATGGGGTCGAGCCCAGCGGTGGGCTCGTCGAGCAGCAGAATATCCGGCTCCAAAGCCAGTGCACGCGCCAGCCCTACCCGTTTTTGCATGCCACCCGAGATATCCGAAGGCATCTTCTGCAAGTCGCCTTCCATGCCCACTTCCGCCAGTAATTGTTTGACCCGGTCGCCCTGCTCAGATTTCGACATCTCCTTCTTATGGTGCTGTAGCGGAAAAGCCACGTTCTGCTCGACGGTCAGCGAATCGTAAAGCGCGGCGTGCTGAAACAGAAAACCCATTGTCATTCTGATTTCTCCGAGTTGGTCGAGAGCCATGCCGACGATGTCTTGACCGTGGATGCGCACCAATCCCGAGTCAGGCTTCTCCAGGCCGATGATGAGCCTCAGCAATACGCTCTTACCGGTACCACTGCGCCCCAGCACCGCCAGGGTCTCGCCGCGACTCACGGCCAGGCTGATCCCATTCAGAACCTTTTGACTTCCGAACGACTTATGCAAGTCCTCGACAGCGATAGCTGGCGCACTGGAATCTTCCTCGGCTTCTCCTCGCTTCACCGCAACTTGATCGATTGTTTCCATACTCGCTTCACCAGCTGCTTAGTCGACGTTCACCGGAAAAGGTTCACGGGAAAAATATGAGAATGAGTTTCACCAGCACAACATCGGCCAGGATCACGAACAGCGAGGACAGCACTACCGAGCTCGTGGCCGCGCGGCCCACGCCCGCGGCGCCTCCCCGTGTCCGCATTCCCTGAAAACACGCGATCAGCCCGATGATCAAACCAAACACCATGGTCTTGAACGTAGGGGGCAGCAAATCGTTAAAATCGGCGCCCTTAAAGCCGCTACTGATGAACTGGTGGAACGAGAGCGGCTCAACCAGGGCCTGCGCAACCCAGCCCATGACCAGGCCGCATAAGTCGGCAGCGAGGGTCAGCAAAGGCAGCATTAGGATGCAAGCCAGAATGCGGGGCGCCGCCAGTAGCCTATAAGGGTTTACCGCCGATGTCTCGATGGCATCGATCTGCTCGGTCACTTTCATCGACGCCAGCTCCGCGCCAATGCCAGCGCCCACTCGACCGCTCACTACCAGTCCGGTAATGATCGGACCGGTCTCATGGATAACGGAGAACACGATCGCGGCGGGAAGCAGCGACTTAGCCCCAAAACGAGTCAGGCTGTAACGGGCTTCCAAAGAGAGCACGATGCCGGTGGCGGCGCCGGCCAAAGCGACCAGCGGCAGGGACATGGATCCGACCTCGTCGAGTTGTCGAAACAATTCACGCAATTCAAACGGCGGCGTCACTGCGGCGCGCACAACCTGCCAGAAAAAAATGCCCAGATCGCCAAACCACTCGAGAAACTTGTTGATCAAGCCCCAGGAGGACCTCACCATGGAGGGCATAAATGATGTCCGCGGCCCCTGAAGTGGAGGTTCCATGCCTGCGACCGTGCTGGATCTCCCGTCGATCACGGATTGGGCGCTCCTTGCGTAGCGTTGATGGGCATGCGAGAAAGCCATAAATGTGCTCCGCTATACACCTCGAACCTGCTTTCTGGCGAACACCACCCTCCGCTCCTTGCGGAACTGCGGAGCGCGATAGTCCTCAGCATCATGATCGCCCAGGCGCTGAATCATAGCTGGTCTGAATTGCTCACCCTGGCGGGCTGTGGTTTTCGGGATATTTACGCTGTTTAGGAAAGTGGTAAAATAGAAGCGGCGCTCCCCGCAGAAGGAGGTGCGTATGTCTCCAGCTCGCCGAGCCAACGTTACTCCAATCACCAGGAAAATCGCCCGCCAAACCCTGATCGGCCCAACACTCCACACCTCGCGTAGTGCGATCAATCCAAGTGTAGCGGCCAAAAAGAGGCGCAATTTCGATCCCCAAGCATTCCTCGCAACCATCGGCGAGGGCAGGAAGGCTGTGCTTTTCAAGAGGAAACAAGAAATCTTCGCGCAAGGGGATATCGCCGATGCGGCGTTCTATGTCCAGACGGGCAAGGTGAAACTCACCGTGGTCTCGAAGACTGGCAAGGAAGCAACGGTCGGCATATTAGGCGAAGGAGAGTTTTTCGGCGAAGGTTCGCTTGCCGGCCAAGCCCTCCGCATGGGTTCTGCAACCGCATTAACGGATTGCACTGTTCTGCGCATCGACAGGAAAGCCATGATGGAAGCGCTTCATCGGGAACATGAATTTTCCGACATGTTCGTGGCCTATTTGTTGGCGCGGAACATCCGTTACGAAGAAGATCTGGTTGATCAGCTTTTCAATTCGAGCGAAAAAAGGCTGGCCCGCATCCTTCTGCTGCTCGCCCGTTTTGGCAAGGAAGGCGTACCCGAGACGGTAGTTCCCAAGATCAGTCAGGAGACCCTGGCCGAGATGATAGGCACGACTCGGGCGCGAGTCAGTTTTTTTATGAACCGGTTCAGGAAATTGGGTTTCATTCATTACAACGGCGGTCTCCAGGTCCACAGCTCGCTGCTTAATATCGTTCTGAACGACTAGCCTCCGCATCCTTCCAAAACCGCGGGCATTCGACAAACTGATGGAGACCTGACGAAAAGACGCAACGGTCACCACCGCAGTTGAAGAGAGGTCATGAAAGTAAGTCCACGTGCAGGAAAACCCGCCGAAGCATCGATGCTGGTGAACGTACCCAGACTCGTCACTGCTTACTATACGGAGGTGCCTGACCCTTCCGTGGCGGAACAAAGGGTTGCCTTCGGCACCTCAGGACATCGCGGTTCCTCATTCAAAAAGGCTTTCAATGAATGGCATATTCTCGCCATCAGTCAGGCCATTTGCCTCTACCGGGGGCAGAAGAAGATCGACGGCCCGCTGTTTCTCGGCATGGATACGCATGCCCTTTCTGAACCGGCTCAGGCCAGCGCCCTTGAGGTGCTGGCGGCCAACGGAGTGGAAGTCATGTTGGCGGAGGGCGATGAATATACTCCAACCCCTGCCATTTCCCACGCGATTCTCACGTACAACCGCGGGCGCAAAACAGGACTCGCCGACGGCATCGTTATCACGCCGTCACACAATCCGCCACATGACGGAGGGTTCAAATACAATCCGCCAAACGGCGGCCCGGCGGAAGGCGCCGTCACCGCCTGGATCGAGGCCAAAGCAAACGAATTTCTCGAGAACGGACTTCTGGGTTTGAAAAGGATTCCTTTCGAGAGAGCTCTTCGCGCCCCCGCCACGCACCGGCACGACTATCTCAATACTTACATTGCCGATCTTGCCAACGTGATCGACATGGATGCCATTCGCGGCGCGAAAATCAGCATGGGAGTCGATCCGCTGGGCGGCGCCGGAGTTCACTACTGGGGGCCGATTGCCGAGCGCTACGGGTTGAACCTCACAGTCGTAAACGAGGCCGTCGACCCCACCTTCCGTTTTATGACCGTGGATTGGGACGGCCAGATCCGCATGGATCCATCCTCGCCCTATACGATGCAGCGGTTAATAGGCCTCAAGGATCGCTTCCAGATCGCCTTCGCCTGCGATACCGACCATGACCGCCACGGAATCGTCACCCGAAGCGCGGGACTGTTGCCGCCCAACCATTACCTTTCCGTCGCCATTTTCTACCTCTTCCAACACCGGCCGAAATGGCGCAAGGAAGCAGCGGTCGGCAAAACGGTGGTTAGCAGCCAGATGATCGATCGCGTCACGGCGAAGCTTGGCCGGAAGCTCTACGAGGTGCCGGTGGGCTTCAAGTGGTTTGTTGATGGCTTGCTCGACGGTTCGCTGGGCTTCGTTGGCGAAGAGAGCGCAGGTGCTTCCTTCGCTCGTCTGGATGGCACGGTTTGGACGACGGACAAGGATGGAATTGTCCCGGCTCTGCTGGCGGCGGAGATCACGGCGCGGGTGGACCGCGATCCCGGCGAGATCTACGGAGAACTTACGCACGAGTTCGGCGAGCCTGTTTACGACCGCGTTGAGGCGCCTGCTACACCCGAACAAAAGGAGATTCTGGGAAGGCTATCGCCGGAGCAGGTCCGGTCCACCGATCTGGCGGGGGAAAAAGTTCAGGCCATCCTCACCCGCGCGCCGGGCAACGGCGCCTCCATCGGCGGGTTGAAGGTGGCGGCGGAGAGTGGATGGTTCGCGGCGCGTCCGTCAGGGACCGAAAACATCTACAAGATTTATGCGGAGAGCTTTCGTGGAGCGGACCACCTGCGCCGAATCCTGGAGGAAGCCCAGACCATTGTCAGCGATGCTTTGCTGGCGTCGGATGCAAGAGAGAAATCATGAGTGACCAAACCTGCGTCAGCCACCCGATCTACAACCCTTGTGGCGCCGGCAAAAAAAGCGGCGCGGGTCCAGGAAATGGACCCGCGCCGAGGGGCTAAATCTGGTTGCGCCCTCATGCGCCACCAACCAGCTGTTTATAGTGTGAAGCTAAGTGCCAGGTTAACGCCCGGGAACATCGGGTTACACAGGTAGTACACGCCGTTTATGTCGATAACATAAACGTTTTGCGTGTAGAGCCAGTTGCTCGGCCACGCGTCAACGAATCCGAACGAATAGCCGCCGTATTGGAAGCGGTGATTGCTGTAGTCGCCTTGGGTGACGCGAAAGGTGTGTTGTTGCCCAAAGTTGGCCTTGAATTTGTCTGCGGGAATTTGGCCGCCACGGTTACCAGCGGCGTGTTGTTCCGGCGCGTTTTTCTCTGCCGGCTTGGCGTTCTTGTCTTCTTGCTTTGCGTCGTTTTCTGCCGGCTTGGCGCTCTTGTCTTCTTGCTTTGCGTTGTTTTCTGCCGGCTTGGTGTTCTTCTCCTCTTGGGCCGCTGGTTTTGCCTCTGGCTTAGCGGTTTTCGCAGGTTGCGCCTGTTTCTCTTCCTGCGCGGGCTTGGCTTTCGATTCTTCCTGCTCGTGCTGCTCCTGTGCGAACGCCGGAGCTGCCACTCCAAGAGCCAATGACAAAACTGCTGTGCTGATAACTCCAATTAGTTTCATAGGTGTTGCCTCCATTATCGATTTGTGGTGTAGCTTGCTCTGAGCTCTTACTGCAAGCTTCCTGTTGTCGCGTTAACCGGGCTGCCGATGGCTTCGCCGGACACGAGAAGTTCAACTCTCCGGTTTTGCTGACGGCCCGAGGAGTTATCATTTGAAGCTACTGGCAAAGTATTGCCGAAGCCTCTGGCCGAAACCGAATTCGTCAACACGCCTTGTTGCACAAGGTAGTCGCGCACCGATCCAGCACGGTTTTCAGACAATGTTTGATTCATTTCGTCGCTGCCCACATTGTCTGTGTAGCCACCGACTGCAATGTCGAGTCCAGGATAGGCGAGCAGAATACCGGCGACTTTCGCCAGCTTCTCCCGTGCACCCGGCTTCAGCGAGTATTTTCCGGTGTCAAACAAAACATCGGACATGCTGACGATGAGGCCACGCGCGGTATCGCGGGTCTGAAGAATGGTATTCAACTGCTCGGACAAGCGCGTGCGCATGGCCGCTTTGTCGGTTTCCGCTTGTTGCGCGCCCAGCTGTGCTTGCTGTGCAGCCAAGCGGGATTGTTCCGCATCCGCTTGGGCTGCGGAGAGCGCGTTGGCGGATGAAGCCTGGCTGTCTGCCATATCGGACTTAGCCTGTGCGGCCTCAGATTGTGCGTCAGCAGCGTCGGCCCGGGCGTTTGCCGCATCAGATTCGGCCTGAGCCTTTGCCGCTTGAGCGTTCGCCGTGTCGGACTGGGCTTGCTCCTTCTGTCGAATCGCGTCATTAGCCTGCGCCTGCGATTCCGCCTGAGCGTCCAATGAAGCATGACGTTCGTTGGCCAGGCGTATCTCGTCCAGTTTCTTGACTGCGATCTCGCGCGCATCTTCGGCAGTCTGTACTTCCTCGCGGGCAACTGCGATCAGCGGCTTTCTGTCGATGTGTCTGCTGGTGGCATATTCGTCGGCATTGTTCATTAACTGGACAGCGTGCTGATAACTATCGCTGGCATACTGCTCGGCTCCCTCGGATTGGGCGATGCGCAACGCATTACGCGCCTCGAAGAATTCCAACGGCAACCGGGCATTCAAAACCACCGGGTCGAACTTGTAGCCGGTGGGAATGTAGCCGCCGCGCTCCATGAGTTCGTAGTTTGCATTTACCGCCTCGGTAGTGCCCTTGGTGCTGTCGCGAACCACATTTTCAAGCACGACCACATTGCTGGGCTGCCGTACGGCATAATAAGGTTCCGCGGTAACGATCAGAGCGAAGGCTTGAAGGTCGGTGGTCACGCGCAGCTTGCTGCGGTGGTTATCTCCGACTAAAACTTCGCCCAGGTTCACGGCCCGGCCTTCGGGAGAAATCGCCCACAAAATGTAGGTCAGATACTCATTGCCGAAAGTCGTCGGTCTCTGCAGGTCGCCAAATTCTGCGTCGATCTCAATGGAGCCCCGCCTGCTATTTACTTTGGCTTCCCCGTTCGCTGCGGGCATCAAGTCCGTACCCGCGAAATCCAGCTTCGAGGCTCCGCTGCGATGCTCGTAGTTGATGGCCTGCACGCTGCGGCTGACTACATTCACTCGGAATGTAGGTGTCGGACTTATGGGCTCGACGACCAAGGTTGTTCGAGGATTAGTTTGAGCAAATGCGGTCGCGCTGAGAGTGATTCCGACTGCTAACAAAAGCGCTGTTTTCACAGGTCTCCTTTTTCAGGCACACGTTGCCGTGTGGCGTTGTATCGATCTTGCGTTTGTGCGTGCAGCCTTATTGGCTGGTTTCCGTCATCCTTCAGGTTCCAACGTGTATCCGGGAAAGCGAGCTAAAGAGCCCAAAAACATTCAGAATCCACAGAACCACGGCAATGACCACGACGCCGTTCAAAATTGACTTGATCGTCCCCTGCATGGGAATGAAGCGATTCACTAGCCACAGGAGGACACCCACCACGATCAGAACTTCCAGCACTTGAATTAGAGGCATAATGTTCTCTTCCTTGTTTCGCGGGCTAACCCCCTCATCCGCCTGGGAGGTGTTGCCCTAACTTCGATGTTCGAGACCTTTTAGGGTCGAATCGTGTTCGCCGCAAGGTTCTCCGGCGTACATACGGATGAAGAATGCCGATTGTCTGGATGTGGCCGCCGTGACTTGATCAGGGACCCGATCTGAAGCGACCTAAGAATCAAAGCTACGAATCAGCGTTCGCGGCTCCATCTGCACACTCAGGATAATAAGAGAGTGACAGGTGTGGACTTTCGTGTCTGAGCAAGATAGCTCACATGTGAAGAAATCAGGTTTGCGATGCTTGGGCGGCAACATCAAATCGCGGAAGCCCCAGTTCGGACAAAGTCCATCCGCGCTCCGCGATCACGAAAAGAGCGCCAGCGAAAGAAATCCACCAAACACGGTGGCTAGCCTCGGCGATTTGGAGGTCCTCTGATACAATTTGATTCGTAGAGCAAAAACAAATGCTCTGGTCGCGGTTTCACTTGGTGTCGGTTTCAGCCAGAATTTCTCATATATTATGAGGTGGAAATGGTTGAAAACAGGCGAAACCTTGGACGGCAGGGAAGCGCAGTAAACATGCGGCTTTCCCGCTAACCCGATGAAAACAGGCGTGGGGACGTAGTTCAGTTGGTTAGAACGCTGCCCTGTCACGGCAGAGGCCGCGGGTTCGAGTCCCGTCGTCCCCGCCATTCTTTTGAATGGTTTACAAAGGAACCAGTAAAAGCAATCTGGGTCCGTTTGGGTCCAATAAGCGTTTCTGCATCTGCCGATTCACCGTTCCTCCCAACCAAATAACCGGGAGAAGAGCAGTTCTCAGGCGCTAATGGATCAGGTTTGATTTGCTTCCCGACAACACACCCCCCGGCAGGATGGCATCTACGAGCTTCCCCTGCGCTAGGCGTTTGCTTTTTGTCGTTGCCTGGAGATACTTGTTGGTCACGTGCAGATCGCTGTGACGCAAGTAGTCGCGGATCATCAGTTGGTGTTCGCCCATCTCTGCCAGCATGGTTCCTACCGTGTGCCGAAAAGTGTGCCAGCCAACGCCGGTGATGCCGATCCTCTTGAAGGCCGGCTGGATCTTCTTCTTCAACACCGAAGCCAAGTCGAGCGGTTTCCTGCCCTTCAGTCTTTCTGAAGGGAAGACGAAATCGTCCGGCTGATTGTAGAGGCTTAGCGACCTCCACTCCAGCAAGGCTTGCTTCAGACTCGGATGCATCGGCAATAGCTTTGCAGACGCTTCCGTCTTTGTGTTCTTCAGGTGCCCACCCCGACGCCAGTAGTAGGAATGCTGCACACTGAAGTTCATATTGTTGAAATCGCAGTCCAGCCAATGCAGTGCCCCGAGTTCCCCTTGTCGGATTCCTAAGGCACCGTCCAGAAACACGAGAATCTGATCGCGAAATTCCAGTTGCGCCAGACCGAGTATGACCTCTTCCGGTGAAAGGACGAGCGGAGATTTCTGACGCTTCGCACTGACGCGCACGCCCGTGCTTGGCCCTCTCTGCCCCCCCGTTCCAACTGGTATTCCCGATGAAATTGGATTGTGGCCACAGAACTCCCAGCGAACCGCATGCGAGAACACAGCCGACATAACGCACTTGATCTTGGCTTTGGTCCCGTCCGCAACGTCTGCTGCTCGTAGCCAGCGTTCTACCTCGATGGTCTTGATGTCCTCCAAAAGGAGGTTCCCCCATCGCGGGAGAATCCAATTCCTTCCATACACCAGATACGCATCTTGCGTGGATATCTCTTTGAGAGGCAGCTCCTCTCGACAGTAGTGCTCCCAAAGAGTATTCACGGTTGTTTTCTGCAGGTTCTTTCGCTTGGATTGATTGTTGATTGTTAACCGAAGAGCGTCTGCTGCCGCACATGCCGCTGATTCGTTTGGATATCGTTCCAAACATCCCAGCTGCACCTTGCGACGTATTGGCTTTCCCGTGATGTCGTTCTCCCACCACCGGTACACCCATACTGCGGAGCCTCTCTTCCGCTCTTCGAGCCTCAGACTTCCTTGTTGGTAGCGTGTCCGTCTAAACAAAATTCCTCCTTTGTTTAAACGGCACTGACAGCCCAGTCCAGAATAGTCCAGGACTGCACAAGGGTCGAGAGAGATTTTGTCGGCACGCTAGCTCCTCAACTTGCGATCCCATCTAGCCACTCGTTGAGTGCTGAAGGCCGAAATCGCCAGAGTCTGCCTACGTGAACGCCCGGAATGATTCCTCGGCGCGCTTTGTTACGGAGGGTTTTGGGGTGAATTCTCAAAAGCTTTGCAGCTTCTGCCACATCCAACAATGACTCAAAATTTGATTCGCCTTGAGCTCGACGCACTTGCTTCTTGTCCGCTGACCTGATTTCGACAATTTGTGGGTCGGTGTGTCTTTGCATCGAAGTGTAACCTCGTTTTGGAGCACCGCTTCGGCGACGTTCCCGGCAGCCGCAATCCCTGCTGCGCTCCGGTTCCGCCGTACCCTGATTGATCTGTGATCGGCAACTGTGCAATATGCACGAACATACGGCGATTCCGGGTCCATGCTGCCCATCACTGGCTTCTTAAGACCGCGCGGGAGCGGCGATGTTAAGCAATTTGCTCCATTCTTTTAGCCGTGTCCAACAACTTCTCGTCCGCGTGATATTCCTGCCGGGAATATCAGACAGCAATAACCCGATTTCTCACGCCACATTTCGTTGAGCAAATCACTTCGTGGATGCGGAGCGGCTGTTTGAGAAGAACTGAGTCAAGCAGAAATTAACAGCCTTATCTGCTTCATCGGCAGGCAGTTGGACGCAGATTTGCGAGCAAAGTGAGTACGCGCCCGCCACCACAAATGGTATCTCGGGGCCACATACTCAGACACCTTCCTTGTCACGGCGCTCGGGTCGTATTTGCCGATCAATCGCTTTCTCAGGAAAATTCCTTACCGAAGCTATCGGGCCGGAAGGCGCAATTTACTTGGTCGCGACACCGTATTCGCCTGTTATTCCTCCCAGGAATAACACGCGG
>Ga0187890_10003124_pt1 | contig 11481 bp, 9 predicted proteins | sample June2016WEW_21_1_FD_133005 | JGI IMG/M metagenome (GOLD analysis project Ga0187890, IMG submission 133005) | Peatland microbial communities from SPRUCE experiment site at the Marcell Experimental Forest, Minnesota, USA - June2016WEW_21_10 | ecosystem: Environmental > Terrestrial > Soil >... | reverse complement strand
CCCGGGATTACAGGGCTCTGGCAAGTACAAGGACGTAGCCGAGTTGGATTCGACGACATGGTCCGACTCGATCTTCGGTACGCGCGCGATTGCTCCCCTTGGGTCGATCTGAAGATTCTGGTTCAGACTCCGAAAGCTGTCATTGCAGGCAACGGAGCGTGCTAGTCCCGAACTCACTTACAACTCCATTCCCCGAGAAGTGAACATCGCTGGTTCTTCAGTCTTCTTTCTTCCGTATTTCTCTTCCTCTCAACGTAGGTAGCAATTCAAGGATGGAATCATATGATTAGGTTTGGTGTCATCGGTTACGGCTATTGGGGGCCGAATATCGTGCGCAACCTGAGCGCGCTGGAGGGTTGCCAGGTCGTCGGGATCTGCGATCAGACTCCCGCGGCACGTAAACGGATACAGGCCGCGAATCCCGGTATTCCAGTCCACAGCGATGCGAATGAATTGATCCAGTCGACGGAAGTGGATGCCATCGCCGTCATTACTCCTGTGTGGACCCACTATGAACTGACAAAGGCAGCCCTGGAGAATGGCAAACACGTGTTCGTGGAGAAACCCTTCACCAGCAATGTTGCGCAGGCCGAAGAACTGATCAATTTGGCCGAACGCAAGAACCTTCAGATCATGGTGGATCACACGTTCCTGTTTACCGGGGCGGTTCGCAAGATACAGAAGCTGCTGAAGGATGGGACGCTCGGCAAGCTTTACTATTACGATTCGACCCGCGTGAATCTCGGCCTCTTTCAGCACGATTGCAACGTGATCTGGGACCTGGCGCCCCATGATCTTTCGATCATGAACCACCTTCTGCACAAAGATGCGGAGGCCATTTCAGCCACCGGCCAGGCACACCTCAATGCGTACGAGGATATTGCGTTTATCACCGCTTACTATCCAGACAAGTTGATTGCTCACGTTAACGTGAACTGGATCTCGCCCGTCAAAGTTCGAACCACGCTGATTGGCGGCGAGAAGAAAATGCTGGTGTGGAATGACCTCGAAGCTGACGAAAAGCTCAAGATCTACGACAAGGGTGTGGATGTGAAAAACCAGGAAGGTGTCTACAACCTCTTAGTCAGTTACCGTTCCGGCGACATGTGGGCTCCGCAGGTTGAACAGGTAGAAGCTCTGAGGCTTGAACTCGGATATTTTGTGGAGTGCATTAAGAAGAGCGAATCGCCGTTTAACAATGGTTGCGCTGGCCTACAAGTGGTGCGAATGCTCGAAGCCGCCTCCAAATCACTCAGCAAGCGTGGGGAGCTTGTTTATCTCTGATGTTCTCGGACTAGCATAAACGCTCCTGTGAAACCAACTGTACTGATTGCAACGACAACCAATTGGGTGCCCACGGCGCGATTAGCCGCGGCGTTGGTCGACGCTGGATTTCGCGTCGAAGCGCTCTGTCCGTCAGGGCACCCGATCGCCAAGACCGACACGTCGATAATTACGCGTGCGTATCACGGGCTGGCGCCCTTGCGTTCTTTGGTGCGGGCAATTCTTACCGCCAAGCCGAGCATCGTCATTCCGGGAGACGATCTCGCGGCCCAGCACCTGCACGACCTTCACGCCCAGCCGGAGTTGCATTCGAGCAATTCTCCCGAACTCAAGACATTGATTGAAACCTCTCTGGGATCGCCAGAGTCTTTCCCTGTGGTGCAGTCACGGCCTGCGTTCATGCGGCTGGCCCAAGAAGAGGGAATTCGAGTTCCTCGGACTGGAATCATCCGGAGCAAAGAAGAACTCAGGAAATGGGTCAAAGATGCCGGCTTGCCAGTCGTGTTGAAAGCCGACGGCACATCGGGTGGCGACGGTGTGCGAGTGGTCCGCACCATTGCGGATGCCGAAGCGGCCTTCGAGAAGTTGCGGTCGCCGGTGCTCCTGGCGAGGGCTGTGAAGCATGCGCTGGTAGATGGCGACTGGACACTAATGGAACCTTCAGTGAGACGTCAGAGGCCTAGCGTTAGTGCGCAAGCGTTCGTCGAAGGGCGCGAGGCGACCAGCACGGTGACGTGCTGGAAGGGCAGTGTTTTGGCCAGCTTGCACTTCGAGGTGCTTCGCAAGTCCAGCGGCACCGGACACGCGACCGTTGTTCGGCAAATCGACAACGCCGAAATTTCGAAGGCGGTCGAAATGGCTGTCCGCCGACTAGGCTTGTCTGGAATGTGTGGATTCGATTTCATGATTGAATCCGCGACTGGGTGTGCGTATCTCATCGAAATCAATCCCAGAGCCACGCAGGTAGGTCACCTCACACTGGGAGCGGGTCATGATCTGCCAGCCGCGCTCTACAGCGCTGTGTCCGGCCAACCGGTGCGAGCCGCCCCAGCCGTCACCGAGAATTGCACGATCGCGCTCTTTCCGCACGAATGGGCCAGGGATCCGAAGAGCGAATTCGTGCGCACCGGTTATCACGACGTTCCCTGGGACAAGCCCGAACTGGTTCACACCTGCATCCACCGAAGTCGAAAGCAGAGCGCGTGGTATCAGCGCGATGCAAAGCATGATGCAGAACTATCACGTGGCGCGGTCGAGGTTCGCTCTAAGAGCAGAACAGCCACGGTCGATTGCGCCGATTGATTCTGGTAAATCGGCCAATCTTGATTCGCCAAGCGCAAGAATGAGGATTCAAAAGCTTCTATGGAAAAGTATCTTTCAATCGCGCCAGACGTGAAGTTGGGGAGAGATGTGAAGCTCTCCAAGTTCATCAACATGTATGGATGCGAGGTCGGCGATGAATCCAAGATCGGCGCCTTCGTCGAGATCCAGAAAAATTCCCGCGTCGGCAAACGCTGCAAGATCTCGAGTCATACCTTCATCTGCGAGGGCGTGACGATCGAAGACAACGTGTTCATTGGCCACGGAGTGATGTTCATTAACGACATTTATCCGCGGGCAACAACTGCAAACGGCGGCATGCAAACCGAGGCCGACTGGCACGTGGAACGGACGGTAATAAAAAAAGGTGCATCGATTGGTTCGGGCGCGACCATCCTCGCGAAGATTTGTATTGGTGAAAACGCGATTGTAGGTGCGGGAGCCGTGGTCACAAAAGATGTACCGGCCAATACGATCGTGGCCGGGAATCCAGCAAGAGTACTTCGAAAAATAGAAACGGGGGCAACTCGGTGAATCCTATGCAAAACATTCCTTTCCTGGATCTGGTCACGCCGCACGTCGAACTCGAGCAGGAACTAACGGCGGTCTTTCGGCAGATCATCCGTTCGGCCGGCTTTATCGGCGGACCGATGATCGATGGATTTGAGAGAGCATTCGCGACTTTTTGTGATACGAAGCATTCAGTCGCCGTCAACAGCGGCACCGATGCTCTTCGGTTTGCGCTAATGGCATGTGGCGTCGAGCCCGGTGACGTGGTCGTTACCGTGCCCCACACGTTCATCGCAACTACAGAGGCGATTTCGCAGGCGGGGGCAACCCCGGAGTTCGTCGATATCGACGAAAAGACCTACAACATGGATGTCTCAAAGCTGCGGGGCTACCTCGAGACCCAGTGCTCTCCGCATAAATCGGGTAAGCTGATGAGCCGCAGCAGCGGCCGGCCGGTAACCGCGATTGTGCCGGTTCATCTCTACGGCCAGTGCGCCGACATGGATGCCATCCAGGAACTCGCGGATCGGTACGGGTTGATCGTTGTCGAGGATGCTTGCCAGGCTCACGGTGCGGAGTACTTTTCGCGCAAACAAAATCGCTGGATGAAGGCCGGCTCGATGGGGAGGGCGGCAGCATTCAGTTTCTATCCAGGCAAGAATCTCGGCGCGTGCGGAGAGGCCGGCGCGGTCACAACCAATGACGAGGCCCTGGCAGCGAAAGTCAAGATGGTACGCGACCACGGCCAGGCGAAAAAGTACTACCACGATGTTGAGGGATATAACGGCAGGCTCGATGCGATGCAGGCCGGGTTTCTGAGTGTGAAGCTAAAGCACCTCGCTGATTGGAACGCGACGCGACGCCAACATGCGAACCGCTATCGCCAGTTGCTTGGGAAATGCGAGGGACTGACGGTTCCGTACGAGCCCAGTTGGTCAAAGGCGGTTTATCACTTATTCGTAGTTCGAGTGGCAGATCGCGAACAGCTGCAGAAGTCGCTCGGTGCGGTGGAAATCGGTACCGGCATTCACTATCCAATCCCGCTGCATTTGCAGAAGGCCTATGCAAACCTGCCTTACAAGAAGGGAGACTTTCCGGTCACGGAACGTATCGCGGGTGAAATTCTGTCTCTGCCTATGTTTCCTGGATTGACGGAAGAGATGCTGCAAGAAGTCGCGCGTCACGTGGACGCATGCGTTTCGCGTCTTGTGCCAGTTGTAGGATGATGCCACGCCCAGCCAATTGGCAAACAAGATCGACACTGAACCGACGGCGATGAAACAGCAACCGCAGGCCGACAAGAGCGTGGGGGGATCGGGTCGGACGAACCGCAAGGTTTGGATCGACCTCGAGAACTCCCCTCACATCCCTTTTTTCGCACCGATCATCAAGGAACTGGAAAAACGGGGTTGTGAAGTCGTGCTTACCGCCCGCGATTGTTTTCAGGTCTGTGAATTGGCGGATATGGCGGGCTTCAACTACAAGAAGATTGGCCATCACTATGGAAAGCACAGCGTTGCCAAGATCGCCGGGCTAGGCATTCGCGTGATGCAGATGATGCCGTTCATTCTCAAGCAGAGACCGGCGATCAGCGTAGCTCACGGTTCTCGCTCGTCTTCGGTGGTGTCTTCAATCCTTGGAATTCGAAGTCTCAATATCGCCGATTACGAGTACGCCGATCATCGCCTCACCGCATGGATCGGTTCTGTAAAGAAAAAATGGATGCTGACGCCCGAAGTCGTTCCTCCTGATATTTTCGTGAAGAACGGAATACCCAGAGATCACGTGTTGCAGTATCCAGGAATCAAAGAAGACGTTTACACGCCGTTCTTCAAGCCCGATCCTTCATTGAAGGAAACACTTGGCTTGCGATCGGACGACATCGTAGTGACGATTCGCCCGCCAGCCACTGAGGCGCACTATCACAATCCAGAAAGCGAAAAGCTGTTGATGGCTGTGTTTGATGTGTTGGGGGCGCATCCCGAGGCTAAGACGGTCTTGTTACCCCGCACGCACAAGCAGGAAGCAGAACTACGCCAAGCAAGGCCTGCCCTTTTTTCGACAGGAAGAATTATTGTGCCGAAACACGCGGTCGATGGCCTTGATCTGATCTGGTACTCGGACTTGGTGATCAGCGGTGGAGGGACGATGAACCGTGAGGCCGCGGCGCTCGGAATTCCTGTCTACAGTCTTTTCCGCGGGACGATGGGGGCGGTCGATAAACACCTGGCCGAAATCAGCAAGCTGGTGCTTCTGGAGAGCGAGCAGGATGTTCGCGACAAACTCAAACTGGTGCGGAGAGACAAAACTTGGGACTTCAGAACGAAGCAGTCGGTGACTCTTGATGCGGTTGTTAATCAAATCACTGCGATTATGAACAAGGAAGGTTGAGCAATGCAGTCGGGCGCTCTGATTGAAAAGGAGCAGAAGAGAGTGGGCGGACGGAGTATTTCTGATCTGTGCGACCTCGCAGCGTCGGGCCTTGGGCCGATGCTGGATCCGGAAAAGGAGATTTTCTGCGACATCTACAATCGCACCGTAATTGGCATGGTTCGCGAGCGGTTGTCGCCGCGCTACACCATGATGACGTTGCTCGGGCTCCATCGCTATGAGCAATCTGGTCGGCGTTCTCCTGTTGCCATATCAACTGTGCTCGAGGCGTTGCTGTGCGATACCAATTGGATCAATAGCGCTGGCGACCTCGGATTGCTGCTCTGGACCTGTGCGGAACTGACTCCTAAAAGGGTCCCTGAGGTTTACGAAAAAGTGGGTGCGCAAAGCGCATTGGCTCGTTTTTCGGATGCTCGCCGTGGTCACACCATGGAAGTAGCATGGTTCCTAACTGGACTTGCAAATTGTCATTTGTCCGGGAGCAGCAACTTGCCTGGCTTGTCCGAACAAATCGCAACTGCACGACAGATACTGGAACGCAACTGCGGTCGTTCAGGCGTCTACGGCCACCTAAGCCAGGACAAGTCTGTGGGTGGTTATTTGCGTGGGAGAATCGGCAGCTTCGCCGATCAGGTATATCCCACGATTGCTTTCTCGCGATTGTCCCAGGCCATTGACGACGGCAAGGCTCGGGAGATGGCCTTGCGCACGGCGGAGAGAATGTGCGAGTTGCAAGGAGCGTTGGGGGAGTGGTGCTGGCACTATGATTCGGTAACCGGCAGAGTAGTCAGCCGATATCCTGTTTATTCCGTGCATCAGCATGCCATGGGGCCAATGATGATGTTTGCCGCCAGCGAGGCGACCGGGCGTGACTTCAACGACGCGATCTACAAAGGGCTCGCATGGATCAGCGGCGACAACGAGATGCAGCGCGATTTCGTCGAGCCGTCGCTTGGCCTGGTGTGGCGCTGCATTTACCTCGATTCGATGGATGCTTACACGGACGCCGCTCGGCGGTTCTTCCAGTTGCGGAGCGGCCCGGCGGATGTCCGCCAACTGAAAGTTCGCTACGAATGCCGTCCCTACGAACTGGGATGGCTGCTTTACGCCTTCGCTGGACGATAATCCTCCGCTTCCTTTCCGCGACCCCATCCAAAACTGATTTATGCGCGTTCTCTACAGCTTTCCTCACAAAATGGGTGCCGACCGCATCTGCTATACGGCGTGGCAGCAGGTGCGAGGTCTCGTCTCGGCTGGTGCCGACGTGCTGTTGTTCCCAGGAGCCTTATCGCGCCCAGTTCCGGATTCTGTAAAAGTTCAGACGACTCTGGCCCGTGGAAAGCTGCGCCTGCCCTACAAGCTGGTGGGAAAGCTCCGTGCTCTTGCTCTTCATGACAGAATCGTGGCTCGGCGTTTGGAGAAACTCGCCGGACAGATCGATGTCGTTCACGTTTGGCCCTGCGCAGCTCTGGAAACGATCAAGGCCGCAAAGCGGTTGGGGATTCCAACCATGCTCGAGAGACCAAACGCGCATACGCGGTTCGCCTACGAGGTGGTTAATCAGGAATGCCGACGGCTCGGTATCACGCTTCCGAAAGGCCACGAATATGAGTTCAACGAAAAGGTGCTGCAGTTGGAAGAAGAGGAGTTTCGTCTAGCGGACTATCTGCTTTGCCCCTCCGATTTCGTTGCTCAGACGTTTCGTGATCGAGGTTTCCCCGCAACAAAGCTACTCCGGCACCAGTATGGCTTTGAAGCGGAAGATTTCTACCCTGAGCCCGATCCGCGCGATCCGAACAAGAAATTTACAATGCTTTTTGCCGGACAATGTGCGGTTCGAAAAGGCGTTCATTTCGCTGTCGACGCATGGCTTGCCTCGCCAGCGAAGGGAAATGGAGTCTTCTATATTGCCGGCGGCTTTATCCCGGAGTATAGGCAGTACCTTGATCCATTCCTCAAGCTCGATCCCAGCATCGTTGTGCTGGGTCATCGGAGTGACCTGCCGACCTTGATGCGTAAGGCCGATGCTTTCGTACTGCCTAGTCTTGAAGAGGGATCGCCGCTGGTTTGTGCGGAGGCAATGGCCTCCGGCTGTGTAAATCTGGTCTCTGATGTCTGCACCGATGTTTGCCAGCATATGGAGAACGCCCTGGTGCACCGTGCCGGGGACACAGATACCCTGTCCCGGCACATCGGGAGTCTCTACGAAGACCGCGATTTGCTCACAACACTGCGCGAAGGAGCTCTCCGCAAGCGCGGTCAGTTCACCTGGACAACAGCCGGGCGTGCGCTGCGAAGAGCGTACTCAGACGCAATAACGGGCTACACTGCGGCGGCTTCAATTGCCCTGGCAACTTGTTGAGTCTGGTGGACAGAATGGCCGTAGCCGAAATGGCGACCGAGCAAAGGATCCAAACCGCCAGAACCTTCGATTTCCGCAAGCGACTTCCTGCATTGGATGGTCTTCGCGGGCTCGCGATCTTAGCGGTATTTTTTTATCACTATGCGGGGGGCGTGGGCGCTCATACGACTTCATCCGCGGTTCGGGCATTGTCCGTGGTGTTTGCGTTGGGATGGTCGGGCGTGGATTTGTTTTTTGTCCTGTCCGGCTTTCTGATCACGGGAATTTTGTATGACACGCAGAATGATCCCGAATATTACCGAAATTTCTACGCGCGCCGCGTGCTTCGCATATTCCCGATCTACTATCTGCTGGTCGTGATTTACCTGTGCCTCGGTCTGTTTTTGGGTGCACAATGGAAGCCTGCTCACCTTTTCTTTTTGGTGTACTTGGGATATCCCGCCGCGTTGATATGGCCGTCGCTCACGGCAGCTGTTCCATCGCTTGCCGTTACACATTTGTGGTCCTTGTCCGTGGAGGAGCAGTTTTATATGGCTTGGCCCTGGCTCGTCGCCAAACTCCGCACGCGGAGAGCCATTTTGCTCGGATGCCTCGTAGTGGCGATTCTTGCTCTGGCCCTGCGTGTCTGCATCTGGGCTTCGGGCTGGAATCCAGACTGGGCCACTGGCTTCTTGTTCTGCCGCATGGATCAGCTTGCTCTCGGCGCTGCGATCTCGATACTCATCAGAGGGTCGCTATACGAACGGATCTTGCGATGGGCACCCGTCTTGGCTGTCTGCGCCACGGCACCCGTGATTGCTATGTTCTTCGTTCGGCATACAGTGGATCGCAGTGACCCTGTGCTTTGGACGATCGGTTATACGCTTATCGCATCTTCTTACGGAACTCTCCTGTTGCTCTGTCTGCGCCCTTGTTCGTGGGTTCAGGCACTGTTTTCTTGGAGCATTTGGCGAACTTTTGGCAAATACAGCTACGGTCTTTATCTTTACCACTTTCCACTTGCCGCCCTACTCAGCCCAATGAGGGAGAATTTCGTGACGCGTCTGCATTCCTTCTGGGTGGGAAGCACGCTGTACATGTTGGCGTGTCTGGCGGTCAACCTGTTCATTGCAGCGGCGAGCTTCCACTTTTTTGAATCTCCCATCATGGGACTCAAGGGCAGGTTTAGCTATACTTCAGAAAACAGATGATTTAGGTCATCACGAAATTTACGCAGAGGATCCTCAGCCACAATGAACATCAGTAGCGCAGTGAACGATAGGGTTGACCAATCACAATGGCAGACCGCGCAGTCTTGGGAGCGCGCATTTTGCTACGCCAGCAAAAGAACTTGGCCAAGTTGGGGAAGAACCACATCTGGCGTCTCCTCTCATTGTTTGGCGTCGCGGAGAAGTATCGCGGCGACGACGATAACCAATATCGTTGTGCTTGGTCATCGGAGCAACCTGCCGAACTTGATGCGTAAGGCCGATGTGTTCGCGCTGCGGTCGAGTCCGCTACCAGTGATTTCAAGCGATGGGAGCGCGGTGAGATGACGTTTCTAGCCCGCAATCGTTGAGGGTTGTTTTGCGCCAAAAGTACAAGTAATGGCGGAATTTCGATCACAGCACTTCTGTGTCTTGGCTGATGGGCGAGCGCGGGTTAGCCTTGGAGGTAGTAATCCCAAAGTACGGGAGACTTCTCCTATGGCGATGGTTCGGGCCTTTGTTTCACTTTCTTGCGGTCTCTTAATCGGTTCCTTGTCAGTTTCTGCCCAGAATACCGGCTATAACACAAACTACACTGGAACTGGTAACGGTTGCGTTAGCGGCGGCACATGCTATTACGTCGACTACAGCAGTGGTGCTGATACCAACAGCGGGACTTCGAAGTCCAGTCCTTGGAAGTCTGTTCCCGGCATGACTTGTGCGACCGGAAACGCCGCCGCCCACTCCTTCAAGCAGACCGACGAATTCATCCTGAAGGGCGGCGTGACTTGGCCGTACGCCTGCGTCAGTGGCCAGTGGACGATTAATTCCGGAGGAGCCTCCTCGCCAAACAGCTACGCCTATCCCGGGATGTACATAGGCTATGACCCGACTTGGAATGCCGGAATTGTGAATTCGATTCGCGTCACCGATCCCGGTAATTGCTCGACTGGTACCACCCTCTCCGTGACGATTTCGGGCGGCGGTGGAGCGAACGCAACTGCTACAGCCAACATGGAAAAACTTGACACCATATCGGCTCCCACCCTGCTCGACTTCGTGACGGTGACGAATCAGGGATCGGGATACACGTCCAGTCCGGGCGTCAGCTTCAACGTAACCGCAGGTTCATGCTCGCGCACGCCGGTCGCCTACGCCGATATCTACTCACCCGTGATCAGCGCGGCAGGCGGAATCATGGGGTCTGCCGTTAGCATCCCAGACATTTTCTACATTAATGCTGCGTATGCCACAGTCGATCACCTGGAGTTTGCGCATGATCGTGTTTTCTCGACTGGTTACACAGGCGGCGGCGCTCCCAACATGCTGGGATCGTTCGGCAAATCTATAACCTGGCAGAATCTTTACGTGCACGACATGCAGCTCAGCGACGTGACGAGTTTCAACTCGAATTGCGTCGTCAGTGGCAACTCCGAATGTAACCTCGATCAGGCGAACAGCGCAGGTATTTATCTCGGCGGCTTGAACGGTATTCAGAGCACAGTCAACAACAGCATCTTCAATAATTATGAAGCGGAGGCTGGGGGTTGCGCCGTGGGGGATAACTATTCCGGTGGAAATTGTGTGCAGTTTACTGCGATTTTCACGTCTCCCTATTCCGGTACTGCTGTCGGAGCATTCGTGACCAACAACCTTATCAGCAACTGGAGAGGCGGAGTTTACACGCTGGGCCAGGTCAGTAATAACCTGGTGGCGGGCAACCAAATGTGGGCTTCATTGCACGATGTGGGTACGCAGCATGGGGATACATACTATCTTCAGGCCGGCGGGTTGACCTATAACAATATTCTACGAGACATCTTTCCCGGAACCGCGGCATTCTACGTGGAGACAGGCGATGGAAGCAGCCCGACCGCCGTGGGAAATCAGAATTATCTATTCAACAACATAGCCTACGACATCGGGACGAGTACTCCTCCCATCGGCTACAGCTCCGAATTCTATTCGAGCGGTGCAACGGGAGTTTCTCCCCACCCTGACCTCAGAGCCGCGAACAATACCTTTTATTCTTATCAGGGTAACAACGACTGCGTGAACGCGGGCCAATGGTATGGAGCCAGTCCTTCACTGCAATCGTTGATGGGCTTCACACACTACAACAACCACTGCATTTCGACTGAACAGAACGTCCACTGGTACGACTCCAATGATCAGCCTCATTGTGGAGTTCAGAACGGGTGCGGAATGTGGAATACTTACAGCCAGCCAAATTCCAGTCCGACACAAAACATAATAGACCCTATCAACGTTATCGATTCGCCGTCGGCGGCGGCGGCGCAAGGATATACACCAGCGAACAACTTCGCGCCTGCTGCGGCGTCCAACGACACGGTGGTATTTGCGAGCAATTCGAACAGTCAGAACCTAACGAATCTTTGTTCCACTACCCTGAACGGGCTTTCTTTG
>Ga0187890_10003122_pt1 | contig 11482 bp, 10 predicted proteins | sample June2016WEW_21_1_FD_133005 | JGI IMG/M metagenome (GOLD analysis project Ga0187890, IMG submission 133005) | Peatland microbial communities from SPRUCE experiment site at the Marcell Experimental Forest, Minnesota, USA - June2016WEW_21_10 | ecosystem: Environmental > Terrestrial > Soil >... | reverse complement strand
TGGCGATGAATGCGGCGGCGAGAATCAGTGGCTGGCAGAAGCATGCCTCGATGTTGGCGAAGACAGGGTAGCCACAATAGCTGAACAGGTTCCAAAGCGGGAAGTGGCCCTGATGGAGGTGGTCCATCAGGAACGTGAGCATGGGCAGTTTGACGCCGCGGAAGTCCCAGGGAAAAAGATAGGCGGCGCTGAACAGAGGCTTATGGAAGAAGAGGGCCACGTCCGCCAGAATCGACTCATTGACGAGCGCGGCAATGCGCTGCGCGCGCGGTTGCGGAGGGTGGGATTCGGCGGCCACAAAGCTATTCTCGCTCGCCGCGCCGGAGTTTGCTCGGGAGGCGGCGCGCCGCGGCAGCCAGGTGTACCGATTTCGGGAGGGTGTGCGCCATGGAAGCCTAGAGCAGGCGGCCGCCGGGTCCATAGAGCCAGAAACTCACTTGAGCGGCTGCAAGTGGAATCAACTGCTTGCAGGTGAGTTTCTGGAGAGTTGGAACTCGGCGGCTGGCTTTGTATCAGGGCACCGGCTTCAGCCGTGCCGCAACACATCGGTAGCCAAAGGCTTTAGCCTCTGAGGGTTTTCTGCGGGCGCAGGGGCTGAAGCCCAAACCTTTCTCGCGATCCTTCGGCACGGCTGAAGCCGTGCCCTGATACAAGGCCTCCTGAAAGAGAGAAGCCGTGCGTACCCCTACGTTCGGATTCGTGCGAACTCACCAGGAATCGAGAGTTTCGCCATTTCTGTGTCGCACACCCATTTCGGGATCCTCATTGGAGAATCCCGCGTCACGGCCTTATAATTTGGGAGTGGCGCGTCTGAAACAGCCCGCGATGATCCTGTTTCTGGTGTGCTGTGTGGCCTACTATGTCAAAGTGAATGTCGGAAATCTACTGCCCGGGATCACCGACTCGCCCAGCGATCTTAGCCACTACTATCGGGCTGCATTCTGCATCCTCGAGGCCCAGAGCCCCTATACGGACGTGGACTTCGACTACCCGCCAGCCGTAGCGTTCCTGGTCACGCCGCTGGCGTTTACCGATTACGTGACTGCGCGGCGAATCTGGTTCTGGTGTTCCCAAGGGTTCCTGTTGCTGGCGGCGTTCCTGACCTGGCGCGCGCTCGGCCGCGACCGGGCGGCGGCGTGCTGCGTGGCTTCGGTCTGGGCGCTGGGCGGCGCGGCCTGGGAGGGCTTGGCTCTGGGACAACTGGGACCGCTGCTGGTGCTTTTACTCGTTTTGGCATACTGGCGAGAGGCCGCGGCGCAGGGCGCGGCGGTGGCGGCGGGCTTCTCTCTGAAGTTCATTCCCGGCGTAGTCTCGATTGTGCCGCTGCTGCGCCGCGATTGGCGCGCCCTTGCTGTGCTGGCCGCGCTCGGGATCTCGGGCGTTGTTGTTCCATTCGCCGTGATCTCACATTGGAAGTCCGGACCGGCTTTTCCCGTCCGCGCCGACTATTGGATGGGTACGCCGGCGGTGCTGAACTGGTCGCTCCCCGCGGTTGCGCTACGCATTGCCGATCCGCCCGTGTTGGGGGCCAAGCTGCCCCGCAACTGGGAGTTTGGCAACGGACCGGAGGGTCTTCATCTGCCGCGCGGCCAACAATGGTTGTCGGCCGGCATTGCCGCAGGAGTCTTGCTGGCGGGACTGGCCGCGCTGGTGACGGTGTGCCGCGGGAGACTCAACGGGGCTCAGGCGCCATGGGCCGCAGCGGCGCTGATCTCGCTCAGCGTGGCGGCGTCGCCGATTTCGTGGAACCACTACCAGATCCTGCAATACCCGGGACTGGCACTGCTGTTGTGCAGTGCGGTGAGGCGGCGCAGATGGCTGCTCGGCGCCCGCACGGTGGTGTTGGGCGCGCTTCTCTATCAGATTCCGAGGGAGGTTCTGCGCGCTTACTACGTGCAGCACTCGGGCTGGTCGGCGGCCTCGCCTGCCACGCTCTATATCTGGACTTCGGTGACACCCGTGGCGGCGCTGCTGCTGTTCGGCCTGCTGCTGCGCCAACTCACCGCCGAAGCTGCGACGCCGCACCGGCCCCGGTGACCGGGAGCGCCGCGTTCTTGTCTTAGAAACGATTCCCGATTTCGGTATCATTGCCCGAACCGGCCGCGTCGCTGCCTTATAATCTTGGAGTGGCGCGTCTGAAACGGTCCGCGATGCTGCTGTGCCTGGCCTACTGTGCGGTCTACTATGTCAAATTGAATATCGCGGATCTACTGCCCAGCATCACGGATTCGCCCTGTGATTTCTCGCACTACTATCTGGTCGCGCAGCGCGTTCTCGCGGCGCAGAGTCCCTATACGGACCCGGAACATAACTACCCTCCGGCGGTGGCGTTCCTGCTTACTCCGCTGGCGTTGACCGATTACATGACGGCTCGGTGGCTCTGGTTCTGGAGCTCGCAAGTGTTGCTGCTGCTGGGGGCGTTCCTGACGTGGCGCGCGCTTGGCCGCGACTGGGTGTCGGCGTGCTCGGTAGCTTGCGTCTGGGCGATGGCTGGCGCGGCCGCGGAGAGCTTCGTCCTCGGACAATTGGGACCGCTGCTGGTGCTTTTGCTGGTTCTGGCGTACTGGCGCGCCGGGGCGACGCAGGGCGCGGCAGTGGCGGCAGGCCTCTCTCTCAAGTTGCTTCCCGGCATCCTCGCAATTGTGCTGCTTCTGCGCCGTGATTGGCGGGCCGTCGCGGTGCTGATCACGGTGACGATCATACTTGTGCTGGTTCCTGCCGCCGTGATCGTGCACTGGAAGTCGGGGCCGGCTTCTCCTGTCCGCTCGGGCTATTTGATGGGTTCACCCGCGCTGACAAATTGGTCGCTCCCGGCGATTGCGCTGCGCGTGGCCGATCCGCCAGTCTCGCCGGGCAGGGTGCCCCGCAACTGGGAATTCGGCAACTTCACCGAACGTCTGGATCTGCCGCGTGGCCAACGCTGGTTGTCGGCTGGGATTGGCGCGGGAGTGCTGCTGGCGGGACTGGCCGCGCTGGTGACGGTGTGCCGCGGGAGACTCAACGGGGCTCAAGTGCCTTGGGCCTCGGCGGCGTTGATCTCGCTCACCGTGGCGGCAATTCCGGTTTCGTGGAGCCACTACCAGATCCTGCAATACCCGGGACTGGCCCTGCTGTTGTGCCATGCGGTGAAGCAGCGCAGGTGGCTGCTGGGAGCCTGTACGGTGGTATTGGGTGCGCTGCTCTACCGGATTCCGGCGCAAGTCCTGTTCGATTACCACGCGCGGTACGCGGGCTGGTCGGCCGCCTCGCCTGCCACGCTCTACATCTGGACCTCGGTGACTCCTATTGCGGCGCTGCTGCTATTCGGCATGCTTTTGCGCCAACTCACCGCCGAAGCTGCGCCGCCGCGCCGGCCACGGTGATCGGGAGCGCGATCGCGCTCATCCGCGCCGCGGCCGCAGTTGCCCGGCGCCACGCGCTCCGCCTACAGTAAGAAAGGCGCGTATGACCGAATCCGGTGTTCTGAATGCCATCCTCTACACGGCGCTCGGCGTGGCGGCCTTCGTGGTGGCCTTCGCTATCGTGATCAAGCTCGCGCCCTTCCATCTGTGGAAGGAGGTTGTCGAGCAGCGCAACATCGCCGCCGCGATTCTGGCCGGCGCCGTGGCGCTAGGCCTGTGCTGGATCATCGCCGCCACCATGCATTGAGACGGTGCCAGCACACTGCGCGCGGCTCGACTTCTCGGCTAATTCAGCAGGCCGGGTGACGCTGTTGGCGGAATGTCGTAGACATACAACGAGTGACCCACGATAGCAATCGGCTGGATGCGGCGCAGCCAATCGCTGGCGCGGGGAAACGCCGGAATCCGCGCCACAAGATGAGCGCTCACAACGTACAGACCAGGCGTCGGTTCCACGGCCAGTTCATATCCCTCGAGACGCTGGTAATGGATGCCGTAAGCCTCGGGAGGAAACGAAGTGAAGGTCGCCAACGTCGGGGTCCGGCCAGCGGCATGGCGGCCGAGCCAGAGTCTCAATTGCTTCAATCCTCCGCCCCATTCGACATTGCTGTCGTCGAGCCACGCAGGTCCGCATCGGGTGCCTCCGTCAAGCCCGATTTCGCCCGGCTTGTCGAGCAGACATGCCGCTTCGTTGAAGTACGACAGGTGATCCGGATAGACCCCAACCGCTGCGAGCACGAGCCAGCCGCACAGGACGGCGGCCGCATAGGGAGCCCAGCGTACTTTGCGCGCGGCATTGACGAGCGTCGCAAGCCCCAGCCCAGCCAGCAGGTAGACGAACGGCAAAACTGGCATAATGTAGCGAATCCCGATGTCATCCGCCAGCAGTGTTACGGGAACGAATAGGGCCGCCGGTGGCACCAGAAGAAATAACTTGGCCGCGACCGGAATCGAGTGACTCTTCAGCAGCGCTACCAAACCAATGCCAGCCAGAATGATGCTGGCGATCGGTTCCTTCAGGAGATAGGCGATCGCGAAGTAACTCATAAAGCGAGGACTCAACTGCCCCGCCAGGTATGCCACGTAATCCGAACGGTGATCCGCGTTGACCGTTCGTGCGCACTTGACATACATCAGGAGATCGCCGGGGAAAAAATAGGTCGTTTCGATTACCAGAAAAGCCACCAGGCAGATGGCCGTAAAAACGCCGCAGACCAGCAGGACATTGCGGCCCAGGTGGCGCTCCTGGATGCTTTCCTGCAATGCATGGCAGTTTTTGTACTTCTTACCGCTTCCGCACGGGCACAGGTCCTTCCGGCGAGGTTCAACGGCTGCCGTGCCCCGTTTGATCGAGCGCGCTCCGGCGGCGGCGGCTTCCCAATCCGGGAGCGGCGCGGACGAAACGCGTGGCTTCAGGAAGGCCGGCCCGCTTCCGGAATTCGGATTCGGCCGCCAACGCAGGCCGGCCAGCAGCAACAGTCCTACCACCGGTAATAAAAATACGCCCGAGAACTTCGCCGTCAACGCGCCCCCCAGGGCGAGCCCGCAGAACACGAGCCGCCTCCAACTCGGATCGCTCATGTAGTTCCAAAGCGCGAACATCGACAGGACGGTGAACGCCGCCAGCCCGACGTCTGTGGTTACCAGGTGCGAGTGGGCCAGGATGGTGGGATCCAAAACATAAACAAAAATGGCGCCCACGGCAGCCAGTGGGCCCAGTATCTGGCGGCCCCACACGTAAAGCAGCGCCGCCAGCGATGCTGCAATCAGAATCAACGGAAGCCTGGCCCAAAACATCACCCGGTCGGGGCCATCGTCCCGGATGAGGGCGTTCCCAATCGGCCATTCCGATTCGAAAACGCGCGCCGGATCGTCGCCATGGACCAGGTAATCCGCTTGCTTATTGTGCGGCCAACGGATGCCGGCCGCCATCAGAGACAGCGCGCTTAGCTCTTTCAGCAGTGGCGGATGTTGTGGATTCGCACGATAGATTTCGTGTGTGACGAAGTAGGAGAGTCCAGCGGCCACATGCCACGGCTCATCCAAGGTAGGGCTCTGCACACGGCTCTCGGCAAAGTTAACCGCCAGGAATACGGCAACCAGGGCGGCGGCGAGCCATGAAGTCCTGCTTGCGGTGCTGGAAAGTTCCATTAGCGGAAATGTCGTATAGGGTGTGTCTGCTTCTGCTACAACCCTATTATGATACGCCACTGCTGGATCATCGCCGCTCGCCATGCATGGAAGCGGTGTGCGACGCAGAAATGGCGAAACTCTCCATTCCTTGTGAATTCGCATGAGTCTGAGTATTAGGGGTACACAACGCGTTGCTCTTTCGAGAGGCGTTGTATCAGGGCACGGCTTCAGCTGTGCCAGAGGATCGGGAGAGAGGTTTGGGCTTCAGCCCCTGTGGACTCAGGAAAGCCCCAGGGGCTAAAAGCCTTAGGCTACCTATGTGTTGCGGCCCGGCTGAAGCCGTGCCCTGATACAAAGCCAGCCGGCCGGTTCCCGCATTCATGTCGCGCACCCGCATGGAAGTGGGGTCAGGTGGGTCCGCTTCGCCGTAAAAAGTCGCAGGGGCTCAACGAACCGCCGCCGGGTGAGAACGGGCGCAGGTCTTCAGTGGTCCGATCACGACCGATCAGAGACCACTAACGGGCTGTTATTCCAATCAGGCGTTCGCTAGACTGTCCCGTGCCCCGCCTGACGCTGCTCTTCTTCGGCGTGACCGAGGATGTTCCGGAAGCAGCAAAAATGGTCACCGCCGGGACAGCCTACCTGCTATTGCGAACTGTTTCAAACTTGCATGCCAACGGCCAAACGCCGCCTTGCCGTCACGCCATGCTACGACCTCTGAAAAGGTGCACGATCAAAGCAATCACCGCGATGATCAGCAGAAGGTGAATGAACCCACCGGCAATATGGAACGCGAAAAATCCCATCAGCCACAATACGAGCAAAACAAAAAACACCGCTAGAAACATGGAAATCTCCTTCGTACGTTCAGGGCACCCGCCCGTCACGGTTCTCGCTGAGGTGACAGGCACTTTGATTGCCGTTCCGCAGGGGGTTGGCGCGCCTGAAACAAAAGACCCCGGCGCGGCCATTGGCCTGGCCCACGGCGTGATATAGCGGGAATGTAGCGACGAAGAGTGCAGAAGCTGCACACGGAAGTGCGGTACTTGCTTTTGCCCCAAGGCTTCTCATTCCCGCTCCGCGTGGGGCTTTGCCCCTGGCGGAGTCGCGGGTTAGCGGGGATACGTTCAGTGGCCGCCCTTGCGCACTTGGTACGTCTCGTGCTCTATATCCAAGAACGGTCTTCACACTATGCCCAACTTGCTTGCCGAACAAATCGATACTCTGGCGGCTTTCACTCCCACCACACTGCCGGTGATCAGCCTGTATCTGAACACACAATCCGACGACCATGGCCGGGACCACTTTGCGTCCTTCATAAGGAAGGAGCTTCACACCAGAGCCAAGACGTTTGCACCGCAGTCGGCGGCACACGCCAGTTTCGTTCAAGACGTCGAACGGATCGAGAAGTACCTGGCGACGGAGTTGCGGCCCTCCACGCACGGTCTCGCGCTGTTTGCCTGCGCCGGCGCTGACAACTTTTTCGAGACGGTGCAGTTGAACGCTCCGCTCGAACGCCACGAGATCTACGTCGATCACGTGCCGCATCTTTACACCTTGGCCCTCGTCAACAAACAGTTCCCGCGCTACGCGGCCGTCGTCACGGACACGAATTCCGCTCGGCTGTTCGTCTTCGGTCTGAGCGGCCCTATCTCCGAAGAACATGTAGATAGCGCCAAGATGAGCCGCACACAGATGGGCGGCTGGGCGCAGGCGCGCTATCAGCGGCATATGGAGAACTATCACCAGCACCACGCCAAAGAGGTCCTGGAAGTTCTCGATCGGGTGGTGCGCAAGGAAGAGATTCAGTACATTGTGTTTGCCGGCGACCAGGTGGTGATTCCACTCCTCGAGAAGCAGCTTTCGCCTTTTCTCGCGGCCAAGGTAATCGATGTAGTGCGGCTGGACATCCGAGCGCCCGAGCGCGAAGTGCTGGAAAAAACTTTGGCGGCAATCGACCGTCAAGACGCCAAAGACGATTCCGAAAAGGTAGAGCACCTGATCGGAGACTACCGGTCGGGCGGCCTGGCGGTGGTGGGCGTTCCCGATGTGCTCGCCGCGCTCGCCAAAGGTCAAGTGGAGGAAGTGCTCCTGAGCGAGGCATTCCAGCATCTCCGGGGAGACGAAGAAGAAAAGCCTGGCCCATGGGTTGAGGGCGCGGCCTACTCCGGTGAGGGTGACACCACGTCGGAAGCCATCATGGCGCAGGCCAGCCAGACCGGGGCGCGGTGCAGACTCATCGCGGATGCAACCCTACTAGCCAATGTTGGCGGGGTCGGCGCCAGCCTGCGATATCGAGACTGAGGGGAAAAGGGCCCGCAAGCGTTTCGGCGTTTCCCGAACAATCTGGTGCACGCACTCCCGCGTGCAACGTCGGCATTCGTGCCGATGTTTCTTTAGCGGCGAAGAAACGTCGAGAAGAATCCCGGCGCGGCATGCACGAATGCGTGCGTCACGGTTATTTCGCGCTGCTCAAGCGCTGAGGGAGGCCCCGCCGGCGGCCGACAGGCGGCTGCGGATCAGGGTCATCAAATCCGACGCCAGGAACGGCTTGCGGAGGACGGGGAAATTGTGTTCCTCACACAGCGCCTCTTCTTCCTGCGGCAGAATGGTGCCGGTCATGACGATGGCGAGCATGTGCGGGACCGCGCGCAGAAACTCGACGCCCAGTTCCACGCCGTTTCCATCCGGGAGCATGTAGTCGAGCAATACGGCGTCGGGCCTATGCTCCTCGAAGGCGCGCTTGGCTTCGGCGGCGCTTTCGGCGGTGACCAGGTTCCAGCCCGCGTCGGCCATCAACCGCTCGAGGAAGCGCAGCAGGTCGCGGTTGTCGTCGACCAGAAGAACGGTGGGCTGCGTGGCCGGAACCGCCACGCCGGCGGCGCGCAGGACGGAGATATCCAGCGCCTCGCGGCTTTCGGCAACCCCAGCCAGCACGCGCGCCCGGGGCGGGACCTGGTTAGTGGCGACCAGGGTGGCCAGCGGCTGCGTGAGATATCGATGTATGGTTCGTTTCAGTTCGCGCGCGCCGTACTCCGCGCTGGTGCCTCTTTCGAGCAGAAACTGGCGGGTTTCGAGCGGTACCTCGAGCGCGAACGAGCGTTCCCCCAGCCGCGTGTTGACGTGGTTCTGCAGGTCCGCGATTTGTTGATCGAGGATCGCCGAGAGCGCCTCCAGCGAGAGCGGCTGATAAGTGATGATGCAATCCACGCGGTTGATGAATTCGGGCGAAAAGCGCTTGCGGACGGCTACCATTCCGATGCTGCGCAGCTTGCCGGTGAGATCGGGCCGGGGGCCGGCGCCGGCCGACTGGAAGCCGAAATCGGGGTGGATCTCGCGCAGCATTTCGCGCGAGCCAAGGTTACTGGTGAGGAAGAGCAGGCTTTTTTCGAAATTGACCGAAGTATTGTCGCCCAGCCTGAGAACACCTTTATCGAGCACGCCCAGCAGCAGGCGCGTAAGCGACGGGGCGGCCTTTTCGATTTCGTCGAATAAGACCAGCGAAAGCTCGCACTGCTCACTGGTGCTGGCGTTGAGCCGTTGCTGGGTGAGCATGGGCTGCGTCTCGCGATGTCCCAGGTAGCCGGGCGGCGCGCCGATCAGCTTGGCGACTTCATGCTCGAGTTGGAACTCGCCGCAGTCGATCTTGAGCATGTTTTTTTCCGAGCCGTGCAGCGTGTCGGCCAACGCTTCGACGGTTTTGGTCTTGCCCGTGCCAGTAGGGCCGAGCAACAGGAAAACGCCCACCGGACGCCCTTCCGGCGCCAATCCGGCCTGGAACATCTGCACGTAGGGAACGATCAGCCTGGTGGCGTCGGGTTGGCCAACCACCTTGCGGGACAGCACGGCGGCGAGGTCTCCGGCCACCTCGGCAGCCTGCTTGCGGGAACGGGCTTGCGCGCCTTTTGGCTTGTCCACGGCACCCTCCGCCTTGATTGTAGCGGCGGCGGATCTAGCTACCCGGTTCCGCCGGCGTTCTCCGGACTCGTTCGGATCTTTCATTCTGGTCCATTGAGCTGCTGATCTAGTGAGTTACCGGCCCCTCCCAACTCACGAAAGAATTATCCCAAGGCAGTGATCGAAAGGATACCACTCGACTTTTACCACGCCTCATCGTGCGCTGTATGTACCGTTTTGCACGGAAAGCAGTTTTTCGTAGGAACGGGTGGGGGGATGGCCAATAGAATTTAGCGGTGACGGAATGTGATCCGTCCCTTAGTCAGGTCGTAGGGGGACAACTCCAGAGTGACCTTGTCGCCGGCCAGGACGCGGATGCGATTCCGCCGCAGCCTGCCGGCCAGGTGCGCCAGTACAACGCGTTGATGCTCGAGTTGGACGCTGAACAGCCCGCTTGGGAACTTTTCCAATACCGTGCCGGTGACCTCGATACAGTCTTCCTTGCTCATAAACCTCCAGGCTTGGGATCGGAGACGGAACCGGCCGCTGCGGGGCGGCCGGTTGGCCCGCTTCCGTTAGGTCAAAGCGACGTTGGTCGCCTGCAGCCCCTTCGGGCCCTTGGTTACTTCAAACTCCACTTTCGCGCCTTCATCCAGCGAGCGATACCCTTGCGACTGGATGGCGGAGAAGTGTACGAACACATCCTCTCCGTTCTCCCTCTGGATAAAGCCGTAGCCCTTGGCTGCGTTGAACCACTTCACTGTGCCTTTTTCTTTCATCGTGCCTTTTCCTTCTTTAACTTCAACTCAAATTCCATTTGGCCGCCGACGGCCCCCCTACAACAAAAAAAGGGGCATGCGGATGGACTCACGCAACCCCTTCTTGTGTCTCAGAGCGGAAATCAAGAGCCAAATGCCCTACCATTATACAACAGGCGGACCTTCCGCAGCGGTTTCAATTGCGTGAATACATTCGAGTTCTACCGGCTTCGATCGAGCTTCCAGGCACTCGGCACACTGCATTTTCCGGCGGGCGAAAGCGGCAACGTAGTGCGCGGCGCGTTCGGCCTGCTGCTGCGGCAGACGGCCTCGAGCGATGTATATGCGCGCCTGTTCGAACCGGGGCGCGCCAGCGGCCCTTCGCCGAGCGGCTTCAAAGACTGGCCGCGCCCGTTTGTCTTCCGCACGGCCGCGGTGGACGGCCGGGAGATCGCGCCTGGCGACGCTTTCCACATCGACATGCACGTGTTCGATTGCCGGCCGGAGTTGATGGGAGCGATCCTTGCAACCTTCGAGCAACTGGGCGAAACCGGCCTGGGGCCCGGCCGGGGCCGCGCCGCGCTGACCCGCGTCGAGCAGATCGGCGTGGATGAATCGGCGTGTGAGATGGCGTTGCGGCCCGGCCCGCCATCGGTGATCAGCCTCGATCCCGAGCCAGCCGAACGGGCGGTGCGCCAGGCACGTTTGCGCTTCCTGACGCCCACGGAGTTGAAGGGTGGCCCGGACGTCGGTCCGAACGCCGGGCCGGAGTTCGGCGTGCTCTTTGCCCGGCTGCGGGATCGCATCTCGACGCTACGGGCGCTTTACGGCGCTGGGCCGCTCGCCATCGATTTCCGCGGCCTCGGCGAACGCGCGCGCGCCGTGAAGCTGGTTTCGAGCGACATCGAGTGGATCGGCGCCCGCCGCCGTTCGAGCCGCACCGGCCAATCGCACCCGCTGGGAGGCTTCACCGGCGTTGTCGAATACGCAGGCGAGCTGGGCGAGTTCCTGCCCTGGCTGCGCGCCGCCCGCTGGACCGGCGTTGGCCGCCAGACCGTGTGGGGCAAAGGCGACGTCCGCGTGATCTAACGTGGCGCACGCACTCATGCGTGCCGCGTCGACATTCCTGTCGACGCAAGGCGGGTGAGAAACCTCGCCACTCAGGTCCACTACCGCTCCGTATGATCTTGTGGGGCAAAGGCGACGTCCGCGTGATCTGACGCGGCGCACGCACTCATGCGTGCCGCGTCGACACTCCTGTCGACGCAAGGCGGGTGAGAAACCTCGCCACTC
>Ga0187890_10003117_pt1 | contig 11489 bp, 14 predicted proteins | sample June2016WEW_21_1_FD_133005 | JGI IMG/M metagenome (GOLD analysis project Ga0187890, IMG submission 133005) | Peatland microbial communities from SPRUCE experiment site at the Marcell Experimental Forest, Minnesota, USA - June2016WEW_21_10 | ecosystem: Environmental > Terrestrial > Soil >... | reverse complement strand
GAGCCCGAGGAGGCCATGGGGGCGCCGTGCCCGGAGCTCCCCGAAGGAGAGGACCCGGCCCGGCGTGCCGCGGTGGTGGAGCGGGAGCTGGCCTCGTTGGGGCCGGTGAACCCCCTGGCTCTCGAAGAGCTCGGGGCGCTCGAGGAGCGTCACCGCTTCCTCGAGGAGCAGGTCGAGGACGTGCGCCGGGCCCGGCGCGAGCTGCACCAGGTCATCAGGGCCGTCGACGACGAGATCATGCGGGTGTTCGCCCAGGCTTTCGCCGACGTCAACGAGCACTTCCAGGTCCTGGTGGGCACGTTGTTCCCGGGGGGCACGGGTCGGCTGACCCTCACCGACGCCTCGGACCTGCTCGATACGGGCGTGGAGGTCGAGGCCCGGCCGGCCGGCAAGAACGTGCGCAAGCTCTCGCTCCTGTCCGGTGGCGAGCGCTCCCTGGTGGCTCTGGCCTTTCTCTTCGCCGTGTTCCGGAGCCGGCCGTCTCCGTTCTATCTCCTCGACGAGGTCGAGGCCGCCCTCGACGACGTCAACCTGCACCGCTTCCTCGACCTCCTCCACGAGTTCCGGGGAGAGGCCCAGCTCATCATCGTGAGCCATCAGAAGAGGACCATGGAAGCCGCCGACGCGCTCTACGGCGTGACCATGACCCCGGGTGGCTCGTCCAAGGTGGTCAGCCAGAAGGTGCGTCACGAGAGCTCCGACGCGGAGCCGGCCACCACGCCTGCTTAAGCACCGACACAGGATCGACCGGGTCGAGGGCAACCTCGCCCCGCCGCCCTAGGCTGCCCCGCCATGCTCGCGCTCTGGATCGTTCTGGCCGTCGTGGTGGCGGCGCTCGTCGTCGGCCTGGTGGTCGCCGTCCCCCGCCGGGGCAGAGCCCGACGTGGTCCCGGGTCCGCCCCAGGGTCCGCGGTCACCATCGACAGGCCCCGAGCCGCCCCCCCGGCGCCCGTCGCGGCTCCCCCCGAGCCCGGTGATGTCCCGGTCACCGAGGTTGCCGCGCCCGAGGTCACCGCGCCCGAGGTGGAGGAGCTCGAGCCCGAGCTCGAAGAAGCCCCCGTTCCCGAGCTCCGGGAGCGCATGGGCAAGACCCGCGGCCTCTTCTCGGGGTACGTGCGAGCCCTGCGCAGTCGCTCCTCTGTCGACGACCAGGCCTGGGACGACCTCGAAGAGGCCCTGCTCCGCGCCGACGTCGGGGTCGCCACCACGACGGCCCTCCTCGAGGATCTGCGTACCCGGGTCCACGACGGAGAGCTTCGGGGCGCTGAAGCCGTGGTGGCGGCGCTGCGCGAGGACCTCCGCCGATCGCTCGACACCACCGAGCGCACCGGGCTGTCGCTCGACGGCGAGGGCATCTGTGTGTGGCTCTTCGTGGGCGTGAACGGGGTGGGCAAGACCACGACCATCGGGAAGGTGGCGCGGCGCGAGAAGAATGCGGGCCGCTCCGTCCTGCTGGCGGCGGGCGACACCTTCAGAGCCGCCGCGGGCGAGCAACTCGACCAGTGGGCGCAGCGCACCGGTGTCGAGATCGTGCGCGGCGCCGAAGGGGGCGACCCGAGCGCAGTGGTTTTTGACGCCGTGCAGCGGGCCCAGGCGCGCGGCAACGACCTGGTCCTGGCCGACACCGCCGGTCGGCTCCACACCAAGGTCAATCTGGTCGAGGAGCTGAAGAAGATCCGTCGCGTCGCCGATCGACCGCCCGGGCATGTGACCGAGGTGCTCCTCGTGCTCGACGCCACCACGGGGCAGAACGGGCTCACCCAGGCTCGGCAGTTCCTCGATGCGGTGGGCGTCACCGGTGTGGTGCTCACCAAGCTCGACGGCTCGGCCAAAGGCGGCATCGTCATCGCCATCCAGCGCGAGCTGGGCCTGCCCGTGAAGCTCGTCGGGCTGGGCGAGGGCCCCGATGACCTGGTGCCCTTCGACCCCGACGAATTCGTCGCCGCCCTCTTCGAGTAACGCCGGGGGGTCCGGGGCCCCGCGCCGGGGCCGGTAGCCTGAACCCGCATGTTCGACGCCCTGTCCGACCGCCTCGAGGGGATCCTCGGCCGCCTCCGGAGCCGCGGTCGACTGAGCGACGCGGATGTCGATGAGGCGCTGCGCGAGATCCGCACCGCCCTGCTCGAAGCCGATGTCGACGTGGGGGTGGCCCGTTCCCTGGTGCAAGGGGTTCGGGCCCGGGTCGTCGGCGAGGAGCTGTCGAAGAGCCTGAGCCCCGGCCAACAGGTCGTGAAGGCGGTCCACGACCAGCTCGTCGAGGTGCTCGGTGGTGAGACGCTGCGCCTCACCTACTCCCCGGCGCCGCCCACGGTCGTGCTCCTCGCCGGATTGCAGGGCTCGGGCAAGACCACCACGTCGGCCAAGCTCGCTCGCTGGTTCCGTCAGCAGGGCCGCAATCCGCTGCTGGTGGGAGCCGACCTGCAACGACCGGCGGCGGTCGAACAGTTGCGGATCCTCGGTGAGCAGGCCGGGGTGCCGGTCTTCAGCGAGCCCACCGATCCCGTGGCCGTGGCCGTGGGCGGTCTGCGAGAAGCACAGCGCCTCGGACGCGACGTGCTCATCGTGGACACCGCCGGTCGTCTCGCCATCGACGAGGCCCTCATGGACGAGGTGCGTCGGGTCTCCGATGCCGTGTCTCCCCGGTACACGTTCCTCGTCATCGACGCCATGACCGGCCAGGACGCCGTGTCGACGGCCCGGGCCTTCCACGAGGTGCTGGCCCTCGACGGGGTGATCCTGACCAAGCTGGACGGTGACGCCCGGGGCGGTGCCGCGCTGAGCGTGAAGGACGTCGTGGGTCGGCCCATCGCCTTCGCGTCCACCGGTGAGCGACTGGCTGACTTCGATCTCTTCCACCCCGACCGGATGGCGAGCCGCATCCTGGGCATGGGCGATGTGCTCACGCTCATCGAGCAGGCCGAGCGCGAGTTCGACCACGACGTGGCGGCCGAGGGTGCCAGCCGTCTCCTCGAGGGTCGTTTCACCCTCGAGGACTTCTTGTCCCAGCTCCAACAGGTGAAGAAGCTCGGATCGCTCGGGGGGCTCCTCTCGCTCATGCCCGGCGTCCCGAAGGAGCTCAAGAACAGCGCCGCCATCGACGACGGCCAGGTGGCCCAGGTCGAAGCCATCATCCGCTCCATGACCCCCCGGGAGCGGGGGGACCCCGCCCTCATCGACGGCGCACGCCGGTCCCGGATAGCCCGGGGGAGCGGGACGACGACCCAAGACGTGAACCAGCTCCTGCGTCAATTCAAAGACGCCCAGCAACTCATGCGGTCACCGGGAATGCTCGGTGGGATGCTCGGAGGGGGAGGCCGGGCCAAGATGGCCGAGGCCTTGGCGCAGCGCATGGGCGGCATGGGAGAGGGTGCGGGCCTCGACGCGCCGGGACTGGAGTCCCTGGGCGCCGGCCTCGGACCCGGTGGGTTGAGTGGGGGAGGGCTGGGCGCGGGGCCCTCGCTGGGCGGTCGTTCCGGGGCCGGTGGTGGATCGGCCGGCGGGTCGGGCCGGGGCCGCCCCGGGTCGAAGAAGAAGAAAGGTGGGCGGGTGACCCCGAAGGGCCAAGGGGGTCGCGGCGGCCGCTGACGGTGCCTCGGGGCGGGTCCCGGCTGCCTGGCGGGGCGGTCCCGGGGCCCGGGTTTCGACCCCCGTGCCGGCGGCGGGCCACAATAGGAGGTCCGTGCACCTCGAGTCCGAGGCCGCCACGACCAGGAAGGCAGGGAATCAGACGGTGGCAGTGAAGCTCCGCCTCATGCGGATGGGGAAGAAGAAGCAGCCGACCTACCGGGTCGTCGCGGCCGACGCCAGGTCGCCGCGCGACGGCCGGTTCATCGAGATCGTGGGGACCTACGCACCGCGGGGTCGCTCCACGGCCGAGCCCGACGCCATCGTCAACATCGACAACGACAAGGCCCTCAAGTGGCTGCGCCAAGGAGCACAGGCCACCGAACGGGTCGAGAAGCTCCTGCGTACCTCGGGCGCCTGGGACGAGTTCAAGCCGGGTTCGAAGTGAGCGAGGCGGGGCTCGGGGACGTGGGCAACGTCAACACCGACGACGAGGATGTCGACGACGTCGGGAACGCGGGTGTGGGGAACACCGTCGGCGACGACCTCGACGACATGGCCGGCAACCGCCTCGACGACATGGCCGGCAACCGGGTGGAGGGTGGAAGCGCCCGGGCCGTGCTCGACTACATCGCCCGTTCGCTGGCCGGTGAGCCCGACGCCGTCGTGGTGGAGACCGAGGAGTCGAGTCGGGGCCTGCGCTTCCGCATCCACGTCGCCCCCGGCGACATGGGCCGCATGATCGGTCGGCGCGGCCGAGTGGCCCAGGCGATCCGCACGCTGGTGCGGGTGGCGGGGTCGCGCGAAGGGGTTGACACCAACGTCGACTTCGTCGACGACTGACGAACCCGGACCCGACGCCCGTACGCCTGAGGGCGCCGAGGGGTTGCTCGAGGTGGGCCGGGTCGGCAAGGCGCACGGACTGGCCGGCGAGGTCGTCGTTTCCCTGATCAGCAACCGTCCTGAACGCGTCGTCGTGGGCTCGGCGTTCCTCACCGACGCCGGCGAGCTTCGCATCGAGGCGGCGCGGCCCTTCGTCGACAACTGGCTCATGAGGTTCGCCGGCGTGGACAGCCGCGAGCGAGCCGAAGCGCTGCGGGGCACCGTGCTGCGGGGCCTCCCCCTCGACGACGAGGAGGCGTGGTGGGTGCACGAGCTCATCGGGTCCGAGGTCACCGACACCGACGGTGTGCATGTGGGGACGGTGACCGGGGTCCTCGCCAACCCGGCCAGCGACCTCCTCGAGCTCGATGGCGGAGCCCTCGTCCCGCTGCGGTTCGTGGTCGAGCGGTCCCCGGGCCGCGTGGTGGTCGATGCGCCGGCCGGGCTCCTCGATCTCCCCGAGCGCTAGGGGCGGCGCCGGTGCGTGTCGACGTCTTCACGATCTTCCCCGACCTCGTCGAGCACTACTGCGAAGGGTCGTTGCTGGGCCGGGCCCGTCATCAGGGCCTCCTCGACGTGCGGGTCCACGACCTGCGGGCCGGAGCGCAGGACCCGAGACGATCCGTGGACGACGCTCCTTTCGGCGGGGGCGCGGGGATGGTGCTCGCCCCGGGCCCGATCTTCGCCGCGGTGGAGGCGGCGGTCCCGCCCCGACCGCTGTACCTGCTCGCCCCCGGGGGCCGGCGCCTCGACCAGCGCGTGGTGGAGGAGCTGGCCGCCACGGGTGACTCGCCCTCGGGAGGGTTCTCACTGCTGTGCGGGCGCTACGAAGGGGTGGACCAGCGGGTCACCGACCACCTCGTCGACGGGGAGCTGTCCATCGGCGACTACGTGCTGGGCGGGGGTGAGGTGCCGGCCCTCGTGGTCGTCGAAGCGGTGGCCCGCCTCGTTCCCGGCGTCATGGGCAACGAGGCCTCGGCGGTGGACGAGAGCTTCAGCTCGGGCTTGCTCGAGTACCCGCAGTACACCCGCCCGGCGGTGTTTCGGGAGTGGTCTGTGCCTGAGGTCCTCTTGAGCGGGGACCACGGCCGGATCGCCCGATGGCGCCGGGCCACGCGCCTGCGCCGGACGCTGGAGCGGCGCCCGGACCTCCTCGAGGCGACCGGGGCCCTGAGCGACGAGGACCTCGCCGTGCTCGAGGAGTTCTCCGAAGAACCGTCCCCGGGACCCGGAGCGCCCCACCCGTAGTGCGGGAGAGCCCTGGGTGCGGCTATCGTGGCGTGCTCGGCACGCTCTGCCCCCGCCCGGCCGCCCCGTCGCCGCGGTGGCCCCGGAGGCGCTGCCCGAGCCGCTCGAGCTGGACCTGTGAAGGGACGCGCGTCATGAACCCCACCGACATCGTCGATCGCGAGAACCTGAGAGACGACATCCCCGATTTCAGGCCGGGTGACACCTTGAAGGTGCACGTGCGGGTGGTCGAGGGCAGCCGCGAGCGCACCCAGGTGTTCCAGGGGGCCGTGATCCGCCGCCAGGGCACCGGCGCCCGGGAGACCTTCACCGTGCGCAAGCTCAGCTTCGGCGTCGGCGTCGAGCGCACCTTTCCCGTCCATTCGCCCATCCTGGCCAAGATCGAGGTCGTCACCCGTGGGGATGTCCGGCGGGCCAAGCTCTACTACCTCCGCGGCCGCGTGGGGAAGGCGGCCAAGATCAAAGAGAAGCGGGCTGCGCGCACCTAGTGCGCCGCGTGGTCACAGTCGGATCGAGGCGGAAGTAGCCGACGGATGAGTGAGGAAGACCTCGAACGATACGAGGCCGAGATCGAACTGGCGCTCGTCCAGGAGTACCGGACGGTGCTCCCCTTGTTCAACTACGTGGTCGAGAGTGAGCGTCGCTTCTATCTCGCCAACGAGGTGAAGGTCACCGTGCGCGACGCCTCGTCGCCCACCTGCATCGAACTCGAGTTGGACGACGCCTGGGTGTGGGACATGTATCGCCCGGCACGGTTCGTGCCCCATGTCCGAGTGCTCACGTTCCGGGACGTGAACGTGGAGCGACTCCCCGACCGCGACGGCTGAGATGGCCGACCCCCGCCGCGCCGCGTTGGGCGTGCGGGGCGAGGAGGCCGCCGTGGCATGGTACGAGGCGGCCGCCTACGAGGTGCTGGATCGCAACTGGCGCTGTGCTGAGGGCGAGATCGATCTCGTGGCACGGAGCGCGGATCGTGGCGTGCTGGTCATCTGCGAGGTGAAGACCCGGAGTTCGGGGACCTTCGGCTCGCCCTTCGAGGCCGTGACCCCGGCCAAACAACGGCGGCTGCGCAGGCTCGCCGCCATGTGGTTGCGCAGCGCCCGCCGTGGTTCGACACGCTACGAGCGCATCCGGTTCGACGTGGCGGCGGTGAGGACCGGGGCCGGCGGGCACTTGGCGGTCGAGGTGCTCGAGGACGCCTTCTGACGGGGCGCCACCCGCCCCGGCCTTGCCGGGTCCGGCCGACCTGGGGACCGGGGGTGCACGCTGGGTAGGGTGTCGGCGTGAGCAACCAGACCATCATCGTGGAGCGCGAGGGCGGGGTCGTGACCGTCACGCTGAACCGCCCCGAGCGCAAGAACGCCGGCAACGGCCTCATGTGGCAGGAGCTCCACGACACCTTCGCCGAGGTGAGGCGCCGGCGCGACGACCGTGTCGTGGTCATCACCGGCGCCGGGGGGGCGTTTTGCTCCGGCGCCGACATCGCCGACCCGAAGGGTGTGAGCGGGGACCCCACCGATCCCCACATCGTGCGGATGCAGTTCTTCGGGCAGGTGATGTTGGCGCTGCATGACCTGCCCAAGCCCACCATCGCCAAGATCCGCGGCATCGCGGCGGGGGCGGGGATGAGCCTGGCGCTCGGCTGTGATCTCACGGTGGCGTCGGACAACGCCCGGTTCTCGGAGATCTTCGCCCGCCGCGGCCTCTCGGTCGACGGGGGCTCGTCCTGGTTGCTGCCCAGGCTGGTGGGTCTGCACAAGGCCAAAGAGCTCGCCTACTTCGCCGACATCCTCTCCGCCCACGAGGCCGCCGCCTACGGGCTGCTCAATCGGGTGGTGGCCGACGACGAGCTCGACGCCTTTGTCGAGGACTGGGCCCGGCGCTTGGCGCAGGGCCCACCCCTGGCGCTGGCCATGACCAAGTCCCTACTCGACGCCTCCATGTCGGTGACCATGGCCCAGGCCCTCGAGAACGAGGCCCGGTGCCAGACCATCAACTTCTACAGCGAGGACACCGGTGAAGCCATGCGGGCCTTCGCCGAGAAGCGAGAGCCGAGGTTCACGGGTCGTTGAGAGCGCGAGTGGTTCTGCTCGCCGTGCTCCCCGCCCTGGCCTGCGCGTGCGGGCAGTCCGGCGGGCACGTGGTGGGTGTCCCCACCAACGGCGCTCCCACTACGGGCCCCGAGGGCCCGGGGTACATGGTGCAGTCGCAGCCGGTCAAAGGCCTCGGCACCGTTCTCGTCAACGGCTACGGGCTCACCCTGTACCTCTTTGTCCCCGATCACGGATCGGGACGGTCGACGTGTTTCGGATACTGCGCCACCGAGTGGCCCCCCGCCACCCTCCCCACCGGCGTGACGACGCCGGTCATCGGCGGAGGAGTCGACCGGGCCCTCATCGGCACGACGCGGCGGGGAACCACCCTGCAGGTCACCTACAACGGATGGCCGTTGTATCGCTGGATCGGGGACACCTCGGCGGGGCAGTCGACGGGCGAGGGCATCACCAACGCCGGAGGCCTCTGGTACGCGGTCAACGACGCCGGCCAGCCCGTCCACTGATCGTTTCTGTCGCTGTCACCTCAACGTGTCCCACCGGTCGGGCCCGAGCCTGACCCGCCGGCGCTCGGCGGGAACGTGCCGTTGGGCACAGCCCCCCACTGACCGGCCCCGCACGGCATGACCTGGGACGGGCTCGTCGGAGGAGCGATGTCGCATGACCCTGTCCCTGGCGGCGACGACGGAGACGGCATCGTGAGGGGCTGTGTCGTGGTCCCCGCCGCCGTCGTTATCTGGGCTGAGGTGACGCCCTGGCTGCCGGGCCACCACGCCACGAACCAGCCGTCGCCTGTCGTGGCATCGACATTCCCGCCCGAGTCCCGCACGAGCGTGACATGGGTCACTCCCGGTTGCACCTCACCTTCGACCAGGGTGTAGGCCCCTTCACCGGAGAGAGACAGGTGACTGACCGAAGACGACCCGATCTCAGTGGAGCCCGTCGCCGCGTTCTCGGCCGATGTCGTGCCCTCGCTCGATGCCGAGCCCTTGCTCGGAGCGTGTGATCCGTTGCTGCCCGAGACTGTCATCGAGTCCCCGTTGGCGGAGTGACCGTTCAAGACGGTGAATGAGGGGCCACTGAAACACGTGGCATAGGCCCCGCCGTCTTGGTAGATCACGATGGCGAATGGCCCCCGGACATCGGTGACCACGGCGTCCCATCCCGAGGAACCGCTCGGTCCCGAGATCCCGGGCATGGCGTCGAGGCGTTGCTGGCAGTTGGTGGCGACGGTTGCGTCCGGGGCGCCGGACGCGGACCGGGGTACTTGGCTCCAGCCCGCGAAGGCGGGTTGTGCACCACCCAGGATCACGATGGACGCGATCGTCCCCGCCGTTGCCGCCCCGGTAAGGGCACTCACCTTCAAGGGAGAGGAGAGACGGCTCGTGCGGGGCCGGTAGTCGACCTGGCGCAGGCGATCAAGCGCCTCCGACGAGATGCTCGTGGCGCGTTGTGTGAAGGCCTGTCGCAATTCGGTTTCAAATTCCCGGGTCATGGGGTGGTGCTCCTTTCGTGTCGCAGATGGCTTGCAGTGCATGATCGAAATCCTCTGCGGGGCTGCGGACGACGGTCTGACGCAGTCGCTCCAGGGCTCGCGAGGTGGTGCTCTTGACGGTGCCCACCGAGCAGCCCATGGTCTCGGCCACCTGGGCCTCGGTGAGATCCTCGAAGTAGCGCAGGACGAGGGTGACGCGCTGGCGCCCGGGCAGCTCGCCGATGGCGTCGAGGAGCTCCGACGAGGACTCCACCATCCCGAGGGCTCGGGCCGCTGACTCGTCGTGGCGATCCTCGAGCGGGCCTCGGCTGGACAGGTCGAGCTCAGAGCGATGGCGGGCCCGGCGTATGGCGTTGTCGAGGGCCAGGTTGACGAGGACCCGCCGGGCGTAGGCGGCGGGATGATCCATCGACCGCACGCGGGGCCAGCGCCGTGCCACCCGGAACAGGCATTCCTGGACCAGGTCCTCGGCCCCGGCCAGGTCCCAGACCACCAGGTACGCCGTCCTCAGGAGGGCGTCGGCGTTGTCCGCCACGAACCGCTCGAACTCTTCCCGGCCGGCGTGGCCCTGCCTGGAAGGTCTCATTCCGGGCGGTCGCTGCGCAGGTCCATCACCCTCTTGAACCCCGCGAGGTCGTCAAAAGGTTGCCTCGGGAACACGAATGTTTTGTCGACTGCCGAGTCGGATCACCCGGTTGAAGGCCCGGATTCGGAGTGTCGCCCCGAACCCGTGAGCAGCGCCATCCACGGGGAATCGGCGTTCTCCGCCCGTTCCCTGGCAAACATCCACAGGGACCGCGAGCCGAGGATCCATGCACACATCGAGGCCGGTGGCTCGAAGGCCACACCCAACCCTTCCGAGACGTCGTGGGTATGGAGCAGCAGTTCATAGCCGCCACGCCGAGCCCAATCCGTCACCCCGAGATCGACAACTCCGTCTGATGCCGACCTGCCGGGTGGCACGGACCGGAGCACCGCCGAAAACATATAGCCAACGGCTTCGAGTCCCAGGTGTAGGTCAGAAGGTGCTGCTTCGGTCAGGGCGTGAAGTTCATTGAAGGGGAGAAATCCGCTCGGTGCCTGCGCCGAGAGCTGCATCGCGAAGGAGAACACGCAATCCACCATGTGATCCACCGTCTGCCAACAGGTCCAGTCCAGCGTGCCGGCGGGAACTGACCAGTCCATGTCGACAACTCGTCCGATGCAGGCGGTCGATAGAGCCAAGGCGGTTCGGAAATACTCAGCGTCCTCCACGTGATCGGTCCCTCGATCTCCTCTCATAGCCAGGACGTCAGCTGGTTCTCCACGGTAGCAACGGCGGCGTCATCGAGGCCGTGACGTGGTAGCAGTGGGGCGATACACCCTCGCCGTACGGTGTGACCAGCGCCTCGTGCGGCCGGCGCCAGAAGGTTCGGCCCTCACCCAGATGTCGTCCGGATCCCGATTCGGACTTATCTAGTGGGAGCCACTGTGCTTGCCTCCATCCCTTCCGCCACCCTGCACGGGATCGACGGCCGCGCCGTGTCGGTCGAGGTCCATGTGTCGGCGGGTCTCCCCGGCTTCACCGTCGTCGGACTGCCCGACGCGGCGGTGCGCGAGTCCCGGGACCGGGTCCGAGCCGCGCTGCTGTCGAGCCATCTGTCGTGGCCGTCGCGTCGGGTCACGGTCAATCTCGCTCCGTCGGGTATTCGGAAAACGGGCAGCGGGCTCGATCTCCCCATCGCCATCGGCTTGCTCGTCGCCTCCGAGGTGTTGCCCGCCGCCTGTGTCGCCGGCACGGGCTTCGTGGGCGAACTGGGCCTCGATGGATCGGTCCGTCCGGTACCGGGGATCGCATCCCTGGTGGCGGCCATCGACGGCACCCAGATCGTCGTGCCGGCCGGCGCCTCCGCCGAGGCCGCCCTGGTCGCGGGCGGGCGGGTCCGTGCCGCCTCCACCATCGCCGAAGTCGTCGCCGCCCTGCGCGGCCGTGGCCCGTGGCCGGCCGCCGCCGCTTCGCCGGGAGTGTCACCGATCGGTCGGCGTGAACCCGACCTCCTCGACGTTCGGGGGCAACTGGTGGCGCGCCGGGCCCTCGAGATCGCCGCGGCCGGAGAGCACCACATGCTGCTGGTGGGTGCCCCGGGCTCGGGCAAGACCATGCTGGCGACCCGCCTTCCGGGGATCATGCCCGACCTCACCCGCGACGAATCGCTCGAAGTGCTCCGTATCCACTCCGCCGCCGGCGCCCAGGTGAGCGGCGGCGG
>Ga0187890_10003115_pt1 | contig 11491 bp, 7 predicted proteins | sample June2016WEW_21_1_FD_133005 | JGI IMG/M metagenome (GOLD analysis project Ga0187890, IMG submission 133005) | Peatland microbial communities from SPRUCE experiment site at the Marcell Experimental Forest, Minnesota, USA - June2016WEW_21_10 | ecosystem: Environmental > Terrestrial > Soil >... | reverse complement strand
TATGTAGCTGCCGCTCTGTCCCGCGCCTTTCGGGACAGAGCGGCAGCCTTTCGCCCTAGATTTATCCCTCGCCCCTCACGATCACACCATCGCGTCCGGCGTGATAGCCCGGCGCAACGCCATCGTTGCAAAAGATCGTTCCTTCCGCCGCCAGAAATAGAGCAGCGCGCTCCCAATTAGAATCAGCGCCACGCTCAATCCAGCCCACATTCCGGGCGCGCCCCATCCCCAATGAAAACAAAGCAGCGCCCCCAGCGGCAAACCCACCAGCCAGTAAAAACACAAGTGGCACAACATCGGCGTGCGCGTATCGCCCGCGCCGCGCAAAGCCCCCGTCGCCACCGTTTGCATCCCATCAAACAATTGGAAAAATGCCGCGACAAAAAGCAATTTGCTCGCCACCGGAATCAAAGCCTGATCCGGCGTGTAAATGCGCACAATCCCGCGCGGCACCAGCAAGAACGCGATCGCCATGCAGGCCATGAACGTCGTCCCCAGCAGCATCGCGGTCCATCCCGCGCGGCTCGCTGCGTGCGGATCATTGCGCCCCAGCCCCTGCCCCACGCGCACCGCCGCCGCAGCGCTGATTCCGAGCGGCACCATGTACGTCAAACTCACGGTATTTAGAGCCACCTGATGGCTGGCCAGGGCGTCGGCCCCAAGCCTGCCGATCAGCATCGTGGCTACTGCAAAAACTCCCACCTCGAGGCCAAATTGCGTCGCTGCCGGAAGCCCCAGATACACCAGCCTCCACACGCGCGGAAAATTCGGCAGCCGCGCCGCGTTGCGCAAGCCGGTTTTATTGCGGTGATCGTAATACAGCGCGTAAGCCAGCAGCACACACGACATGTAAACGCGCGCGACGCACGTGGACCATCCCGACCCCACCGTGCCCAGCGCGCGAAAACCCAAATGTCCGTACACCAGCGCCCAGTTACCCACAAGATTGATCAAATTCGCGGAGATCAGCGCGAACATCACAGGCTTGGCCAAATTCATTCCCTGCAGATACCGCCGGAACACAAAATAGAGTAGCAGCGGCAAAGTGCCCCAATTTAGCGTCCGCAAATACGGCAGCGCCTGATTCAAAACCGCCGGCTGTATGTCCAGCGAGCGCAGCACCGGCTCAAACAGCCAAACAACTCCCATCAGAATCGGGCTGATCGCCAGGCTCAGATAGACACCGTTGACCAACGAACGGTGGCAATCGTCCACGTCGCCCGCTCCGAAAGAATGCGAAACCAGCGTGTCGAGTCCCAGCATCAATCCGGTTCCGAAAATCGCCGCGGAATTAAAAAGAATGCTGCCCAGGCTCACCGCGCCAATTGCCACCGCGCTATTCGCCTGCCGTCCCACCATCATGGTGTCCACGATCGCCATGGTCATCCATCCCAGCTCCGCCAGGACGAGGGGCAACGCTAAGCGCAGCATGGGGCGCGCTTCTTCCGCGATATAGTGTGTAAACAGGCGTCGAATCATGAAAAATCAATCCCGGCGAATTAAACGAGAACCACTTCGGGCAGGCGCAGCAGAGGTCAGCACACGCAGTGGCGAAGCAATCGCCCACAAGTTTATACTCGTTGTGGCATGCGCGTCTCCCCCAACCGAACGCGCACACTAATTTTCCCCGGCACCGGTTGCTGCCCTCTCAATAACCTAAATAATTAGGAGGAAATCATGGCAAAAATTGAAAAACGCGTCGTGCTGCCCGGCAGCGAACGTGCCCTCTTGCCCGGCTCACGTAAGATCGGACCATCCGACCCCAAAGAACAAATCCAAGTAACCATATTTCTCCGCCGCGGTTCTTCGCCCAAACAGTTTCCCGACGTGAAAAAACTCGGCAAGCTCCTTCCCGCGCAACGCCAGCATCTTTCCCGCGCCCAATTCGCTGCCCTGCACGGCGCGCGACCTGCGGACATCAAGAAAGTCCGCGCCTTCGCGACACAAAATAAATTGAAGGTCGTCGAAGTCAGCCGTCCCCGCCGCTCCGTCCTTCTCAGCGGCTCCATCGCTGCGTTCAGTAGCGCCTTCGGCGTCGAATTGAATAGCTACCAGCATCCCACCGGGACCTGCCGTATGCGCACCGGTACGATTCAGATTCCGGCCTCGCTCAGCCGCATCATCGAAGGCGTCTTCGGTCTCGATAACCGGCCGCAAGCCAAGCCGCACTTCCGCGTCCGCAAACAATCGCAAAATTCCGCCGCTCGCGCACAGTCTTCCAGCGCTTCCTACAACGCACCACAAGTCGCGCAAGCTTACGATTTTCCCGCCGGCACCACCGGCAGCGGACAAACCATCGGCATCCTGGAATTATCCGGCGGCTACAGCTCCAGCGATCTCAACACCTATTTCAAAAATCTCGGCATCGCGACGCCTACCGTCACCGCCGTCTCTGTGGATGGCGCCACAAATTCGCCCACCGGTGACGCGAACGGCCCGGACGGCGAGGTTGAACTCGACATCGAAGTCGCCGGAGCCGTCGCTCCCTCCGCGCAAATCGCCATGTATTTCACTCCGAACACGGACCAGGGTTTTCTCGACGCGCTGACTACTGCCGTGCACGACGCCAAGCTGAAACCCGCAGTGGTTTCAATCAGCTGGGGCGGCCCGGAAAGCTCCTGGACGCAGCAGGCGCTCACCGCATTCAATTCCGCCTGTGAAGACGCTTCCACGATCGGCGTCACCATCCTTGGCGCCTCGGGCGACGATGGCTCCTCCGACGGCGTATCCAGCGGCACGCCCACGGTAGATTTTCCCGCGTCGAGTCCGTACGTTCTCGCCTGCGGTGGCACGAAACTCACGCTCGCCGGCACGACAATTTCCAGCGAGCAAGCCTGGAACGAACTTGCATCCAGCGAAGGCGCCACCGGCGGCGGCGTCAGCGAAGTTTTCGCTCTGCCGAGTTATCAGCAGAGCGCGGGCGTCCCGAAGGCGCCCAACGGTTTCGTCGGCCGGGGCGTTCCCGACGTCGCCGGTGACGCCGATCCCGAGTCCGGTTACAACGTGCTCGTGGATGGACAGCAGACGGTTATCGGGGGCACTAGCGCCGTCGCGCCGTTGTGGGCCGGCCTGCTCGTGCGCATCAATCAGTCGCTGGGAAAAAATGTGGGTTACCTGAATCCGTTGCTCTATACGAGCAACGTGGAATCCACGCTACACGATATTACGGCGGGAAATAATGGGACATACTCCGCGGGACCAGGATGGGACGCCTGCACAGGATTGGGCACGCCCGACGGTGCCGCATTGCTGGCAGCTCTGGGCACCCCGGCCGCGACGGCAAAGAAGAAGAAAAAATCCCCGACCAAGCACAAAGCCACTACCGCGAAACGCCGCAAAAAATCCTGAACGCAGCGATTGGGCCAGCGCCGGCGGAAGAATCCTACTGTGGCGCTGAAGGACTCACGTCCAGATGATCCCAAATGACGTAAGTCAGCCCCGCCACCGCGCCCGAGAAAATCAAATAGAAAGCCAACTTGCGTCGCCGGCGCTTGCGCGGTTGAACGATCGGATTGTCACCGCCCGCGCTTGCCGGAGTTGGCTGTTGGTCGGCCTGATCGAACGCCATCGTCACGCGGTAATTTGTCCCGGCAGGGATCGTGTGCAATTCGCCGTCATTATCCAGCACCAGCGCCCCTCGGTACGTCGAAATCACCACTTCCTGCGGACCCAAAATCGTCACTTGGCCGTATGCGGGCTGCCCATCGGCCGCGCGCAAAACTCCTTGCGGAATTTCCAGTTCGATGTCGCCGGCGCAGTTTGAAGAAAATCCCACCGTGCCGCGCGTCACCGTCGCATGTACCGTGCCGGCGTCCTGTTCAAGCGTCGCCGTGCTGTCCGCCAGCAGATACAATTGGGTGCAGCGCAGCTTTACGCGCAGTTGGCCACCGGCCTCCGTCGCCAGCGTGTCGCCGCGATAAACGGAGGTTCCCACTGCCAGCTTCGCACTATCGAGCTGCGCTTCCTGCGCCTGGATCACCGTCCCCAGCGGTTTTTCCGCAGCCGCAAACGCGGGAAGGTCCAGCAAGCTCGACACCAGCAACACCACGAGACACAATCGCGCCCCAGATCGCACAAAGCCCTCCGAGAGGTACGAACTCAAACTAGGCTTTGTAGGCAACATGGTCAACGAACATGCGGCGAACTGGTGCGTAGGAATAACGCTGTAGTGTACGTGTAGTGGAATCTTCGCCCCGGAAGCCACGCGCAATGAAGCGCTTAGCTGCCACTGCTGCGCGCATCTCGCTCGAACAAAAAAATCCGTCGCAGCCGCAGAAATCGTTTCTTCCACTGCAACGAATCGCGCCTCAGGTAGTATAGTTTTTGCGGGTACAGGGGGCGGGGCTATGAAATGCCGGCAGCAAATTCGTGCACTAAATTCAGCAATCGTTTTTCTCGCAGCTCTAGGGCTGCTTGCTTTTCCGTCCGCCACCTGCGCGCAATCCTCCCCCGCCGCCAATGCAAATGCTACGAATGACGCGCCAATCCCCGCCAGCATCTATGCAAATTTGCAATGGCGCTGCATCGGTCCGTTTCGCGGAGGCCGCACAGTAGCCGGCACCGGAGTCCCCGGTAATCCAAATCTTTTTTACATCGGCGTGAACAACGGCGGCGTGTGGAAAACCACCGATGCCGGCCGCACCTGGGTTCCCATTTTTGATGGGCAGCCCACTGGCTCGATCGGCGCGCTAGCCGTAGCTCCATCCAATCCCGACATCATTTATGTAGGAAGCGGCGAAGGACTCCGCCGCCCCGATCTTTCCACCGGCGACGGCATCTATAAATCGACTGACGCCGGCCATACCTGGAGACATCTCGGACTGCGCGACGGCCAACAAATCACCAATGTCATCGTTGACCCGCAAGATCCCAATCGCGTCTTTGTCGCCGTGCTCGGCCATCCCTACGGACCCAACTCCGAACGCGGCGTTTTCCGCTCCACCGACGGCGGCGAAACGTGGCAGAAAATTTTCTACAAGGATGACGACACCGGCGCCACAGACCTGGCGTTCGATCCCAAAAATCCGCAGACTCTCTACGCGGACATGTGGTCTTCGCGCCGCCCGCCCTGGACCACGGGTAATCCGCTGGAAGGGCACACCGGCGGCCTTTTTAAGTCCAGCGACGGCGGCGATACCTGGCATCCGCTCGCCAAAGGTTTGCCCACGAATGCGCAAGGCCTGGGCCGCATCGGTTTCGGCATTTCGCCCAGCAACCCCAATCGCATGTACGCGCTTGTGGACGCGGCGCCCGAAGTCGGCGGCCTCTATCGTTCCGACGATGCCGGAGAAAGCTGGCAGCGCGTAAATCACGAAGAACGTATCTGGGGCCGCGGCTCCGATTTTGCCTGGGTGCGCGTCGCGCCGGATAATCCCGACACGATTTACATCTGCAATACTTCCACCTATCGCTCCAGCGATGCCGGCACCAGTTTCACCGCGATCAAAGGCGCCCCAGGCGGCGACGACTATCACACCGTCTGGATCAATCCGGAAAATCCGCGAATTATTTTGCTCGCCTCCGACCAGGGCGCGACCATCACCGTCAACGGCGGCGACACCTGGAGCTCCTGGTACAACCAGCCGAGCGCGCAGTTCTACCACGTCATCACCGACAATCAATTTCCCTACTGGGTTTACGGCGGACAGCAGGAAAGTGGCTCAGCCGGCACGGCCAGCCGCAGCGATTGGGGCGAAATCACCTTTCGCGACTGGCATCCGGTGGGCACCGAAGAATATGGATACGTCGCGCCCGACCCGCTGCATCCAAATCTCATCTACGGCGGCAAAGCCACGCGCTTTGACATGATCACGGGCCAGACGCAGGACGTCTCGCCGGTAATTCTGCGCACCGGAAAATATCGCTTCAATCGCACGGCGCCGCTGATTTTTTCGCCTGCCGCGCCGCACACGCTCTATCTCGGCTCGAACGTTCTGTTCAAGACAGCCGACGCGGGCCACAGCTGGCAAATCATCAGCCCCGATTTGACCCGCGAAGATCCCGGCGTGCCACCGAATATCGGCGACATGATCGCGAGCGATCCAGCGCAGGGCAAACATCGCGGGGTAATCTATTCCCTCGCGCCTTCTTCTCTCGACGCCAACCTCATCTGGGCCGGCACCGACGACGGTCTGGTCTGGCTCACCCGCGACGGCGGCCAAAATTGGCGCGAGGTTTCCCCTCCCGGCCTCACGGCCTGGAGCAAGATCGCGCAACTCGACGCTTCGCACTTCGATCCCAACGGCGTGTACGCGGCGGTGAATCGTTTCCGCCTCGATGATCTACACCCGTACATCTATCGCACTCACGACGGCGGCCAAACCTGGGAAAAAATCACGAATGGCCTGCCCGATGACGCATCTGTGAACGTCGTCCGCGAAGATCCCGTCCGCCAGGGCCTGCTTTTTGCCGGAACCGAGCGCGCCATCTACGTTTCGTTCAACGACGGCGACTCGTGGCAATCGCTTCAGCTGAATTTGCCCGCCACATCCATGCGCGACCTCGTCGTCCATGGTGACGACATCGTAGTCGGCACGCACGGCCGTTCTTTCTGGATCCTCGACGACATCACTGCTCTTCGCGAGGTCACCTCGGAAGCAGCGGCCGCCAGCGCATTCCTCTTCCGACCGGGCATCACCTATCGCGTGCGCCGCAACGTAAACACCGATACTCCGCTGCCCCCGGAAGAACCTGCCGGAAAAAATCCGCCCGATGGCGCCATCTTTGATTACAACTTGCAGTCCGCCGCGTCGGGCCCGGTGAAACTGCAAATCCTGGACGCCAACGGCAGAATCGTGCGCGCATTTTCCAGCGCGGATAAACCCGAAGCAACGATGGAGCAACTTGGAAAGGAATTAAACGTCCCGCTCTACTGGATTCGCCCGCCGCAAATTCTCTCCGATGCTGCAGGCGCGCATCGCTTCGTCTGGGATTTGCGCATTCCTCCGCCCGCTTCGCTCCGTCACGAATATCCGATCTCCGCGATCGTGCATGATACGCCGCGTCTTCCCGTCGGCCCAGCCGTGATGCCGGGAATGTACTCGGTAAAACTCGACGTGGCTGGCCAGACCTACACGCAGCCGCTGGAAATCAAAATGGATCCGCGCATCATCGCACCGGTGGACCAACTCGACCAGCAATTCCGCCTGGCCTCAAGAATTTGCGAGGCCATGAACGCCAGCTTCGCGTCGCTAGGCCAGGTTCGCGCTGTGCGCGCGCAATTGCGCGACCTCGAGCACCAGGCGTCGAAAGGCGAAGTAGCCGACGCCATTCGCGCGCTCGAAGAAAAAGTGGCGCCATTCGAAGGAGCAGTCCCGGGCTTCGGCCAGGCCGCTCATCAGGACAGCTTCGCGCAACTGAATGGACAATTCGGCCAGCTGCTGGCAGTGGTGGACGGCGCCGACGCCGCCCCCACGCAAACCGCGCAGGATACAACCGGAGATTTGCAACGCGCGCTAACCGGGCTGGAAAATCAGTGGGACGATGTAAAGGCTCGCGACATCCCGGCGCTCGACGATCAACTCCGCCGCGCGAACTTGCCCATCATTAATCTCACCGCGACCCTCGAACCCGAACAAGAAACCGCCGGCGACGACGAACCCTAAATCGCATCAATCTTCGCGGCCAAAATAAAATCGCTCTCCGTCAATCCATTAATCTTGTGCGTCCACGTCGTAATCTCCGCTTTCCCCCATCCCAACAAAATATCCGGATGATGCCCCTGCTCCTCCGCAATCGCCCCGACCTTGTTCACGAACGCGAGTGCCTGCTTGAAATCCGGAAACGTGAATGCCCGCACGATGTGATGCCCGTCCACCACCTTCCACTGGGGAACTTCTTTACCAAGCGTTGCCAGTTCGCCACCAGCCAGCGGTGGAACTCCGCCGCGGCATGGCACACAAGTTTTTTTCGCAAGCTCACTCATAGATCGCGCCCTCCTGAAAACCCGCTCGGCTCTGATTCTACAAGAACCAGCCCAAGAACCGGTGGAAGACAAGTCAGCGCTCTGCTCCGCCGTCAGCAACGACTTCTCATTTCGGCGAACGCGGACCAGCCAACGGTGCCAAAGCCTCTTCCATCAGCCGCACCATGTAACTCTCCAGAAGTTCCTCCAGTTCCAGCGGCTGCACCGGTTTCGCCAAATATCCATCCATCCCGCTCGCGAGGCATTTCTGGCGATCTCCCACTGTCGTGCTTGCCGTCAAGGCGATAATCGGTGTGTGCCGTCCGCTGCCTTTCTCGTTTCGCCGGATTGCCACAGTAGCCTCCAGCCCACCCATTTCCGGCATTTGCAAGTCCATCAGCACCAGGTCAAATCTCTGGTTCTGCAACGCCTGCACTGCCTCCAGCCCGTTTCCGGCCACCCGCGCGTGGTGTCCGCGCTTCTCCAGCAGCCGCACCATCAATCGCTGGTTCACCGGATTGTCTTCCGCCACCAGCACTCGTAGAAATAGCGCGGGGCCGTGTGTATTCTGCAATGAAAACCGCGTAATCAGTGGGACCGGGCCTTCCTGTTGGCGCGCCGCCAGCACCCGCGTCACGGCCTCGCGCAGTTCGGATTGCCGTATGGGCTTCAGCAAGTACGCCGCTATTCCCAGCTCCTTGCATCGTGCCGCATCGCCTGAACGGCCCGCCGAAGTGAACATCACGATCGTGGCTGTGGATAATTCCGGCCGCTGCCGAATTCGTTCGATTAACTCAAACCCGTCCATTCCCGGCATGTGCATATCCGCTAGAATCAGCTCGTAGGGATTTTCAGCTTCCATGGCCGCAAACAATTCCGTCAACGCCTCTTCGCCTCCTGCTACGAGCGTGGCTTTCATTCCCCAGCGCTCCAACATTCCCTCCAGAATTCTCCGGTTCGTGCGGTTGTCGTCCACCACCAGTATTTTCACGTCACGTAGTTCGGGTAGTGGCGCCATCGCCGGCTCAGCCACCCGCGTATCGGGAATGCCCACACGCAGCGTAAAATGGAACTCGCTTCCGCGTCCCAGCTCGCTCTCCACCCAGATTTTCCCTCCCATCATGGCGACCAATCGCGCTGAGATGGTCAGCCCCAAACCGGTTCCCCCATATTTTCTAGTTGTCGAATTGTCGCCCTGTGAAAACGATTCGAAGATAGACGCCCGCTTCCCCTCGGGAATTCCAATTCCCGTGTCCGACACCGTAAACCGCAGTACGCGTTCAGCGCCATTTCCGCTCTCGCACTGAACCTTTAACTGGACCTCGCCCTTATCCGTAAACTTGATCGCATTACCCACTAGGTTGGTCACCACCTGGCGCAGCCGGTTAGAATCCCCACGCACAATTTCAGGAACCTCGGGCATCACGTCAAACAGAAGCTCCAGACCCTTTTCGTCCGCCGCCATCGCCAGCGTCTTCAGCGTCAATTCCAGGCAATTTCGCAGATTGAAATCAATGGATTCCAAATCAATTTTTCCCGCCTCGATCTTTGAGAAATCCAGAATGTCGTTGATCAAGCGCCGCAAGGCATCTGTCGAAAGAATCACCGTGTCCAGGTATTCGCGCTGCTCCAGGGTGAGCTCGGTGTCCAACGCCAGTTCGGTCATCCCCATGATGCCGTTCAGCGGCGTGCGAATTTCGTGGCTCATGTTGGCCAGAAACTCGCTCTTCGCGCGGCTCGCCGCCTCGGCCACGTGGTACGCCGCTTGCGCTACCTGCCTTTCACCTTCTGCGATCTCTCTCGCCACCAGCAAGGCCTGGTTGGTTCGCGCCAGGACGGCCGTCGTCTCCGCCAGTTTCCTTTCCGCTTCCTTGCGCACGCTGATGTCGCGAATCGCCGCCGTCACCAGGATTCCGTCGGCGTTTTCCAGCGGGCTCAGCATGATCTCGATCGGAAAATCGCTTCCATCCTTGCACCGCCCGATCAGTTCGATCCCAGTCCCGATCTGCTGTCCCAGCGCCTCCGCCACGGTTCGGCTATCGTCCGCAAGCAGCCGTTCCGCAAAGCCCTCCGGTATAATATTCGTTACTTTTTGCCTTAAGAGTTCGTCTTGCCGGTATCCGAATTGTTTCTCTGCCTGCAGATTTACCAGCACGATCTCTCCGCCCTGGTTCACCACCACCATCGCATCCGGCGCTGCTTCCAGCAGCGCAAGGTACTTCGTCTCCGCGCGTCCACGCGCGGCAAGGTCGCGTCGCACCACCCATCCCGCGATCACCGCGATCAATAATCCCAATGCGCTCCCCACGATAATCGCAGCCTCGGTCTGCTCAAATCGGCGCTCGGTCTCGGCGTTCCGTTCCACTAACAACCGCTGCTCTTCCCCCTGCATATCGCTGGCAACCGCGCGAACTTCGTTCAGAATTCGCTCGCCCTGCCCTTGCCGCGCGGCTTCTGCCGCCGCGTATGCGCTGCTTGTCTGGCGCAGGTGAGCCAGACTTTCGCCATCTCGAATTATTTCTTCCGTCAAAGGCGCGAGCGTCGCAAGATGGCTCTGTTGCACGGGGTTATCCGCTGTCATGGCCAGCAGGATTTTCTCTTCCTGCTGTACCAACGATCCGTTGTCGCGCGCCGCTTGCAGAAATCCTGCTTCACCGCTCAGTGCATATCCGCGATATCCCGTCTCTGTATTGCTGATATCCCCGAGCAGCGTTTCCAAGTGCTCCAAAGCCTCATGGGTATGCTGCACCCAGCGTTCGCTCTCAGCCGAAGCGCCCAGGCTGCGGTAGGAAACGATGCCGACGACCAGAAGAACCAGAAATACGGCGGCAATCCCCCACTGCATCCTGCGTATCAGTTGCAGCACCGTCTTCATCTGACACCACCATATTGGGAATGAAGGCACGACGTTGGACTACGGCTGAAGAGGGTTCCGGCAACCGCATGCCAGTTTTCTAGGAGGGGAATTTAAGTCTATACCCGCCCGCGACGCCAGCAAGCAAGCGTTCCAGGCGCATGTCTAATGGATTACGAACAGCGGCCGATATTTTCAGAAGTAGCTAGCGTCAATACGCAACGCGCCTGGCGTATAAGTGTGTCGCGCCTCGCGCTAGAGCCGCAGGCGCGATACGGCTCTGCATCCGTTCGTTGCAAAAAATCGCGCAATGGCATCGCTCCCGCCCAGTCTGCTATTCTCTTGCGCGCGGCAAATCCCCAGCAGCCGCTCGCGCGACCCGTCGCGACACCGCTCCCGTGAGGTCCACAAATGCCCGATGAAGTTGACGAACTCAAAGAACGCGCAGAAGAAGCCGCGCACGATCGCAGCCTCGCGTTCGTTCAACCGCCGCGGCGGTTCGGGCAGCCGCGCCTTTCCACCGGCGAGACCGGGACGTTCCGCGGCAAACGAGACTTCAAGGTCGCCCTTGCCGGAGATGGCCCGCAGGCAAACGCCGACCGCGCGCTTAAACGGCTCGGTCGGTGCTTCCTTGGCGTTGCTGCTCTTCGGCTTGACGTTCGATGACACGGCGGCGCGCCCCTTAGCTCAGCGCGACATTAACCGCCGATTCCGGCAGCTCCTGTCCGAAACAG
>Ga0187890_10003113_pt1 | contig 11492 bp, 10 predicted proteins | sample June2016WEW_21_1_FD_133005 | JGI IMG/M metagenome (GOLD analysis project Ga0187890, IMG submission 133005) | Peatland microbial communities from SPRUCE experiment site at the Marcell Experimental Forest, Minnesota, USA - June2016WEW_21_10 | ecosystem: Environmental > Terrestrial > Soil >... | reverse complement strand
GGCTCCTTCGCGGATCTTCGAAGCGCAAGAATGACGCAGTGATCAAAACCGGAGGGTTTGCGTGTCGCCACGTCAAGGGCAACAAAGCCAAACACGAAGAGAAAAGCTGCTATCGCCAAAAGGGAAATCAGCGTGTCTGCTCCGACGTCCGGATGCCAGGCGACATCTCAATGAGCTTCATGAGCTGCGCCGGCAGGCAGAAGTGCATGCCGACGACTCTCTCCGGCCGGCTACTGCCGGCGGCGATCTCCGTGATCAACAAGGTCGAGGTATTGGAGGCGAAGATCGTTTGAGCCAAACAGATTCGATCGAGGCGGCCGAGCAGCTCGCGTTTGACCGAGAGCTCCTCGAACACCGCTTCGATCATCAGATCGCAGTCGGCGAGACATTCGAGATCGGTGGTGCGGACCATGTCCGACAGGATCTTGTCCCGTACAGCAGGCTCAAGCTTCCCGCGCTCGACGGACTTGTTGAAGAAGGCCGCTGTTTGCTGGGCGGCATGGTCGAGCCTGACCTCGGAAACGTCAAAAGAGATGGTGCGAAACCCGGCACGGGCCGCAACGATGGCTATGCCTGCGCCCATGGTGCCACCTGCCCCGCAAATGCCGACGGTATGGATCGTGGTGGTCATGTGACTGCGAAGCTTCGTCCGATAAGTTGGCGGTGGATCTGGTTTGTGCCTTCCCAGATCTGCGTGATCTTGGCGTCGCGCATCAGCCGCTCGACGCGGTAGTCGCGGCAGTAGCCGTAACCACCGTGCATCTGGACCGCTTCAGTCGTCATGCGCATCGCGAGGTCTGAGGCCCGCATTTTCGCCATCGAGGCCTCGAGGCCGAAGTCAGTCGCGCCGTCGTCGACGAGGCCTCCGACGTAATCGAGCCAGCTTTCGGCCATCGCCAGGTCGGTCGCGAGATCGGCCAGCATGAACTGGTTCCCCTGGAAATCGATGATTCGTCGCCCCGACTGCCGGCGTTCGTTCATGTAGCCGACCATATCCTTGAAGGCGGCGGTCGCGATGCCGAGAGCGTGGGCGGCGATGCTCGGCCGCGATTTGTTGAGAGAAGCAAGGAGAATCTTGAGGCCCTGACCCGGTTTGTCGATCAGGTTAGCACGAGGCACCCGACAGCCATTGAAGGCAAGTGCGGCAGTCGAGGAACCTCGATGACCCATTTTGTCCTCGATCCGGACCACCTCGAAGCCGGGGGTTCCCTTCTCGAGGACGAGGACCGAGATGGCCTTCCTCGGATCGCTGATCTCGGACCATTTACCGAAGAGCAGGATCAGGTGGGCAACGTCGCCGTTGGTGATGAACGTCTTTCCACCTTCGACCACGATGTCGTTTCCCTCGGGCCGAAAGCGCGTCTTCATCCCTGTCGCGTCGGAACCTGCGTCCGGCTCCGTGATTGCCAGAGCACCAAGGCCGCCCTCGGCGATGCGCGGCAGAAGACGAGCTTTCTGTTCCTCGCTGCCGAAATCGATGAGCGGTTTCATGCCATGAAAGGTCGTGGCGTAGATGATACCCGTAGCGGCACATGCTTCGGCGATCGTCTTCACAACTGCCAAATAAAGCCGGTACGACATGGGGGCGCCGCCGTATGCCTCGGGAACGAAGATCGCGTTCATTCCAAGCTCGTTGAGGGCGTTTACATTCTCCCAGGGGAACTCGCCGGTATGGTCGTGACGTCCGGCCTGAGGCGCGATCATCTCGTCCGCAAGACGCCGTACCTGTTTGAGCACCATGCCCTCGTCCTCACCCCAGGCGCGTCGACTCTCCAGCTGCTCGAAGATCATCATTAGTGGTTCACTCCCTGGCCACCGTCGACGTAGATGGTTTCGCCCGTGAGAAAGCCGATTTGTTCTCGGAACAGGACGCCGACCAGCCGGGCGATTTCTTCGGACGTGCCGGCACGACCGACGGGCGCTCTCTTGGCGAGCCAGGTCCGAACCTTGTCGCTGGCAAGAAAGTCACGATTGAGGTCCGTCTCGATATAGCCCGGCGCGACGTCAAGGACGCGGATGTTATCTTTTGCCCACTCAGAAGCGAGGCAGCGCGTGATCGCTCCGACTGCCGCCTTCGAGGCGCAATAGCCGACGTTCTCGGGCACTGCGAGCTTGTCGAAGAAAGACCCGATGTTCACGATCAGGCCGCCGCCAGCCGCTACGAGATGCGGGTTGGCTTCACGGCAAGCGACAATCACTGATGTCGCGTTGAGCCGGATCGCCCGTTCAAACTCTGCCGCGGAGAGATCACGGCTTGGCGACGCGAAGTGACTGCCCGCATTGTTGACGAGGCCGACAATCGGTCCTCGCGCGGCGACACACGCCACGGCTTGCGACACCGAGCTCTCGTCCGACACATCGCAAACGAGACTGTAGCCGACAGGCGTCTGCCCCGAACGCGACAACGCAGCCACAGTGAATCCGCCGCGTGCGAGTTCCACGGCGATTGCGGCGCCGATGCCGCGGCTTGCGCCGGTAACAATGACCTGCTCCTCACTCATCGCGGAATTCCGGCTTCCGCTTCTCGACGAATGCCGCCATACCCTCCTCCGCGTCGCGCGTCCGGAAGGCGAGCGTCGACAGATCGGCCTCGATCCTGAGCCCTTCGTGGACTGTGACGTCGAGCGCTCGGCTGATCGCTTCGCGGGCGAAGCCCAGGACGGGCAAGCTAAAGGCTGTGAACTCACGCGCGAAGGACAGACCGGCTTCGACGGGATCGCCATCGACGAGCCGATTCACGAGGCCAATCCGCTCCGCCTCGTCCGCGCCGACCGTTCGGCCGGTCATGATCATCTCAAGTGCCCGCGCTTGGCCAATCGTCCGCGGCAGGCGTTGCGTCCCGCCATAGCCGGGAATGAGCCCGAGCTTGATCTCCGGTAGGCCCATCTTGGCCGTGCGGCTCGCGAGTCGAAACGTGCAGGCGAGCGCCAGCTCGAGTCCGCCGCCGAAAGCATAGCCGTTGATCACCGCAACGGAAGCGAAGGGAAGCCGCTCGAGCTTCGAAAAGACCGCCTGGCCCTGTTCTGCGCCACGCTTCTGGTCAACAAGACCGCGCCCGCGCAGTTCCTTGATATCGGCACCGGCGCAGAATGCTTTCCTGCCGGCCCCGGTCACGATGATCGCGCGAACCGGCCATGTCCCAACCTCATCGAGCGCCGCCCCGACCTCGCGCACAATCGCGAAAGAGAGGGCATTCAGCGCGTCGGGCCGGTTGAGGACCAGAACCGCGCATTCCTCACGTCGAGAGAGTTCGACGCTCATCCTCCCATCTCCTGTCGGGCTCGAAAACCGATTGGCGCCGGCGATATTTCGCCCCTCCGGACCATCTCGACGATCTCGCGCTTGAGGATTTTGCCGCTGGCTGTGAGCGGGAATGCTTCGAGCCGGACAAAGTACTCGGGCATGTCATACTTGGAGAGGCCCTCGTCCGCGAGGTGGGCCAAGAGGTCCGTCGGGCTCACGTCGCCGATCACCGCGATGCCGACCCGCTCTCCCAGCCGCTCGTCGGGAACCGGGAAACAGGCGGCTCTCTCGATCGCGTGACAGCGCAGCGCAAGCGCCTCGATATGAGTGGGAGAGATATTGTGGCCGCCGCGGATGATCAAATCCTTTAGGCGCCCCTCGATGCGCAGATTACCGCGCTCGTCCAAGATGCCGATGTCGCCCGACAGGAACCAGCCGTCGCAATTAAAGCTCGCCTCGGTGGCGATTTGATTGTCGAAGTAGCCGAGCATCAGCGCTGCGCCACGCCCTCCAATCTGCCCGATCTCGCCCAGCGCGGCCTGACGGTCAGGATCGGTCAAGTCGAACAAACGGATCTCGTAGGATCGCCCACCCCGTCCGCAGGTGGCGACGATCGTCTCGGCATCATCCGTCGGGCGGGTGTATTGGTGGGACGAGTTCTCGGTCATTCCGTAGACGTTCTGAGGTTTGATGCCCTGCCGCATGAAGGCATCGGCGACCGAAGGCGGGATCGGAGCGCCCGCCATGTAGAAGACCCGAACCGCGCCGAGATTGGGCAGCCCCTGCGCCCTTTGCTCGGCCAGCACATCCATGGCGTGAGTGGGGACGCCCATAATGTAGGTCGCACCCGTTTCGAGGATCCAATCGAGTCGGTTCGTGCCAGGCGGTGGATCGTCGGTGACGAGCCGGCAACCTGCCAGCAGCCACTGCGCGACGGCGACCCACGCGATATGGTGGGAAAGCGGCGAAAGGGTCAGCAGAACCGTATCGGGGCCGTGTCCCCAGTCGCGGACAAGGTCGCGAGCGTTGGCGAGCAGAGTGTTGTCCGAATGCATGACGCACTTCGGCGCGCCGGTGGTACCCGAGGTGAACGCGAGATAGATGACCTTGTCCGGGTCGTCGCATGCCGGGGTCACGTTTGGCGCCGGCATGGGAAAATTGTCGGGGGAGTAAACAACCTTGAGGGACGGCAACTGGGCCAATATGCCGTCGAAATCAACTTTCAGACGATCGGCGCCCCAACCTTGCTCAGTAACGAGCGCTCTTGCAGAGAGGCGGTCCAGCAACCCCCCGATCTCGCCGCAGGTGTGGGTCCGGTGTAGCGACGGATTGCAGCCAAGACCCTCGCGCGAGCAAGCGAGAAAGGTGACGATCGTTTCGAGGCGGTTCGACATCCAGATCGAAACGCGATCGCCGCCGACGAGCCCATAGGCACACAGATCTGCCGCGACCCCGTCAACCCAAGCCCGAAGTTCAGACCATGTGAGCCGGCGTCTGCCGTCCTGTAGGGCGACCATCTCTGGCCGTGCCACGGCATGCTTTGCGACCAGTCCGTAGAACGTATCCTTCTGCCACAAGCCCTGTTCGTAGTAACACCGAGCCTGCAGCGGATGGTGAAGGGTGAGGAATGGCCGCACGGGATCATCTCCCGAATTTCGCAGGATCGGGTTTTCGTCTCTCGGTGAATGATTTCGAAAGCTCGTGACTCTCCTCGGTTTCGAGATACGCGCGCAGCAGCAGGTCATGTGCGACCCGCGCAAGGCCTGAAACGCCGCCGTGGCGGGCGTTGAACGCGCTCTTGATGGAAGCGAGTGCGAACGGCCCGCGCTCAGCGATTTCAAGGGCGAAGACGCGCGTCTCCTCCTTAAGATTCTCGTCCGGCACGACCTTGTTGATGAGGCCGATATCGAGCGCCTCGCGGGCAGTGATCTTGGGGTTGCGGTACCAGATTTCCTTTGCCTTCTTCTTGCCCACCATATCCTCGAGGTACCAGGTTCCGTAGCCGGCATCGAACGAGCCCATCATCGGTCCGACTTGGCGGAAGATCGCGCTTTCCTTGGCTATGGTTAGATCGCAGACGACCTGTAGTACGTTGCCACCGCCTACTGCGAAGCCGTTGACGGAGGCGATTACCGGTTTCTGCAGGCGGTCGATCGATTCATACATCTCGAGCGTGGGAAGCGTGCCGGCATAGAGGATCGAATCCTCCATCCCGTCCTTTCGACCCCCGATGCAGAAGAACTTGTCACCGGCACCAGTAATCACAATCACACGCGTGCGGCTCTCGCGTCGGATCGCGTTGATGCAGTCGCGAATCTCGTGGCACATGGTAACGGTAAACATGTTGCCATCGTCCGGCCGGTTAAGCGTGATTGTTCCGATCGGGCCGTCTTCTTCGTACTGGATGGTCTCGTAGCTCATGAGTATTTCCTCTCAGATCGCGCCTGCGTTCTTCAGGGCGTTGATTTTGCCGTCATCATAGCCGAGCAAACTTTGAAGGAGGTCGACGGTATGCTCCCCTAGTCTCGGCGGCCCCAGTCGCGGTCGGTTGCATCGGCCATCCACAATGATTCCAGTTCCAACCTGTGGGGTTTCCCGTCCGTCTGCGGCGAGTCGATAGAATAGACCGCGCCGTTGCAATTCAGGGTCGGCGGCGACTTCGTCGATCCTGTTGATCGGCCCGGCTGGGACGCGCGCAGTCGCGAACACGGCGAGCCAATGGGCGCGCGGCTTAGTCCTCAGGATCTCTTGTATAAGCCCAACGATTTCCGCCCGACGGCTGCGGCGTTCCGCGTTCGATCCGTACCCCGGATGTTCGGCCACCTCCGGCCTACCCACGGCCTGCCAGAATCGCCTCCAGATACTGTCGTTGCCCAACCCAAGCGTGATCGGAAAATCGGCGGTCTCGAAGGCTTGGTAAATTGCGATCACGCTGTCCTTGCCGCCCGAGCGACGAGGTGCGTCGCCGGACCCGAGGTATGGAACGATTCGGCAGGTCAAAAAGCGTGTCATCGAATCGACGAGCGCGATGTCGACCGTGCGACCCTTGCCATCTCTGCAACGGGCAAAGAGAGCCGCGACCACCGCGAAGGCCGCATCTTGTCCGGCCAGCATGTCGGCTGCGGGCGCACCGACCTTTTGCGGCTCGCCGTCGGCTTCGCCCGTCAAATCCATTACGCCGGAGTAGCCTTCGGCGATCAGGTCGTAACAGGTCCAGTCGGAACGCTCGCCTGCGAGACCGAACCCGTTTATGGAGACGTATATGAGATCCGGCTGGATCGACCGGAAGGACAGTGGATCGACGCCGAGCTTTGCCGCGACTCGGGGCGGCTGATTGACCACAACCACGTCACACCGGGCCGCGAGCTCACGCAGAACCTGCAAACCTTCTGGCTTCGTGTAATCCACGCACAGGCTCCGCTTATTTCGGTTCACGCTCAGGAACCAGAGCGATTCTCCGTCGAGGAATGGTGGTCCCCAGGCGCGCGCGTCATCGCCGGTCCCCGGACGCTCGATTTTGAGGACCTCGGCGCCCATGTCGGCGAGCAGCATCGTCGCAAATGGACCTGCGACCGAGGTGGTAAGGTCGAGGATGCGGATTCCCGAGAGAAGATCAAAGCCCTGACCGGGTTGAACCTCCGGGAGGCTAGCGAGGGGCAGGCGTGTATCTTGATGACCCGGTAGCATTGTAACTCCGTCGCTCACCGAACTCATCAGCGCCCCGCAACCCCATCCGACTTAACCGTCAGACTTTGTCCCTCTTACGCCTTCAAGAGGGCGAGCTCCGTGCCAGCACGCATTTCGGCGCGTTCAAGAATCTCGGGCGTAGAACCGGCTGATCGCGGCGCTACTGTTTCGATCAACGCGTCGCACGCCGCGATTTTTCGTAAATCGCATAGCTGTTACTTGACCAGCGGGCATTCACTTTCCGACTGCGGGCGGAAGGCCTCATCGGCGGGGATCGTAGCGACCACCTTCATCAGATCCCACTCCCCCTTCGATTCCGCCGGCGTCTTTGCCTGAAGGAGATACATGTCGCGCATGACACGTCCATCCTCACGGATGCGACCGTTCTTGGTCATGAAGTCGTTGATGGGCATTTTGCGCATCTCGGTCATCACCGCCTTGGCTTCGTCGGTACCAGCTGCCTTCACAGCCTTGAGATAATGCATCGCGGCGCCGTAGATCCCGGCCTGGAACATCGTCGGTGGCCTGCCACCGTGCCGCTCCATAAAGCGCCTTGCGAACGCCCTGGTCTCATCGTTTTGATCCCAGTAGTACGCTTCCGTGAATAGCAAGCCCTGAGCCGTACTCAACCCAAGCGCATGAACATCAGTAATGAGCACGAGGAGACCAGCGAGCTTCTGGCCGCTTGCAACAATGCCGAACTCACTCGCCTGCTTGATCGAGTTGATCAAGTCTGCGCCGGCGTTGGCGAGACCTATCACCTTCGCCTTCGACCCTTGTGCCTGCAGCAGATACGATGAGAAATCAGCGTTGTTTAAGGGGACCCGCACGGCCCCAACCACCTTGCCGCCGCTCTTCTTAACGACCGCCGCCGCATCGCGTTCAAGCGAGTGTCCAAAGGCGTAATCCGTCGTGATAAAGAACCAGGTGTCGGCCCCGCCTCGACGCATGATGGCCCCAGCCGTTCCGTTCGCGAGTGCGTAGGTGTCATAAACCCAATGCACGCCGTTCGGCGAACATGCCTTCCCAGTCAGGTCGGTTGATCCCGCGGCGGCAACGATGTCGATACGGTTTTTCTGACGCGTGATGTCTTGAACGGCCAGCGCGACGGCCGAGTTGCCCAGCCCCAAGATAGCATCGACGTGGTCGACATCGTACCACTCCCGAGCGATTTGAGCTCCCACATCCGCCTTGTTCATGAGGTCTCGGGAAAGAACCTCGATAGGCTTGCCGAGCACAGTTCCGCCGAAATCCTCAACGGCCATCTTGACGGAAACAACGTCACCAGGACCCTGAATATCGGCGTAGGGTCCCGACATATCATCAAGTACGCCAAGGCGAACGACATTGTCGGAAATCTGGGCCAGGGCTCCCGACGCACTGACTGCGAACAAGCCAAGCCCAAGCGCAACTGGCAGTATCTTGAACATGAGCGGTCTCCCGGACAGTACCCGCAGTCAGGCGGGATGATTTTAGTTGGAACGCCACCTTCATGCCAATCGCATTTCCACCTCGCTTAGGGGCTTGGAGCGGCAATGCCAGTGTACAGCGCTTTGATCCGGAAATTCATACCCCCCAGGGAATTTCCGGGATTATCCTAGATTCCCCTGAACATGGCCTTCAACTGCTAGTTGTAGCGCGTGACGGCTTTATTGGCCAGTCGCGACGTCCCGCCGGTAGTGTCCTAATTTGAGTTTTAGCGGTCAACGTGAGGGCAATCGTTTGGGGGAAGGTCCTCCATCCTTGCGACAGAGGTTGTCCTATCTTCACTACGTACTTCACTACGGTCGTTGTCCTGAATTCTGTGATTGTGCGAATTGCGCGGAGATCCGCCACCGCGACCATTCCGTAACATGTCATTAGGCGAATCGGATTCCGTTGAGCGCGCAGCCGCTTTCTAAATTAACGTTTGTTTGATTCAACTGGGCCTTGAATTATGCTAGCGGTTCACTTTGGCAGGCTTGGCGATTCGTTTGTGGGCTTGTGACCGGCAACAGCGATGCCCGGAAATCACTGAGGCTGAGTCTGCAGCCTCCGGGGCCGCACCTATCAAGTCATTACAAGATATCGCCATTCACTCTGATGGATTCAAATCCAAGGACCTCGGAGACGCTCCAACTTGCGTTGTCCGGTATTTTAAAAACTGTTAGTTCTGCGTTAGGACCGGAAGCAGCCGTTCCAAGCTCTTCAACCACTTGGACAAGATCTTTATCATTTCGCGATAGACTAAAAAGAAAAATGGACTTTTCGGCCGGGTTTGAATCCTCTCCGACCTGTCCAACCGAGCCCTTCAGTTCAAATAGCCGATTAAATCCTGCAGAACTCAGGGAAAAACTGGAACATACAGTTCGGTTGACTACGACTTTCATCACAGCCTCATTCGAGAGGTGAAAAAGATGCCGTTTAGACTAGCTTCAATTGGAAGCGTTTAATAATCAAAGATATTAAAGAAACGGATCAACCGCAAGGTTGCGAATAGCCCAATTATCTGACAAATCCATCGCCGTTGCGAGAGCGTGACGATCCGTTGGGTCAGGCGGTTCTCTTATTATCGCCTTAAGGCGGATAGCTGAGCTAAACCCCAAATGGAACGGAGGTCGGAATGCAGCCAGTCGCCAGCGAGGGGCAGATAGACATTGACGGCATGGCTCTCGAGTACCGACTATTCGGCCCGTCGCCCGCGCTTTCACCCACGATTATTATGTTACATGAAGGGCTTGGGTCCATAAAAACCTGGGGCGAGTTTCCCCCACGTATTTCTGAACGTACCGGCGCGAGTGTATTCGTTTATTCGCGCGCCGGTTACGGCGCGTCGCCGCCTTTCGGTGACGGCCTTCCGATCGACTATGTCAGGCGTCACGCGCTCGACGTATTGCCGAGGATTCTCGAAGCCATCGGCTTCCGGCGCGGGGTGTTGCTCGGTCATAGCGACGGCGCCTCCATGGCAGCGGCGTATGCCGGGACCATTGATGATCCCGGACTCACCGGGCTGGTCCTGATGGCCCCACATTTTTTCGTCGAACCCGAGACCCTTGCCGAAATCCGCCACGCGCGCGACGCCTATAAGACTCGCGACCTGCGCCAGCGGCTGTCGCGCTACCACAACCATATTAACGCGGTCTTCTGGGGCTGGAACGATGCGTGGCTCGATCCCGCCTTCGCGTCCTTCAACCTGCGCGACGAACTGGCGAAGATTCGTGTTCCAACGCTGGTCATCCGCGGTGACGACGACCGCTACGGCACCCACCGCCAGGTTGCAATGGCTAAAGAAATATGCAGGTGCCGGCTGGAGACATTGATCATTCCGAATTGCGGTCACGTCCCGCATCGCGAGAAGCCGGAGCAAACACTCGACGCGATTGCCCGATTCTATGAGAGCGTCGCGCAATCGGAGCAAGGAAAACCCGCGCGCATCGGCTGACTTCGCCGCACTGGGCCTCTGTTCACAGCGCGGGCGACCGCGCGCGACAAAGAACTAATTGCCGCCCTGGCGCACGGCCGCAAGCGCGGCTTCGATCGCCTCACCGATCGCGAGAATGGTGCCGTCCGCACCATCGAACCGCGCCAGCATTAATCCAACCGGAGCCTCTCCCTCGCGATGACACGGCAGGCTCAGCGCGCAGCCGTCGAGAAAGTTGATCAGTGTCGGATTGCGAAGCACAAGCAGGTTAAGCCGATGGTAAAGCTCGCCATCGCGCTCGAGATCGGTGATCGCTGGCGCTGTGATCGGCACGGTCGGCATCGCCAGCAAGTCGAATTGCGCCGCCCGCGCCCGCATACCGGCGATCAATTCCGCGCGCCGCCGAACCAACCATAGGTAGTCGGCAGCGCCGATTTGCCGGCCGCGCTCCAGACGCTCGGCGACGCGCGGATCGTAACGATCCTTGGCCCGCGCCATCAGCTCGCGATGCCAGGCAAATCCTTCAGCCGCGGGAAAAGTCGCTACTTGCGCCGTCTGACCGACCTCTGCGAATTCGGAAACTGCAATTTGTGAAATCTGGGCGCCCGCGTCGGCAATCTTGGCGATCGCGGTCTCGAACGTTCGCGCGACATGGCTATCGATCTCGTCGAACACACGTGTCGTCGGAACCGCAATTCGTAAACCGCGCAGATTGACCGGCGGCGCCAGTTCGGGGCGCTGACCGCTGAGCACGGCGTCGAGAATTCGGCAACACATCACGCTGCGCCCGAGAGGTCCGACCGAGTCGAGGGATTTTGAAAGAGGCAACACGCCTGCCAGCGGAACCCGCGCCGCGGTGGGTTTGAAGCCGGTCAAACCGCAAAATGCAGCCGGAATGCGAACAGACCCGCCGGTATCCGTCCCGATCGCAGCGACCGCCATTTCATCGCAGATCGAAACCGCCGCACCCGAGGACGACCCGCCCGGAATTCGCCGCGCCGGACGGTCGAACGGATTTGCCGGCGTTCCATAGTGCGGATTCAGCCCCAGTCCGGAAAATGCGAATTCGGTCATATTCGTCCGCCCGATAATGACCCCTCCCGCCGCGCGCAAGCGCTCGACGACAACTGCGTCTTGCGCAGCGGCCGGCGCATCGGCCAGC